>Ga0126381_100002930_pt1 | contig 18562 bp, 19 predicted proteins | sample PanSoiMetPlot_28_FD_96465 | JGI IMG/M metagenome (GOLD analysis project Ga0126381, IMG submission 96465) | Tropical forest soil microbial communities from Panama - MetaG Plot_28 | ecosystem: Environmental > Terrestrial > Soil > Tropical forest > Bulk soil | place: Panama | collected 2016-02-17
ATGACCGCCGGCGACCGCGAGCTGCCAGGGCTGCGCGGCCATTACGCGGGATTCGTCTCCCGCTTTGTCGCCTACGCGGTCGACCTCGGGATAATCACCGGGGTGTTCGGGCTGGCGCTCGCCGCGGTCTCGTTCGCGGCCAGCCTGGTCGAGGGTCACTCGGTCAACTACAGCAAGAGCGACGTAGTGGTCGCGATCCTCTACGGCTGCTGGTGGTTCCTGTATTTCGCCTACTCGTGGGCGGCGAGCGGCAAGACCTTCGGCATGGCCGTGCTCGGCATCCGGGTCGTCGGCACCGCGGGCGACGAGGCGGGCCCGCGCCGCGCGATCGTGCGCACCCTGATTTTCCCGCTCAGCTTCCTGCTGTTGGGGCTCGGCTTTGTCGGCATCCTGGTCGACAGTGAGCGCCGGGCGCTGCACGACATAATCGCGGGCACCGTCGTCGTCTACACGTGGGACGCACGTGCGCAGCGCTTGCACTACCTGGCCCGCGATGACACGGTGCAGGTGCCCGCGCAGGCGAAGCCGCCCGTACACGAGTCCGCGGTACCTCAGGACCGGTTATCTGGCGGCGATGCCGCGCAGCAGTTCGTCGACGACGCGCGCGGCGAACCCGGGCGCGGCGGGGGTGGTGTCATGCCTGCCCCGGGCCATCACGGCGCCAGTGAGCGCGAGCATGGCGATCTCGATGTCGGTATCGGGGCGCAGCTCACCGGTGACGACGCCGCGGCGGAGCACTGACCGGATCAGCTCCCGGCGCGGCTCGACCACCTGCTCCTTGTACCGGGCGACCAGCCGCGGGTAGCGCTCCCCCTCGCCATGCAAGAGGGCGAACTGGCGCGCGTACCTGGGATCCTGGGCGTCGGTCGCCATCACGTCGATCATCGCGATCAGATCCTCGCGGACGCTGTCGCCGGCCGGCTCCGGCAGCGGGGTCTTGAGCGAGGCGAACGCCGCGATCAGCAGGTCCTCCTTGCCCGTCCAGCGCCGGTACAGGGTCGCCTTGCCGACCCCGGCGCGCGCCGCGACGTCTTCGCAGCGCACCCCGTCCACGCCGTACTCGCCGATGGCATCAAGCGTGGCGTCCAGGATGGCGTGCTCGGCCCGCTCGCTGCGGGGCCGGCCAGGACGCCGCATGGCGTCCTGGCCGGCCTCCCGGGCGGTATCCGCCTCAGTCTGCGCTTCGCTGAGTGCCACGCCGGCCCCTGCCTCGGTCACGTCGGTGTCGACGCGGCCGGCTTCGGTGCGCATGGCTCCATTACCTCTCTGACAGCTCGCGCGATTGCAGGCGCCGCAGCGCCAGTTCGCGTTCGGCCGCTGCCACCTCGGCGGCGACCTGTTCCTCGATGGTAGGCCGCGCCGGGCCCGGCAGCCAGCGCGCCACCACGACTCCGCCCAGGACGGCGATGACGGCCGCGGTGATCGTGGTTACCCGCATCGCGTCCACGAACGAGCTGCTCGCGGGGGCGATCAGGAACCGGCCCGCGGGCCCGAGATGCTGCGCCACCGCCTGGGTGGCGGAAATGGACTGGCCGGCCGCTGCGCGCGCTGCCGGGGGCAGCGCGGAGAGCGCGGGCGACAACGAGGAGCGGTAGGCCTCGGCGAGGACGGAGCCGAGCGCCGCGACGCCGAGGGCGACCGCGACCTGGCGGGCGGTGTTCGTCAGCGCCGACCCCGCGCCTGCGCGCTCCCGCGGCAGCACTTCCATCACGGCGGCGGTCGTGGCGGGCACCGCGGCGCCGAGCCCGGCGCCCTGGATGGCGTAGAGCACGACGAGCACCCAGATCGGCGTGGCCGAGCCGAGGACGGCGTACCCGGCGATGGCCAGCGCGTTGAGCATCAGGCCGCCGCCCGCGACCGCCCGGACCCCGAACCGGCTGACCAGCGCCGCGCTGCGCGGCGACACGACGAACTGGCCGACCGCGAACGGGATGGCGAGCAGGCCCGCGGCAAGCGGGCTGTAGCCGCGGACGTTCTGCAGGTAGAAGCTGATGAAGAAGTACACGCCGCCCATGCAGAAGAACAGCAGCGCGATCACCGCGACGGAGGCGGACAGCCGCCGGTCTCGGAACAGCCGCACGTCGAGCGAGGGGTGGCTGATCCGGGACTCGTACCAGGCGAACAGCGCCAGCACGCCCAGCCCGGCGAGGACCGGGACAAGCACGTCGGCACGCCCCCAGGAGCCGGTGTCGCCGCCCTGCACGATCCCGTAGACAAGCAGCACCAGGCCGACCACGGAGCCGAGCACGCCGCCGTAGTCGATCTTGCCCGGGGCCGGGTTGCGCGACTCGGGGACCAGGGCAAGCACCGCCACGGCGCCGATCACGGTCACCGGGACATTGATCAGGAAGACCGAGCCCCACCAGAAGTGCGCGAGCAGCGCGCCGCCGAGCACCGGGCCGATCGCCACTCCGATGCCGACCGCGGACGCCCAGATGCCGATGGCACGCGCCCGCTCGTGCGGCTCGAAGACGTTGGAGATGATGGAAAGGGTCTGCGGCATTACCGCAGCGCCGCCGAAGCCCATCAGCGCACGGGCCGCGACAAGCTGGTCGGGCGAGTGTGAGTAAGCGGACAGCAGCGAGCCGAGGCCGAACAGCGCGAGCCCGATCATGAGCATGCGCTTGCGGCCGACCCGGTCGCCGATGACGCCGAATGTGAACAGCAAGCCCGCGAACACCAGCGTGTAGGAGTTAATCGCCCACTCGAGCTGGCTCTGGCTGGCACCGAGGCCGCCGACCGGGTCCGCGATCGTCTTGAGAGCGACGTTGAGGACCGTGTTGTCGATGACGATGGCGAGCAGCCCGACCACGAGCACGCTGAGAATCACCCAGCGCCTGCGTTGAATCGTCTGTGCGTCCATGGGTCCCTTCAAGGACTTGAAAGCCTGTAGCGGCGGGTATCCCGTCGAACCGCCACTATCGATACGGAACTGGACCGTATCGGAATCTATTCCAGGCCTTCCAGCTATTTTCAGCCCGCTACGCACAAGTGGATGAACCGGCACAAAACGTACCGCTCAGACGCAGCAACTCTCCCTAGACGGCCCCGCGGAATCACACGTAATGACGGACGTGCCCTAACTGTTGCGGGCCACGAACCGCTGATGCGCCTGCGCGAGCCTCAGGAAGGCGCGCGCGGCTATCTCGGACCGTCGCCTGGCATACTCGTACGGCGTCACCTCATACCGGGTGAGCGCGACCTGCACCGCCGCTAGCTCGGACTCGTACTCGTCCTCGATCCCCAGCGCGTCCTCGACGTACTGGCTATCTGCCTTGCGAGTGTTACCGGTCAATCCTGCTTGCCTATCGTCTGTCACTGCTCCCCCCAGCATGACAGTCCGGCGCTGACCTGGGCAGGCATACGCGCCAGAAGGCCAACCCCACACCGAACAGCCGTAATCGCAGGCCACATGCGGCAGCGCCTGACGCTTCCAGCTGGCGTGATCTAGGTTACAGCGAGCGTCTTCGCGGCCTCGTTCAGCCCAGCCCCGTCATGTACTCGGCCCAGTAGCTCGTGCCGATCTGGGTGCTCGCGACGGTCGCGCTGGGGTTTGGCGGGGTGCGTTAGAAGGCGACGTCTGCCTGGCGCAGTTCGCCGGTGGCCGGGTTGATCAGCAACGCGAGGACAACCGTGGCGTACTCGCCGACTAGTTCGACGGTGGCGGACGCGGTGCCGTCGCCGGCCCGGAACGCGCCGGCGACGGACGAACCCGCCCAGGTGGCAGCCATCCGGAGGCGCCGGCCAAGCAGGCCGGCGTCGGCGCCTGCTGCCACGGCGACCGACGGGGGCCAGTCGCGGGCACCGTCGTTCATCCACGCGACGAGGTCGTGCAGCACGCTCGCCAGCGCCGAGCCGGGGGCCGGCGGTATGGCGAATGTCAGCGACTGCACGCGGGGCGGGCGCTGCGGGTTGAGCTGGATCTGCGCGGCGACGGTGCCCCGCTCCCCCGTCAGCCACCACCGGCAGTGCGCGGGCGCGTCAGATTCCGCGGGCCTGACCTGCGAAGGGGCGAAGTCGCCGATCCGCTCACGGAGCAGGTCTATGGCGCGGCGCCGCTGGGGGTATGGGCTGTCTTGCGCCACATTCTCGCAGAACACGGCGTCGGCGGCCGCATCGTCCCAGTTTCGCAGCAGCTGGTCCGCCGCGTCGCGGGCGGCAAGCGTCTCCGGCCACGGACCCGGGGAGGCAGGACGGGATGGTGCCAGGGCCACGTGATAGGCGGCCGACCGCGGCAGCAGGGCGTCCAGGACCCGGGCGGCCAGCACCGACATCGCGGCATACGTCGCGTTCCCGAGCGCGATCACGCCGAGGCCGGTCGCCGGGTGCCAGCGCATGTTGCTGCCGAACCCCGGGTAGCCGCCGCTGTGGCTGACGATCCGTCCGGCGGCCGGGTCCTCGTCCGCGAACAGCCCGAAACCGTAGTACGCCGGGGCGGCGGGCCCGCCGCCTGGCAGCCGGTCAGGCGAGCGCCAGCCGGTGACCGCCTGCGGCAGCTGCATCTCCCGGCGCGCCGCCCGGCGCAACGGGTGCTCGACGCCGTCCTCGGTGACATCCGACGGCGGGAACGCAGCCGCGAACCCCGCTACCCATCCAGCCAGGTCGCTGACGCAGCTGAACACCCCGCCCATCGGCGCGAACGCGCCGTACGGGTCGAACGGCAGTTCCTGCCAGCCGTCCGCACCGCGCCGGTAGCCTACCGCCAGTGCGGCGCGGTCGAAGTCCCCGGCCGCGAACCCCGTCCTGGTCATGCGCAGCGGCACGAGCAGCCGGTCCCGCACGAAGGCGGAGTACTCACTGCCTGACGCGGCCGCGATGACGAGGCCGAGGATCGCGTAACCCATGTTGGAGTACTCGAACCGGGTGCCGGGCGCCCAGTTGAACCTCACCCCGCCCGCGAGCAGGGCGCCGAACTCGTCCAGCGGCAGGCCCTGCTGCCGGTCTCCCCACGGGTCATCGGTCGGGAATCCCGCGGTCATCGTCAGCAGGTGCCTGATCGTCACCCGGTCGGAGTCACCGGTGACCGGCGGCCAGCCCGCCAGCTCGGGCACGTACTTCTCCGCGAGGTCGTCTAGAGCGAGCCTGCCCTCGTCGCGCAGCAGCAGGACGGCCGACGCGGTGAAGCTCTTCGACATCGACGCGATACGGAACACGGTGTCCGCGTCCGGCGGCGGTCCGCCGAGCACGCGCTCCCCGAACCCGGCCGAGTGCGCAAGCTCTCCGTCGCGCACGATGCCGTAGGCGATCGCGGGCTGCCCGCCGCGGTCGAAGTAGTCGCTGACGATCGCGTCGATGGCCCGGAAGTCACTGCACATCCGATTAGTTTCCCATGCTGTCGGCGTACGATTGTCGATGTGTCCGGGTACGCCACAAGGGCGCCTCGAGACTTTTGGAGGCTTCGACGATGCCAGCTGAAGCTAGCAGAGCGCATGATGCTGAGCCGCTTTACGGCGGCCGCCGCGAAACCCGCGTAACGGTCAGGGACATCGCCGCAGCCAAGGCCCGCGGCGAGAAGTGGCCGATGCTCACCGCCTACGACGCGCTCACCGCGCGGATCTTCGATGAGGCCGGAATCCCGGTACTCCTGGTCGGGGACTCCGCGGGCATGGTGGTCTTCGGCTACGACACCACGATCCCCGTCACCGTCGATGACTTGATCCCGCTGACCGCCGCCGTCGTTCGCGGGACGAAGCGGGCCATGGTGGTCGCCGACCTGCCGTTCGGCTCCTACCAGGCGTCTGCGAGGATCGCATTGCAGACCGCCGCGCGGTTCATGAAGGAGGCCGGCGCGCACGCGGTCAAGCTCGAGGGCGGCATGCGGGTCGCGCACCACGTGGAGGAACTGGTGGCGGCCGGCATCCCCGTGATGGGGCACCTCGGTCTCACCCCGCAGTCAGTACACGCGTTCGGCGGGTTCCGGGTGCAGGGCCGCGGCGAGGAAGGTGAGCGGCTGCTGCGCGACGCCAAGGCCCTTGAGGCAGCTGGCGCGTTCGCGATCGTGCTCGAGGGCATCCCGTCCGCGCTCGGCGCGCGGATCACCGAGTCGCTGCACGTCCCCACGATCGGCATCGGCGCCGGCCCAGGCTGCGACGCCCAGGTCCTGGTCTGGCAGGACATGGCGGGCCTGTCACCGCGCGCGCCGAAGTTCGCCAAGCGGTACGCCGACGTCGCCGCCGCGCTGCGCACCGCCGTGACCGAGTTCGCGGCCGAAGTCGGGTCGGGCGCGTTCCCGACGGAGGAGTATTCGTACCACTAGCGGGCCGGGGGGTGCGCAACCCCCCATCCCGGGAGGTCTGCGGGGGGTCGCACCCGGGCTAACACGAAACGGTTCCCGGGTTTCCGTCGCAGAGAAACCCGGGAACCGTTCGGTATAAATATGACAGGTCAGCCCGCTGCGGCCCGCAGCTGGGGCAATACCTCCTTGCCCATCATCTCGATCGTCGCCATCGGGTCCTCGGACATCACCTGAATAGAGACGATGTCGGCGCCCACCTGCGTGCAGAGCGGCAGGTATGCCTCAATCAGGCCCGCCGCGTCCGCCACGATCGCGTAATTGCCCAGCACTTCTTCCGGGTCCATCTCGTCTGCCCTGATCCGCAGTTCGGCGGGGTCGGTGGCCTCGAGCCGGCCGGGGGCGCGCAGGCCGCGCAGGGACGACAGCGCCTGCCAGGCCTCGGTCATGTCGGCGGCGAGCACAGTCCACCGGGTGGCGAGCACCAGCTGGGGCGCGCGGCGCTCGGCGGCGGCCAGCCGGTACGGCTCGATCACCTTCGCGACCGTGTCCGCGGGGTTCTTCACGCTGGTGATCAGGCCGTCGGCGTACTTGCCCGCGAACTCGGCCGACTTCGGGCCGCCGGCCGCCATCAGCACCGGCAGCGCCCCGGCCGGCGGCGAGTACAGCTTGGCGGTCTCGGTCGTGTAGTACGCACCCTGGAATGACAGCTTCTCCCCGGCGAACAGCCGGTGCATGATCTCCAGCGCCTCCTGCATGCGGGCCTGCCGTTCGCCGTAGCCAGGGAACGGGTAGCCGAGCGGGCGTTCGTTGATCGCCTCGCCGGTGCCGACGCCGAGCATGAGGCGACCGCCGCAGAGCCGGTCGGTCGTCGCGGCCATCTGCGCGACCAGCGCCGGATGGTAGTGGAACAGCGGGCACGTGACCGCCGTGCCGAGCTGGACGCTGGTGGTCCGCGCGGCGACCGCGCCGAGCCAGGTCCAGACGAACCCGGCGGCGGACGTGTCGTCGACCCACGGGTGGAAGTGGTCCGACCCCAAGACCATGTCGAAGCCGGCTTCCTCGGCTGCCACTGCCTGCTGCACCAGCGCTTCGGGCTGGTAGGACTCGTGGCTGCACAGCCAGGCGAACTTCATCGCGCCTCCCACTGATATCGGTTCCGCAATCGATCCTCTCATCCGCTAAGGGCTGCGGAATCCGCACCCGCGATGCACCATGGGTATATGGACGCGGACCAGGTGGCTACGCTGCGCTCATTGCTGGCAAGAACTGGCTGGCTGGAGCGGGTCCGCGTGTTCGGGCGGGCGCTGCGCGTTTCGACTAAGTCGGCGGGCGGGCTGCTCGTCGTCGGCACGCCCTCCTACGAGCCGTGGCACCTGACCGCGCACCTGGACGAGGAGTCGCGGCTCACCGGGATCCCCGAGCTGATGCCGACTCTCGTCAGGTGGTCGCCGCCACCCGACGCGCCCCCGCACCTGCGGGTCGGACTGTCGCGGCTGGAGGCGGCGCGGCGCGGCGAGACGCTGTTCGTGGTTTCCGAGGAGACGGCGCCGGTGCCGCTGCTTGAGCGGGTCAACGACGCACGGCATGTGGGGGCGACAATCCTGGCGCTGGACTCCGGGGACGCCGAGCTTGACGCGCTGGCGCACGAGTCACTCACGGTGCCCCAGCGGGGAGACGGGGGGACGGGCAGTTCCCCCGTGCGCAGGGGGGGCCCGGGGGGGATCGCTCCCCCCGAGGAAGTTGAGTGGGCGCGGCGCGCGGGGCTGATCACGTTCGACGCGACCCAGCACCTGGTAAGCGCGGCGGCGGGCGAGCGCGACACCGGTTCTCGTGCCGCTAGTGGCACACGGGGCAAGCGTGGCCTGCGGGACCGCCTGGCGAAGCTGCTTGATACGGTCAGTGGCCCGACGACCTCATAAGCGCTAGGCGTCCAGGGACAGCACCATGGTTGGGCGCTCGATCACGTGGTCGTCGCGCAGCGGGCGGACGGCGGTGCCGATCGCGAAGAACTCGGTGGTGTGCGAGCCCCAGGTGTGGCTGTGCTGGCGGAGCTGGACACCCACGATGCCTTCCGAGTGCAGCTCCTCGGCTTCGGCCTGCATACGGGACATGGCGAGCTCGCGGGCGTCATACAGCGCCTGGGTGAACTGCTCGATCTCGACGTTGCGGCCGATGTTGCCGATCTTGGAGCCCATCCGCTGGTGGGCGATGTGGTACACGCACGAGCCCATCACCATGCCGAGCGGAGCGTAGCCCGCCCGGATCAGCGTCCAGAAGTCCTGGCCGGACAGGTCAGAGGTGAACGGCTGGTTCTTGTTGTTGCGCCAGTTGCTGACACCCCCGCCGCCGGCGCCGGGTTCGGCCTTGACGGCGGTGCCGACCGCGATGAACTCGGCGATGTCGGCGCCGAACTCCTTCATCTCCACGTCAAGGCGCACGCCGACGATACCGTCCGCCTTCAGCGCGTCGGCTTCGGCCTCCATCCGGCTCATCGCCAGCTCGCGGGCGTGGTACATCGCCTGCGAGAGCACGTCAAGCTCCTGGTTCCGGCCCCAGCGGCCGATCTGCAGCCCCACATGGTAGATCGACGAGCCGAGCACCAGCCCGAGCGGCCGGAAGCCGGCCTCCCGCACTAGCAGGAACTCGTTGACCGACAGGTCGGAGGTGAAGATCGACCCGGCCTTGCCTGGCTGCAGCTCGGCGAGCCGCTTGATCGCGTCCTGCGGGACGCCTGCCACGCCCAGGTCGGTTTTCTGGTCCGTCATGACGTCCTCATCGCTACGTAGGTGACCCGGTTCATGTCGAGAGCCTGTTGGCCCCGATGTCGACCCGCGCCGCCTGCCGGCGCTGCGGGTCGAGAGAAATCATGGCCAGGGGAGACGGCCCCGACCGTTCGGCTTGAGTTGAGAAGCGCACGATCGCGGTACCGATATTGATCGCCTCAATCACGTGATCGCGGCGGCCTTCCTGGGCCGGGCACTCGCGCTCCCGGACCCGCATCTCCATGCCGGCGACGACCACGCCCTCGGCGCCTAGGCGCTTCACGTCCGCCGACAGCTGCGTTCTGGCGTCATGCCGCGCCTCGTTGACAAGCTCGGTGAAGCCAGTAACCTCGGCGTTGCCCGCGCCCCAGCGTGTCTGCCCGACGGTCAGCCAGTCATCGTGCCTGGCGGCGATCGAGATCCCGAGCACCAGGCCAGCAGGGAACCAGCCCCTCATCACCAGTTTGGCGAAATCCTGGCCGGACAGGTCGGAGGTGAACGGGTGGTTGAGCGGGGGCGCGCCCGGGGCGCGCACCGCGGTGCCTATCGCCTTGAACTCCAGGCCGCCGGCCGGGAAGCCGCCGATCGAGAGGCGGACGCCAACGACACCGTGCCCGCCGAGCTCGGCGCACTCTTCCACCATCCGGCCGATGGCAGTGCGCCTGGCCTCGTACATCGTGTTCACCAGTGGCCCGAACGAGCCGTAGCCGCCGCGGCTTGACACCTGGGTACGCGCGTTCGGGCCCCACGAATACCCATACCCGTAGCTGCCCCACGCGCCCGGGCAGCCGTAGCCGCCGGTGTATCCGATGTTGTAGACAGCGGCGCCGAGCACCTGGCCGACTGTATCGAAGCCCACCGAACGGATTGCGGCGAACTCGTCCGAGGTGACCGCCGAGCCCCACGTGCCACTACTCCGGATTTCGGCCATCCGCGCTTCGGCGGCCGGGGGCAAATCGTTGCTCACGGACTCTAGCCTAGCCCTGGATTGCGGGATTCCGCTCAAGCGTGTCGCTACCGTCCTCGGCGGCCGGCTATCGGCGCCTATCGCCGGCTATCGCCGGGTATCTGCGCGCGCCCGCGTGCCTCGGCGCGCGTCGGCGGCTACTCCTGGGCGTCCCATTCCTCATTGCGCTCTTTCACCTTCTCGAGTGCGTGAGCGGCCTCCTCCCGGGTCGGGTACGGGCCGAGCAGGTCCTTGCCGGGGCACGGCGTGTCGTCCGGCTCGACCGTCATGTGCCTGGTGCAGAACCACCAGCGCTGGTCACTTTCCGCGGAGTGTGCCATGCGCACTAGACTCGCAGAATATGGCCACTCTGCTCCACCCGGGCCGGCTATCCCCAGCCCGGCAGGTTCCGCCGAACATCCCCCGCCCCGAATACGTGGGCAAGAAGCGCCCGACGCTCGGCGAACCAGACGTCAAGGACGCCGACACGATCGCGCGGATGCGGGTGGCCTGCCGGCTCGCCGCGCAGGCGCTTGCGGAGGTCGGCCGCAACGTCGCACCAGGGGTCACCACCGACTACCTGGACCAGGTGGGGCACGAGTTCCTTGTCAGCCACGGCGCGTACCCGTCGACGCTGGGCTACCGCGGTTATCCGAAGTCGCTGTGCACGTCGCTGAACGAGGTAATCTGCCATGGCATCCCCGATGACACGGTGATCCGCGACGGCGACATTGTCAACGTCGACATCACCGCGTACATCGGCGGCGTGCACGGCGACACCAACGCGACGTTCCTCGCCGGAGACGTCGACGAGCAGTCGCGGCTGCTCGTCGAGCGGACGCACGAGGCGATGATGCGCGGCGTTCGCGCCGTCGCGCCAGGCCGGCCGCTGAACGCGATCGGCCGCGTCATCGAGTCCTACGCCCGCCGCTTCGGCTATGGCGTGGTCCGCGACTTCACCGGGCACGGGATCGGGACCACGTTCCACTCCGGGCTCGTCGTGCCGCACTACGACGATCCAGACAGCGACGTGACCATGGAAACCGGGATGACGTTCACGATCGAGCCCATGCTCACCCTGGGCACGATCCAGTACGACATATGGCCAGACGGGTGGACGGCGGTGACCAAGGACCGCAAGCGCACGGCCCAGTTCGAGCACACGGTGCTCGTCACCGAGGACGGCCATGACATCCTGACCCTGCCGTAGCGCCCAAGGGGTTCGCGGTGATCGAGGCGGTCATCTTCGACGTGGACGGGGTGCTGATCGACTCCGAGCCGGTGTGGGAGCAGGTGCGGCGCCGGGTTGTCGCGGAGCACGGCGGGCACTGGGACGCGGACACGCAGCACCGGCTGATGGGCATGAGCACCGGCGAGTGGTCGCGGTACCTCAGCTCGGACCTTGGTGTGGCGCTGTCGCCCTCGGAGGTGGCTGACGTCGTTGTGGGGGCGATGGCGCGCCGGTATACCGAACACCTGCCGCTGCTGCCGGGGGCTGTCGACGCGGTGCTGCGGATGGCCTCGCGGTGGCCGGTCGGCCTGGCGAGCTCGGCACCCCGGGCGCTGATCGAGACCGTGATCGACGCGACGTCGCTGCGGCCGGTGTTCGGCGCGGTGATGTCGACCGAGGAGGTGTCGCGCGGTAAGCCCGCGCCGGACATCTACCTGGCCGTGGCCGGGCAGCTGGACAAGCCGCCCGCCGCGTGCGCGGCGGTGGAGGACTCGTCGAATGGCCTGCGCGCGGCGGCGGCCGCGGGCTGTCAGGTCGTCGCGGTGCCGCGCCCGGAGTACCCGCCGGCCGTTGACGCGATCAGGGCGGCGCGCCTGGTGCTGACCAGCCTCGACGAGCTCACGGTGGACGCCGTCGCCGCGCTCGGCGACGCGTAGCCCCGCTCGTCGTCTGTCACTGCCGGGGCGGGGCGAGCACGGCGATGAAGTCTCTTGTCCAGCCGACCAGGTACTGGTCGGCTGGACGGTGCTGGCCCGGCAGCTCGGTCCGCAGCCGGCCGCCTGGCCGCCTCGCGGCGTCCAGTTGAACCCATTCGGGGTTGATGTCGAGTTCCATGGCGACCCGCGCGCCGCTGCGGGCCAGCGCCTTCGCCAGGTCCGCGGGCGTGGTTGACATGCTCGCCGCGTACATGAGCTGGCCTGCCGCGTTCTCCCCCAGCGCCGAACGGGCGACGTACTCGGCGCGCCCGAGCGTACTGCCCCACCGCCACCACAGGGCCGACTTCGCGGTCGGCTTCCCGCCCGCGACGAGCAGCCACAGGTTCTGCCGCACGCTGTACACGGCCTCACCGGGAACCGGCACGCCGCTCCCCCAGACCCCGATCCGCGCCTGCCCCGACCGGTCGATCACCAGGCTGGCCAGGCCGCGGCGCAGCGGGCTCGCCATGTGGCCTTCCTGCTCGTACCCGCCGTCAAGCGCAGACAGCTTGAACCCGCCGTTGAACGCCGCGAGCAGCCGCGCGCGCCCCGCACCGGTGACCTTCGGCCCGGCCGACACTGGTCCCGCGAGGCGTCCCGGGTCCTGGCTGCCGTTGTGCAGCACGTACCGGACCGGACCGCGGAACGTGGCGATGGTGATCAGCGACCCGTCGGCGGTCCGCACCCGGGAGAAAGTGACCTTCACCGGCACGGGCTTGGCGGCGCGCTGCTGCACGCTGAGCTTGCCGTGCCCGCTGGCCTGGTGTCCCGTCGCCGCGGGATAAGGGGACGCCTGCACGGCGACCGGATTCGCGCCGTTGCACGCCGAGACGCCGACGACCGCGACCAGGCCGGCCGCCAGCAGGGCCACACGACTGCGACGGGAGAGGTTCACGCGTCCATATTGTCCGGTGGGCGTGAAGTGCGCATGAATACGCCATATGAGGGCGCGGAACCTCGTTAGGACGGGAGCGGGGGCCGGCCACGGTCGTGGCCGGCCCCCGGTTCCCCCGAGAAGGCGACGCGGGTCAGGCGTCGCGCTTGCGGAACAGGTAGGCGCCGACGGACAGCAGGACGACGGCGTAGATGATCGTCACGCCGAACTGCGGCCAGGCCGACCACAGATGCGTGTTGTGCTGACCGATGGTCACCGAGAGCACTCGGCCCGCGGCGTCGGGGAAGAACCGCATGATGTCCCAGCGCCAGGTGTCCGGCAGGATCGCGATGATGATCGGGAGCACGAACATCAGGCCGATCGCCGAGGTGATAGCGCCCGCCGTGTGCCTGATGATCGAGCCGAGGGCGAACGCGATCAGCGCGACGACCGTCACGAACAGCGCGCACCCGATGATCGCGGTGAGCACGGTGCCCGGAGTGATCACGATCGTGCCAAAGAACTTCACGTTACTCGGCGGGCCGTTCTGGACCGCGGTCGCCGGGATCGTGACTGAGTGGAACAGCGAGGCGCTCACCCCGGAGCCAGACATGGCCGCCTGGCCGACGAAGAACGAGACGAACGACGTGATTAGCGAAACGATCAGGGTCACGGTGGTGAACACGATCAGCTTCGCGGCGTAGACCGTCCCCCGGCGCGGCATCGCGGTCAGCGAGGTGCGGATCATCCCGGTGGAGTACTCGGACGTGATCGCCAGCGCGCCGAGCGCGGCGATGATCAGCTGGCCGAATTCGAAGAAGGCGAACAGCGACGCCTGCGCCGCGTCCATCCCGGCCTTGTTCACCGGGTTGTTGTGGATGTTATTGGCGATGGCGAAGCCGGCGATGGCCGCGACACCGACGCTGACGATGAACAGCCCTGCGATCGTCCAGTACGTGGAGCGGACCGAGCGCAGCTTGGTGAACTCCGAGCGGATGGCGCCGGCCAGCCCGGCCCGCCCGGTCGCGGGCGGCAGCGTCGACAGCCGCAGGCTGGGAGCAGTTGACGTGGCCATGGCTCAGACCCCGCTTCCGATGTTGGCGGTCGTGCCGGTCACCCCGGCGTGGTACTCCACGCTGTCGGCGGTCAGCTCCATGAATGCCTCCTCAAGCGAGGCGCGCAGCATGCTCAGCTCGTGCAGCCTGATGCCCGCCTCGAAGGCGACGTCGCCAACCACGTCGGCGGTCATCCCCCGGACGAGTAGCGTGCCGTCGCTGTCCGCGGTGGCCTCGCCGCCCTTGGCGGCGATCGCGAGCACCAGCTGGTCCGGGGAGGGGGTCCGGACCCGCACGGCCGCGCCTGAGGACCGGGCGATGAACTCGGCCATCGTGCAGTCAGCGATCAGCTTGCCCTTTCCGATCACGATCAGGTGGTCAGCTGTGTTCTCCATCTCTGACATCAGGTGGCTGGACACGAATACTGTCCGGCCCTCGCCAGCAAGCGCCTTCATCAGGTTCCTGATCCACAAGATGCCCTCGGGGTCCAGCCCGTTGACCGGCTCGTCGAACATGAGGACCTTCGGGTCGCCGAGCATCGTCGCCGCGATGCCAAGGCGCTGGCTCATGCCTAGGGAGAAGCCCTTGGATCGCTTGCGCGTCACCTCGGTCAGGCCGACAAGCTCGAGTACCTCGCCGACCCGCTGCTTCGGCAAGTTGTTGGTCTGCGCCAGGCACAGCAGGTGGTTGTAGGCGCTGCGGCCCCCGTGCACGGCCTTCGCGTCAAGCAGCGCGCCGACCTCGCGCATTGGGTTGGCCAGATTCTGGTACCGCTTGCCGTCCACGGTGACGACGCCGGCGTCCGGGTAGTCAAGCCCGAGGATGAGCCGCATCGTGGTGGTCTTGCCGGCGCCGTTCGGGCCGAGGAAGCCGGTTACCTTGCCCGGCTCGATGCCGAACGTCAAATCGTTGACCGCGACCTTCTGGCCGTATCGTTTTGTGAGGCCCCGTACCTCAATCATGGGAATCCGTCCTCTCTGGTTTAGAGATGTTCCCAAGTCTGCCCGGCCGCCGCCGTACACCGCGTCGGCCGGATGGATGATTCCGGCCTACTCCCCCGGGGGGATGATCGCTGGTGTGCGGGAGTAGGCATGGGCACCGTTCGGGATAAGAGATTTTGAATTAATCTCCGGAACGAGCGGTGACGGTTCCCGTGTGCAGGCTCACCGAATACCCGCGGCCGGCGCCGCGGACCAGGTGCGGGCCGGGGCGGCCGTGCACCCGGACGCGGCCGGCGTGTAGCGGGGTGGCCGCGGCGGGACGCGGCGCGGCGGGGTCTGGCGGCACCGGGGACTCGGCGGCTTCGCCGGCCAGGAGGGTGGCGTATGCGCAGGCGCAGTTGGCGGTCGCGCCGGGCGGCAGGACTAGCAGCCAGGCGCCGGCGGTGGCCGGCAGGGGGATACGGACCGGGCCGGCCGGGTCGAAGCGGACCAGGTCCCACCATAGCCGCGGGGTGGCGGCGAGCCTGGTGAGCTCGCCCGCAACGCGGCCGGCGGTGGACGGCGCGGCGATCGCGTGCGGCGGGGGCGGGAGCACGGACGAGGCGGCGAGCTGCGCGATCTCAGGAGCTACCGAAAGGTCGGCGTTCACGAGGGTTCCTTCGGGTGCGGGACGGCTACAACGCCACTCCCTGGCTGACGGCTGACCGGGTTACGAGATCAGCGACAACACGAAGGAACGCGGCAGCACAGCATGGCGGCTCGGGACGACATGTGTGCTGGCACGCGCACTAGGACACCGGAATGCCGGCGACTTGTCAAATCCGCAGGCCGGCGGCGGCCAGTTCGGCGAGCGCGCCGTCAATGTGCCGCGCGGCCAGCGCAGCCAGCCGCCTGTTGCTGTTATCAGGCGTGGTGTCCGGGGCGGCGTCCCAGGCGGCCGCGCAGAGCGCGCGCAGGCCGTCGATGGCGGGGCCGGCGCCCTTGACGGCGATGGGGCCGTCCGGCTGGCGCTGGGCGGTCCAGCCGCCGCAGGTGAAGCCATCGTCCTGCCTGGCTACCTCGGGATACGGCTCCAGTAGGGCGTCGAGCGTCTCGGCGATGTAGGTCGGGCGCTGCGCGGGGGCGGCGAGAACCGCGTCCGATGGGCGGGACACGCCGGTTAGCACAAGCAGGCTGTCGGTGTCCGCGCGGGTGGCGGCCTCGATGTCGGTGTCGAGCCGGTCGCCGACGACAAGCGGGTGTTCCGCGCCGGTGCGGATCACCGACTCGCGGTGCAGCGGCGGCTCGGGCTTGCCCGCGATGAGCGGGCTGGTGCCCGTGGCGTGGGCGATGACCTGGAGCAGTGAGCCGTTGCCTGGCTGGATGCCGCGCGGGCCGGGGAGCGTGCTGTCGGCGTTCGTGCCGACGAACAGCGCCCCGGCGCGCACCGCGAGGCCGCCCTCGGCGAGGCTGGTGTAGCCGATGCCGGGGCCGTAGCCCTGGACGACTGCCTCGGGGTGTTCGGCCGCAGTGGAGACGGGCCGCAGGCCCCGTTCCCTGACCGCGAGTCTTAGCGCGGTGCTGCCAATGACGAGGACGGGAGCGTTGTGCGGGAGCTTTTCCGCGAGCAGCCTGGCGGCGGCCTGCGCGGAGGTCACCACGTCGCTTTCGGCTGCCGGGACGTCCATGTCGTTGAGCATGGCGGCGACGGCTGCAGGCGTGCGGGAGGCGTTGTTGGTCACGTAGGCCAGACGCATCCCGTGGTTCTTGGCTCGTTGCAGGGCCGCGGGTGCGCCGGGGATGGGGTTGCCGCCGATGTAGACGACGCCGTCGAGGTCGAGCAGCGCGACGTCGTACCTTTCGCTGAGGTTCGCCACGGTGGCTAGCTTCTCATTCCGCCGGGCGCTTGCGCGCTTGGAGGGTGGCGCGGACCTGGCGGAGAGCGTCGGTATAGGGCTTGCGGTCCGGGCGCATCGCGGCGGCGAGCGCCAGGTACTCGGCGGCCCTTTCGTGGTCACCGGAGCGGGAGAGCGACAAGCCGAGGCCGAAGTGCGCGTAGTCGTCGCTCGGGCTCGCCTCGACGATCACGCGGAAGTTGTCGGCGGCTTCGGCGTACCTGCCAGTGTCGAACTGGGCGCGGGCGAGTGCCTCACGGACGCTGCGAGAGGTGGGTTCGGCGAGGGCAGCTCGCTGCAGGACCTGCGCCGCGGCCGCCGGGCTGCCCTTGTCGAGCAGTTCCATGCCCGTGGTGTACCAGGCGTGCACATCCCCCGGCGAGCTTTGCGCCTGCTCATCGCCTGTTTCGCCCGGTCCGTCCGCTTCGAAACCAGCTTGGCCAGGGAAGTTTTCCAGATAGCGGGAATCCCAGCTTCCGCTTGGTCCTTCTGACATGGTGTGCAGACCCTTCCGTCCGGCCAAGAATCCGGTTTCGTGCTGATGCCGTTCCGCGGTGTCCGATACGACCCAGACCGGGTCAGCGGCATCGCAAACGTCACATCACCACCGTACGACGTGATCGGCTCGGGCACCCTGGACCACTTGCTCGCGGCCGAGCCGCACAACATCGTGCGGCTCATCCTGCCGGGGTTCGGCCCGGTTCCCGCCTTGGACCGCGGCCCCGACGCGGCCGCGGCGAACGAACTGGCGGCGACGCGGCTGCGCGACTGGCTGGCGTCCGGTGTGCTCGCGACGGACACGGAGCCCGCGCTGTACATCTACGAGCAGAGCGGGCCGGGCTGGCTGCAGCGCGGACTGATCGGGCTGGTCGCGGTGGGCTCCCCCGATGCGGCTGGAGTCCTCCCCCACGAGGGGGTCATGCCAGGCCCGGTTACCGGGCGGCGTGAGCTGATGTGGGCAACTCGCGCCAACCTCGAGCCGATCTTTCTCGTCTACAACGGTGGAGCCCGCGGCACAGATTCCCCGGACACATACGCCGGCTCCGCAACGGGTACCGGCGGGCACGGGGGCCCCGCCGGCCCGGCTTCTTCTCCTGCTCTGACCACCTCGGGCCTCGTGCGGCAGGCGGCCGAGCAGCGAGAGCCCGACGTTTCCGCGGTGACCGACGACGGCATCGCGCACCGGCTCTGGCGGCTGACCGACCCGGCCGAACACGCGGCCATTGCCGCCGACCTGGCCGGACGAACCGCGCTGATCGCTGACGGGCACCACAGGTATGCCGCCTACCGGGAACTGCGCGATCTCATCCGCGGGGCCGGACACGGCGCGGGGCCGTGGGACTTCGGGCTCGCCTTCCTCGTCGACGCGGACGCGTACCCGCCCCGGCTCGGCGCCATCCACCGGGTGATCCCGCACCTGATGCCGGACGACGCGGCACGACTGGCGGCGGAGGCGTTCACCGTCGAGGAGGTGCCCGGCGGCCTGGGGTCTGAGGTCCTTGACGATATGGCGCTCGCGCTACGGATGCTGGCCGAGGCGGGGCGTCGTGGTCCGGCGTTCCTGCTGGCCAGCCGGTCGGGCTTCCGGCTGCTGACCCAGCCCGACAGGGAACAGCTCAGCGCGGCGATGCCGGCTGGAGTGTCACCGCAGTGGCAGGCCCTGGACGCGGCGGTCATGCAGGAACTGCTGCTCGCCAAGTTGTGGTCGATCAAGGACAATGAGCGCGACGTGCTCATCTCGCACGACGCCGGCGAGGCGGTCCGGATGGCGGTCGACGCGGCCGGAACCGCGGTGATCTGCAACCCCGTCCCGTTCGCCGCGGTCAAGGAGGTGGCGGAGCACGGCGAGCGCGTGCCGCGCAAGTCCACGTCGTTCGGCCCCAAGCCACGGACGGGCCTAGTGCTGCGGACGTGGGAGCCGTAACCGCCCGTCCAGAGGGCTGGATGCC
>Ga0126381_100002931_pt1 | contig 18559 bp, 15 predicted proteins | sample PanSoiMetPlot_28_FD_96465 | JGI IMG/M metagenome (GOLD analysis project Ga0126381, IMG submission 96465) | Tropical forest soil microbial communities from Panama - MetaG Plot_28 | ecosystem: Environmental > Terrestrial > Soil > Tropical forest > Bulk soil | place: Panama | collected 2016-02-17
AGCGGCGAGGGCGTCGCGATTTCTGCGATCCCCAGCGTCCTGCTCCGGGTCCCAGCCGCCTTGCCGTACTCTCTCAACCAGAGCCGGCGTGACGGAGTAGCCTTCAATGGACAAAGAGTGGTAGGCATCGGTCCGATAGATTTCGTCGACGAAGCGAAGATACGCTTCCTTGTCTGCGGGAAGTCCCGGCGCCTTCGGGAACGCCGCGAGAACCTTGCCACGCATCGATTCCCAAAGCATCTCGACGCGGCTCACCATCGGAGCGGCGGGGCGGCTCGGCTTGTGGAATATCTGTCCGGCTTCAAATGGACTACTCTCTCGCACATCGTATCCGGCGCTCTTCATCGCGCGGAGAATCTCGTCCGCGAGTTCGCCGCGCCCGGTTTGCCGGAAGGCTTTGGCAAGATAACCGGCTTTCGCGGAATGGCCGCCGTTCAAGAGAAGGCGAAGCAGGTCCGAGGCGTCAGCGAGGCTCGCCATCACCACTTGCGCCTCGAGGGGATACAGCTGAAAAAATGATTCTGGCACACGTACCAGCGCTGCGGCGGGCGTAAACAGACGCAATCCGTCCCTCACCGTCAGAGCCGTGGGTGTGGGCATCTCCGCGACTTTCAAATCGTAAAGCGTTGTGCCGAACAACAGGTTGACATCGTTGTTCGTCGCTTTCGGACTGTGCACAACCAGTTGATCGGGGATCACCGTTCTCCCGCCGTGCAAAAAGAGGGACTGTTCCGGAGACAGGTGCCATTGCTCGCCAAAGCGCTCGTCCGAGTAGCGTGCGCAAAATTCCCAGAACGACGCATGCCACGGGGTGCTCTCGCCGGCGTGCGCGTCGGGGCTTGAAGAAATCAGCCAACCCTTCATGACTTCTTGCAAGAAGCCGTTCTCGACCAGCCGCTCGCGGTTAACTCGGCTCAGGTCGTCGGAACGAAACACACGACGGTTGCCTTGCTGGAGGGCCTTGAGGACGTCAAGCGATTCAGCCAGTTTTTCGTTGGGCGACGGCATGAGGCACCCCTCTTTCACGGATCGTTACAAGTTTATTCTGTCGAGTGTATACAAGTATATTATGCTGCACGACTACAAGTCAATGATGCCGAGCAAATGCAAGTAGATCGTGTTGTTTGTTACTTAAGAACAATTATATCAACGCGTTGCGAGACTGCAAAACACCACTTTACTTAGGCCGTTTGTCTCAAGTTGGTAGGGATCTTTGGCAACAAGCAGTTTGACAACACTTCGGCACTTCCGTCATCGACCGCCAGACGGAAGGTTTCGCTGACTTCGCGTGAAGAGCACATCAAGAGCCTTCAGCGTTCCACACGGAGAATCCACGGGCGCAGGCACTGGTTCTTAGAACGCAGGCCTATCGACCGTCGTCGCACACCCTCCCGTTCACAACTACTTTTTGTTGCGAGTGGCGAGCCCGTGCGATGCGTCGTTTCCTCCTGGCAGGTGCTTTTTACTAGCGTGCTAAGGGAACCGAGCCGAGCGTCGCGGCAGGTGCGGCGGGTAAAGGATCGGCCTCGACATGCAGGGTCTTGCCGCCATGCTGTCGAGTGGCGACGCGGTCAGCGCTTCCCGTCGTTGACGGACCTCCCGCGTGGAGCCTAGCATGAGGTGCGAAATCAACGGTCTCGGGGGGGCAGCGGTGATTGGTCAGGTTCTAGGTCATTGTCGTGTCCAGGCAAAGATTGGCGAAGGTGGCATGGGCGTTGTGTATCGCGCCTACGACGAAGTGCTGCTGCGCGATGTGGCGGTAAAAGTTGTCAAGAAGGACCCGCAGCTCGATTCCTCGTCAACCCAGAATCTGCTCAAAGAAGCGCGGGCTTCTTCCGCCCTCGCTCATCCCAACATTTGCACCATCCACGACGTTGGCGAGACAGAAGGCGAACTTTACATTGTCATGGAACTCGTGGAAGGCAAGTCGCTGTACGAGTTGTCGAGGGATAGCGGGCTCCCTCCGGAACTAGTCATCCGCTACGGCGTGCAGATCTCGAGCGCGCTTGTCCGCGCTCATGACCGAGGCATCGTCCATCGAGATCTAAAGACCGCGAATATCGTGGTCACCTCGGACGGGCTGGTAAAGGTGCTCGATTTCGGTTTGGCAAAACGAATGGGAGACGGTGTTCTCGAGGGCCCTACTCGCACGCTCGAAACCATCGAGCAGGGCTCCACGCTCAGCGGCACTTTGGCCTATATGTCGCCGGAAGTCCTGCGCGGAGAAGGCTCCGACTACCGTTGCGATCTCTGGGCCCTGGGAGTTGTGCTCTATGAAGCCGCTTCCGGCCGCCGGCCTTTTGAAGGGCGCACCGGCTTTGCATTGAGCTCTGCGATTATGCGCGAATTGCCCAAACCGCTCGGTCCTCCTGTCCCGCCGGGCCTGTGGGCCATTATCCAGCGCTGCCTGTCCAAAGAACCGACGCAGCGTTACCAGCGCGCAGGAGAAGTTCTCGCGGCTCTCGAGGCCATTCAATCCGCGGCCGTTTTCGCCGCGGCGCCTCGCGCCGATCGCAGCGAACCTCGAACCACGGTCATGCACAGTGTGCGCCACGCGCGGGTCCGCAAAGGAGATTTTCTTTTGCTGGTCGGGACAACGAAAGGCGCCTTCATCCTTCGCTCTAACACCAATCGCGCTCGCTGGGAAGTTGGTGGCCCTTATTTCCACGGTCACGCGGTTTACGCGATGGTTTATGACGGCCGTGGTGGGCAACACCGCATCTGGGCATCGACGCAGAGTTTTTGGGGCACACTGCTGCGCTCGAGCGAGGATTTTGGCAAGAGCTGGACTAATCCGCAGGAGGCCAGCATTCGATTTCCTGCAGACACCGGTCTTTCCTTGAAGAACATCTGGCAGATCTGTCCCGGCCGGGCGGACGAACCCGACGTTCTTTATTGCGGCGTCGAACCAGCAGCACTTTTCGAAACCCAGGACGGCGGGGAGACCTGGTCGCTGGTGCGTGGTCTGTTCGATCATCCGCATCGACCGCGTTGGGTACCTGGCAATGGCGGACTGGCGCTACACACCATCGTTCTTGACCCTGCCGACAAGCAACGCATGTACGTGGCGGTTTCCGCTGGCGGCGTCTATCGCACCAATGATGCTGGACGCACGTGGACGGCGCAAAACAGAGGAATCCGGGTCACGTTCATGCCTAGCAAATACCCCGAGTTCGGGCAGTGTGTTCACAAAATCGTGCTGCACCCGGCGCGTCCCGAACGGCTGTTCCTGCAAAACCATTGGGGCTTATATCGCTCGGACGATTCCTCCAACAATTGGACGGACATCGCCAATGGTGTGCCGTCAGATTTCGGGTTTGCCATGGTCATGCATCCCAAGAACCCGGACTGCGTCTACATCGTTCCCGTCGAGTCCGACCAGTTTCGCTGCGCGTGCGATGGCCGGTTGCGCGTTTACCGCACGCGCAACGGAGGTGCCTCGTGGGAGCCGCTCGCACGGGGATTGCCGCAAAAACAGGCTTACGAAACGGTGTTGCGCGATGCCATGACCGCCGATTCGCTCGATCCGACGGGAATCTACCTCGGCACAAGAAGCGGGCAGCTGTTTGGCTCATGCGACGAGGGAAAAACTTGGGACAAAATCCTGGACGGATTGCCGGCAATCGTCTGTGTGCGGAGCGCATGGATCGAGGATGGGTCTCTAGCCTCCGGCCTAACCCAGGCGGTTACCCCACCTCCGTCTTCATCTCGAAGAAATGCTCACACCTCACACCACTCGCGGCGAAAAAGAAGGTAATTGTGCCTGTGACCTTTCATATTCCCGGGCCATTGCGCGAATTCGCTGGAGGGCGCAGCAAGGTCACGGTCGAGCAATCACCCGTCACTTTGGCAGAGGCCCTGTCTCTACTGTGGATGCTTCACCCGGGTCTGCGGGATCGCCTCACAACCGAACAAGGAGAAATGCGTGAGCACGTCAGCATTTTCATAGGAGAAGACGATGTGCGATACACGGGAGGCCTCGCCAGCCCTGTTTCCCCGGGATCGGAGATCTCGATTGTGCCTGCCATCAGCGGCGGCTGCGGCTCTCCTTGACCATTTTCTGCGCCATAAATCCGTCCGCAGCTTGTAGTCGGTGACGAATTAAGCTCACGGCCGGCCCGCTTGCCTTGACTTCACTCGGGACCAGGTCTACACTACGGAGTTTTTAGGTAGCCCCAAATGGGATGCAGGGTGCGGGACTTACATGGATAAGAAACGACTCGATTATTACAAGAAGAAATTACTGACGCGGCGCGAAGAACTGATGAAGACCATCGCCCGGACCCAGGAAGAAGGGCGGACGGCGGACGAAGATCCCACCGTCGATCTGGCAGACAAAGCGGCCAACTCCTATACCAAGGAATTTCTCTTCGGTATGACCAGTACCGACCGCTCGCTGTTGAACCTGATTGATGCCGCGCTGAAGCGCATCCAGGAAGATGAATACGGCGTGTGCGCCAACTGCCAAGAAGAGATGCAACAAAAGCGGCTGGAGGCCGTGCCGTGGGCCAAGCACTGTATTTCCTGCCAGGAAAAAATGGAGCAAGGCCTGCTGTAGCCGTGCCCATCGAAACTCTTAGGGAAGCGAGCCTAGTACGGTAAAGGCTCCGCGCCGCTCGCTTCGAGCGCAACCGGGAGCTCGATTGCGACCAGGCTGCCCTATCTTTGTAAGTCCCTAAGCGAAGCGCTGGGGCTTCCTCAGGATAATAAGGCCGGTCTTCTCATGCGCACTCGCGCACGGCCCGACGAGCGCAGTTGGGCCTAGGGAACGTCAGGAATCTTCGCGTGGCGCTTGGCCACACGCCCGGGCAGCCAAGTTGACAATCTTCGCGTCCTACTGGTAGGTGATGTAGCGACGACGGGAGCGACCTGGCATGCCTCGGCGCGAACGTTGCCTGGAGGCTCAGGTCAAATCGGTAATCGGACTTAGTCGCCCGGGGGCAAGAAATCCACTCCTAAGTCGCGCGGAATGATAGAATAGCTCGAAGCTGGCTCAATGGGATCCAACCGGCATATCGCGGCCGATTCCCGGGGGGCTCATACCCCCGATGCGGCTCGCGCGACCGCGCCCGGTTCCGAAGCCCCCGCTGGCAGTAGAATCCACAACTCGGTTTCCCGTCGCGCATCCCTGATGCAGGAACCGGTGCTCGTTTTGAATGCTACCTACGAGCCCATTAACGTAACTGCGGTACGCCGGGCGATGGTCTTGATGCTGAAGGGTGTGGCCCAGGCTGAAGAGCTGCACAATGCCGAGGTGCACTCCGCGGCCCATGCGCATCAGGTCCCATCGGTGATCCGGCTGCTGGCATATCGGCACATTCCCCAGCAAAGTCGCGCGCTCTCGCGCAAGAATATTCTGCTGCGCGACCGGAATACTTGCCAGTTTTGCGGCCGTGTGTTCCCGAGCTCGGAACTGACGCTAGACCATGTCCTGCCTCGTTCTCGCGGCGGCCGGTCCTCCTGGGAAAACCTGGTGGCCTGCTGCTACCACTGCAATAACACCAAGGGCGACCGCACCCCGGAAGAAGCCGGGCTGAAGCTGGCCCGGAAGCCCCGGCCGTTCACATTACACACCTCGCGTCAGCTGATGAGGCTCATCGGACACCGTGACGACCGTTGGCGTAAGTATTTGTTTTATTGAGATTTGCCCTTACTAAATCGATTTTGTCAAAAATTATTTTACTATCCAAGGAAACCTTTTTCGTTCCCGTACATCTAATAATTCAAAACCACTTCGAGGACACACCCCGGGAAGCGGTTAGGGCTTGCCCCTAACCGCTTCTCTCCTTTTACCGGCTGATTCTTCCTAACGGACCTGGGCCTTCTAGATTCCGCTCCTTCGGATCGCGGCTGAGGCGTCGGCGGGCCAGCGAGGATAGATCAGCTCCGACAGGCCGGAAGCACACCCGATTTCGGGCGTGGCCACGTCAGGAGCGCTCGCGCCGAGCACCGATCGAGCCGCGGTTTCCCCCGACTTCCCATGATCGCCCGGCCACGAGCGAGGTGCGGCTGCCGCCCGTTTCCGCAGCCACCGACACCTGGCTATTACGACTAAATCACAGTGCTGGGAAATAACCACGCGCGAAGAGCACCAGGCTATCGTCCAACCATCAATCGCTGGATCAAAGGCTCCGGCAAATGGCCAGACCGCATGCGCTTCTGTACCGCCGGAATATCGTAGGGAACGCGCCAAAATTCCACCACGTTGTGCGCCAAATCCCCAATGGCAAACGCGGCTCGTGGGTCGCCGTCGCGCGGCTGTCCGATTGAACCGGGATTCAATAGATAGCGGCGCGCCGGCTCGATCCGCAGCGGGGCAAACGATTCCGAAGATCGCGGCCGGATCTGCAGCACTTCCAGGCGCGCGTCCTGATATGAAAAGCCGCCCTGGTGATGGGTGTGGCCGAAAAAAGTGACTATGGCATTGGAATCAAGGAGCCCGTCCAGCGCCTGCTCGGGCGTGAATACATATTCATCTTCGTCCTCGAGGGCCCCGTGGACGAGCACGATGCCGTCGGTCTCCAACGGCCCTTTTGGCAAAGCCGAGAGCCAGGTCATATTTTCCGGCGTCAATTCCGCTCGCGTCCAGTGCACCGCAGCTTTTGCGATGGGATTGAAATCTTCGGTGGCCATCAAGCCGGTCACGGCTTTGTCGTGATTTCCTCGAATCGTCTTCGTGCCAAGTTCTCGTAACCGAGCCGTTACGTAATTAGGGTCCGGGCCGTACCCGACTACGTCGCCAAGGCAGACGGACAAATCCCAGCGATTCTTCGCGGCATCGAGAACCGCATCGAGGGCACTGCCGTTCGAGTGCAAATCGCTGAGAATGAGAATCCGCATTCCTGGCCCCTAAAAAAAATGACCTAGAGTATAGATGAACAATCGAGGCGATGCCACGATCGCCAGCGGCGCAAGCGTTGTCGCGTTCACACACACACAAAACGAAATGCGTTGGCGAAGGCCGTCCTGTGGGTTCCTCCCTTTTAGGAAAGATTTACCTTTCGAACGCAGAAAGGTAACAACTCTTGAGGAAAAATAAAGACAGTACGGCCGCAATTCTTTTCGCCTCAGCAGAATTTTATGGCGCTCCGGCGAAACATTCCCTCAGGCGATTTCGTCTATAGGGAAGGCAGCCGTTCCTGGCGCCGTTCAAGGCGAGATTCAAAAACCCCGCGGTGGCAGCCGCGGGGTCGTGACACGCAGCTTTTCCGGCCGTTAGTCCAGGAAGAAGAGGTGTCTTCACCGGCGAGACTACTCGTCCGCCGCCTGCGTGTCAACTCCATCTTGCCCGCCCGGCGTCCTATTCCGGCTGACCTTTCCGAAAGGAACTTGACACGCATGAAAAACAGCTCCCTTTTTCGTTCTTTCGCTCTGCTCGCTGCCTTGGGTCTGGCAATGCCACTGTTCGCTAAGCCCCTTTCCAAGAACATTAACCTCGCGCAAACCGCCAAGTTCGGCAAAGCCGAGCTGCAGGCCGGCGAATACCGCCTGCTGATCGACGGCAACAAAGCCACGGTCGAAAAAGGTGGCAAAGTTGTCGCCGAATCCGAAGGGCGGTGGGAAGACCGAAGTGCCAAGTCGAGCTATGACTCCCTACTGATCAACGAAAATGGCCAGGTCAAGGAAGTGCGCTTTTCCGGCCAGTCTCGCGTCTTTGTTTTTAGCGACTAAGCACAGCCACGATGGCTTTCTTCGGGACGAGAGGGTGCGCCGGGCGCACCCTCCCTCGTCCGCTAGAGCTGCGAACCGGTCTCATTCCGTGAACTTCCCTCCGTACGCCGAGAAGCGGGCCATGCAGCCGCTCACCCGCCGGTGGTTTCAAGCAATCAGCATGCAATCCCCATAGCTGTAGAAACGATAGCCAGCCTCCACAGCATGGCGGTAAGCGGCCAGCACATTTTCTCGCCCGGCAAAGGCGCACACCAGCCCGAGCAACGTCGAGCGTGGCAGATGAAAGTTCGTTAGCAGCGCGTTCACGGCGCGAAAACGAAACCCCGGAGTGATGAACAATTGCGCCTCCGCTTTGCCGGAGAGAACGGTACTTGCGGATCCGGCATCTGCCGCGCGCAGCGCTGCATCTTCGAGCGCACGCACCACCGTTGTTCCAATGGCCAAAACGGTTCGCCCGGCGGCGTGCGCTGCCTGGATGCGCTCGGCCGTTTCGCTGGGAATCTCGTAGGTTTCGGAATGCATCACGTGGCTTTCCAGCGTTTCGCCGTGCACTGGCTGAAAGGTCCCGAGCCCAACGTCGAGCGTCAGCTCACACAGCTCCACGCCGCGCTCGCGGATTTGTTTGAGTATTTCTTCCGAGAAGTGCAGACCCGCGGTAGGAGCGGCAATCGCACCGGGCCGCTTGGCAAATATGGTTTGATAACGCTCGCGGTCCGCGATTTCGTCCGCTCGTTCAATGTACGGTGGCAGCGGCACGTGACCCAGCCGTTCAATATGCTGGTTCACGGTGCCGGAGTCATGAGAAACCAACCGCAGCGTGCGCAGTCCAAAATCCCCGCGCCCGGTGATCTCGGCTTCCAGTTCTCCCCCGCCGAACAGAACGCGCTCGCGTAAGCGCATTTTGCGCCCTGGCCGGACCAAGGCTTCCCAACAGTCTTCCGCGACCTGGCGGGTCAACAGGACCTCGACCCTCCCGGTCAAGTGCTCCGCCCGTGTCGAGCGCGATGGCTTCTCCGAGCGCACCCCGGCTCGGCGCCCAAAAAGCCGCGCGGGAATCACTCGCGCATTGTTCAAAACCAGCAGCTCGTGGCCTGCGAGAAGATCGGGGAATTCTCGAAAACGTCGGTCTTCAAACCTCCCCGAGGCGCGGTTCAACAGCAGCAAGCGCGAAGCGTCGCGCGGTTCGAGGGGACGCTGCGCGATTTGTTCGCGGGGCAGCTGGTAATCCAGATTCTCGAGGCGCATGGGCAGAGTTAGTCTAGCAGCAACACCGCTTCGACCAACGTAGTCAACCACTTAGCTAGGCCGAAAGGTGGCCGCGAGCCCCACCCCGGGCAGTAAGCCACAATTGAGGCCGTCTCTAACACCTTCTACTAGATTGATTACAAGATACTTAATGAGGCGCATGGTGCAGCAAAGTCAGACTTGACAATTATGCACTCATATTTTATTATCCTTATGCAGTCACCAATGGAGGTGCTTACAACCATGAGAACAATAGCCCGATGGGAACCGTTTCGGGGCGTTACCACCTTGCAGGAGCAGATCAATCGCCTGTTCCACGATGCATTTGACCGGACCGGCGAGCAATCGAACCTCAGCGCGTGGGCGCCCGCCGTGGACATCTACGAGTCCGAACAAGAGCTCGTGGTGAAGGCGGATCTCCCCGACATCGATCCCAAAGATCTGGACATCCGTGTAGAGAACAACCTGCTGACCATTCGCGGCGAGCGCAAGTTCGAAAAGAAGGTCAGCGAAGAGAACTACCTGCGCGTGGAGCGCTCGTTTGGTTCCTTCGCTCGCAGCTTCACGCTTGCGAATACCGTGAACCCCGACGCCATTAAAGCCGAGTATCAGAACGGCGTGCTGACGCTCGCAATTCCCAAGCGCGAGGAAGCGAAGCCCAAGCAGATCAAGGTGAACGTCAACACTCCGGCTGTGGCCGCGGCGGCTTCCGGGAAATAAGCTCCGGACCCAGCAAGAAGCTGCAAGAAAGGCGCGGAAGCTGTAACAATAAGGGGCTGGCCGGCGCGCAGCCCCTTATTGCCCTGTTCGGGAGAGATTGAGGTTCCCATGTTGCGATTTGAAAAAATGACCGTGAAGGCCCAGGAAGCGGTGCAAAGCGCCCAGGAGGTTGCCGCGCGGCACGAGAATCAGCAAATTGAGCCGATTCACCTGCTGGCGGCGTTGGTAGCCCAGAGCGATGGCGTCGTGCCCCCGCTGCTCGCCCGGCTTGGCATTCACACCGAAGCGCTTGGTCAAGAAATCGAACGCCAGATCGCGCGGCTGCCTAAAGTCGAGGGCTTTGCCCAGCAGCATGCAGGCCGGGCGCTCGACGACGTTCTTGCGCAAGCGTTCAAGGAAGCCGACCGCTTCAAGGATGACTACGTCTCGACCGAACACCTTTTCCTGGCGATTGCCGGGAGCGACCGGGATCCCGCCGGGCAATTGTTGAAGAGGCTGGGCGCTTCGCACGAAACCATACTTCAGGCGCTCGCCGGCGTACGCGGGACACAACGGGTGACCTCTCAGAACCCCGAAGCCACCTACGCGTCCTTAGACAAGTATGCGCGCGACCTGACCGAACTGGCCCGGAAACAAAAGCTCGACCCGGTCATCGGCCGCGACGAAGAAATTCGTCGCGTGATGCAAATCCTTGCGCGGCGCACCAAAAACAATCCGGTATTGATAGGCGAGCCGGGTGTCGGCAAAACAGCCATCGTTGAAGGTCTGGCACAACGCATCGTTTCCGGCGACGTGCCGGACGTGCTGAAGACCAAGCGCATTGTCGCCTTGGACCTTGCCGCCCTGGTGGCCGGAGCAAAATTCCGCGGCGAGTTTGAAGACCGGCTGAAAGCGGTCCTCAAAGAAATCATCGAAGCCCAGGGGCAAATCATTCTTTTCATCGACGAGCTGCACACGCTCGTGGGCGCCGGCGCCGCGGAAGGCGCCATGGATGCCTCGAACATGCTCAAGCCGGCGCTGGCCCGCGGTGACCTGCGCGCGATCGGTGCCACGACGCTCAATGAATACAAGAAACACATCGAGAAGGATCCCGCCCTCGAACGCCGTTTTCAGCCGGTCCTGGTTCCCGAGCCGACCGTCGAAGATACCATTGCTATTCTCCGCGGCTTGAAGGAACGCTACGAAGTGCATCATGGGGTGCGCATCAAGGACGCCGCCATCCTTGCCGCCGCGACACTCTCCAATCGCTATATCTCCGACCGTTTTTTGCCGGACAAGGCCATCGACCTGGTCGACGAAGCCGCCGCGAGCCTCCGCATGCAAATCGATTCCCTGCCCGTGGAGATCGACGAAATCGAGCGCCGCATCCTCCAGCTCGAAATTGAGCGCCAGGCATTGCTCAAGGAATCCGACGCGCATTCCAAGGAGCGGCGCGGCCAGATCGAGAAAGAACTTGCCAAACTGAAGGAAGAATCCAGTGGAAAAAAAGCTCGTTGGCAGGCCGAAAAAGAGGCGATCGGAAAAATCCGCAAGCTAAAGGAGCAAATCGAACAGCTCAAGGCGGAGGAGCAGCGTTTCGAGCGCGCCGGCGAACTGGCCAAGGTCGCGGAAATCCGCTACGGCAAAATGGCCGCTGCCGAACGTGAACTTCAGCAGGCGCAGCAACGGTTTGCCTCGGTCCAGAAAGATGCCCCGATGCTAAAGGAAGAAGTGGACGAAGAGGACATCGCCAAGGTCGTTAGCAAATGGACGGGCATTCCGGCCGGCCGGCTGCTTGAAGGCGAAGCGCAGAAGCTCGTCCGCATGGAAGAACGCCTGGGCCTGCGCGTCGTCGGCCAGGGTGATGCCCTCGCGCGTGTGGCCAACGCCGTGCGCCGCAGCCGCGCCGGGCTCTCGGACGCCAAGCGCCCTCTCGGCTCCTTCATTTTTCTTGGACCCACCGGTGTAGGAAAAACGGAGCTCGCGCGTGCCCTGGCCGAATTTCTTTTTGACGATGAGAAGCTCATGATCCGCATCGACATGAGCGAGTACATGGAAAAACACAGCGTCTCGCGGCTGATTGGCGCACCACCAGGCTACGTTGGCTATGAAGAAGGTGGCCAGCTCACCGAACAGGTGCGGCGTCATCTGTATTCTGTCGTCCTTTTTGACGAAATCGAGAAAGCCCACCCGGACGTGTTCAACGTTCTGCTGCAAATTCTCGAGGACGGGCGGCTCACCGACGGCAAGGGCCGCACCGTGGATTTCCGCAACACCGTTTTGGTAATGACCAGCAACGTCGGCTCGACGGCCGTTTCTGAACTGGCTGGCAAGGATCCTGAGCGCGCCCGAAAAGAAGCCATGGAGGCGCTGCGCGTCGCTTTCCGACCGGAGTTTCTTAACCGCATCGACGAAATTGTGATCTTTAATCCGCTGGGCAAGGAACAGTTGGCGAAAATTGTGGGCCTGCTCCTGAAGAACGTGGAGAGGCTGCTCGCCGAGCGGCAGATCACTTTGCAACTGAAACCTGCGGCTCAGGAGTTGCTGCTGCGCGAAGGTTACGATCCGGCTTACGGCGCGCGGCCGCTTCGCCGTACGATTCAACGGTTGATTCAGGATCCGCTAGCCTTGCAGATCCTAGACGGCCAGGTGCTTCCGGGCGACCACGTGATCGTCGACCGGGACGGCCATAAGGACGCCATGCGCTTCGAGCGGAAGCCTGCGAAACAACCTGCAGCCGCGGCGCGTATCTAATCTAGTGAGGAGTGGTGTAATCATGAGAGTTTTTCGAACAACCTGCTTGCTGGTAGCTCTTACGCTCCTGCTGATGCTGATTGGGCGAGCCTTCGGCCCGGGCGGCATGACCATCGCCCTCGGGTTCGCGGTGGTCATGAACGCGTTTGCTTACTTCTTTTCAGACAAGATCGCACTGTGGTCGAGCGGCGCCAAGCCGGTGAGCCGCGAACAGCTGCCGCGCCTGTACGCCGTTATGGAACGCCTCGCGGCCAAAGCCAACTTGCCGTTGCCGAAATTGTATGTCGTTGCTGAGCCGGCTCCGAACGCCTTTGCCACCGGAAGAAATCCCCGCCACGCCTCGGTGGCGGTGACCCAGGGTTTGCTCGAATTGCTGAATGATGACGAACTGGAAGGCGTCATCGCGCACGAGCTCTCGCATGTCCGCAATTACGACATCCTGATCAGCTCGATCGCGGCAACCATCGCCGGTGCCGTCGTCCACCTTGCCTCGATGGGCCGGTGGGCGATGATTTTTGGGGGATGGGGAGGCGACCGTGACGACCGCGACGGCGGGGGAATCGCGGCCATCTTAATGCTCTTCCTAGCCCCACTGGCTGCCATGCTCTTGCAGCTGGGGCTCTCCCGCCAGCGGGAGTATTCCGCAGACGCGACCGGCGCGCGCATGGTCGGAAACCCTTACGGGTTGATCAGTGCCCTTCAGAAGCTCGGCACGTACAACAATCGCATCCCCACGACGGCCATTTCGCCTTCAACCTCCTCCTTGTGCATTGTCAAGCCCCTTTTCGGCGGCCGCTCCCTAGGGACCCTTTTTAGCACTCATCCGGCGCTTGCCGATCGCATTGCCGCCCTTCGGGAAATGACCATTATTCCCCAAAGGTAGGGACCGACGACCCCGGGGAAACGAGACTCATTTTTGCTAGCCGGGTGTAATCTTTTCAAAATGAGACATCCTATTTTGGGTCTCGCTACCATGATTCGGGATGGATTAAGCAACCTATTATCAGCCACTTGAAGCTACCGACACCTGCTCGTCAACCTTTGGCGCTGCAACTGCACTAGCTTCTAACGCCTGGTCCGTCCATTCGGTTGAAGCGTAGGGGGAAGGGGATGAGCTGTCGAGACACTATTCATCTAATCTGTTGGTACCTAGAAGGTCGTTTGTCCTCGCCCGTCGAGACGGAAATCAGGCGCCATCTGGAAACCTGCTCCGACTGTCGCCTGGTTCTCGAAGCTGCCGTGAATACCCTCGACTGCTATTTTAACGCCGATCGCGCCGAGGGCAGCGCCGACGCTCTCCACGCCGCCTAATTCCTCCCGGGCCCCGACGCAAAGTGGCTTCTACTCGGGCACGTAATCTTTACATGTTCTAGTACGTATAGGAATAGCCCCCAAGCGCCCCTCAGGTCGATCAAGCCGCCTATTTTGAATACCTTCACAAGTACTAGTATTAGGTCACGGCTTTGGCGCAGTGGATGCTCCCTTACTCGCTACAGGCTGAAATCGCCTAAGCCTAAAGGAGACACGAACGTCTATGAGTGAATTTCAAGAGTTTTCCCACACCGCCAACCCGGGTACACCTCGCTGGGTAGGATTGGCAGTTGGCATCTTGGTTTGCCTTTCCCTGATTGGACTGGGAACGGGCTGGAGCGCCCTCAATCAAGCCAAGAGTCTAGAGCAAACGGCCCTGGCCTCAAAGCAGGCCAGCGATGCGCTCAGTCAACGCCTGGCCAAGGAAGATGAGATCAATCAGCAATTGCAGAGCGACTTGCGGGTCATCGCCGACAAGCTGAACGTCACGCAGGGCGAATTGGTCACCGCGCGCAAACAGAACAAGACCGCGACGCATGCCGTGGATCAGAAGGTGGACAGTCTGGCCACGTCGATGAAGGCCGAACTGGCCGGCAAGGCGAGCGCGGATGACATGAGCAAGTTGAGCGGCGACGTCAGCGGGGTCAAGGGCGACTTGGACGCCACCAAGAACAGCATTCAGATGGCCCGCAGCGAGATGGGCACGCTGATTGCCAGAAATCACGACGAAATCGACCAGCTCCGCCACATTGGCCAACGTGATTATTTTGAGTTCACCGTGCAGCGCAAGGGCGGCGCCACGAAAGTGGGCGGCATTCAACTTGTGCTGAAAGACACCAACCCCAAGAAGAATCAGTACACCATTAACGTGCTCGCCGATGACAATAGCTTTGAGAAGAAGAACCGCTCGGTCAACGAACCCATCTTCTTCTACACGGGTGGCAGCCGATCCGCGCTCGAATTGGTCGTGAACAAGGTCACCAAGTCTAGCGCTACCGGCTATCTGAGCATGCCAAAGGCCGCGCCAACGGCCGCCTCAGCCAGCAACGCCGCTGCCGGCCAGTAGCCAGCACGGGCTCGTACCGAAGAGCTAGCCGAGCTGCGGCTCGGGCGACCGCGATTACCGGCAACGGGGGAGGATTCCTTAGGATCCTCCCTTTTTTTTTGGTCTCATCCGGGAATAAAGCGAAGGCCTGGAACGGTTCACTGAAGTGGCTGGACACCGGGGCCGCCGCTGTGCGAAGCTAAGAGAACGGCCCGGCAACTCAACCACCGAACGAAAATGGACTTCTGGAGGGGGGAAACCATGAAACTGAGACTCTCAACGGCAATTGCGGCAGCGCTCTTTGCGGGGACTCTCGCAATGGCGGCAGACGGTTCTTTGACCGGCTGGATTTCCGATAGCCAGTGCGGGGTCAAGGGCGCGAACGACAAGGCCGGCGAGTGCACGACCAAGTGCGTCAAGGAACATGGCGCCAAGTACGTGTTCGTGAACGACGCCGACAAGAAAGTGTATGTCGTTGACGCGCAGGACAAAGTAGCGGATCATGCCGGCCATCACGTGACCGTCAAGGGCACGGTGGAAGGCGATACGCTTAAACTGACCAGCATCGAAATGGCCGCCAAGTAGCGCCCTGTAGCGCATTTGACTTTTGAACAGCGGGCAGACGGAGGTTTTTCGTCTGCCCGTTTTGTTTTGTCCCGCCCGGCATTTCCGTTACGATTGACCGACGACCATGCCGACCACCCTGATCCACGCGGGACGCGTTTTGACCCCCACTGCGGAAATCAGCGACGCGGGAATTCTCCTGCGCGACGATGTTATCGAGGCCATCGGGCCGCGGAGCAGCCTGAGCTTGCCTGCCGGCGCGAGAGAAGTCCCGGCGACCGAAAAAACGGCGATTCCCGGATTCATTGACATTCATATCCACGGCGCAGGCGGACGTGACGTCATGGAAGCGACAGGCGATGCGCTTGGCGCCCTAACCAGGAAGGTGGCCGAGTTTGGCACGACCTCGCTGCTCGCCACCACGATCACCGCGGGCCCCGACGACACTTGCCGGGCGGCGGCGGGAATCTCTCTGTACATCACCCAACAGCACGCGGCGAACGAATCTCGGGCCGAAGTCTTGGGAATCCACTTCGAGGGGCCGTTTATCAGCAAAACGCGTCGTGGAGTACATCCGCCGGAATGGATTCAATCCCCTTCGGAGACCTTGCTCAAACGCTTTCTCGAAGCTGCGGAAGGAAATGCCCGGCTGATCACCATTGCTCCCGAGGTGCTGGGAGCGACCCCGTGCATCGACGCGGCCCGCAAAGCCGGCCTGGTCGTTTCGGTGGGCCATACGGATGCCAATTACGAACAGACGCGGTCTGCCATCGTGCACGGAGCGCGCAGCGCCACGCACACCTACAATGCCATGCGGCCGTTCACGCATCGCGACCCAGGCGTAATCGGGGCAGTGCTCACTTCGCCCGAAATCCACGCGGAGCTGATCGCCGACGGCGTGCACGTCGAAGAGGGCGCGATGAAGCTGCTTTTGCGGGCTAAAGAGCCCGACCGGGTCATTCTGGTGAGCGACGGCCTTTCCGCCACGGGTATGCCGGACGGAAAGTACATGCTGGGCGGCTTCGAGGTGATCGTGACCAATGGAGTCTGCCGAAATGCCGCAGGAATCCTCGCGGGCAGCACGCTGACGCTTGACCGCGCGCTGCGCAACATCTCGAACCTCGGTGTTCCTTTGGCGGACGCTGTGCGCATGCTAACGCTGAACCCTGCGTCTCTGCTGGGAATCGAATTTAAGAAAGGATCGCTGCGGCCTGGCGCGGACGCGGACGTGGTTCTACTCGATCGGTCCTTGCACGTGACCGATGTTTGGGCGCGCGGGTTGCCCGTCCATTAGCGGGAGAGAAGACCAGCATCATTAGGGATTCAGCAGAATGTTAAGTTCCTGCGCGAGTTCTTCCGGATCAAACGGGCTGCAGGCAAAATAGCGCCCGGCGACTTCGAGGGTCGGGACTTTGCGCAAGCCGTTGTTTGCTTTCAAAACGATTTCTTCCGCGGCCTGGTCCTCTTCGATGTTCACTTCGCGGTACAGGAGACCTCTTTCCCGCAGGAAGGCTTTGGCGTAGCGGCAATCCGGGCACCAGGTGGTGGTGTAAATGGTGATGGGTTCCATGCGCGCGGACTCGTCTAAGTCCAAATAAGCTTAGTCCAAATCAGACCCGGCGACATTAGTTAAGACTCGCCAGAAGAATCTGGAACAACAAAGGCTCACGTCGGCGGTCACCCCATGGCCGGGTGCGCTCCCAAGCGCAAGCCCTCAGCGGGAATTTGCCGGCACGCCCCGGTACTTGCGGGCGACCTGAATGCGGATAAGGGCGCGCTGGAGAGCCACGGTGGCGCGGTCCCAGTCGATATCGGGGTCCCCTGCGGCAAGCCGCTTTTCCGCCCGGGCTTTCGCCTCTTCCGCGCGCGCGAGGTCAATTTCAGCGGCCAGTTCGGCGGTTTCGGCAAGTACGGTGACGCGATCCGGCAAGACTTCCGCGAAACCCCGAATCACCGAGAGCGGCTCGCTCTTCGTCGCGCCCTGAAAGGTCAGCTCGCCGATGCCGAGCTCAGTCATCAGCGGCGCGTGCCCGGGCAACACTCCCAAATAGCCGTTGGCGCCCGGCAGAGTCACTTCCTTTGTGCGCGTCCGCACCAACTGCCGCGTGGGGGTGACGATCACTAGCTCCATCGCTTCGGGAAGCATGCGGCTTACACACCGGCCTGCATTTTTTCCGCTTTCTGTAACGCTTCTTCGATTGTGCCCACCATGTAGAACGCCTGCTCGGGGACGTCGTCGTACTTGCCTTCGACAATCTCCTTGAAGCTGCGCACGGTGTCTTCGATCTTGACGTACTTGCCTTCCAGGCCGGTGAACTGCGCGGCCACGAACATCGGCTGGGAGAGGAATTTCTCAATCTTGCGCGCGCGCGCCACGGTGCGCTTGTCTTCGTCGGAAAGTTCTTCAATGCCCAGGATGGCGATGATGTCCTGCAAATCTTTGTAGCGCTGGAGAATGGACTTCACCGCACGCGCCACGGTGTAATGTTCCTGGCCGACGATGCGCGGGTCGAGAATGCGCGAGAAGCTTGCCAACGGATCGACCGCGGGATAAATTCCGCGCTCCACGATTTGCCGGCTGAGGTTCGTAGAGGCATCCAGGTGCGTAAACGTCGCGGCCGGGGCCGGGTCGGTGTAATCGTCGGCGGGCACGTAAATTGCTTGCACCGAGGTGATCGAACCGGTCTTGGTCGAAGTGATGCGCTCCTGGAGTTCGCCGATTTCGGTGTTGAGGTTCGGCTGATAGCCCACCGCGGACGGCATGCGGCCGAGCAGCGCGGAAACTTCCGAACCCGCCTGTACGAAACGGAAGATGTTGTCGATAAACAGCAGCACGTCGAGATGTTCCTGGTCGCGGAAGTACTCCGCAACCGTCAGCCCGGTCAGCCCAACGCGCAGACGCGCTCCGGGAGGCTCGGTCATCTGGCCGTAGATCAGCGCCGCGCGCGACTTTTCCGAATTGCCCGGCACGACCACGCCGGATTCCTGGAATTCCAGCCACAAGTCATTGCCCTCGCGGGTGCGTTCGCCCACGCCGGAAAAAACAGAAACGCCGCCGTGTTGCATGGCGACGTTGTGAATCAATTCCTGAATGAGAACGGTTTTGCCGACGCCGGCTCCTCCGAACAAACCGATCTTTCCGCCCTTGAGAAACGGCTGGATCAGGTCCACGACCTTGATGCCGGTCTCGAACATTTCGAGCGTGGTGGATTGCTGGTCGAGCGGCGGTGCCGGGCGGTGGATCTGGTATCTCGTGGTGCTGTGGACGGG
>Ga0126381_100002932_pt1 | contig 18559 bp, 15 predicted proteins | sample PanSoiMetPlot_28_FD_96465 | JGI IMG/M metagenome (GOLD analysis project Ga0126381, IMG submission 96465) | Tropical forest soil microbial communities from Panama - MetaG Plot_28 | ecosystem: Environmental > Terrestrial > Soil > Tropical forest > Bulk soil | place: Panama | collected 2016-02-17
ACCTGGGCGGCTTCGGAGACCTGAGCGACGTCCCACATCCGCTGGCAGGTAACAGTATCCCCGCGTCGTCCCCGCAGCCTGAGATGGCTTCCCAGCACCAAAACAGCGGTGTTTATACAGGTCAGGAGCCCGTCACGGGGGATGCGGGTGTCGCGGGTACGGAATACGGGTCTTCCACACTGCAGGAACCCTTCCTTCCCCTGTGTGCCCAGTGCCTGAGGACGACCGAAGCGACCGATGGCCCGCTCTGCGGGGTCTGCGGTGCCGTGCCCGGGACCGCCATCGTGCGCATGATTGAGATGCCTGATGTGGAGCCAGTCAGGCGCATAGTGGCCCTCCTGAAAGCCAATCCCGGGCCTGCGCCGGTCGTGCTAGAGCTGCCCGAGGGCGCTGTCCGCCTCAGTGACGGAACCGAGATGGGCCAGAACACCCAGTCGCAGATAGTCATGCTCCTGCCCGGCGCCCAGATCACCTTTGCCAAGTGATGGCCTGATGAGGTGCCAAGAGTCGCCCGGCATGAAGCGAAGACCACGGGCTCGTGCCACCCGTGCCGACGGCCCAGCTTGGGCGCTACCGAGGGCAGGCACGTCGGAGGCTTACCAGTACCCTGCACCTTGACCTGCAGTTCAGGAGCCGCCATGTTGTGAGCAGCTGAAATAGTGACCACCGCCCGGCACTTGGGCCGATCCGCCATCTGGTCAGTTGCAACTGCGCTTCGCAACTCACTTGGGCGCTCGCCCTCATGGCCTTCACTCCAAATCTCCTAGCGCTTGTCATAGTCACCGCCACCTTCAACAAGCGGAGCGCCCCCTGGCGAGGCTGCGCGGTTCGTGCGCGACGTGCGTGACGATAGGTGACCAACCCGCGTTCGATGACCAACCGCTCGTCCCTAGTTGACGAGACAGGTGTCCGCCGGCGCCCGCTAGGCAGCTCGGGCGCCATCAAAGCCAGCCTCGAACGTACGTTCGGGTAACGACCGCCCATTCAGGTGCGGGGTGTGGCGTACGTGACGCTCACGAGCCCTGGTGCGCCAGCGTGTCCTTGTGCGAGCGGAACCGCTCGCATCTGGTAGTGTAACCGCAACCGACCTAGGCGGTGGCGCATGAGTATTCAAGGCCCCTATGAAGAGCAGTACACATTGGCCCAGCTCGCGCGGCGGGTCGGGATCTCGGAAGGCCGTGCACGGGCGATGCGAGCTGCCGGAGGAGATCGTCTACCGCGCCCTGATGCCACTGACGCCGGCGGCCACCCGCTGTGGCGGGAATCAACGATCGACCGATGGTGTCGGCGTGTCGGCCGACCGGTCCCGAAGCAGGCGAGAGGCCTGGCGGCGTGGGACGACGCCATCGAACCAGCGCCGGTGATGTTTAGCGGGGAGGTGCTGGCACGGTCGCGATCGGGCCGCCCATTCCGGGTGCATGCCGTCATATGGGACACCGCGAACGGCCACGTGGTGCAGCTCACATCGTTCAATTTTGAGTGGCTGCGGCACGAGGAAGCCGCTCGAGCAGCGGCGCAGATTCTCAAGCCCAGGTTCTGGGATGACGCGGTCATCGTCATCCCGCTCACCGGAACCTTCGGCGGGGCCGACTATGACCTGTACAGTGTCGATACGTATCGGCTGAAGCCCCTAAGGGAAGCGGGCCAGTCACACGAGCGAGGTCTGTTCTCCTTCCTCAAGGCGCCCGCCGCCGAGGAGCCTGAACCGCCCGATCCAGCAGCTATCTCAGTTGAAACTACTGGGCTTTACCCGGCGGCCGAGATTGAGCGTGTCCTCGGCCGTCCCATGCCTATGTGGCTCGAAGGCTCCTGCACCCCCAGGGCTGCGCGCCGACTTGAGGCGTTCGGGCAAGGCGCGACCTTCACTGTTCCCGATACGACCACAGCCTGGCCGGCGGCCCGTGACCGCCTGGATGCCGCCCTCGAATGGGGGATGCCGAACCAGTTTCCCCAATCGTTCGCCGCACTCGCCCGCGATACCCTCGAGACCCTCCAGGACGTCCAGGAGAAACATGCCAGTCAGAGGGAGCGAGGACAGGGCTGGTACCTCGTCGCCCGCCCAGCTCGTCCCGACTGGCGCCTAACCTTCGAACAAGCAGCACGGGACGCGGCACGCATGGACGTCGATCTCGATGCCGCTGCAGCAGAACTGGAACGACTCCGGCTGCTGGAAGCCCAGCAGCCCTACCCCGGCGTTCTCGGCGAGGCGCTCTTTGAGGCCACCAGCCTGCTGGGATGGCTACTTAGCAGCCACAGGCCAGAACTGGTCTTCGACGCTACCGTCCGCGTTGTCATCATCTGTGCTGGGCCCGTCGCAGAACAATGGCACCAGACACTCATCCCCGTGGCCGCGGATGAGCAGGCCAAATTGGTCGCCAGCCGGCGAATCGCGCGACTTCTGTCGCCTGACATCTCACCCCGGACTGAGGAGGAGTTCGGCTTTGTTCAGAAGAGCCGCCAGGAGCTGATCGGCCTGTGGCGCGACCACGCCGGGCGGCTGGTCGCCGAGCTCACCGAGCGGGCGTGGGACGGCAGCCCTCTCCTTAATGTCGAATGGCCGACGAATCTCCCGCACGGTTGGAACGATCACACTGTCATCGCTGCCGATGACCAAAGCGATGGTGCGGTCTTCGCGCTCACTCCTCTGCCCGACGGGCAGCTGCGAGCAGACCCCCTGCCCAATCCCGCCGCTGACCCCAGCTACACATGGGGCTACAGCGGAACGGGACCATCGAACCTTTACGATGCCCTTGTGCGCTGCGCTCTGGGCATGTGGGCGTCCCCATCGTCGGATGACTGGCTAAATCAGCTAGCCCCTCCTAATAGCGAGCTGTGGGAGTACATCACCACCGCAGCCCAGAATGGGCCCATACGGCTTCCGTGGCCACAGGTCCAGGCATGGGCGCGGGCTGACCGCAACCGCGCGATGTCCCGCGCAGGCCACTAGCCGCGAGCGGCGCGACTTGTCTGGAAGGTATCCGCCTGGCTGGCGGCGTCGCGGCCGTCTGCATGTATTGTCCCTCCGCTCCGGGGCCACCGCCGGAAGACAGGGGTCCAGACAGCTGCTGGAGGCGTCGTCCTCGGCCTGCGTTCACAGCGGGCGGTAAGAGAAGCACCCGGCACCGCGCTGACGCCCCCGACTCGCGACTGCTCAACCCGATCGGAACTGGGCGCCCCCTGTTGGCGTCAGTCTCAGGATGCGTGAGCCGCCGCTGGTGTCAACGGCGTCTACGGTGGCAGGCGTGACCTCTGTCAGCTCACCGGCAGAGCCAGCGCCTGCCGCCTCCCTGGGCGCTGCCGTCAAGGCATTCGCGGATCAGCTGCGGATTCGTCGGCGGGCACCTCGCTGACCGTCGCGGCCAAGGCCCGGCGGGCGTATAGCGCGTTTTCTCGTTTTCTGCTTGTGTTTTGCAGGCGCCTGGGCGGTGCAGCAGGTGTTGTATGGGCTCAGGCGACAGCGGCCTTGGGAGGGTACAAGTGGAGGAAGGACCGTGGTATGACGAGGATCCCTGGGACGACTGGGATTGGGAGGGACCTGATGAACCGCAGGTCACTTATAAGCAGGCGGTCGAGAGCCTCCGCGCCCTCAGCAAGGACCATGCCGACATTCGCGTCGAGTGGAACGGGCGCAGGGGCCCGCGGAGCGACGCCAGGATCGTCTTCGAGGAGACTGCGGGAAACGGCGGGCTGCGAGTACGTATGCGTTCCGGTGCCCAGCTTGAGGACTTGAAGCGGATCATCACCTCCGCGACCCCGCTGGCCGACAATCTCGCGCTCTGGTACCAGTCCGAGCGGATAATCACGGCCCGTCTCGTCGGCGATTATGACCAGTTCCGATCGGCCGTTGCCCGAAAACTGGTCCCCCATGCCAGCAGACGTGTCGACCCGAACGGGCCTCTAGGCAGGGACGTGGCCGGGATACTCGCCAGCGTCGGCGCGTTCTGCGCCACGGAGAAGGCAGGAACTCCCGGCTCCGATCCCCGCACCATACGGCTGATCGCTGCAAACCCGGACCTGAGACTGCTTTACGGACCGCACGCCCCGGAAATCCCGTCGGTGGCCATCGAACTGGCGAGATTCAGCGTGCCAGACGCAGCGCAGGCGGCAAAACTCCTTCAGGAATTCGCTACGGCTTACCTCTACAAGCTGGGCAAGGCCACGGGCGTTTCGCTTCGCCTGTTCCGGTCGGAAGACCGGATAGGCAGCCGCAGGCGCCCGGCCGACTCCGGCGATGTCAGGTTTCCGAAGCGCCGGTACGACCAGCGCCCGGCGGAACTGTACGCTGCCGGTAACTCTGCGGCACGCGATCCTGTCGAACGATACCTGAAGTACTTCCAGGTGCTGGAGTTCTACATGCCAAAGGCGGCAAATTTCGTCGCCGCTGCCCAGAAAATTTCCGTGGATCAGGCGACATCGCCGCTTCGCCCGCCGCCTAACAGGCTGGGTGCTGAAAAAAACAAACTTGACGCCGTGATCAGCGAGGCGGTTAGCCAGGCCCAAGTCGCTAGCCTGCTCGGTGATAACGACCTTTTCGCGGCGCTCAGCAACCCCAAGGTCATCCAGGATGTCGAGGTCCTCGGCGCAGACGCTTCTGGTCATCCGGTCGCAAGTCATGACTACCGCCTGGAGATATCCAAACGGATATACGACGTGAGAACCAGGATCGTGCATATGAAAGAAGGCGGAGGCCCGGGAGGAAAGGCCCTGCTGGCGCCCTACAGCCGGGAGGCGAGAGACCTGGCAGCCGACGTGCGGCTCGTCCGATTCCTGGCTGAGCATGCGATGGAACGCTGGTCCGAACCCCTCTCCTAGCAGGGAAGGAGCGCCGAACTGGATGCTCTGTAGCACCCGCGTGTTTCGGCCAACTGATTAGCCGCGCGCGGAATCGGCAACTTAGGCGCACCCGCGATGGCTGAGGCCCGCCGAAGCGGCGACGCTATGTACCGGGCAAGGTCATGTATCCGATGGCCGTCGCTGGGCAAAGCCCGGTGCGGGCGACGGCCGGCCGCTCAGAACCGGTGGTTCAGCCCACGTGCCTCGTGGGCGACGATGACCAGGTCCCGCGCTATCCCCGCGACTACTCTGCGCGTCATTTTCGTGATGACTTCGTGGCCTTGAGCTGGCTCTCCTGACCCGCATCCCCGGTACCTTAATCCGTCACGGAACGACGATTACAGAGGTGTTCCCGTTTCCTAGCGCGAGATGAGAAGGAACCTTCCAATGCCAGCACCGGTCTCGCCCACCCTGCGCTGTGGGAACTGCTCTCGCGTGCGTCATGACCTGTGCCTGGGCCGGTCCTCCGGATGCAGGTGCATGGCCTGCCCCGGCCGGTACCGCGAGATAGTCACCAGCGCCCGCGCCCTGGCTGCTTCCGCGTACGCCCCGGAGCATGAGCTGAGGGCCGCCCTGGCCGAACTCGTGGCCATCCTCGCCCAGCGCAAGATCTTCGCTGACCGCATCGCGTCGGACCCGCCGGTCCGTGGCAGCTTCTGCCCGGTCTGCGGCACCCAGATGCTCCGCTCGCGCTACGGTCGTCCCCGCCGCACGTGCTCGGACAGATGCCGCTCCGCACTCTACCGCCAGGCGCACCGCGAGCAGATCCGCGCCGCCGACGCGGCCCGCAGAGCGGCCACTCCGCCGCCACCATCCCCACGGGCCCCAGCGCCTCCACAAGCCCCTGGCACAGCACCTGCACCATCACCGGCCAACGGCCGCACCGAACTTCCTGGCCAGTCATCCGTTGACAGGCTCACCCACCAGAACAAGCTCCTCGGCCTGGGCTTCGGCTGATGCGTAAAACCCGGCCTGTACTTCCACCCGGGCATCCCCGGCCCCATGGACTTACGTCTCCAGCGCGTCGTGGATGTTCCTGCTGCCCGGCTCACCAGATGTCTCTCCGGGTAACACCGGCATAGACGAGAAGACAGACATAGAAGACCTGGTGCTGACCCGCCTGGCCGCTGTGCCCAGCGACCGTGATGCCCGTCCCTGCGGCTCACTGGGCGGCTCCTGGTGGGGCTGGACGAGTTCATGGCTGTCGAGCTGCGCATTAGCTGGACTAGCGAACCCCGAGCTGGAGTTTGCTGACGCGGCTTTGGCTGGGGGTTATGGATGCAGGTGGTGGATCGCGGTCTCGAGCTCGTTGCCGGCCTGATTGCCAGCAGCGATCGCCGCGTTCCGGAGCGCGGTGCTGCCGGCGAGCTTGAGATAGCCCATGACGGCGTCCACGGCCCGGCGCATGCGTCCTTTGTCAGTAGCGGGATCCTCGATCGCCTCGTGGAGCTCGCTGGCCGCGGCGGAGAGCTCGGCTTGCTGGCGGGGTTCGAGGCCTAGCAGGGCGGCGATCTCGGTGACCAGGTCAGCGAACTCGCGCACCTTGGTCATGTCGAATCCTGCGCTGTATTTCTGGGTGACGCCGGAGCTGCCGGCGGCGACGTTGCCGGTGGTGCCGCTGATGTTGTACTGGCTGCCGGAACTGTGGCTCACGATGTCTCCTGCACGGCTGTCGCCGAAGTGGACGGTGGGGCGATCCCCGGTGATTATGAACTGGACCGCCTGGTCCGCGGCCAGCTTGTCCGGGACGTCCTGATCCTGCGGCGTCAGCGCGATCAGCTCCGTGGCTAGTTCGGACAGCGCGGCGCGGATCCGGACCAGGGCGCCGCGGATCGAGGCGTTGGATACCGACCAGTACACTTCGCGGACGCGGCTGTTCGGTGCCATGTTGAACTGGTTCAGCGTGTCGATCATGACGTTCGACCAGGGCGGGCCGAGGCGATGCATATCCGTGCCCTGGCTGGCTAGCCCTTCCAGCATGCCGATCCCCTGAGGGAGGACCGCGTCTTCTATGTCGCCGACCGCCTCGCGGATTACGTCGCGGATCTGATCGGGAAACACATCGTCGTGGATCCGCTGGGTAATGGGGTTGTAGCCCGCGTCGTTGGTAATCACCGCCATCAGGGCCGCATGAAAGTGACGGTAATCCGGCACGGTGTCTGCGCCGGCATAGCCGTTCAGTTCCCAGCGGGCCCAGTCCCGCAACTTCTGCGATCCGGCCTGCCCGCCGAGCACGATGCACTTCTGCAGTAGGGACGACAGCGGAACCGTGTCGTCGACGACATCCGCCTGGATCTGCGCGAGCCGACCACCCCGCCTGTGAGCCATGGCAGGCATTCTCGCGGCCTGAGCCTGGTTAGGCGAATCGGCTGCGAACTGCCCCGCTCGCCTAGCCGCTGCTGCCGAACTGGAGCACTGGCAGCCTCGTTGACCGGCTCTCCAGGTGCCTCACAAACACGACCGCTGGTGAGACAGGTTTGGAGTTCTCCTATCCTGACCCTGACCTGCGCAAAACTCCGGCCCAACTGTCTCACTTCCCGTGTCCGAAATCTATTGTTAACGGACAGGTGATTGTGAGACACTAGCCTCATGGCAGCAAAGGGAAAGCAGCAGAAAACCGGTCGCAGGATCGGCTACGCCCGGGTCAGCACCCCGGACCAGGAACAGGCCCTTCAGGCCCAGGCTGCCCGCCTGGAAGCAGACGGCTGCACGGTCGTGTTCTTCGACATCGCCAGCGGCAAGCTCGCCAGCAGGCCGCAGTGGGACGCCTGTCTGGCCGTCCTCAAGCCCGGTGACGTGCTGGTGGCCGTCAAGCTGGACCGGTTCGGCAGATCCAGCCAGCACCTCCAGGCCATCGCCGCTGACTTCAGGGACCGGCAGATTGACCTCAAGTGCCTGGACCAGCCCATCGACACCGCCAGTTCCACGGGCAAGCTGTTCTTCGACATCCTCGCGGCATTCGCGGAGTTCGAGCGCAATCTGATTAGCGAGCGCACGAAAGACGGCCTGGCCGCCACCAGGCGCCGGGGCCGGTCCGGTGGGCGCAAGCGCATCCTCAAGCCCCATGACATGGCCTATGCCCGGCAGCAGATCGACGGCCACGTCAAGCCGGTCACCGAGATTGCCCGGGAGCTGGGCGTCTCCCGCGCCACGCTCTACCGGGAGCTGGAGCGCGAGGCGGCTCCGGCATGACCGCCGTGGACGAGTGCACTCTGCCGTGCCAGCGAGCCCGCGATGCCGCCCGTGCAGCCGCCCAGGCCCTGTCTGGCAGCTCCACTCTCGTCTGGAACGTCGAGTTCTACGCCCTGCCATGTGAGCCCGGCGAGATCAAGCTCACCCATGCGGGCGGGCCTTCGGGTCGGGTTCCCCTAGAGGTGCAAGGCCGGCTCTGGGCAGCTGTGACTGAACTTGCCCAAGAGCAGCTCGCCCAGATCGCTGCGGAGAAGACCCGGAGGATGGCCCGGCACCGGCACTCCCAGAGGATTCGTTCACGCTGATCCGAGCTGCGCCTCGCCCACCCACTGGCATGCTCGCGGCCTGCTTCCTCTGATCCAGGAACAGAACCCACGCTCGGCACTCCGCTCCCGGCCAGGCGTCTGGAGTGCAGGTGATTGAAGGAGACATCAAGACCCGTTCAACCTTGCGTAGGGCCGGTGTACCTTCCGGCCGGGCGGATCCGTGTCGTGGTGGCAGAGAATGGTCTTGCCGTCGGGGTAGGCGATTCCCCGATTCCGGGCAGTACTCCAGATGTGCGGCGGCCTGGCCGTGCTGGTCGCCGGCCGGATAGACGGGTGGGGCGTGGTGGCTGACCGGCTGCTGGTGGAGCTTGGCGCGGACGGGCAGGTTTCGGTCGGGCAGTGGCTGGACGGCGAGCTGCCGGATACGGGGGTGCCGACCGAACTTGCGTGGCCACTCCATGAGGACGCCCTGGAAGATCTGCGCTGGTACCTGGAGGACTACCTACGTGCGCCGTTCGGCGTATACGGGGACCGTGGTCCGGAGGTCGAGGCCCGGCTAGCCGAGTGGGGCGAAGCGGTGTTCTCGGCGGTGTTCGGGACCGGCCCGGCGCGGGATGCGTACGTGCGGATGCGGGCTCGCCAGACGGGGGTGGAGGTGGTATTCCGCTCTCCGTCGCCTGCACTCCTAGGCCTGCCATGGGAGCTTATGCGTGATCCTGGCCGGGTCACCCCCCTGGCGCTCGATCTGGCGCTGAGTCGGAGCCTGCCCGTAGCGGAGTCTGCCGAGACAGTGGCGGTGCCGGGTGGGCGGTTGCGGGTGCTGATGGTAATTAGCCGCCCCGCGGGTGCGGGGGATGTGGGGTACCGGATGATCGCCCGGCCGCTGCTGGACAGGCTGGAGGTAGTGCGGGGACAGGTGGATTTGGTGGTGCTGCGCCCGCCGACCCTGGACGCCTTGGGCGAGGTGCTGGCGGAGGCGGCGGAGGCGGGGCAGCCCTTCCAGGTGGTGCATTTCGACGGACATGGGGCAATGGCCGGAGGGCAGGCGGCCGGAGCCGGAGCGTCATGGACGTTCCAAGGCCCGGGGCCAGAAGGGGTGTTGGTTTTCGAGAAGCCCGGTGGTGGGCCCGATCAGGTGCCTGCGTCGCGGGTGGCCCAGGTACTCAAGGCGGGCCAGGTGCCGGTGGTGGTGCTTAACGCCTGCCAGTCCGGAGCGGTGGGCAAGCAACTGGAGGCGGCGGTCGCGACCCGGCTGCTGCAAGAGGGCATTGCCTCGGTGGTGGCGATGGCCTACACCGTGTACGCGGTCGCGGCGGCGGAGTTCATGGCCGCGTTCTATGAGCGGCTGTTCGCCGGCGACACGGTGAGCGTAGCGATGACGGCGGGTCGGCGGCGGCTGTTCCGGGCCAGCCTGCGGCCCAGCCCCAAAGGTGATATGGCCCTCGCGGACTGGGTGGTGCCGGTGCATTACCTGCGCCGCGATGTCAGCTTCCCCCAGGCCCGCACCCTGCGGGCAGCGGGGGAACTGCCGCTGGATGCAGCGTTGGACCGCATACGTGAATCCGTCTCAGCGCACGAAGGCGGTGAGCGCAGCCTAGAGCCGGTGGGTTCGTTCGTCGGCCGGGACGTGCTGTTTTTCGATCTGGAGGGCGCGGCCCGGCTGCAGCGCGTGGTAGTACTGCAAGGACCAGGTGGGACTGGGAAAACCGAATTGGCGAAGGCATTCGGGCGCTGGTGGCGCGACACCGGCGGCGTAGAGCACTCAGAGTGGGTGTTCTGGCACTCCTTCGAGCCAGGAGTGGCCTCCTTCGGGCTGGCGGGGATGATCACCGAGATAGGGCTGGGCGTATGGGGTCCCGATTTCGCCGCCCAGGAACCAGATGACCGCCGGAAGGTGGTCGAGAACCTGCTACAAGACCACCGGCTGCTGCTCATCTGGGACAACTTCGAAACCGTCCAGGCCATGCCCGACTCGTCAGCGGCCACGCTGCCTCTCGACGAGGCGGGCCGCCAGGAGCTAAAGGACTTCCTCGACCAGGTAGCCCGGGGGCGCAGTTCGGTAATTATCACCAGCCGGGCGAGCGAGGACTGGCTCGGCGGTGTCCGCCGCATCGCTGTCGGCGGGCTGGCCGTGCATGAGGCGGCTGAATACGCGGAGGACCTGCTGGCTCCCTACCCGGCCGCGCAGCTACGGCGGGCCGGCCGGGCCTTCGGGGAGTTGATGGAGTGGCTGGACGGGCACCCACTGAGCATGCAGCTGATCCTCCCTCAGCTCAATGACATCGAACCGGGGGTGCTGCTGGACAGGCTGAGTGCGGTCCGCCCTATGCCCGGCGAAACCGACATACCAGGCGGACGAACCACCTCTTTGGGCGCCAGCATCACCTACTCTTACAGTCACTTGGCAGCGGGCACGCGGCGGCTTCTGCCCGCCGTCAGCCTGTCCCAGGGCGGCGTCGCCGACGTGAACCTGCTGGCTGCCCTCTCTGCCGCGCCCACCGTCCCAGGGCGTTTCGCCGGCACAAGCCGGGAGGAGTGGGTGCAGGCACTCGATGAGGCGGCCGGTGTCGGGCTGCTGACCCCGCTCGGTGGGGGCATGTACCGTATCCACCCAGCGCTACCGGCATACCTCGCCGCCAAATGGCGTACAGAGGAACCCCAAGATCACGGCATTGCCCTGGAAGCGGCCATGCAGGCGCTACTGACCGCCTATGCCCGATACAGCGCTTGGCTATACCAACAGATCAGGTCAGGTGATGCCGGGCAGGGTTTCGCTCTGATCGACTTGCAGCGCCGGAGCATGGGCCGGCTGCTCAGCTACGCCCTCGACCACGACCGCTGGAACGAAGCCAACAGCATCAGCCGGGCCCTCAATCCGTACTGGGACGCACGGGGACTATATGAAGAAGCCAGCGCATGGGCTGACCGCGTCCGCCTCGCCACAGAAGACCCTGGAGGTACCCCCCCGGCGCTAGAAAGCTCGGCCGGCGAACTTTGGCAGTACATCGTCACAGAGCAGGCCAATCGGCTGGCGCGCAGTGGGCACCTCGACGACGCCGAGCGTACCTACCACCAGATGCTTGTCACGCTCCAATCCCAGCCCGCTTCACCCGGACAGCAACAGGATCTCGCTGCGATCATCCAAAACCTCGGCAACGTCGCTCAGCAGCGGGACAGGCTGGCTGAGGCCGAGGACTTGTACACCAAGTCTCTTGCCCTTAAGGAGGAACTTGGTGACCGGCTCGGCATAGCCAATACGTACCATCAGCTCGGCATTCTCGCCCGGGACCGGGGGAAGCTGGATGAAGCTAAGGCCTGGGATGCCAAGCGCCTTGCCATCATGGAAGAACTCGGTGACCGGCGCGGCATGGCCATGACCTACCACGAGCTCGGCAGGGTCGCTGAGGCGCAGGGTCGACTGGATGAAGCCGAGAATTGGTATCACAAAGCCCTTTCCCTCAACGAGGACATCGGCGACCGGCCGGGCATAGCCACCACCTACCACGAGCTCGGCATCATCGCTTTTATGTGCGAGCGGCTGGCCGAGGCCGAGGACTGGTACACCAGGTCCCTTGCCATTAAGGAGGAACTCGGTGACCGGCCCGGCATAGCCCATACCTACCATCAGCTCGGCATGGTGGCTCTGGACCTGGGCCGAATCGACGAAGCCGAGAACTGGTACCTCAAGTCCCTCGCCATCGAAGAAGAACTCGGCAACCGCCGCGGCATGGCCATGTCATTCGGGGAACTTGGCCTGGTCGCAGAGGAGAGGGGTCAACCCATACAGGCGCTAGAGCAGACAATCAGATGTGTGGCTCTCTTCGAGGAGTTCCCCCACCCGGCGACCGAACCGGGTCCTCGTCACCTTGCACGGCTCACTCAACTACTCGGCGTGGAAACCTTGGAGAAATACTGGCAAGCGGTCACCGGTAGCGCCCTCCCACAGGCTGTCCGCGACTACGTCGAGTCATCCGCTCCATCTGGCGGTGCTTGAGGGGGGGAGGAAACCCCATGACCGACCCGATCAGCGCTGGCGCACGCGCTGCGGTGAAACGCCTCACCTCAGATTACGGCTCCGGGCTTGCCGCCGACGTGGAAGCCGCCCTGCACACACGTGGACTGGAGCAGCGCCCAGAGCGTTACATTGACCCGGTCTCGCTGGGTTCCCTGATCGTCAGCATCGCCACCCTTGCCTGGACGGTCTACGCCGACCTCAAGAAGAAGGCAGCCAATCCCGCGCCTGATGTTGTAGCCCGCGCTGTACGCGTCGAACTCCGAAACCGGGACGACGCTAGCTCCGCCTCATCTGAGATCACCGACGTCGTTGTCACCGAGGTGATCAAGGCCGCCGAAGACACCAACGGAACCGAGGTGGCGCATTAGGGCAGCCTGTGCCCTCACTTGCGCCCGCACACCGCAATGGCTTAGCTGCTACCTCTCGCAGGGCCGATGACGACGGCACGGTTGTAGCGGAAGAACGCCCGCTCCGCCAGATTCCTACCCCTCGTAGGGGCGATGACGACGCCCAGATGCGTCCAGAGTGGCCCTTAGGGCTTCCGGTTGCTACCCCTCGTAGGGGGGATGATGACTGGCCGACGTGCCCACCCTCTACCTGCTCTTCCTGGCGTTGCTATCCCTCGTAGGGGCGATTACGACTCGACACGGCCGGGTTCTGGATAGAGAACCTGTACGGGTTGCTACCCCTCGTCGGGGCGATGACGAGACATGACCTTCTCCGACGCCTACGCCTGGATTCACGAGTTGCTACCCCTGGTAGGGGCGATGACGACCCTGTCCACCATCAGGGTGTACCAGTCCAAGCGGGTCAAGTTGCTACCCCCTGGTAGGGGCGATGACGACGTACCTGCGCGGCTGCACCGCGACGTGTTTCCGCGTGTTGCTACCCCTCGCAGGGGCAATGACGACCAGCAGCCCGGACGCGCTGCCGTACACACTGATCACGTTGCCACCCCTCGCAGGGACGATGACGACCCGACGAGCTGCCGTTCATCGCAGGCCCGCTGTACCGGTTGCTACCCCTCGTAGGGCGATGACGATTCGAGTACGGCGCGACGCCCATCCCCGCGTTCGAGTTGCTACCCCTCATAAGGGCGATACGACCCGAACAGCACCAACGACTCATGCCCGTTCTTCTGGTTGCTACCTCGTAGGGGCGCCAACGACCACTGTGCGCCGGTTCCTTTCTGACCGCGACGACATGTCGCTACCCCTCGTAGGGGCGATGACGACCGGGCATCCCCCCGTCCGGGCCAGGGGTGGTTTACACGTTGCTACCCCTCGTAGGGGCGATGACGACTTCATCGCCGGCGCGCCCGCTCGCCGCGTTCCTGGTGGCCTTCAGTGTGATCGTCGACCCGGTAGCTGGAGTGCGGTTTGGACGCATCTTTGTCGGTCGCGTCTTGTACCGTAACGGCCACTCGCATGTGGTGATAGGAGTACGTGGATGCGGTTGCGGGTGGAAATTTCCACGGCGGCTGCCGAGATCCCGTGGGATTGCGTGCTGAAGCCAGGACGGGCGGTGTGCTACGGCCTGCTGGCCAGGGGGGCGCCGAAGCTGGGTCGGCTGCTGCATGAGAAGGGCTGGGGGCCGCATGGCATGGTGCCTTTTGGGTTCAGCGGGCCGGTGTTTCCCGGCGCGCCGCGCCGCAGGGGGGTGTATGCCGCGGGCGGGCGGGGCGTCCTGGAGCTGGGTAGCCCTCTGCCCGATGTCGTGATGGGGTGGTCATCCGCGCTTGCTGGCCGAGAGCTGATCGACTGGGGAGGGGTCGCGTTGCGGGTGCATGGCGTGGCTCTCGCCGGGCCGCCCGATGCCGCCGGACCGCGTTCGCGATTCAGGGCACTGACACCGGTGGTGATGAAGGGGTCGGGCCGCGATGAGGCAGGTATCCGCACTACCCGGCAGGCGTGGGTGCTGCCAGGCGAGCCAGAGTACCCCGTCTATCTGGAGAACAATCTGCGGCGCAAAGCCGAGACGCTTGGCCTAGAGCCGGACGTAACGCTTGAGCACATCACCTGGATCGGCCCTAAGCGGTCGTTCGCGATCGGTGATGGCAAGAAACCCGGCGCGCCGGTGGAGGCCGAGCTGAGCGGCTCACTGGAGGTACTGGCCGCGATCCGCGACTGGGGCCTCGGGCAGGCCAACTCGGCGGGCTTTGGATGGGTTCTGGCATGACCGGGACTGGGCCGGCTACCGGGACCGGGATCATCACCGGCACCACTGTGATGGCTGGCTCGCCAGTGGCGCTGACCGCGCACCCACTACAGCGGATCGGCGCGTTCGCCCTCGCAACCCTGGCCGGCGCGGCAGGCCCGGAGGCCATGACCACCGGGCAGTTCGACGAGGCAACGGGGGAAATGCGCGACGCTGTGGTTGCCACGGCTGACGTAGAGGATGCCAAGTCGGGAGGCGGATTCTGGCTGGGCGTCAGCTACCTGATGTGGCCGAATTCGGCGATGAACCCGACGGCCCGCAAGAAGCTGACGAAGCAAGAACTGCGGGACCGGATCGAGAAGTGGCGGACGTACCCGACCTCCCAACTCGATGTCCCGTGCGCGCTCTGTGGACGCATGGCCTGCGGTTTTTATGGCAAGGTCGACATCCCTCTGGGCGCGAGCGCAGAGCACCGCAACACCACCGTGCCTGGCCATCAGGGGATGGCGTTGTGCGCCGGATGCCTGGCGAGCTTCCACGCGCTGCCCTATGGCTGCCAGATCGGCGGGGGGAAGGCGGCGGCACTGCACAGCTGGGACGATGACTTCCTGGCCCGAACGGTTGCCGTTCAGGTAATCCGCACGCGCCAGCAGGCAATCGGCGGCAGCCCGGGCGGCAGCGGCCCGTACGGGCGGGAGATCACGGCCTTCAGGAGGCTGCGCGGTTACGAGGAGGGGCTGCGGGCGGGGGTGGAGCTGTACGTGTTCAGCAATAGCAACCGGGAGCAGACGCTTGACGTGCACGAGCTGGAGCAGCCGCTGGCTGAGTGGCTGCGCAGGACCATGCGCGACCAGCAGTCCCGCGAGGGATTCCGTTACCTCAGGCGCGCCCACTGGAGTGAGAAAGTGCCAGGCTCGGCGTTGCTGGCCCGCAATGCCTTTCGGGACCCCGGCCGGATCGTACAGCGGGCGATCAGCTTCCTAGGCAATCTGACATCTGAATCCGGAGCCCTGCCGACGGAGACGCAGCCGTTGACCGGGCTCTGTCTTTCTTTCGCAACGGAGGTATTGCAGGTGAAGCAAGGCGACGTCGAGCGGATCGATGAGCTTGCCGGCCGGGTCGCCGGGCTGATTGCTGCTGGTCCGGAGCCCGGCAGGCTCAAGAAGTACGAGCAGGCGCAGCGCGACTCCCGCCAGCTGCAGGCATACCTGAAGCGTGAGGCAGTGGAGTGGGCGCTTCACTCTGGCCAGGAGCAGCCGCTAGTGACCAGCGAGCAATGGCGGTTGCTGTTCGACCCGGACGGCCAGGGCTGGTTCTGCAGGGACCTGCTGTTTGTGTCCGTGCTGCAGTCGCTGGCCGCCCTCAAGTGGCGGCCCGAGGGCGCTGCCGCCGACGATGTGGCGGCTCGGGAAGCGCTGGATGACACGATTCTTGACGATGGGGAGGGACAGTGACCTACCTGGCAGGGAAGATCGCCCTGGGTGTGACGGCGGGTGCGCCTAACAATGGCCGCGGCGAGAACAACGTCGGCGAGGTCAAGCAGATGCGTATCGGCCGGGAAACCCATCCGTATGTGTCAGCACAGGCGTTCCGGCGGTGGCTTCGCGACAGTCTCCCGGCCGGGGAGCCACGCTCCCCGGTGACCCGCAGCGGAACCGGCGTGCGCCAACAGGCACATACAGCTGGCAGACCGGACCGGTACCTCGACGACGATTTGTTCGGGTACATGGTCGCGCTTAAGGGCGAGGACTACCACCAACGCGACACCGTGCTAGCGACGGGCACGCTGGTGTCCATCGCCCCCAGCAACCCTGCCCGAGACTTCGGCACGATGAGCCGGGGCTTTTCCGCCGGGGATAACCCGGTGATTCACGAGCATCAGCACTACTCAGCAGAGCTTGCCGCCGACATGCTCCTGGACCTGCCGCGGATCGGGACGCTTGAGCTTGACCCCGGGGGGCTTCGCCGGAACCTCCCGCAGGCAGTTGTGCAAGAAGTAGTCAAGGCCGGTGCGGAGGAGATCGAATTCCGGGGCATACGCAGCGCCCAACTGCCGCTGCCGGAACGCCGCCGCCGTGCCGCCACGCTGCTCCGGACCCTCGCGGAGGTACGCGGCGGTGCCAACAATTCATTGCACTACGGTGACCGGTCCCCGGCGCTAGTGCTGCTCGCACCACTCAAGGGCGGTAACAATCCGTTCACCCGGGTGCTGGCCGCCCGCAGTGGGCGGTCGGCGTTCGACGCCGACGTGCTGCGCGAGGAACTGTCCGCGTGGAGCGACGAACTCGACGGACCAGTTCTGCTCGGCTGGGCGCCCGGGTTCCTCGGCGACCAGCGGGAGATTACCCGCAAGGAGACCGGCGACCTGCTTTCCGCCGGGACGCTGATTATCGATCATCCCCGCGTCTTGCTGCGGGGCCTAGCCGGACAGATCGAGGCCGGGGACCATGACGGCTGGTTCGCCGACCCCGTCGCGGAGATGTCACCGGCGGCGCCATGATCGATTCCGCACTTACCACCGAGGCGTTGGAAGTCGAAGTCTGCGCCGCGGTCGCGTCGTTCCGTAACCCCCTGTACGCGGGGGTGCAGGCCGGGCTGCCGTGCCCGCCGCCCGCCACCATCGGCGGCATGCTCGCCGCCGCCGCAGGCGGCTGGCAGCATGTTCCCCAGCGGCTGCGCTTCGCGGCGTGCTTCTCCGCCACCGGCGCGGGCACTGATCTGGAGACCTATCATCCCCTCGATGCCCGCGGCCGCAGCACCGAACCTGTCCCAAAAGACCGTGATTTTCTCGCCGGGATCACGCTGACGCTGTGGATCATCGAGGATGCCGGCCTATGGGAACGGGTAGTGCGTCGGCCGGTGTGGCCGCTGCGGCTTGGCCGCAGCCAGGACCTCGCCAGCGCCCGCTCCCGCCGTGTGCAGCTCACCGCCGGGCCAGGCTCCCAGAGGCAGGCGATCACGCCGACCGGGCTCACCCAGGTGGGCACGCTGCTGCGCCTGCCCACCGCGGTCAGCGTGGACCGGGCGCGCACCCGGTGGGATGCCTACCGGTACGCTGCCATAGTCGGCGACCGGGAGATTGCCGGTGACTGGGTGACCGCCGATGGGCAGGCCGTAGCGCTGCTGCCGCCTGTGCATCCGGCCCAGTTCGCCGCGCAGCCTGTCCCGTGAGCAGGCTGGACAGCATCTGGGCGAAGAGCCCGCAATCCGGCCAGGTCACCGGTGAGCTGTTGACTGATCACCTGATGGCGACATTGCATGCAGCCGTCCGGGTCCGGGATCGGGTGGGCGGGGTGGCAGCGGTGCCGCAACGGTTTTGGGCCTGGGTTTCGCTGGCCGCGTTGCTCCACGATGCCGGGAAGATCGCCGATGGATTCCAGGCCATGGTCGGCAACGGGCCAAGCCCGGCCGAGCCGTGGGGCCAGCGGCACGAGGTGTTGTCGCTCGGGTTCGTCGCCGGGCTGCTGGCCGGGCTGCCCAGTACCGAGCGTCAGTGGGTCGCGCTCGGCGTTCTCACCCACCACCGGCCGCTCACCGGAGCCAGCGGGCGGGGCCTCTTCGGTCAATACGACCAGGCCGGTGATGCCGACTTCACTACCGAGTTCGGGCGTATTGACGAGGAAGCTGCCCGCGAGCTGATGTCGTGGCTCGTGGTTACCACGGCCCGTGACGGGCTCCCACCAGCCGGGGACAGCGCAGTGGCCGCTGCGAGGCTGGGCGCAGCTGCCCGCCGGCTCCTGGGTGAACTGCGTGGAACCTGGCAGGCGCCAGTCGGCAGGGAACAGGGGCGCGCAGCGGCGCTGCTTCAGGGCGCAGTCACCCTGGCCGACCATCTGTCCTCAGCCGACGCAACAGCCAGCCTGCATGCTAGGCAGCCGATGGACGCCGCCTATGCCACAACGCTGGCCCAGCGGTATGACTTGCGTGACTATCAGAAACGCGCCGCGGACGTGGACGGGCACCTGCTGCTGCGCGCGCCGACCGGGGCAGGCAAAACCGAAGCAGCACAACTGTGGGCCGCACGCCAGGTTGAGTCACTTCGCGCCCAGTCGGGCGGGCAACCAAGGATCTTCTACACCCTGCCCTACCTCGCGTC
>Ga0126381_100002933_pt1 | contig 18558 bp, 16 predicted proteins | sample PanSoiMetPlot_28_FD_96465 | JGI IMG/M metagenome (GOLD analysis project Ga0126381, IMG submission 96465) | Tropical forest soil microbial communities from Panama - MetaG Plot_28 | ecosystem: Environmental > Terrestrial > Soil > Tropical forest > Bulk soil | place: Panama | collected 2016-02-17
GCTTTGTTGTCCACCTGGCTCTCGTCCACACCGAGTTGCTCGACGATAATCTGCTTGACCTTTTGCTCTACGGGCGATGCCATACTTCCTCCACTATACGAAATTGGGGAGCGCAACTCTGCTTTAGATACGATAGGCGCGGAGAGATACGCAAAGCTCCGATTCTACACTATGCAGGGAGCTTTTTATCGGTTCTGAACTCGCGGTTATCCTGGTTTCTACCCGCAACCCGCTGAACATCGGCGCCGCCGCCCGCGCGGTCGCCAATTTCGGTTTTCACGACCTTCGTCTGGTCGATCCCTATGACGTCGCGTTCCGGGAAGCCGTCTCCGCTGTCGGCGGGGCGCATATCCTGCAATCGGCTCGCGTATTCCCCACAGTGGCCGAAGCGACGGCCGACTGTTCACTGGTGGTCGGCACGACAGCGGCTCAGCGGCGCGTCGCTCAGCATCCTACGGAGCGGCTCGAAACGGGCGCCATTCGCGTCCGGGGCCACATCGGGCGCGTCGGGCTGATGTTTGGTTCGGAGAAGTTCGGGCTGTCGAATGACGACATGAGCTTCTGTCACGCTTTGGTCAGAATTCCGACATCTCCCGAGACGCCTTCCATGAATCTGGGCCAGGCCGTCGCCGTATGTTTGTATGAGCTGATTCGGGAGGATCACGAACTGAAGGCGACCCGCTTCGACCCGATCGTCGGCGCGGATGCGGAGCAGTTGACGACGATGCTGCATGAGGCGCTCGACGCCTCAGGCTATACGAATCGCATCACGGCCACATCTACCGAGCGCAAGATTCGGCGCTGGATCAGACGCCTTCGCATACAAAAAAAGGATGCCCCGCTGCTGTTGGGCATCCTTCGTCAGATCATTTGGAAATTCAGGAACAGCGCCTGAGGCAGTTGCTTTACCGATGGTAGTGCCCGTGCACCGGAGCTCTCCAGTATCCGCCTCTCCAGACCCTGTGAGCGCCTGCGCCGTACCAATATCCCGATACCCACGTGTATCCGACACCCGGAGCAGGATACGCCGGCCCATAGTAAGCAGGCGCAGGCGCATAGTAAGCAGGAGCCGGGGCCACATAAGCCGGAGCCGGAGCGTAATAAACCGGTGGCGGCGGAGGAGCAACATAAACGGGCGCCGGAGCGTAATATCGCGGGCCAACGCCGATTCCGATGCCGATAGCAACTCGCGGAGCGGCGGCCAGCGCGCTCGCCCCCAAAAGCAACGCTGCGATGATCTTGGTTTTCATTTTCGTTTCCTCCAACTTCCGCGCTTGATAAATGCACGGACTGGGCCAAATAAATCGGACTGAAAACAAAGCATTTACGCAAGGATTAACAAAGGTTTTGGTGGTTATCGGCCACCAGCCTCAACCAGAAACCCGATATAATCCGAAACCTCATGAGGACCGCCCTCATCCTGGGTGCGCTTATTCTGGCGTCTCCTCTCTTCGGAGAGAAGCTACCGATCCAGCCATTCACTACTGCGGACGGACTTGCCAACAACCATGTCAGCCGCATCCGGAAGGACTCGCGTGGCTTCCTATGGTTTTGTACCGACGAGGGGCTTTCGCGCTTCGACGGCCATTCGTTCACCAATTACACCGTCCGCGACGGACTGCCTCACCCGTGGGTCAACGATTTATTAGAAACCCGAGACGGCGCCTATTGGGTCGCGACAGATGCCGGCGTAAGCCGGTACAATCCCACCGGTAAGCAGCGATTTCGGGTCTATCGGCCGAGTGAGAGACCGGGCGCCGCCCGCGTCAATTCCCTTCTGGAGGACCGGGAGGGCGTTATTTGGTGCGGAACCTACGACGGCCTTTACCGGATGTCACGTACGCGGGGAGAGGATGTCCGATTCTCCCGCGAGGAGATCGGATCGCCCGCTGACGCTTACGAAGGATCTCTAATCAACTCAGTCTTTCTGGACAGTCGAAATACACTCTGGGCTGCCAGCCGAAGCGGCCTCTATCGGCGCGCGGAGGGAGGTTCATGGGAACGCTACTTTATACCGCGGACGATCCCCGAGGACTTCTTTGAAATGCTGGCGGAAGATCGCGATGGCGGACTCTGGGCCGCCACTCGTCGAACGGGGATCTGTTCGGTGATTCCCGATCCGAAGCGAACCGAGCAAGTCCTCTCGCGATGCTACTCGACGGCTGACGGCCTTCCATCCAACGATGTTCGGTCGGTCTACCAATCCTCGGACAGGCGGCTGTGGATTGGCACAGCGGGAGGACTGAGCGAGCTCCAATCCGGCGCTGGAAGCGCCCGCTTCCGGAGCTACGCCAACAGCAATGGCTTGAGCGGTTCCGCGATTTACTCCCTGCAGGAGGATCGGGACGGAAATCTCTGGATGGGAACCAAAGAGAACGGCGTCATGAAAATGGCCCTCGGCGGACTCGCGACATATGGTGAAGCTGAGGGTTACCGGGCCGGCAGTTTCAGTTCCTCCATATTTGAATCGCAACAGGGCGAACTGTGCGTGACAACCGGGGATCATTCCGCGGTTTACGTCAATGCCTTCGATGGTTCCCGGTTTTTCGCGACCCGGCTGAACGCGCCGCTGGGAACCGATCCATTCCGGGAAGCCGAGATGCTTCAGACCCGTGGCGGCGCGTGGTGGCTGACCACCGCGGAGGGCCTGTTCCGCTTTCCGCCGGTTCGCCGCGCGAGGGAACTCACGACGGCCCGTCCCGCCGCGTCTTTCACAGCCCAAAAAGGGCTGCTGGACAATGCCTTGGATCCTGTTTACCTGGATTCGAACGGCGATCTTTGGTTTGCCGCCTGGAGCGCGCGGACCGGCGCTCATGCGCTGTATCGCTGGGAAAGCGCGACCGATGCCGTGCGGAATATTCCCACCGTGGGGGCGCCCTCTTTGATGCGTAAAACAGTAAACGCGTTTGCCGAGGATCGCTCCGGTCAACTCTGGATAGCCTTCAGGGAAGGAGGGCTGGTGCGAGGACGATCGGCCGCCTTCGAAGAACTCCCTCACCACCCAATCGAACCTGTCCAGGGATTGTATTTCGATACCGCGGGCCGGCTGTGGATCAGTTCCCTCGAGAACGGAGTGATCCGCGTGGACGATCCGGCTTCAGATCGGCCGCGATTTCGATCCTACTCGACCGAAGAAGGCCTGTCGAGTAACCATGTTTTGTCCATGACCGAGGATCGCTTCGGACGGATTTACCTGGGCACCGGAAGCGGCGTGGATCGTCTCGATCCTCTCACGGGTTCCATCCGGCGCTACACAACATCGGAAGGACTGGCGAAAGGAGCTGTTAAGGCAGCCTATCGCGACCGCTCAGGCGCCCTCTGGTTCGCCACAAATTCCGGAGTCTCGCGTCTGATTCCGGCGCGCGATGTCGACTCGCCACCGCCGGTGATTCTCATCAGCGCGGTGCGCGTGATGGGCGCCCCCCTGGCAATTTCGGAACTGGGAGAGACCAGCATCGCGGGGCTCACTCTTTCGCCCGACCGGAACGGCTTGGACATCGAGTTTCTTGGGATGGATTTCAGTCCCAACACGCGGCACCGGTATCAGTACAAGTTCGACGGGGCTGACACCGAATGGAGTCCGCCCACAGCGCAGCGAAGCGTCAACTTCGCCAGACTCGCTCCGGGCTCGTATCGTTTCCTCGTGCGGGCCGTCAACGCCGATGGCGTGTCGAGTCCGCGCCCGGCGACACTCGAGTTCACCGTGATGAAGCCGTTTTGGGCGCAATGGTGGTTTCTGGCGGCTGGGGCGATGACGGCTGGAATGATAGCGTACGGCGCATACCGTGTTCGTGTAGCTCAGATCGTAGAGCTGGAGCGAGTGCGTGCCCGCATATCCGCGGATCTTCACGATGACATCGGCGCGAGCCTTTCCCAAATCGCCGTCCTCAGCGAGGTTGCCCGCGCGCCTCTGGCTGAAGCTCATCCGGCCGCGGCAGGGTCCCTCGCGGAAATTACCGCCATCTCCCGTGAGGTGATGGCTTCGATAAGTGACATGGTCTGGGTCGTGAATCCGAGGTACGAACACCTGAGCGATCTGGTCGCTCGCGTCCGCCGTTTCGCTGGAGACACCCTTGCCGCTCACGACATCGTTTTGCAGTTTCGTGGGCCGGACGCCGCAGAGGACCCGCTCCTCGGCGCGGAAATCCGGCGGCACTTCCTTCTGATTGCCAAGGAAGCGGTTCACAATATCGTGAAGCATTCAGACGCAACTGAGGCCCGGATGGAGTTTGACCTGGAGGCGCGTCGTCTGACGCTGAGCGTAAGCGACAACGGCCCGGGAATTAACGACGCCATGCCCGAGCAGGGCAACGGCTTGGTGAACATACGCCGCCGGGCCGCATGGCTCGGCGGCCATGCGGATGTTCGCGTATCGCCCGGCACAGGGGTCGCGATCACAGTTACAGCTCCGTTGCACGGAGTGAAACCCGGAACCGGGACGCCAGCTTAGGTGTGTGGCGCCCCCTAATTAAGGGGGGCGGATGCCTGCCATCTGGACTATGCTGAGGCATCTGGAGCACGGAACCATATCGATCGTGATCGTCGAAGACGATCGCCGGGTCCGTGAAGGACTGCAGGTGCTGCTTGAAGGCACCCCTGGCTTCAACTGTCCGCACGCTTGGCGGTCGATGGAGGAGGCTCTTGCCGAACGCTGGGCGCCACTGCCGGCGGTAGCTTTGATCGACATTGGCTTGCCCGGCATGTCCGGAATCGAAGGCCTTCAGTTGCTGCGCGACCGCTACCCCTCGGTTGCGTTGATGGTGCTTACGGTTTTCGATGACGACGAGCGGATCTTCAACGCTCTATGCTCCGGCGCCTCCGGATACCTGCTGAAAGGCACGCCGCCTGTGAGACTGCTTGAGAGTATCCGGGAAGTGGTTGCGGGCGGCGCGCCGATGTCACCCGAAATCGCGCGGCGGGTCGTGACGCTGTTCCGGACGTTCCGGCCCCCGGAGCAATCCGATCACACCCTGACGCCTCATGAGTTGCGCATCCTGAAGCTCCTGGTGGACGGCCACACCTACAAAAGCGCCGCCTCCGAGCTAGGCGTCGCCTTCCACACCATCGCCTTTCATGTGCAGAATATCTACCAAAAGCTGCAGGTCCACTCTAAGTCGGAAGCTGTAGCTAAGGCGCTGCGGTCTCACCTTACCGGGTAGTGCGCTGATTCCTCCCTGAATTGGGGGGGCAAGAAACTAAGGTTTTTCCTTACAATCCCGAAATGAAGTTGATGAGTGCGCGAGAAAGAGGTCATTTCGATGCACGCGATTAGATTCTCAGGTTTTGTCCTGCTCTTGATAGCCGGGGTTGCGCAATTGAGCGCGCAGTCTCTCAAAGACCCGCCAAAAGTCGTAGGCAGAGTCCCCCCGCCGTTGGGTAGCGCTCCGGCCCAGATCCAGTCGATCGTAACTCCGCCAGGCACCATCTGCGATAGGGCTGCGTCTGCGCGAGCCCGAAATTCATCGGCTGCGCCGGGACTCGAAACTCAGTGCAACAACGTTAAGTTACTGATCCAGTCCAACGAGAAAGCCGACCTTGCGCCGGGCCCCTCCGGAGTGCCGGTCTCCGTTTGTGATGCGGCGCAATCGGCCCTGGATCGAAACGCTCTGGAAGCAATGGATCTATCCGCTAAATGCCGGGCGGAGGGCGGTGGGCAGGCTCTTGCAACGCCGGCGGATGAGTACGCGCTGACCGGCGCAACGATGGGTGAACGAGACCCGCTCCTGACGGCTTTGCGGCAACAAGTTGACGGCGGGGGATCAATAGGAGCCGAGATTGGCGCCGCCGCCAGTGGTCATCACATGTTGCGGGGATTCAACATCGGCGTCGCCGTGTGTGGAAATCAGACGGAATGGGGCCCCGGCAAACAGAAGATTCTCGACTCACTGCCCCCGGTGGAGCAAGAGGGCTTCAGGGTGGCCTCTTCGTTCGTGATGGATCGCAACCGGAATGCGAAATTCGCCGCGGCGGGCGCTTCCATCGCTCAGCAGGACCCGGTTGTGGCGAGGGCCCGCACGGCGAACCCGGACGCGCGTTACTGGCTCGGTTTCGATATCGGCTCAGGTCTGTTTGGCGACCCAGCGCTGGGTGGCGAAGGCCACACATCGACCGGACCCGGATCTACCGCGATCCGGAATGCATTGAGCGCGCCGGCCCAGAAGGGCTTCGACGCCGCTGTGCAGTTCCATTTGAACCGAAGGCGATAAGGGAAAGCGACCACAGGTTCGAAGTCAGAGGCTGTAGCTAGGGAGCTCCGATCCAACTCACCGGATGATTGTTGGTTCCTCACTGAGTTGGAGGGGCTAAGGGCAGTAGGTTTCGCCCTTCACTTTTCTTCTGAAATAGGGCTTATTTGCGGGATTTACGCCCTGTGAATGGGTTAACTGTAGGGCCACAGAAGGCAACGATGGCATAGAAGATAAACGGAAAAGGAGATTAACGATGGCAGTTTTTTCTTCGCAGGATGGGACTCCGGCTGTCACAGGCACAAACACAGATGGCGGATTTGGCCTGTCAGGCATTAGTAATACCAACCACGCCGTTCACGGCGAGAGCCAGGCGGGTCGAGGTGTCGTTGGCGTAAGTGGAACGTTCGTTGGCGTAACCGGCGAGAGCACCACTGGGACGGGCGTTTTCGGGACAAGCACTTCAGGCATTGGGGTAGATGGAAGATGTACCGGCAATAACCATGGCGTTCAAGGCATCTCCGACACCGCGCACGGTGTTCACGGCGAGAGCAGGACCAACCACGCTGTTCACGGCGAAAGCGCGGCAGGTCGGGGCGTCGTTGGCATAAGCCAGACATTCGTTGGCGTGACCGGCGAAAGCACGAGTTCGGACGGTGTTTTTGGAACCAGCGTCAGCGGCGTCGGCGTGCACGGGCAGGGCGGGCAACTCGCGGGCCTATTTGAAGGGGACATCAAGGTTACAGGCCAAGTGCAATGCCCTACCAGCACGATCCATTGCCTCGACCTAAACGTCCTGAACGGTGATTGCGCGGAAGAATTCGATCTCTCAGGCGCAGGAGTTATCGAGCCCGGAACTCTCATGTCCCTCGGAAGTGACGGCTATCTGCTACCTAGCTCGGAAGCGTATGACGGGAGAGTTGCCGGCGTTATTTCGGGAGCTGGAGAGTATAAACCCGGCATCGTCTTGGATAAACGACATAGCGGAAACCGAGTACCAATTGCTTTGCTGGGGAAGGTCTATTGCAAGGTGGACGCAGAATACGCAGCAATCGAAGTCGGTGACCTACTGACGACGTCGTCCACCGTCGGTCACGCCATGAAAGCCACCGACCCCATGAAGGCATTCGGGGCCGTGATTGGCAAGGCGTTAGGGGCCAAAAGCGAGGGACGAGGCATGATCCCCGTTCTGGTCGCATTGCGATAAAGCCATCGGGAGGAAGCGATATGCCCAGTCTTGGTGAAACCATTCGCATTGCGAAAGATAGAAAACAGGTACCGGCATTTCCTCCGGGGGACATCGGGGCACTGGGAAAAGCTTTGAATCTGCACTCTCCAGTCTCGATATCTCATGACATGATTCCGGCGCTCAACGGTCTGCCGTCCGCCGTCGTTACGAGGAGTTCTGGGCCCTTGACCGCCGGTTTCGTTCACGGCTCGGCGCAGGTCGGGTTGCAGAGCGACGGAAAAGGATCTTTCAGAGGCGCGGTGAAGGAGAATGGTGTGGTTGGCGACAACTACCTATTTGCCGCCGCACTGACGGGGGTCAAAGACGATCGAGGCGCAACGGTCGTCTTCGCCCACACAGGCAACGTTGCAGGATCACTCACGGTGGGCAAGGACCACGATGAGTTCCAGGTTGATATCAGCGACAAAATAATCGCAGACCAGTGGGACCTCGTTAGATCCTCGCCCGTGCAATTCCGTCTCCATGTGAGCACGGACCCGTTTCAGGTAACAGAGGGGTTCCTCGGGAGCTTTCTCGTTCTGGGCCTTGTCAAGCTGATCGAGGAAGCTGCACAAAATACAACGGTCTGCGTATGGTCTTCGGACGACAATTTCGACGACGGCGAGATGCAACAGTGCAGCGACCCAAATGATGGAGGAATTGGGGGCGGCGGACCAGACGGAGAAGATGATGGCTAGGTGAATTTTTAGCGAACTTCAATACACGCGGGTTGGTGATTTGTAAAAGCGGGATTCGACTTTGGATATCTTGCTATGCGACGGGATGCTCGACTATCTGATTACACATTGCCTCAATCGAGTGCGCCTGCTACGCTCAGCTCAGCCAACGACCTCATAATGGCGCAGGATCTCCTCCCACCATCCCTGCGCCTTCGAGATCATCTCGATCGCATCGCGCACGGCGCCGCTCCCGCCGACATTCGCGGTAACCCAGTGCGCCTCACGCTTGACCTCCGGGCGGGCGTTGGCGGTCGCAACCGCCAACCCCACGCGGTGAAACACCACCACGTCCGTCAGGTCGTCACCGATGTACGCCACCTCTTCAATGGCGATTTTCGCGTCGGCTAGGATCTCCTCGATGATCGGGATCTTTTCGGTATGCCCCTGATAGACGTAGTTCATCTTCGCCTGCCGTGCGCGCTCCACCGTCGCCGGTGAGTTGCGCCCACTGATGACGCCTGTCCGAATGCCTTTCCATTGGCACCACTGCAGCCCGATGCCGTCCTGGGAATCGAACGCCTTGAACTCCACCATTCCGCCCGATCCGTCCGGAATGAAGTAAAGCTTGCCGTCGGTCAGAACGCCGTCGACATCCATCAGCAGTAACTTGATCTTCGCCGCGCGGGCGGTCACGTCAGGATTCATTTCTGTTCTTCGAATAGCTCTTTATAAAGTTGCCGCTGCTTTGCCAGCGCCGCTCCGTATACTTCTTTTTTCGCCCGGTCGGGCTGAACCGTGTCGCCGAACTGCGGCGGAAGATCGTTGATTGAGCCGATTACGCCCAATCGTTCGAGCGCCAGCATCGCCGCACCGCGCGACGTGGCCTCTTTCTCCACGCACATCACCACCGTGTGACACATCGTGTCCGCCATCATTTGCGTCCACACGCGCGAGTTCAGTAACCCAGCGCCGGAGCCGATCAGGTCCTTCGGGACCCCGAAGGAGTTTTCCATGATCTCGTACACATTCCGAAACCGCAGCGAAACCGACTCCAGACCCGCGTGAACGATCTCCATTGGCGTTGTCGCGGAATTCAGGCCCGTAATCGCAGCCCGCGTATCCGTTCTCCATTCAGTGGATCGTTCCCCTGCGAACAGCGGCAGAATCGTCAGCCCGTGCATCCCTGGGTTAAGGCCGGCTAGTTGCTTCTCGATCTCCGCAGGCTCCGGCAGTTGCAGCGTGCGCCTCATCCACGCGAAAACTTCGCCGCCGTTGGTGAGCGCGCCGCCCGCCACGAACCGCTTGCGGTCCATTCGGTAGCAGAAGAGTCCATCGGGGATATCAATTCGGTCCGCTTCAAACGTTGCCCGCATAGCGCCGCTTGTACCCACCATCAGCGCCCAGCGGTCCCGGGTTACGCAGCCGCTTCCGGCGCTATCGCATGCGCCATCGCCGAGGGCGGGAAACCAGGGAATACCATTAAGTTCCGGCCAGCGACCTTTATACTCAGTCGCGAGCCCTATGCAAGGCTCATCCAACGATTCCGGATCGGCAAACTGTTCGCGCTTCACGGGTAGCGCGTCCATCAGTTCATCGTCGTAAGCGCCGCGATTCTGGTCCCAAAGCCCACCCGCCGAAACCATCGACGTTGATGCCGCTGCCTTCCCGAAGAGTTTCAGGTAGAGGAGTTCGCCGGCGCTCATCCATCTCTGCGCCGCGCGAAACGTATCCGGCTGGGCTTCTGATAACCAAAGCAGCTTGGCCGGCGGATAACTCGAATGCAGCATGCACCCCGTCCGCCGATGCTGCTTCCGATTATCGATGCGTTTGGCCAGGCGCTGCGCCGCGTCCGCGCTGCGTCCGTCGAACGGATGCAAAATCGGAGTAACGGCGTTTCCTTCGCCGTTCACTCCCACGAGGCTGTGCCAGAACGTGTCAACTGCAACGGCGGCGGGTTTAATGCCCTTCGATCGCAGTTGTTCACAGATTCCGTCGAGCGATTGCGCGACGATCCGCGCCATATCCGACGCGTCGATTTCCCACGCGCCTTCTTCGCTGGTTTTGGCGCGATAACGGATTTGCGATCCGAATCCCTCAACCGCTTTACCGTCGAAGCCGAATAGCAGGGTTCTGGCCGAGGAACTCCCTACGTCGAGGGTCAGGACGCAATCCAAGTGTCAGTTGTAGCACGCGCTGCCAGCAATCAGTCTTCAGAGCCACCGAACAATCCGGAGAACGCGTCAAGTCCTCGATGCTCTTCCCCGCCCCGCCGATGTGGCGCAAGTTCCCGCCGCATCTTCTGCAAGGTCATGCTTTGCAGAATCACGCGTCCCGGACCGGTCAGCGTCGCCAGAAACAGACCTTCGCCGCCGAAGATCGCGGTCTTGATCCCGCCGACAAACTGGATATCGTACTCGACAGATTCATCGAACGCCACAATACAGCCGGTCTCCACCTGCAGCGAATCGCCGGCCGCGAGATTAAACTCGACAAAATCGCCACCCGCATGAATGAAAACCATGCCGGGCCCCGTGAGTTTCTCCAGGATGAACCCTTCGCCGCCGAAGAACCCCGCGCCGAGTTTCCGGACCATCGCCACGCTGAGCTGAACGCTCGGCTGAGCGACCAGAAACGCGTCCCGCTGCGCCATCAGGCTCTGCCCCGCCGCCAGATCGAAGGCCTGGATTTTGCCCGGGTAGGCCCCCGCGAAACCCACATCTCCCGCGCCGTTCGAGCGGAAAAAAGTCACGAAGAGTGATTCGCCCGTGACGGTGCGTCGAAGCGCGCCCAGGAGTTTCTGGCCCAGCGTTTGACCCGTCATCCGGGTGTCCCAATCGACATTCGCAGTCTTATAGATCATTTTTCCGGCCTCGGCATAGACTTCCTGGCCGGACTTAAGGTGAACCCGAACGATCTGAAGGTTGTCGCCGACGATTGTGTAGTCGAGCGGTTCAGGCGCCGCGGCAGGCGCCGCGGCGGAAGTCGGGGCTCCGCCGAGGGGACGCCCGCAGGCGCCGCAAAAATTGGCGAGCTCTGGAATCTGAGAACCGCAACCGGAACAATAGGCCATCACTCGATTGTGGCGCAAATCCGAGTGAGCCGAATTGCTGTTTAAAGAACCACAACCGAAGCGATACCACTTCTTAGCAATTTAAATGCCATCCGTGACGGTTTTCACAGGAACGAGGAAACAATTTGTACGATCGCACTTATAATCGGGTTGTGAGTATGCTTTCTCCTCGGCTCCAGCTGAAGGTGGCTCAGAAGCAGGTTCTGACACCCGGCCTGGTCCAGATGGTGACGGTTCTCCAGCTCAATCGCCTTGAGCTGAAGGACATGATCACGCAGGAAATCGAAAACAACCCCGTTTTGGACGATGCCCTCGATATCGGAGAGGAGATCACTCCGGAAGAGCTTCAGCCGCTGCTCGAAGCCGAGCGTGGCGCCGAACCGGCCGATAAGGCGATTCTTGAAGCCGCCGACATTAAGATCGAAGCCGACTCGCCGGAGTTGGCCGCCGCAAACGCCGGTTCTTTTGCTGAAGCCGAGCCAGGAGCGCCGGCGGAAGCTCCGGAGCCCGCCGAGGCCAGCGACGCCACAACCGCCGATCCCTTCGACGAGATCGACTTCGGTTCCTTCTTCGACGACTATCTCGATCCCGGCTACAAGAGCCCGGCGGCGGAATCGGTCGAGAAACCGTCTTTTGAAACGTTCCTCTCCCAGCCCCAGACGCTGCCCGATTATCTGCGCTCGCAGTTAAGCGTCAGCCTCATTGACGACGACACGCGCGACGCGGCCGAATCCGTCATCGGCAATCTGGATGAAGACGGCTATCTGACCGCGACTCTCGACGAAATGGCCCAACAGGGCGGCCATGACCGAAAGATCATGGACGTCGCGCTGAAAGCCGTGCAGTCGCTCGATCCCGCGGGCGTCGGCGCGCGCGATCTCAAAGAATGCCTGCTGCTTCAGATCGAGAGCAAGAACGGCAAGGGCGGCGTCGCGTGGCAGATCGTGTCCAGCTTCATGCGCCTGCTCGAGACTCGGCAGTTCAAGGAACTGGCGAAGGCCATGGGCCGTCCCCAGGAGCACATCGATATCGCGGTGGCGATGATTCGCCGGTTGAATCCACGACCTGGCGTCAAATATTCCGGTCAGGGAGCGCGCACCGTCGAACCCGATGTTTACTTCGTGCGCGACGGCGAAGACTTCCTCATCCAGATGAACGACGATGAAGTCCCGCAGCTTCGGCTCAACGCGCAGTACCGGAAAATGCTCGATCGCGATCAGGGCTCGACCAAGGAAGTCCGCGACTATGTGCGCGAGCGGTATTCTTCGGCGATTCAGCTCATGAAGAATATCGAGCAGCGCAAACAGACCATCCTCAGAGTCTGCGAGGCGATCAAGCGCCGTCAGATGGAGTTTCTGGCGATGGGCATCGAGTTCCTCAAGCCGATGATGATCAAAGACGTGGCGGAAGAGGTTGGCGTGCATCCCTCCACGGTGAGCCGCGCTGTCGCAAGCAAATACGCGCATACGCCGCACGGCGTATATGAGCTTCGATATTTCTTCTCGGAAGCCGTCCAGGGTCCCTCGGGCGGCGACACCCCGCTGCTGCTCCTCAAACGCAAAGTAAAGAAAATGATTGCCGATGAGGACCAGCGGCATCCTCTTACGGACGAACAGATCACCGCGCGCCTCCAGGCCGAGGGTATCGATGTCACGCGGCGCACGGTCGCGAAGTATCGTGAAGATATGAAGATTCCGTCCACGCACCAGCGGCGGGTTCGGAATTGATCGGAACGACTTATGAAAGTGACTTATACCGGACGCCACATCGAGCTTTCCCCTCCTCAGGCCCAAAAGGTCGAAGAGCAGTTTCGAAAGGTCGGGAAGTTACTTGACAATGGACGAGGCGAGGCCGAAGCGCGCGTGGTCCTCGCTCACGAACGGCATCTGAACAATGTCGAGGTGACGGTTGCCTATCACAACCACGAACTGATCGGACAGGCTTCGGACGCCGACCTTTTCTCCGCCCTCCGGCAGGCTGTCGAAAAGCTGGAAGCGCAGGCGCTCAAGGTTCGCGCCAAGTGGCGCGAAGGCTTCCGCGTTCCGCGCGAGACCGCGGGCGAAGAGAGTGAAGCGTAAAGCGGCGCCCTCGAGAAAGCGATCGCGGCCGGAACCCGCCAAAGGAACTCCGGAACTCGTAATCATTACCGGGTTAAGCGGCTCAGGCAAGGGTTCGGTGCTTCGCGCCCTTGAGGATCAGGGTTATTACGCTGTCGATAATCTTCCCGTCGACCTGATTCCGAAGTTCGCCGAACTGGTCCGCGATGCCGCGTCGACGCGACGCGCGGCGCTGGTTGTCGATGTCCGCGAAGGCCCGGGTCTGACGAAGTTTCCGGCCACTTTTCGCAGGATCCGCAAGGATGTCCACGCGCGACTGATCTTCCTCGAGGCCTCGGATGAAACCATTCGCCGCCGCTTCAGCGAGACGCGGCGCCCGCATCCCCTCAGCACTGGTGAGGAACAGATCGGTGACAGCATTGAAAAGGAACGTGGAATGCTCGCGCCCATTCGGGCGCTGGCCGATTTGATTATCGACACTTCCAAGTTCAACGTTCACGATCTGCGGCATTTCATCGGGCAGAAGTTCGCGGGCGACGAAGACGAAGCGCGCATCCTCATTTACGTCACGAGTTTCGGCTTCCGGCACGGACTCCCACCCGACTGCGACCTGGTGTTCGACGTGCGGTTCCTTCCGAACCCGAATTACATCCCGAAATTCAAAAAGCTGACGGGGCAGAATCCGGCCGTCGCGAAATACATCCGGTCTTTCCCGCAGACCGGCGAGTTCATCACCCGCATCACGGATCTGCTGAATTACCTTCTGCCGCACTACATTCACGAAGGCAAGAGCTATCTCACTATCGGCTTCGGCTGCACGGGCGGCCATCACCGGTCCGTGATGATCGCCGATCAGATCCGGAAGAATCTTGCCTCCGCGGGTTATCAGACCCGGGTCACGCACCGCGACGCGGCGAAGCCGGTATGAACGGCCTGCGCTGCGTAATGCTCTTTGTGGCATCCAGCGCGGCGGCATCGGGTTACTCGGTGCTGAGCCACGAGGCGATCATCGACTCGGCGTGGAAAGATAACATCCGCCCGATTCTTCTGCAACGATTCCCGAACGCGACTCCGGACGATCTGCGCAAAGCGCACGGATATGCGTACGGCGGAGCCATCATCCAGGACCTGGGCTACTACCCTTTCGGCAGCCACTTGTTCACCGACCTCACGCATTACATCCGCAGCGGCGACTTCATTCTGAACATGCTTGCGTCCGCGCAGGATCTGAACGAATACGCGTTCGCGCTCGGCTCGCTCGCTCACTACGGGTCAGACAACATCGGGCACTCGATCGCGGTGAACATATCGGTACCGCTCATCTACCCCAAGGACCGACGCAAATTCGGCCCGGTGGCCACCTATGAGGACAATCCCGGCGACCACCTGAAGATGGAGTTCGCGTTCGATGTCTCGCAGGCCGCCGAGAACCATTACGCGCCCGAGGACTATCACGATTTCATTGGATTCGAGGTCTCCGAGCCCGTCCTCGAGCGCGCTTTCGAAGCCACATACGGCGTGCCGCTGAAGGAGATTTCAAAGAACCTCGATCTCGCCCTTGGCACCTATCGATGGACTGTCTCCACGCTGCTGCCTAAGATGACGCGCGCCGCGTGGAGCGCTCACAAAGACGAGATCATGCGCGCCAACCCCGGCGCCGTTCGAAAAAAATTCGTCTACGCGATCTCACGGTCCAGTTACGAGAAAGAGTGGGGGACCAACTATGGCCGACCAGGCCCGGGAGCCAGCATACTGGCATTTTTTATTCGCATCCTGCCGAAAGTCGGCCCGCTCAAATCGCTCGCCTTCCGTCCCGCGACTCCCGAAACGCAGAAGCTGTTCATGGACAGCTTCGTTAAGGCGCTGGATTTTTACAAGTCGAAACTGGCCGAAGTGCGCGCGAAAGGCAAGCCTGATCTGCCGAACACGAATTTCGACACGGGCGAAGCGCCGCGCGCCGGAAAATATCAGCTTGCCGATAAGGCATCAGATACGCTTCTCACGAAACTTGCGGAAAGGCACGGTGCGCCAGTCGACGAGGGGCTTCGCGAAGCCATTCTAAACTTTTACGGTTCGCAAACGCCCGCCGACGCGAAAGCAGCCGCGGAACTCACGGCGCTGCGGAGTCAAGGCGCAGCTACGCATCTGTATACGAAAATCGCCGTATGCCAGTTAGATGTATACGGTGTACTAAACGGACTGATGGAATCTTTACCGACCGTTACTGGACAAAGCCAACAGGCTCAAGGCAGAAGTGTGAATCTTTCCGCCGCTCGATCAACCCCTGAGTCTTTTTGATCGCCTCGTTGAAGCCGATGTTGTCGCAGCGCACGCCCAACAAGCGACCGCTGGACTTATCGTATTCAACGATTTGAAACCTCAGGCTCATTGGATCCAACGCTCCCGCGAAGATGGCTTCATTCCGCAGCGCGTCGACGTCTGGTGTTGTTATCCCCGTCATAGTGCCTTCTACGTATTAAGTGCAACAGAGAGGCCATTAGTTTCGGATTTCATGATCCAGAGTAATTATAGAGAAGATTGGCATCCCTTATATGGACGCGCGACCAAGCAGATCCCTTCCGTCCACTGTGCGCAGAAACGCCCAGAGGGCGACGGCGATGGACAGAATCATTGTGGCGAAGCCCGCGGGCGCATACCACATAGTCCAGTCCGAACCAAGCGAGATGCTGCCGAGCGTATTGATCATGAATACGGTCGCGATGGTCACAACCAGCCCCATCCTGAGTATCAGGAAGATGATGATCGTGTAAACAAGGAGGTACACGATAACGTTTACCTGCCAGTTCACGGCGTTGACCAGATCGCTCTGCTGTGAGGTAAAAATCACGGCGCCAGCGAGCGCAGCGATCCAGTCGCGCCGCAGCAGCATGCGAAGGCCGAAGATCGCGAAAAAAATAACAATGCCCGTAGTGACTCCATCGCCCAGGCGCGCCAGAAGGGAGGTAATCCAGAAGCGTGTTCCGGTCGCAGCGTAGAGGCCGCTCATCGTGCTCATGCCGAACTGCGACACCTGGAAGGCATCGTGAAGCATCAGAAGGGCGCTCAGCGCCGCTCCTATCGCAGCGCCGATGAGCACATCCGACGCCACCTTCGCGTCACGCCATCGACCGACGAGCGCTCGATTCCAGGTGATGATCGAGTGCGGCCAACGGGAGCGGAGAGCGGGCTCCAGGGCGAGGTACAGGATGAAAAAAATGGCGCCCTTGAATGTGGAGTCCGCGAGCGCTTGCAGGAAGTAATCGACCATCCCTTTGGTCGGTACGGCGTGCACGGAGGCCGCCCATGCGGCGAGTTTCAGGGCAAACAGTACACCGCCCACCGCGAGGGCGCCTCTACGGTCGCAGCGACCCAGCTTCCAGTTGCGGCGAGCGTAAAGAATCGCCAGGAGGAGGAACGAGCCGCCCAGAACCGGAACAACGATCTCCTGAATATCGGCGATCCATGCGTTCTGTTGATGCACGCCCGTATCACGGGTCCATGGCCATCGGAACTTTACATACGTGATGCGGCCCTGCCATGAACCGATTTCCAGATGAATCGGGAGACCAGGAATGGAGGGATGCTCACCTTCCCACGCCTGGAGCCGGTCGGTCGCGACCGGCGGCACGGTAACGGGAGCGGTCTCGTGGAATTTCGCGGGATCGAGTTGCGCGGCATGAAAAACGTCTTCGACGGTCGCCGCATGTTCCGGAGGCTGCGGCAGAGGGACGCCGGTAAAGCCGCGCAGCCTTCCCTCGGCGTCCATCGATACATACGTCATGCCGTTGGTGGTGAACGGCGGCATCGAGTCGGTCACGGAGCCATCGGGGTCCGCTTCCATCGGGGTGGAGCTTTCGCGGTAATTCGCCAGGACGGGCGACTCGGCATTGAGCCATTCGGTAAATTTGCGAGGCTGCGGGCGCAGGTTCATCCAGAGAATGAGCTCGACACGCTGATCCATCCAGAAGGCGGTATCGGCGGGGCGCTGAGTGAAGCCGAATGTCGCGGCTATTTCGCGGCCCTTCTGTCTCAGTACATCCGGCGGATAGTCGGCTGCGGTCTGGAGGAAGGCCACTTCGCGCTGCTTGATAAAAGGAATGGCGCCGATACAAATCAAAATGGTCACCAGGCAGATCACGGCGTAGCGCACGGCAATGCCTTCGGTCTTTCCGGCAGAGGCGACCAGTTCGGGCGACGGGGTTTCACCCGCCGCCAGCGCAGCCATGAGAGGATCCCCACCGGGCAGGGCTCCGGCGACGAGAAGCGCGTTCTCGGGACGCCGCGCCGGGTCCGGATCGAGGCAACGCCGGATCACATTTTCAACGGCGGGATCGACGTCGGCGGCGATGGTCGTCATGCTCGTGAGCTGCGCGGACTCCTGCCTCTCGATCAGTTCCGCTACGGACTTCGCTTCGAAGGGCCGTTTGCCGGTGAACAACTCGTAAAGCACGAGGCCGAGCGCGTAGATATCGCTGCGGGCGGTGACTTCAGTGCCCTTGAGCTGCTCGGGCGACATGTAAGCGGGAGTGCCGTTGCGGGCTTCGGGTCCGGAAAGCTGATCGGCGATGGCGGCGAGGCCGAAGTCCATGATGACGATCTCGCCGCGCTTGTTCATCATTACGTTGTGCGGTTTGAGATCGCGGTGGATGACGCCTTTCGCGTGCGCGGCGGCAAGGCCGGCGCAGATTTTGCGGGCGGTTTCGACCGCGCGTTCGGCAGGCAAGCGGCCGATGCGGGGCAGCAGCGAGGCGAGATCTTCACCGTCTATGTATTCCATCGAGATGAAGGGCATTCCATCCACTTCGCCGATGTCGTATACGCGGCATACGTTGGGGTGGGAGATCTGGCGCGCGATGCGGACTTCGCCGTGGAAGCGCTCGAGAAGGAAGCGGTTATCACGCGCTGCCGGGGGCAGGAATTTCAGGGCGACCGATTGGCCGAGGGTCAGGTCGGTTGCGCGATACACTTCGCCCATTCCGCCTTTGCCGAGCAGGCCAACGATGCGATAGCGCCCTGCGAGCAGCGTGCCGGAAATGAAACGGCCTTCGTCGACGATGGAGCTGTGCGAGAGGTGAGAGGGCGTCGATGCCGGACTTTCCACCGAGACTGAGACGGTCTCATTTTCCACGGTGAGCTCGGTAGGCCGATCCATAGAACTCGATTCTAATGCTTCTGAGCGTCAGGCTTGCGTTTTGCAAACCGCAGACAGCACGTGACTAGAAGTCTTGAAGTAAAGAATCTGAAGTGAATGCGTCAGATTTCAGGCGGCGAGTGAAGCTTGCTGAATGCGCCCATTAACCTCCCGATCGATCGAATCGAAGGCGCGTCGCAGCGGACC
>Ga0126381_100002934_pt1 | contig 18549 bp, 14 predicted proteins | sample PanSoiMetPlot_28_FD_96465 | JGI IMG/M metagenome (GOLD analysis project Ga0126381, IMG submission 96465) | Tropical forest soil microbial communities from Panama - MetaG Plot_28 | ecosystem: Environmental > Terrestrial > Soil > Tropical forest > Bulk soil | place: Panama | collected 2016-02-17
GGATCGCACATCACGTGGGATTCACGGCTGGATGGAAAGCTGGCGCAAGCGATCGTTTCGATACAGGCGGTGAAGGGCGTCGAGATCGGCGACGCGGAGGAGGGTGCGCGTAGTTTCGGATCCAAAGTGCAGGATACGATCCACTACGACAAGGAAAACCGGCAATTTTATCGCGGCAACAATCGCGCGGGCGGCATCGAAGGAGGCATGACCAACGGCCAGGAGGTGCGGGTTCGCGGGTTTTTGAAGCCGATTTCCACGCTGCGAAGGCCGCTGGAATCGGTGGACCTGATGACGCGCGAACCCGCGCTGGCGGCATACGAACGTTCGGACGTGGCGGTGGTTCCGGCAGCGGGCGTGATCGGGGAAGCGATGGTGGCGATTGTCTTCGCCGGAGCGCTGGTCGAGAAATTCGGGGGCGATTCGCTTTGTGAGGCAAAACGTAATTACGCCGGTTATCTGGCGCAGGTAAAGAGCTTTTGAGAAAGATGATTCACAAGATAGTTAAGTACGGCGATCCGGTTCTCGAGCAGGAGGGGGAGAACGTCAAGGAGTTCGGCACGCCGGAGCTGCGCCAGTTTGTCGACGACATGTTCGAGTCGATGTACGCCGCGAAGGGAGTGGGCCTGGCGGCGCCGCAAATCGGCGTGAGCCGGAAGGTGGCGGTAGTCGATATTTCCGGAGGGGTAACGGAGGAGGGCGCTCCGGCTTCAGAGAGGATTGTGCTGATCAACCCCAAGATCATCCATAAAGAGGGAAAGCAGGTTGGGGAAGAGGGATGCTTAAGCATTCCGGGATTCCGCGAGCAGGTTCGCCGATCCCAAAAGATCACGGTGCGGGCGCAGAACGTGGAAGGGGAATGCTTCGAACGGACGGCAGAGGATCTGCTGGCACGGGCGTTCCAGCACGAGATCGATCACCTGAACGGGGTGCTCTTCATTTCGCACATCAGCCCGCTCAAGCGCGATCTGATCAAGCGTAAGATCAAGAAAATGGCGAAGGCCGGCGAATGGGATTGATCGCCGACGCGCGCCCCTAAACGAAGAATGCGCGCTATTTTCCTCGGCACTCCCCAGTTTGCCGTTCCGACGCTCGATCGAATGGTTGCGGCTAGGCACGAGGTGACGCTCGTGGTCACACAGCCGGACCGGCCGAAGGGACGAGGCAATCAAGTCGCGATGCCGCCGGTGAAAGAAGCGGCGCTTCGCCACGGGATCGAGGTGTTCCAGCCGGAGCGAGTCCGGCGCCCGGAAGCGGTTGAGCGGCTGCAGGCGAGCGCGCCGGAAATCATGGTGGTGGTCGGGTACGGGCAGATTATTCCGCAGGTGATTCTGGACATCCCGCCGCGAGGGATTCTCAATGTCCACGCGTCACTGCTGCCGAAGTACCGCGGCGCGGCGCCGATCCAATGGGCCGTTGCGAATGGCGAGGCGGTAACGGGTGTGACGATCATGCGGATCGACGCGGGACTCGATACGGGCGACATGCTGCGCAAGGCGGAAACTCCAATCGGGCCAGAGGAGAACGCGGTGGAGCTTTCGCCGCGGCTGGCTGCGATGGGCGCGGATTTGCTGGTCGAGACGCTGGCGGAGATCGATTCCATTGTTGCGGAGAAGCAGGATCCGGCTGCCGCGACCTATGCGCCGATTTTGAAGAAAGAGGATGGACGGATCGACTGGCGGCTTCCGGCTGCGGCGATCCACAACCGGATTCGCGGACTGCAGCCGTGGCCGGGGGCTTATTGCGAATTTCGCGGGCAGAAGTTGCATGTCTGGTCGTCCGCAGTAACGGATCGGGCGGTCCATCTTCCTGCCGGCGCGATGGCGTTGGAAGGGAAACGCCTGTTTGCCGCGGCGGGCGACGGGTTACTCTTGGAATTGCGCGAAGTGCAGATGGAAGGGCGCAAACGCCTGCCGGGCGACGTGTTCGCGAACGGCGCGCGGCTCCAGGATCACGAGCTTTTGGGAGAAGGGAAGAATTGAATCTACCTGTTGGTTATCGCTATGCCGCCACGTATGCGGGCATTCGCGCGGCGCGCAAAGACGACCTCGCGCTGATCGTGTCGGCCCTGCCGGCCAATGCGGCGGCGGTGTTCACGCAAAACCGGGTGCAGGCCGCGCCGGTGGTGCTCGCGCGTCAGAATGTGCGCGCATCGAAGGGGAAGGTCGGGGCAATCCTGGTGAACGCGGGGAATGCGAATTGCGCGACGCGCACCGGGGAGCGGGTGGCCGCAGCGACGTGCCGGGCCGCGGCGAAACTGCTGCGGTTGAAGCCGACTGAGATCCTGCCCGCGTCGACGGGCGTGATCGGGGTGGAACTGGATCCAAAGCTGATTGTGGACGCGCTGCCGCAGCTGACGGGATCGCTCACGGAAGACGGGTTCGAGCGGGTCTCGCAAGCAATCATGACGACGGACAAGGTTCCGAAGACGGCGTCGGCCGAGTTGACACTGCGGCGGGGAACGATTCGGATCGCGGGGATGACAAAAGGCTCGGGCATGATCCATCCGCGGATGGCGACCACGCTCGGGTTCGTGCTGACGGATGCGGCGATCCCGGCGGCCGCGCTGCGGCGGATGCTCGTGGAGAGCAACGAGCAGAGCTACAGCCGGGTTTCGGTAGATGGCGATACGTCGACAAACGATACGCTGGCGCTGCTGGCGAACGGAGCGTCGGGCGTACGTCCGGATTTGAAAGAACTGCCGCTGGTGCAGGAAGCGGTTACGGGCGTATTGCAATCGCTGGCCAGGCAGATCGTGCGGGATGGCGAAGGCGCGAAAAAGCTCATTTCGATCGAGGTCAACGGAGCGAAGAACGATGAGGCGGCGGCCACGATTGCGCGGTCGATTGCCAATTCGCCCCTGGTGAAGACGGCGGTGGCGGGATCGGATCCGAATTGGGGGCGGATCATCTGCGCGGCCGGGAATGCGGGAGTCCCTTTCGATCCGCGGCGGGTGGATATCGAGATGCAGGGCATCGCGGTGTGCAAGGCAGGGCTTGCGGCCCCGTTTTCTGAGAGCGAACTGAAGAAAAAGCTCGACTTGCCGGATTGCGAGATCCGCTTTACGATTCGCGATAAGGGCAAGGGCAGGGCGATGTTCTGGACTTGCGATTTCACCAAGGAGTACATTGAGATCAACGCGAGTTATCGGACATGATTCCGCGCCTAGTCCTGATGGTTGCCGCTTTGGTTGCCCCGCTCTGCGCCGATTCCGAGCAGGTGGTGACGAACGTGGTCAGCACGCTGGCGACGGCGCTGAGCGCGAACAATCCGCAGCTGTTCTTTCAGGCCATCGATCGCAAGATACCGGAGTATGCGAAGTTCGAGCAGGCGGTGGAGGCACTGCTGGCTCAGAACATCGTGGCGTGCACGGTTGAGGTGATCTCGACAGGTGGAACGGACGCGGCGCCGACGGCCGAACTCGACTGGTACATGGTGCTGAAATCACAGGAGGATTACAACATCATCGAGCGGCGGCGGACGAAGGTGACGATCGTGCTGGAAAAACAGGGGAAGAAGTGGGTGGTAACTTCATTCAGTCCTTTGTCTGTATTCGCACCGATGCAGGTGAAACCGTAAGCCGCAACACTTTCCGAACACGAGCCCTCGGGAAAGCCGCAAAGCCAGACAGGTAAAATAGAGTTTGTTTCATGAGCGATAAGACAGCCCTGATCATTGGAGCGGGGCCTGCCGGGCTCACTGCGGCCTACGAACTTCTCCTCCGCACAGACATTCGGCCAATCGTACTCGAAAAGAGCGGGTACATGGGCGGGATCTCTCGGACGGTGAATTACAAGGGAAACCGCATTGACATCGGGGGGCACCGATTTTTCTCGAAGTCCGACCGTGTGATGAACTGGTGGATGAACGTGATGCCGCTGGAGGCACGCAACGGTGCGTCGGCGGCGATTTCGTACCAGAACCAGTCGCGGAATGTTGCGACGACGCCCGCGGGCCCATGTCCCGATAGCACGGACAAGGTAATGCTGATCCGGCATCGGAAATCGCGGATCTACTTCCTGCGGCGGTTTTTCGATTATCCGATCAAGCTGAGCAAAGATACGCTCCTCAAATTGGGGCTGATGCGGACGATCAAGATCGGGCTGAGCTATAGCAAGGCTTTGATGTCGCAGATCAAGCCCGAGAAGTCGCTCGAACAGTTTCTGATCAACCGGTTCGGGCGGGAACTGTACCTGCTGTTCTTCAAGTCGTATACGGAGAAGGTATGGGGCGTGCCGTGCGACCAGATCAGCGCGGAATGGGGCGCGCAGCGGATCAAGGGGCTTTCGATCACGAAGGCGATCGCGCACTTTTTGAAGTCGGCTTTCAGCGGAAAGAAGTCGGGCGATCTTTCGCAGAAGGACACGGAGACTTCGCTCATTGAGCAGTTCATGTATCCGAAACTGGGTCCGGGCCAGCTTTGGGAGTATGTCGCCGAGACGGTGCAGAAAAAGGGCGGCTGCGTGATGACGGGCTGGAACGTGGAGAAGATCCACGTGGAGGGCAACCGTGTGGCGTCGATTGACGCGGTGCATGGAGAATCGGGGGAACGGCGCAATTTTGCGGCGGATTACTTCTTCTCGACGATGCCGGTCCGGGAACTGATCGATTCGCTCGATGCGCCGATTCCGGCGAATGTAAGACAGGTGAGCGACGGGTTGATGTACCGCGACTTTATCACGGTCGGGCTGCTGCTCAAGCGGCTGAAAGTGAACGAAGAGTCGCCGAACGGCCGAAAGCTGCTGACGGACAACTGGATCTACATCCAGGAGCCGGATGTGCTGGTGGGGCGCATGCAGATTTTCAATAACTGGAGCCCGTACATGGTGAAGGACCAGAACCAGGTCTGGGTCGGGCTGGAGTATTTCTGTTACGAAACAGATGACCTTTGGAAGAAGCCGGACGACGCGATGATCGCGCTGGGCAAGGAAGAAGTGGAGCGGATCGGCATCATTTCCAAAGAGGACGTGCTGGATGCGACGGTGATCCGGATGCCGAAGACGTATCCGGCTTACTTCGGGACGTACGACCGGTTCGGCGAGGTCCGCGATTACGTGAACCAGTTCGAGAACCTGTTCCTGGTTGGCCGGAACGGCATGCACAAGTACAACAACCAGGATCACTCAATGCTCACGGCGATGACGGCGGTGGACAATATCGCGGCGGGAATCACGGACAAATCGAATCTTTGGGCCGTGAATACCGAGATGGAATACCACGAGTCGAAAGAGAAATAGCAGCGGAGTCAGGGCCTGCTTGCGCGGGCACCCGACGGCGGGGGGATTCGTCTCCGGGCAAAAGCTTCCCGCAAGGGCGCCGAGGCGCCGCTTGGCATTGAGGTAATAAGACTTCGGAATCCTGAAGTCTTAAGTTGCGACTCCCTTAGGACCGGCCTCTGCTGAGTTGCAACGAGGGACAAAAATGGGCCGGTAAGACTTATATGGGCCACGGATGGACACGGATTCACACGGATGCAAGGCGGATGCGGTGGCTAGTCGGCTAAGTTGTTGACGGCCAGAGGATTGCGCGGCGACTGAGCGAACTCGACGTTTCCAGCCTCTCCATCAGTATTTTTCATCTTAATTTCTTTATGACATCAGTGTTTTACATCTGAATTTCTTTATTTTCTTGCTTGCGCATTAGCGACTGGACCCTTTTTCGCCTGGTTCTCGCTTTACAGGCCAGGAAAGTCCGATCGGCGCCGACACCCCGGCGATGACGGAATAGAAGGGCGGTATAGCTATGCACACTACTAAGTACGTTTCCCTTGCGCTCCTTACCCTCGCGTGGGAATTGGGCGCACAACCAGATCGAAGCAAACTCGCTGCCGGCAGCAACACGATCAACGCTTCCGCCGGTTCCATCTCGGTTTCGATGGTGGCTAGCGGCACGACGCGGCGGCTGGGTCGTTAACGGTGATATCGGCGACCAGCAGACAGGTGCAGCTTGCCTGGGTCGCCGTCGCCGGTGCTACGTCCTACTCCGTCTTTCGATTACCCACAACCGTGGTCAGCAGCGGACTGCCCGGATCCACCTTGAATGTGTCCATGCCCGATCCGACTACCGCCACGCCGATCGCGACGGTCAACGCACTTACGTTCACCGATACGCTGCCCGATCCATCCGCCACCTACACCTACCTCATAAAACCAGGGTCCCTTCAATCGAGCAACCAGGTGACGGTTGGTCCACCGCCGTTTGGCTTCAACGTCGTAATTCCGTCCACCGAGGACAACTGCGAAACTGTCGGTGTCATGGAACGGATGGAGTTAGACGGCAATGGCGATCCGGCCATCGCCTACATGGTCATCGACCCTAACGGCGACGGCGACGAGAGCGACGACACGCTGTACTTTGTAAGCTGGAACCGTGCCAATTACGCCTGGAATCCGACCGTACAGGTAGCGGTGCCAGGTGCTGCATCCGGTGAGGGTCCCGGACTGCTTCACAGCCTGGCGCGCGATGCGGCCACTGGCATGTGGGGCCTGGAATACCTGCAGTCACTTCCCGAAGGCTACGCCCAGATGATGCTCGCCACCTCGAACGACGGTGGCTTCACGTGGAAGGCGCAGAGTATCAGCGGTGATGCATACCACGGCTCCCTCGAAGCGCCCTCGCTGGCGATGTGGAATGGCGCCTTTCACGCCATATTCCTGACGGATGCCTGGTTCGACGGCACGGGCAATCTCTTTCCAGACAACGGCACCGGATTTCTATATGTCACCGGCAACGCCACGGACTCTCCGTCAAAGTGGACGTCCCAAGCCGCGCCGTTTCCCGGCGACTACACATCGTCCTATTATGCTGGTAGTCTGGCGCTCGACAGCAATCACGCGCCCGGAATCGCTTTTAACGTTGTCAACGATACCTACGAGGCCATCGCATTCTGGCGCCCTGGTACACACACCTCGACAGCCGTGGCCCACAACGACGGCTATACAACCAACGACAATCCCTCTATTTCGCTGGCGTTTTCAGGTACCCAGGCCCGGATCGTTACCGATGCCAAGTGGAATTACGGTTCGTTTGATCCGGATCACGAACCCGCGGATTTGTGGGCGATGCGCGCGGTTGACGCCGCCGGACTCGGCTGGATGCCCGCGGTAGATGTTCCACCAGATAACGTCAATATGATGGAACAGCCCTGGATCGCGACCGGCTCTCAGGGCCAGACTGCGATCGTGATGGCCTCGAATCACGATCCGGAGGGTCAGGGAATGACTTGTGGATTTCCCAAGATTGCCCGATCCAACGACTTCGTGACGTTCCGGACTTGCGCCCCGGCGCCAGTGGACAATCCTTCCTTCGCGCCCAACAAGATGTACCCGGTGTTGCGGTTCGGGGGAAATGACAAGCTCTGGCTGGCATTCAACAACAACGATGGGAACGGCGATCTCAGCCTCGGCCTTGTGCTGTGGAGGGAGCAGTAAATGTGACCGCTTGCTGCGTGCCGCCGGACTTCATTCTGCAACTGCTTAAGCCGCCGCCTCTGCGATCGGCGGGCCTTTTCTTTGGGCAGTTGCCAACTTTCCGATGAGGCGGTATACCAAGGACTATCGGAAACGGGCCAATTTCCGGATAAGCCGACGATCCAGTCGGGACCGCTGCTGCACATTGATCGGCACTTATCTTTCGCTGTTGAACAGATCCTCCAGTGCCGCGCGCAACTCCGGAAACGCGAATTCAAATTGCATCTCAGTTAATCGCTTGGGTACTAAATATCGTCCATAAATCGCGAGGTCCGGATCGGTACGCATGAGCGGCGCAGCAAGTCTCACCATCCAGCCGAAGGCCGGTAGACCTATCGGCATTCTCATCGCCCTCCTCATCTCTCGCATGAATGCGCGCTGCGAGACCGGATTCGGCGCGGTCGCGATGTAGGCACCTTCCATTGCTATGTCGTTCAGAGATCGCTCGAATAAGCGATTCATGTCGGTCTCGTGAATCCAGCTAATGCCTTGGTCGCCCGTTCCGATGGTCCCACCCATGCCGAAGCGAACCAAAGGCCGGAGTCGCGCCAGCGCGCCGCAGCCCGCGCCGATATCACGGCCGATCACGAAGCTGGTCCGCAGAATTATTTTCCGCTGGCCCGGCAGCACACTCATTTGGAATGCCTCCTCCCACGCCTTTCCCACGAACGGGGCAAATCCGTTGCCAAACGACGAGCCCTCATCGCAAACGAGGTTGGGGGGATCCCCGTAGATGTGCGCGGTACTCATCTGAACCCAAACCGGTGGGGGAGACACGATCGAGCGCATCGCGTATCCCAAGGCACGCGTTGCCTCGACTCGGGAACGCAGGATTTCGTCCTGGTGGTCGGGAGTCTTAATGCAATCGACGCTGCGGCCTACTAAATTGATCAAGGCAGAGGCACCGTCAAGCCCGCGCTTCCATTCGCCGTTACTGCGAGCATTCCACGACAGGTGACTCCACGGTCCGGCCACCCTGGGCGCATTCCGCGATAGGATAACGACGGACGCGCCGCGGCTTGAGAGGTGTTTGGCGAGTGAGATGCCTAGAAATCCGGACCCACCAGCGATGACAATCCGACCTGATGCGGGCGCGTCATTCACGGCTCAAGTTTAACCTATTGCCCCAAATTAGCCTTACCCGTTGCCTCTCTTTTCCGTGTGTGGGAATCGCAGTAGCTCGGATAACGCGCTGTTGGAAGTCTGGCGGTTAAGACCAGTTCTGAGGAGTTGTGAGGCTCTTGCCCAAATAGTGGTTGCGGGGACCACAGGTCCGATAGTTTAGCGCCACTAAAGTCCGCTTACCGGAGAAATGCCACTATGCGAACTTCTTCAGTCCCTCCAGTTGCTCTAGAATAGAAAGCCGAACCGGAAACGTGGAGGGAAGCATGATCAGACGGATCATAGTCCTGTCGGTGACCCTGGCGATGGCCGCTGCCGCACCGTCATTCGGGCAGCGGGAGGCAACGATAAAGGATGTTCCCGAGATTCCATTCTCGGCCGTGTCGAATTTGAAACTGCCGCAAGGAGAATACCTCGGCGAAGCGATCGGGGTGGCAACCAATTCGAAGGGGCATATTTTTGTCTATCATCGAAGCGCCCAAACGCGACTGTTCGAGTTCGATCGGGCCGGGAACTTCGTGAAGGAAATCGGCAGCGGGTATTACGGTTTCGAATTCGCCCACTCCGTACGGGTAGACAAAGACGACAACATCTGGACCGTGGATGAAGGCACCAACATGATTACGAAATTCAGTCCCGATGGGAAGGTGTTGATGGTTCTCGGCAGCAGGCCGCCGGCGGTTCTGGGCGCGCAGCCGTTTCCTGCCGGTCCGAATCAGCCGGCGAAAAAGTACATTTTTTGCCGGCCCACGGATGTGGGCTGGGACCCGGAGGGCAATATCTTTGTTTCCGATGGCTACTGTAACAATCGCGTCGTGAAATATGACAAGGACGGCCGGTTTTTGGCGCAGGCAGGAAGCGAAAAGCCGGGCAAGGCTTTGGGCGAGTTCAATCTTCCGCACGGATTACAAGTTGACGACCAGGGAAATGCGTGGGTGGCTGACCGCGGCAACAACCGCTATCAGATCCTGGATAATGACCTGAAACCGTTCCGGGAGATTACCAATCTTGGAACAGCCTGGACAGTGTGTATCTCTCAGGGCCTGCATCGATACGTGTTCTTTTCGAACTCGAACCCGAACGGGAACATGCCGGGAACATGGGACACAACGGGTGAGATTTACAAAGCCGAGTTGGATGGGACCGTGGTCGGGAAGTTCGGACAGGCCGGCAAACTGGCGCCGGAGTTTCAGGTTGTCCATATGATAGACTGCCGGAATCCCAACGAGCTTGTCGTGGGAGAAATCGAATCATGGCGGGTGCAAAAACTGATTTTCCAACCTCCCTCCGTCAAGCCTGTAACAATCACAAAGGGAAAAGCCCAATGACACGCACGAATGGCTCCGTCCGAGTGCTGTTCTTTGCGATGTGGATGACCGGGTCCGCCCTGATTGCGCAAAACCTGGCGCCGGAGATCGAATTCGATTCGGTGGCCAATCCTCTGCAGCTGCCCCCGGGACTCTATCTCGGCGAGGTAGGCGGCGTCGCCAGCGATTCCCGGGGCGATCTGTTCGTGTACACGCGCACCGGCCATCCGACGATTTCGATCGGCACCTCACGCCCGTTCGCCCACGGAGGCTCGCGGCTATTCGAGTTCGACCGCAACGGCAAATTCATAGGTGAAATCGGCAAGAATTCCTATGGCTTTATGGTTGCTTCTCAGGTTCGGGTTGACCGGGATGACAATATCTGGGTGGTGGATGAAATGACCGACATGGTCATTGAATTCGATCCGCATGGGCGCGTTGCAATGCTGCTGGGACGTAAGGCGGAAAACGTCAGCGTTCCGGCGCGGCCGGCGAGAGGCGGCGACGGCGCGGGACAACCGACTGACCTGTTCGACCGACCGACCGATGTTGCATGGGACTCGGCGGGAAACATTTTCGTCGCCGACGGCCTTGGCAATTGCAGGGTCGCGAAGTTCGATAAGAATGGGAAATTCGTGGCGTCCTGGGGGAAGAGGGGAAAGGCCGAGGGTGAGTTCGCCAGTGTCCGAGGCATTGCGGTTGATGCGGATGGCAACGTTTACGTTGCGGATGGCGGCAACCGGCGTATTCAGGTATTCGACAACGACGGTAATTTCAAGACGGCCTTCAACAACATCGGCAATGCCCAGGCGATTTGCATGACCAACCGCCCCGACCAGGTGTTGTACGTCTCGAACTCCAACCCGTCGGACGATATCGACCAGGATGGTGAGATTTACAAGATGGGGCTGGATGGAACCATACTCGGCAAGTTCGGAAGAGCGGGAAAACTACTGAAAGAGTTCGGGACCGTGAATGCCATCGATTGCCGGGGCAGAAATACGCTTTACGTGGGGGAGATTGGCAATCTGCGGGTGCAGAAACTCATCTTGCATTGAGATCGCGGCGATCCAGCTTGCCGGCAATCAGCTCGGAATCGGGGTGTCTACTCCACGATTGCCTGCATGACCGCGTTTTCAAAGTCCCGGTCTGCCTGGCGGTCCGGGTTGTCCGTTTGGATCATCATCACGCCGATGAGTTTCTCTTTCGGGTCGACCCAGAAGTGGGTGCCGTAGGCGCCGTCCCAGCCGAAGCTGCCCTTAGAAACGCGGCGCCCCGCGGCGACGGGGTCGTTGACGACTTCGACGCTGAGCCCATAGCTTCGGCCCGGGGAGCGTCCGGGGAGTGTGTCGGGCACAAAGACCGAGGACATCAGTTCTATTGTCTTCGGGCTCAGTAGTCGCTTGCCGTTCCACTCTCCTCCGGCGGCGAGCATCAGGGCGAATTGTGCGTACTCCTCAGGCGTTGAGACGAGTCCGCCCGCGCCGGAGAAGTAGGTCTTGCTCTGGAGCCGGTTCGGGTGCTGCGTTTTCGATAGTGTGCCGTCGGCGCGGTGATAGGCTGTCACGACGTTCGACCAGCGATCGTCTCCCGGATGGAAGGCCGTGGTCTTCATGCCGAGCGGCGTAAAGATACGCTGCCTAAGGAATTGATCGAAGCTCATGCCGGAAGCCACTTCGACCACGCGGCCGAGGGTGTCGAATCCCGCAAGCGGGCTGTAGGTCCAGCGCGACCCTGGTTGGAAATCCAGCGGAGCAGATGCGAACTTCGGCATCATGTCGGCGAGTGTCCGGCTGCCCACCATCTCGATCAAGCCTGACAATTCATGCGCGCTGGCCGGGCCGCCGCTGGCGAGTCCCGACACGTGTGTCAGCAGGTCTTGGATGGTGATTTCCCGCGCGGCAGGGATCGTGTAGTACTTGGGTGGATCGGACGCCGGTGAGTTAGCGGTGCGATCCTGAACCACGGCAACCTTCGAACCTTTGAACTCCGGTATGAATTTCGACACCGGATCGTTGAGGCGCACCTTGCCTTCTTCGAGCAGCATCAGGATAGCGACGCCGCAGATAGGCTTTGACATTGAGAACACGCGGAAGATGGCATCCTTCTGCATGCGCTTGTTCGCCTCAATGTCCATCAGGCCCTGCGCGTCGAACCAGGCGATCTGCCCTTTGCGGGCGACGAGGGTTACGGCGCCGGAGAAGTCATGCGAATCGATGTGGCGTTGGATCGTGTCGTGGATTCGAGATAGGCGCTCCTCGGAAAACCCGACCGATTCGGGTTTGACGGTTGCCGCACTCAGGGGCAGTGCTACTAAGGCGAATAGCCACAGGATCAGCTTGGACTTCAGCGGCATAGTAACGGTAGTCTATCGCAATTTTGGCGTGCTGGCGCCGCCTCAGAAGACGTAAAGGAGTATTAGATACCGCTTGCTAACGGGAGTGAGAAAAAATATTAGTTACCGCTTGCTCACGCGCGCGGCTCAGTAGATTCGCGTTCATACAAAGGATGTTAGCCGGGCACTACTGTTTTCCGAGATCGGTCGCGAGGAGGAGCGCCATGGCTCCTCCCCTTGCGTCCTTGCCGTTGGAGGCGGCGCGGTTGAGGTAGTCCTCGGCCGATTTCTGTTTGCCGGTGGATTCGCAGACGTCGATTAATTGACCTTCCGGTCCGATTCTGGCGAGGAGAGCTTTCCAGGCTCGCTGGACTCGAGATTCGTAGGCGGCGTCGAGCCATTTGTGGCGGACGCCTTTGATCATGGCGTCGGCGATCATGGCGGTCGAAGAGAATTCGGCGTAGGAGCCGGGCTGGTCGATGACCTGGTGCCACATGCCTTCCCGATCCTGATATTTGGCCAGTGTGGCGATCAGCGACTGGTAGGAGCGCAGGATTTCGGGATCTTCGTTCTGTTCGAGGGTCCAGGCCATGCCGAGGGCGGGGAAGGCGTTGCCACGGCCCCAGGCGGCGTCGTTGAGCGGGGAGTGACGATAGAGGCCGTCGGGGCGAAGGTCGAGGCGCTCCATGTAGCGGAGGTGGCGGAGGGCGCGGTCCATGTGGCCGGCGGCAGCGAGGATGGGACAGGCCATGAAGACGCCGTCGCTCATTTCGTCGCCGGAAGGGGTGGAGGCGAGTTCGGCCGCGGCCTGGACTCGGTCCGTGTAGCGGGCGGCGTCGCTGGATGCGTGGGTGCGGGCGGCGAGTTCGGCGAAGAGGAGATGTCCGGCGTAGAAGGTGGCGTTGGCTTTGGCGAGGCTGTCCCTTGTGCCGTCGACGTAAGGTTCGGCGAGGCGCCGGACATCGTCCACCTGGCCGAGGCGGAGGCGTCCGATGAGAGCCAGGGCATTGATGTAAACGGGCTGGCTGAAATCGTGACCGTAGAATTTCGCGAGTTCTTCGGCGACTTCGCGCGGGGCACGTGCGGTGCGGCGATCGATTTCCTTATGGGCTTCGGAGCGCGGGATCGATTTTGGGAGCTTGAGGTCTGATTCAGAGGACGTGATGGCAGGAATTCGTTGGAGCGCGGTTGCGAGGCTGGCACCTCCATCGCCAACGCAGATGACGAGATCGATGCCGTGGAGGTCGAGCCAGCGCCAGAGGTAATGGGATTCGGGATTCTGGCGATAGGCGACTCCGGTTGGGGGGAAGACGAGCAGCGAGGCGTCGGGATTGGCCAGCGGGATGAGGGTCAGGGAGACGCCGGAGGCTCGGAAGTTCGCGACGGCTGTGGAGGCGACGCCATTCCAACCTCCGATGACGGCGACGTGCGGAGCGTCGGGTGTAGGGCCGGCCATTTGCGTGGCTTCGATCGGCTTATGCGACTGGCTGAGGCCAATGATGAGATGCGCCGCGATTACCAGAGCTTGCATTGTTTATCGGCGGGCCGGACCATTAGGTCGCCTGGCTTGCAGTTGAATGCCTTGTGGAACTCGGGCATGTTCTGGAGGGTTCCGATGCAGCGGAATTTGGCGATCGGGTGCGGGTTGGTGTTGACCTGGACCTGCATTGCCTCGAGGCGCATCTGCGATCCCCAGGAACGGGCGAAGGCAAGGAAGAAGCGCTGGTCGGCGGTGAATCCATCTATGACGGGCGGTTCGGGCTTGCTTTCGAGGGATCGGTGATAGGCGGCGTAGGCGAGTTTGAGGCCGTTGAGATCGCCCATGGCTTCGCCGACGACGAGTTTGCCTTTGTGATGGAGTCCGTTGCCGACGTCGAGGCTATCGAACTGTTCGATCACGCAGGCGGCGCGAGCGTCGAAGCTCTTGCGGTCCTCCGGGGTCCACCAGTTTTGCAGGTTGCCCTCGGCATCGTACTGGGAGCCACTGTCATCGAAGCCGTGGCCCATTTCATGACCGATGACGGCGCCGGCCGCGCCGTAGTTGATGGCATCGTCCGCTTTGGGGTCGAAGAAAGGCGGCTGGAGGATTCCGGCGGGGAAGACGATTTCGTTTTGCAGGGGCGAATAGTAGGCGTTGAGGGTCGGCGGTGTCATACCCCATTCGGTTTTGTCGACGGGCTTGCCGATTTTGGCCAGGTTGTAGTCGCGGGCAAATATTCCAATCGCACGGACGTCGTTGAAATATGACGTGCGGTCGATCGAGAGGGAGGAGTAGTCGCGCCATTTGTCCGGATAGCCCACTTTGGCGACGAAGGCGTTGAGCTTCGTCATGGCGTTTTTCTTCGTTTCGGGGGTCAGCCAATCGGCATTGCGGATCTGGATTCCGAGCGTGGTGCGGAGGTTTTCGACGAGTTCCTTGACGCGGCGCTTGGATTCGGGCGGGAAGTATTTGTCGGTGTAGACCTGGCCCAGGGCTTCGCCCAATCCGGCGTCGACGGCGACGGTGCAAACGCGCCAGCGGGGCTGTGGTTCCTTGATGCCGAGGAGGATGGTATTGCGGAAGTGAAAGTTTTCGTCTACGAAGGGCTTGGATAGGGCGGTCGCATTGAGTGCGAGGACTCGCCAGCGGAGCCAGGTTTTCCAGTTGTCGACCGGTTCGGCAGAGAGTTGCTGATTGAATCGCTTGAGGAATTCGGGTTCGGTGACGTTGATGGACGTGCCCAGCGGGATTTTACGGGCATCGAGAACGGGCTTCCAGTTGAAGGTTGGGGTGAGCTGGGAGAGGCCGGCGAGGTCCATTTTGTGGTACCGGGCGTTGGGATCGCGGCGTTCGACGGCGGTCCTGGTGGCTTCGGCGAATTTGGTTTCGAAAGCAAGAATGGTTTGGGCGGCGGCAGTTGCGCGCTCGGCGGGATCGCCGAGGAGTTGGAGCATCTTAGCGACGTGATTGAGGAATTCTTCGCGGATCTGTTTGGAACGCGGGTCGTCCTTGAAGTAGTAGTCTCGCTCGGGGAGGGAGAGTCCGCCAGCCGCGATGTTGAGGATGACTTGTTTCGAGTTCTTGGCGTCGTTGTTGGCGAAGAGGCCGTAGGGGGCGACGTTGGGGAAGTCGCGATCGGCGAAGAGGGCGTCGAGGTCTTTGGCGGAGGCAAGGGCGTCGATACGGGCCAGGTAGGGCGCAAGCGGCTTGGATCCGAGGGCGTCGATGGCGGCGCTATTCGTGCAGGCGGCGTAAAGGTCGCCGATTTTGCGGAGGTTGGAGCCGGGAGCGGTTTTGGTGTCGGCGGCCGCGCTTTCGAGAATGGAGTGGAGTTGTTCCTGCGTGGTTTCACGAAGGACGGAGGTGGGTCCCCAGGAAGAGAATCGGGGAGGGATGGGGTTTTTGTCGAGCCAGCCTCCGTTGGCGTAGCGCCAGAAGTCCTGGCAGGGTTCGCATTTGGTATCGAGCGACGCGCGATCGATTCCGGACTGCGCGGCTAAGGTAATGGCGAGAACGAAGAGCCAGAGAAAGCGTTGTTACTTAGCGCAGCAGATCTGGGTCGAGACCAGACTGGTGGGATCGAAAGTGGCTTTATCTTTGGAGAGAAGGTACTTTTGCTGAGCCAGGTTGCGGTACACATCGCCGGCTACACTGGCGGCCATGGGCCCGATTGAGGGGCGGCCTCCGGTCAGGAGCACGACGACCACAAGCTTGCGCGAGCCGGATTCGTTGAAGGATCCGAACCAGCCAAGGTGGGTCTTGCCCGCGGGGCTCTGGCTGCAGGTCCCGGTTTTGCCCATGATGATGTCGTCCTGCCTGGCGCGTTTGGCCGTGCCGAAGTCGACGGCGCCTTTCAAGCCCGGCTTAATCAGTTCGATATACGGTTGGATATCGAGGTGGCGCTTGACCTGGGGGACGAAGTTCTTAACCGCGTCCTGGTTTTCGGGGTATTGGAGCCAGTAGAGGGTTCCACCGTTGGCGACCGAGGACATAAGGGCGGCGAGTTCGAGAGGCGTCTGGGCGATTTCCTCGCCGAAACTGGTCAGCATGCCCATGCCTCCATTTGCGGGAGGGGCGGGAGGAAAGTAGCCGGGATGCTCCCCTTCGATATTCAGACCCGCTTTTTCGCCGTAGCCGAATTCGTGGGCGTAGAAGCTGACCTTTTCATATCCGAGTTTCACACCGAGGTTAGCAAAGTAATAGTTATTGGAGTGCGCGAGAGCCTCGGTCAGATCCATGTGGTAGCGCGAGGTCAGCCGTACCAGGGTGTTTTGCTTAACGATATTTTTGTTGAGTGCAGCGAGGGCCACCGAGACCTTGATGGTCGAGCAGGGCTGGAATCCGCCACCGAGGGCCAGTCGCTGGTTGACCATGGTGAGGATGCGCCCGGTGTTGGGATCGACGACGACAATAGAGCCGTTGTAGGGGCCAAGGGCTTCCACGGCGGCCCGCCGGACTTCGAGATCTTCGCCATCAACGGAGTCGCCTTCCGTCGAGTCCTTGTAGGTGGGTTCGTCCCACGGATTGTAATACTTTCGTACCCGGCGCTTGGAGGTTGTGGTCGTGCGGGTTGATACTGCTGTTCCAGTGGTACTGGAAGCCTTCGTGGCCACAGCGGCTTTGCCGGTGGAGGTCACCACTGCTGGTCTGGGTTTTGCGGGTGTTGTCGACTTATTTGCGGTTGCAGATTTGGCAGCGGTGCCGGCCGTGACCGCGCTCTTGGACGTCCGTTTCTTTTTCTTCTTCTTGGCTGACGCGGAGGTTGCATCGGTCGACGTATCGGCCGCGAGGGCAGCAGTCAGTAGAAAAGCGATGGCCAGGGTTATGGGGAGGAAGTGCGGGATTAAGCGACGGAACGTCTGCATAAAATGATAAACTGCGGGACGGCCAGAGCTGGCTATGATTTTAGACGATCCGGGGGAGCAGCCGGAAGATTTATTGTGTCGGAACAGAGACTCCCCCGTCAATTCTTTTCTTATATTAATTCAGACGCGCCCCGACTTTAATTGGGTACAAGAATGTGTCAGTTACGGGTTATGAATTAGACGGCGGGCCATGAAATCAGCTTCATCTTTGAATACCCTCGAGGAATTGCAGTCGCGAATTGTGGCATGTAAGCGCTGTCCGAGGTTGATTGCGCATTGCCGGGAGATCGCGCGGGTGAAGCGGCGGGCGTTCGCGGATTGGGAATACTGGGGGAAGCCGGTGCCTTCCTTCGGGGATCCGGCGGCGCGAGTGGCGATCATCGGGCTGGCACCGGCGGCGCATGGGGCGAATCGGACCGGGCGTAGGTTTACCGGGGACCGGTCGGGTGATTTTCTGTACCGGGCGTTGTGGGAGAGCGGGTTTGCTAATCAGCCGGAAAGCCGGTCGGTGGACGACGGCCTCCGGTTGACAGATGCCCGGGTGCTTGCGGCTGGGCACTGTGCACCTCCAGACAATAAGCCGACGCCGGAGGAGTTGAGAAACTGCCGTCCGTGGCTGGAGCGGGAGTTGGAACTGCTGTCCCGGATTCGGGTGGTGGCGGTGCTCGGGCGGATTGCGTTCGATGCTTATCTTGGGGTGATGAAGGCGCAGGGGAAGATTGCTCGCCGGTCGGATTTCGAGTTCGGGCACGGCCGGGTCCACGAGTTGGGGAAGGGGCTGCCGGTCCTGATCTGCTCGTATCATCCGAGCCAACAGAACACTTCGACGGGCCGGCTGACGCTTGGGATGCTGACGGAGGTGTTTAAGGAGGCGCGCCGGATTTTGGACGGCGCGTGCGGGATTGATGGGTGAGTTTCAAGCGGGATAAACAGCAAAGGAGCGGTCATGAGAGCGCTGGCAGTGGTGACGTTGCTGGGGGCTTCGGCCTTGCATGCACAGGTCGATCCGCTGGAAGGATTGTGGCAGGGCTATGACGGCGAGTGGGGACACGTTTCGCGGCAACTAGTCGCGCTCGCGGAGGCAATTCCCGCGGAAAAATACTCGTGGCGTCCGGGACCAGGGGTGCGATCTACGAGCGAGGTGTTCATCCACATTGTGACTAACAATTTCGGACTGTTGAGCGTCACCGGTCCGAAAATGCCCGCGGACATGAAGCCTGCGGACATGGCAAAGACAGTGACCCAGAAGGCGGAAGTGATCTCGTGGCTGAAGCGTTCGCTCGATGCCGTGAAGACGGCTCATGCGGAAATCAAACCTGCCGATCTGCAACGTAAGGTCAAGATCGCGGGCCGGGATGCGACAGTGGATGGCATGTATCTGCGGATCATAGTTCACGCCAACGAGCATATGGGCCAGTTGGTGGCGTACGCGCGGATGAATGGGATCGTGCCGCCGTGGTCCGAGGGCGCA
>Ga0126381_100002935_pt1 | contig 18545 bp, 12 predicted proteins | sample PanSoiMetPlot_28_FD_96465 | JGI IMG/M metagenome (GOLD analysis project Ga0126381, IMG submission 96465) | Tropical forest soil microbial communities from Panama - MetaG Plot_28 | ecosystem: Environmental > Terrestrial > Soil > Tropical forest > Bulk soil | place: Panama | collected 2016-02-17
AACGCGAATACGCAATCGCCGCAGCAGCACCCGACTTTGACACGCGCTGAAGCCGAGCAGCTGGCAATCAAGGATAACCCTCGAATCCATGTGGGGCGCTTGGTCGCTTTGGCGCAGCATCAGGTTGTGCGTGAGACAAGGGCGGCGGAACTGCCCACATTCAATGCGAGCATCACCGCAATGGACGCGGAAGATGGAAGCCGCATCTCTGCTGGGTCACTCACCGCCTCACGCCTCATCGAACATGCCGGTGCCGGTGGCGGTATTACGCAGCTCATCACTGACTTCGGAAAAACGAGAAATCTGGTCGCGGCTTCGAAACTGCAGGAGAAGGCACAGAACGCCAACGCTCTGGCCACGACCGAAGATATTGTGCTCGCAACGGATCAGGCTTTCTATAACGCGCTGCAGGCTCAGGCATTGCTCAAGGTCGCTCAGCAGAACGTGGATACGCGCCAGACAACGGAAGCACAGGTAAGTCAGCTTACGAAGAACAAACTCAAATCGACGCTCGACTTAAGTTTTGCGGATGTAAATCTTTCCCAAGGCAGGTTGTTGCTTTTGGATGCACAAAACAATGCCGACTCAACGATGGCTGCGCTCGACGCGGTACTTGGCTTGGATCGGCTGGTAACTTATGCGTTGGTAGAGAGCAGTACTCCGATCCAACCGCCTCCACCCGATGCTGACCGGCTTGTTCAGCTCGGCTTGCAACAGAGACCCGATCTGCAGGCGCAAGACTACAACGCACAATCGGCAGTCAAGTTCAGTCACGCGGAGCACGACCAGATGTTTCCAACCATAAGCGCAGCCGGAACAGCAGGCAGCGTACCCATTCGCGCACCGCAGTACTATACCGCGAACTGGTGGGGCGGCATTGGTGTGAACATGAATATCCCGATCTTTAACGGATTCCTTTATTCCGCGCAGGCGAAAGAAGCATCGATTCGCGCCGAGGCTGCCTCAGAACAAAGTCGCGATTTACGAGACCGGATTGTTCGCGACATTCGCACGTCGTGGCTAGCGGCAAACACGGCATTTCAGAGAGTTGCCGTCACGGCAGAACTTCTCAAACAGGCGAACCTCGCGCTCACGTTGGCGCAAACAAGATATCAGATGGGTCTTAGTTCGATTGTGGAGCTGAGTCAGGCACAATACCAGCAAACGGACGCGGCCATAAACAACACAAACGCGCAGTATCAATACCGGTTCGCGCTCGCAACGCTTAATTATCAGATCGGATCGACTCCCTAGTCGATACTTCCAAATCTGACATCTTGACGTCCACCTCGTCTCGGCGCAGCTTGATCAGCGGGGTCAGAAGTAGGCGGCGGACGCTCAGAGACCTTTCGGGTTTACTCATTCGCAAATTATTGACTCTTCAACAGTTTCCCCGTTGTTAAGGGGCGGATTTTGCTTGAACATTTACCGGAAATTCTCCAAATTTTCACATACGGCTGCGACCATCGAGTCTGGATATCTTGTGGCCCGAGGTGTGGTTGATTGCGCCATTTTCGGCTGATTTATCACGCGACTGGCTGTTTCCCAGAGTCGGTCCTTGGTTGGCTGGATCACTTCTCGTTTAACACGTTCTTAATTTTTCCCAATGGAGAGGCTAATGAAGAGTACAAATCTGAAAGCGCTGGCGAGTCTTGTGCTTGCGTCGGCATTCGTTGCCGGGCATGCGCAAACCGCCAACACCACGGGGGTGCATGCGGCCAAAAAGAAGGCCGCCCCTGCCAAGCCTTCGGTGCAGTCGCAGATTGAAGAGCTTCGCGACCAGATGAATTCCCAAAATTCCCAGATCCAGGCGTTGAAGCAACAGCTTGCCGACCGCGATGCTCAACTCCAACAAGCCCAGCAGGCAGCCTCCCAGGCGCAGGCAGCAGCGGCTCAAGCCCAGCAGGCTGCCCAGGCACAACAAGCGGCGCTTACGGACAACGCTCAGGCCGTGAACAGCCTGCAAAGCTCGGTTGCAGATCTCAAGACAAATACACAGTCGATTGTGTCCACCGTTCAGGACAACCAAACGCAGGTGAAGAAGCAGATCGAAAATCCTGACGCGATTCACTTCAAAGGCGTCACGCTTTCACCAACGGGCAGCTTCTTAGAAGCCGCAACCGTCTATCGTAATCGTGCTCTCGCATCCGACATCAACACACCTTTCAATTCGGTTCCCTACGCTGGTGCTAACAATGCCAATATTAGCGAGTTCTTTGGTACCGGCCGCCAGTCGCGTGTAGCCTTGATGGCCACAGGCAAGCTGGATAACTGGACTCTCCGGGGCTACTGGGAAGCAGATTGGCTCGGCACTGGCGTTACCTCTAACAATAACGAGAGCAATAGCTACGTTATGCGACAGCGCCAGCTCTGGGCGGAGGCTGAATCCAACAGCGGCTGGGTCTTCACTGCGGGCCAGCAGTGGAGTCTTGCCACGGAAGACAGAGTGGGCATTGTCAATACCACCGAAATCCTGCCACAGACCATCGACGCCGCATATAACGCGGGCTTCGTCTGGGAGCGTCAGTATGGTGCACGCATCGTCAAGAACTTCCATGACGGACTCTGGGCTGGTTTTTCGGTTGAAAACCCGCAGACCCTTACTCCAAGCTGCCAGGCAACGGGTACCAAGACTGATGGTACGCCTTTGGCTTGCCCGACGAACTATCTGATCGGAGCCTCGGGAACCAACGGCGGTCTGTACAACGGTGCCGGACAGCCGGGCGCAACTTCCTCAAATCCAGTCACAACCTATTCCTATAACATTGCTCCCGATCTCATTGCCAAAGTTGTCTATGAGAATCCGAAGTGGGGCCATTACGAACTCTTTGGCATCGCCCGCTTCTTCCGTGATCGCGTCTATCCGAATTCCTCCTCGACGACGGTTCCAACCGGATCTGGCGCATACAACGACTCAACAGTTGGTGGCGGTATCGGCGGCAGCTTCTACGCCCCGGCCACCAAATACTTCCATGTGGGCCTCAGCGGATTGTACGGCGATGGCACGAACCGTTACGGTGCAACCCAGATACCTGACGTAACCGTGCGTCCGAGTGGCCAGCTCGCCATCCTGCACGGCTACTCCGCCCTCAGCACAGTGGTCTTCCATGCTTCCCCTCGCCTGGACGTCTACTATAACGGCGGCGTCGACGGTACCTTCCGTAACTACTTTGCCACTCAGAATGGCTACGTAGGTTACGGTCTCTATGGCACAAACGACAAGGGCTGCGGAATCGAAGTCCTACCGGGAACCGCGCCGCAGGCAGGCTACCAGCCATCAGCCCCTGCCAATTGCGGCAGCCCCACAAAGAATGTCCAGGAATACACTCTGGGCTACTGGTATGACTTCTACCGCGGACCAAAGGGCCGCTTCCGTCAGGGAATTCAGTACAGCTACGTCGGACGTTATGGTTGGTCTGGCGCGGGTGGCACTCCAAAAGGCAACGACAACGAGATCTACACCTCGGTCCGTTATTTCCTACCGTAGTCTGCAAACTAACCAAACTTTGAGGGACCTGCTTCAGCAGGTCCTTTTCTTTTGCAGGTTGTCACTGCCTTCGCGTGAGCCCGGTTCATCACCGTGTGGCGTCGAATTGACCATGTCCGAAAACCGCGAGTAGGCGTTCACCGCGAGTGAGAAAATTTGGGCATGGAACTACCGAACCGTGAAGTCTGTTATCGCGCGTTGCAAAGCCGAGATTCCCGTTTTGATGGCTTGATATTCGTCGGTGTTTCGTCGACTGGGATCTACTGCCGCCCTATCTGTCCGGCGCGTACGGCAAAATTTGAAAATTGCAGCTTCTTCGGGTCAGCTGCAGCTGCGCAGGATGCCGGTTTCCGCCCATGTCTTCGTTGCCGTCCAGAGACAGCTCCGGATTTAGCCTCGTGGCGCGGGACTTCCAACACAGTTTCGCGCGCTCTGGCACTTATAGCAGAAGGCGCTCTGGATGGCGACGGCAACAACGTTGAAAAGCTAGCGGGACGTTTGGGGTTAGGTGAACGTCAACTACGACGCTTGTTCCTTCAGCATCTTGGCGCGTCTCCAGTCTCGGTTGCTCAAACCCGTCGAATACTCTTTGCTAAGCAACTCATACATGACACCCAGATGCCAATGACGGAAGTTGCGATGGCTGCTGGATTCGGTAGCCTGCGCCGATTCAATGAAACATTTCGCGACCTTTTCCACCGTCCCCCAAGTGCAATACGCAAAAGGAACCGCGCAAAGTATGAAGAGAAGGATGTAATGCTTCAACTTCGTTATCGCCCACCCTATGACTGGAATTCCATGCTCGATTTCCTGGGGCCGCGCGCAATTCCAGGTGTAGAGGTTGTAGACGGTGAGCGTTATCTGCGTACAGTAGAAGCTGATGGAACCCTGGGCAGCATCGAAGTAACTCATCTTCCGAATCGGCAGAGTCTAAGCGTAAGAATTCGCTTCCCCGATGTAAGATCGTTCCCTGCTATCGTAGCCCGCGTGCGGCGCTTGTTTGACCTTGGGGCTGACATCGAGACGATCGACGATCATCTGTCCGGTGATCCGGTGCTCGCACCATTGGTGGCTCAGCGTCCAGGGCTAAGAGCTCCCGGCGGCTGGGATGGTTTCGAAACGGCAATACGCGCTATCCTCGGTCAGCAAATCAGTGTAGCCGCTGCACGTAGATTGGCGGGCCAACTCGTCGCTCTTCACGGCCGCACTGTGGCGACGTCGTTTCTGATCCATTCGGATTTGTCTCATGCATTCCCGACGGCGAAGCGCTTGGCATTAACTTCTTCGATTGGATTGCGCATGCCGAATGCGCGATTAACCGCATTAAAGGCGGTGGCCGAAGCGTCACGGGCCAATCCTAACCTATTTCGTCCCTTTGGAAGCATCGATGAGACCGTTGCGCGACTGCGAGAAATACGCGGGATCGGCGAATGGACCGCACAGTACATTGCACTTCGCGCCGTCCGCGAGATGGATGCATTCCCCGTCACCGACATCGGGCTGCTGCGAGGGGCAGCTTCAATCGATGGACGGAAAACGACGCCTGCAAGACTCTTAAGCCGCGCTGAATCATGGCGCCCGTGGCGCGCCTACGCGGCACAACATCTTTGGGCTGCGAGTGGGAATCACGCGAGTGTTCACGCGCATGTCTAACGTTGATCGTTTGAAGCTCGGCAAGTAGATCGTGTACGCATTCTCAGACCGGAAAGGACCAGACAATGAGTCTCGTTTACAAGATGATGGAATCTCCTGTCGGAAAGTTGAAACTCGTAGCAAGCGATAGAGGCCTGACAGCCATATTGTGGGAGAAAGACGATCCCAGCCGGGTGCGATTGAGCGAGATAATCGAGGATAGGCAACACCCTGTTCTGGTCGAAACAGAACAGCAGCTTGGTGAATACTTCACAGGCAAACGAAAGACATTCACCGTTCCTCTTGATCTGAGAGGCACTCGTTTTCAGCAAAATGTCTGGGAAGCGCTGTGTTCCATACCATTTGGAGAAACGAGAAGTTATGGACAGCTTGCGGAGCAACTCGGCAACCCTCGGGCGACTCGAGCTGTCGGCGCAGCGAACGGAAGAAATCCAATATCAATCATCGTGCCGTGCCATCGAGTCATTGGATCGTCGGGAAAACTTACGGGCTTCGCTGGTGGACTTGAGACGAAAGCTTGTCTACTCAAACTGGAGCAAAAGGACGCCACGTTATTCCGCTAGCCGGCTACTGAGAATGGCGTTGTTTGAGTTCGACTCTATCAGCTACCTTCAGCATGTGGTTTACAGCCCTTCAGGTGGTGCGTGACGAGAGTTAATTCCCGCACCGCTTCGATTTCACGAGTCCTGCTCGCAATTGTGTGCGTGGCTGCAGGAGCGCAATCAAGCGCAGGTGGATGGCTGATTGAACGCTACTAATCGACCAACGACGATCTATGTCAGCCTGTTGACCTCGCGGCAGCCGCGCAATTCACCTTTGCAGTCACAGTTGTTACGCAATGGCTCATGCTGTTGCTTAGCTCCGCAGTACTGCTGAGCAGCGGAATGAGTGCGGCACCGTTATGGACGCATCTGCCGTTATTCCAGATGTGGTTTATGCTGCTTTATCACCTCATTGCGATCCATTCACTCTGGTACGCTCCGATCTTTGCCAGGCTATTGCTGGTTTCAAGTTGGGCGCGCCGTGTGGCATTCTTATGGGCTGCATTGCCGCCGCTCACGATTGGTATCGTTGAGCGAATTGCCTTCAACACCTCTCATTTCGCGAATCTGCTCAAATATCGTATCGGCGGTGGATCGGATAGCGGGCCATTCACAACAGGCGGCATGACGATGTCTCCGCTATCGCTACTCGCTCCTGGGAAATTCCTGATTAGCCCGGGTCTATGGATCGGCTTGGCATTTGCCGCTATTTGCCTTGCGGCGGCCGTCCGGCTACGTCGTCTTCGCGGACCGATCTGACGTCCAGATTCTTGCTTCTAACAACCAGCAGCACTCATATCAATTCCGCGGTCGGCACGCGCTACAATTCTTTGAGCTCTGAAGGCTCCTGAAATGCATGGTTGAAACGCCGTTCGTTAGTGGCACTTCACAAGAATCAGGTCCTTCATATAGGAATTGGAGCATGACGATATGAGTGTCACGCGACGTACATTTATTCTGAGTTCTACCTATGCGGGAGCAGGCATTGCCATCACTAGCGCATTCCCTTCCCTGCTCTGGGCTTCCTCTACGGGCTCTTCATTGTCGCCGTATTTGACTGGCGTCAGAATGGCTGCAACCCCTGCCACGCATTATTGCGCATATCGGTCCAAAGTCGTCAGCTCACCTGATTCGACAACATGGGTGCAGATAGATCTGAAAAAGAGTGTTGTCATCGACTCGGTTCGCATCTACCCAGCTTCGGAACGCATGTACCCAGGTCGCGACCAGTACTATGCCGGCGAGGGATTTCCTCTGCGCTTCCGTATAGAAGCTGCCGATGACGAGAACTTCACGAAGCCTGCGATCATCGCCGACCTGACGCAATCTGATTTTCCTGATCCGAAAGACAACATAACGCAGTATGTGTCTAACGCTGCTAGAGGGCGGTATGTTCGGCTAACCGCGACCCGTTTGCGTCCCGTAAAGATGCCTCCGAAGGAAGACGTTCCGCTCGGAAAAGAGCCGCAAGACAGCCCTGATTACACGCTCACCATTGCGAAGATCGGCGTTATCTCTGGTAGTCGCGATATTGCCATAGGCTGCAAGGTGAGCGCCGACGAAACACATGGCAACCCCAATCTTGTTGGGCTATTAACGCGCGCTCCGCGTCAAGATGGGGAAAACATCCAAATTGACAATCCTCACCTAGTCACGGACCCCTCCGAATGGAAGCCTGCAAAATACAAGGCGCAAGCCCCTAAAGGTGGGGTGATACTCAATGGTGGCGTCTTTCAGACGGCGATGGAAAACAACATTCAGTACCTGTTGAATTCCTACACCACGGATGATCTTTTGCGACAGTTCTACGAGCGCACAGGAAAAATCAAAGACTTCAAACCGACCGGCTCTCAGGCTTTCTGGGAAGAAGATCTGGCGGGCTCGAACGCGGGCCGATTTTTGATGGGCGCTGGAAACACGGTGCGCTGGATCGACCATTCTGAGTTGAAGCGTCGTATTAATGTGGTCGTCGATGGCATTGAAGAATGCCGCGAGCCAAACGGATATATTATGGCGTATCCGGCAGACACAATTTTTTACTCGGAACGCGCCGCTTATACCCGTGCGTGGCTCACACATGGCTTGCTGGAGGCTGCGTATAGCGGCAATCCCAAGGCTTTGCCGATGCTACGAGGCTATTATGACTGGTTTAATGAGCAGCCGTTTCTCCCGGAGATGCTGCGCGGCGTGATCCAGGGCGGTCAGGGAATGATCGCAAACACACGTGTAGGCACCAGCCCGGTTGGCAAGCCCGCAGATGCCCAACTGATTCAACGCTACTTTCAAGAAGACGCATGGCTCGATGGCCTCGCCAAACGTGAGAAGGAACAAGTCTGGCAGTATCCGTATGACCGTCCGCATTGTTATCTGCTCACAAATCTCGAAGCTTATCTGGATATGCATCTTATAACCGGTGATCAGCGTTACCACGACGCGGTTCTCGGTGCATGGGAACTTTATCGGGCGCACTGGCAGCAAGCCGGTGGCAGCATCTCGATTATCGAGTTCCTGAAGGATCCTCCGGACAGCAACTACCTTGAGAAACAAAAGCTCGGAGAATTATGTGGCAGCAGTTTCTGGGTATTTTTAAGTCAACGTTTTCAGCTGCTTGATCCAGACAATGAGCGCTATGCAACAGAGATCGAAAAATCTATTTATAACGTCGCTATGGCGAATCAGGATGCGAGCGTGGGCCTTCGCTATCACACAATTATGCAAGGTAAAAAAGAAAAGTCTACGCACGAAAATACATGTTGCGAAGGGCAAGGTACACGTTTGTTGGGCTCACTGCCGGAACACATTTATTCGATCGCGCCTGATGGCCTTTATATCCACATCTTTGAACCTTCAACGATCCATTGGCAGCAGGAAAGTCAGCCGATGGCACTCACGGTCAAAACGCGGTTCCCATTTGAGACTGCTGTTCACGCAACGGTATCAGTTCCAGCTGTGACAAAGGCCAACATCCGCATCCGCATCCCATCATGGGCAAGCGGAGAGATGATGGTTCTGGTCAATGGTAAGCTTGTAGGAAAAGGAAGGCCAGGTAGTTACTTACCGCTCGACCGCGAATGGTCCAACAACGACACCATTGAATTCAAACTACCGGCGTCGATTCGCGTGAAACGTTACGAGGGCGAGGAACAAATTGCGGGCAAATCGCGATATTCGGTTGAGTATGGCCCGATCTTGTTAGCGGCGGTTGGTTCATCGAACGTCGACATCGTGATCGACAAGGGAAAAACGGCAGAGCATCTTATTGAATACCTCGATCCCATTGCTGACTCGCCATTGCATTTCAATGTACGCGGAAATCCCGCACAACAGTTTATGCCGTATTGGCAGATTTCGTCGGAAGAATTCACCTGTTATCCGTCCGTGAGCACAGTAGCCTAACGCGGCGCTCGAAAACACGATGAGTTGGAAAGTGACTAATCTTCTTGGAAAAATCGCAGTGGTCACGGGTGCGAGCCGTGGCCTTGGGCAGCGTATAGCATGGCGTCTGGCTCGAGAGGGTGCGATAGTAGCTTTGCTCGCACGCAGCGAGTCTGCTCTTCAAGATACGCAACGTAAAATGCCAGACGGCGCGCACACGCTGATTGTTCCATTGGACCTCGCAGAGCCGAACTCAGCCGAGCGGGCCAAAGGAGTCATAGAACGCGACCTCGGCATTCCATCGATTCTCATCAATGCGGCGGGCGTATTCGGCCCAATTGATCTTGTGAAAGATGGCGATCCGCATGCGTGGATCGAAACGATCATGATCAATACCATCGGCCCGTATCTGACCTGCCGGGCGTTTGTCGGGGGAATGATCGATCGAGGTTGGGGCCGCATTGTCAACGTCACTTCCGCTGCCGCTTTGCATGAGCCGGCACCTGTGAACAGTGCATACGGCACAAGCAAGGTGGCACTCAATCAGTTTACGCGGCATCTTGCAGCTGAGTTGAAAGGGACCGGTGTGACAGCAAACGTGATTCACCCGGGTGATGTTAAAACGGATATGTGGGCTTACATCAAGTCAGCATCCGAACACCTCGGTGATGTCGCCGATTCCTACGTCAAATGGGTGAACTGGGTACAGGAAACCGGCGGTGACGATCCCGAAAAGGCCGCTGATCTGGTTGCTGAATTGATGAGTGATGACGCGGCTGATGTGAACGGCCGCTTCCTCTGGATCAAAGATGGCTTGCATGAGCCTATTCCAAGCTGGGGCAAGTCTGACGAGCTGCGACCTTGGCGTAAGTAAGCAGCAAATGTATCGCGAGAATCTCCGACGTCAAACTCCGCCATCGAGATCTCGGCTCATGAGTTTTGTTAAAAGCCGGACCGTCAGATCAAGTTCAGGTGTTGGAACAAATTCACGGTTACTATGAGCAGAACGCATATCACCGGGACCAATCACGACAACCTCTTTTACGATCGATGCCAGCAGGCTCGCTTCAGAACCGAAAGAAATTGATGTAACAGGGCGTCCAGTAAACTGCACTATCGCAGAAACGAGCGAAGCACTCTCAGGAGTTTCAAAGCCTCCCTGCTTGCGCAGCGTGGTGATTTGATAATCGAATCTCGGATCCTCATGCTTCAGTCTGCTTATGATTTCATTGACCTCGTCAAGCACTCTGTCTGCAGACTGCCCTGGAATTGGCCTCCATTCAAGCAGAAACTCACACTGACCGGGAATAATGTTTTTCGCACTGCCTCCGCGAATCGTTCCGATATTGATCGTCGTAAAACCTGGATCGAAAAAGTTATGCCGTTCTTTCGCGAGATCCTTGCTGAATTCTTCGATGGAGCAGACCAATCGAGCCGTTGCATAAATAGCTGAGGCGCCACTATCTGGGAGCGCACTATGCGCCTCCTTGCCTGAAACTGAGATCTTGGCAAGACAATATCCTTTCCCTGCTCGCGCTACGTGAAGAGACGTAGGCTCCCCGACCACTGCCCGCATGGGTTTTATGACGTTCGCCGCGATGAGATGAGCAGCACCAATACAACCGATCTCTTCATCTGCGGTGAGAACAATTCGCAAGCCGTCAACAAAAGACTGCGATTCGATTTGATCGGTTGCTGCCAGAAGGCAGGCTAGAAAGCCCTTGACATCACACGCGCCGCACCCATGAAGATTTTCATTCTTAACAAACGGGTCGATCGCCCTTGCCCAGTCAGCGGAGAACGGCACCGTATCGGTATGACAGAAAAACGCCATATCGACGTCCCGAAGAGCGACATCCTGATCCGGTGGCGCAGCGATCAGATTGATCTTCTCTATACCAGACGAATCGCTGTACGTAACCCTTCTCGTATTCCATCTTTTCGCGTGCAGAAACTTCTCTGCATGTTCCACGATGGCGAGATTGGATATGGATGAGACTGAGGGAATTCTTATCAAGTCCAGCAGTTGATCGACGTTGGTCGTCATAGCGCTCTCTCGGCTTGCACGGCAGTTCCCCAGACTTTGCGGTACACCTCTTTGTACTGCCCTATAATTTCCTCTTCCAGTTCGTGCTTCCCATCACGAACAATTAACTTGCCATTCACGGCCACATCGCGAATCGCCGCTGGCCCTAATCCAAAAACAAGGATTGACAAGAGGTCTTCGGGTGAGTTTCCCACAATTGACGGATGATCGAGATCGACGGTAAAAAAATCGGCGGGTGCCCCATCAACCAGTTCCCCACCCGCAAAACCCAAGGAACGCGCGCCATGGATCGTCGCGCAATTAAGAAGTCGGGGGGCGAGTGGCTGGTCGTGTATCTGATCAAGCACAGCACGTTCCTGATGACTGAGTCGGAGGTGATAATCCAGTTCTCTTGCGTCTTCAAGAGGATTGATCTGGGCTTGACTGTCGCTGCCGAACGCGATGGGAATCCCAGCCTGCATCACTTCGTCAGCGGCAACGATTCCGTCGCCCAGATTCCGCTCAGTCGTGGGACACGAACAGATGGCCGCTCCTGCATCTGCCATCATGCGGATCTCCTCATCCGTGATGTGGATGGCGTGCACTGCCGTTAAATTGGGCGTTAGCAGACCTTCTCTCGCCAATAACCCAACTGGCGTGACACCGTGCTCTGACAGACAGGCCTCATTTTCGGCGACCTGCTCAGAAATGTGCATGTGGACCGGGAGTTTTTTCTCGTTGGACCAGGCCGCTAACTCTCTAAGATCTTCAAGAGGAACCGCGCGAACACTATGAGGAGCAATACCCACCCGAACTTCACCGCGTGAATTATTCGAGTAGGCATTGAGCAACGCTTCTGCGTTTGCGAGAAAATTTTTAGTGCTCTCGAAAAATCGAATCTGACCTGGATCGGTTGCGACGCGATACCCCGAGCGCAAATAGGCTGTCCGCAGCAGGACAATTCTTACCCCTACCGACTGCGCTGCAGCGATCACCATCTTGCTCAACAGGTTTGGATCATCATAAGGACGGCCATCAGGAGCGTTGTGCAGATAGTGAAATTCGCCTACTGTAGTAATCCCGGCGAGAGCCATCTCCAGGAATGTCATCCGCGCCACGTCGTAAACGTCTTGTGGAGAGAGTTGAGCGGCAGCGTGGTACATGGTTCCTCGCCACGACCAAAAATTCTTTCCACTCGTCCTGCGCGATTCCGATTTGCCGCGAATAAGTCGTTGAAATGAATGAGAATGCACGTTGACAAATCCCGGCAACAATCCACGTCGCGGTAAAGACACGGTTCTCACTTTTGAAGAGCTCTCTCTCTGGCGTGTATCCACTCTGCCCTGGTCGTCGATAGCAAGAACCGTGTTCGATACAAATCCGGACGGGCGATAGAGAACCTCAGGCTGATAGCAAATGCTCACAATTTCTCCTAGCAAAATTGACCGCATTTGAATGATACGTGGAACTAGCAAGTCGCTAGGAGCTCTTTGGGAAACGAACTCCCTTTCCTTCTCTGTCTCCGGATTTGCGGCAATCAAATCGCAAAAATGAGATCCAGTGATCGTATCGGCGATTGAACGACGATTGCGAGCCGTTGTCGATAAAACTTTCGGCGACCGTTCGTGATCAAAGATCTACAACTTATTCGCGTCGTAGGGCGATGATCGGATCGCCTCGCATTGTGCGGTGCGCCGAGATGTAGCTTGCGCTCAAAGCAATCGATAGAAGTAGATGCTCACAGATGAAGTAGCTGGGGTCGTGTGCGATTACTCCGAATAGCATGCGCGACAATATTCGGAGCAGCTGCGCAGAGGCCGATACCACGCTTGCGTAGGCCTACTTGAGATGTGTAATCACCCGATTCCATCTCTTTCAACTGCTCGTGAAGCGCATTAGTTTAAGATTCAAATTTATCTCTTTCATACATGAATTAGCGATTTCATTTATGGTTATCAGTGCGTAATTGCTTCGCAACCGATTGCAGTTTTTGGAGCGCTTCCCCTATGTCAAAAATCCGTTCTCTTTTCTATCCGGCTTGCCTGTGCTTCATGTTTTTGATCAACAGCTTGTTGGTTTCTACAAGCGCTGCGGGAGCCGATGATCCGGAACAAGGTTCGTTGAATAAGCAGGAGAGGTTGGAGTGGTTTCGTGACCAAGGTTTTGGACTTTTCATTCATTGGAGCCTTGACAGCCAGTTGGGCGTCGTCATCAGTCATTCGCTCGTAGGCGCATCCTCTGAATACGCGGATCGCTTTTTTAACGACCTCCCAAAATCCTTCGATCCCGATCGATTTAATCCGGTGGACTGGGCGCGTCTCGCTCATCTTGCCGGTGTCCGATACGTGATGTTCACGACGAAGCACCATTCCGGCTTTACCATGTTCGATACAAAAACGACGCCGTTTGGCATCATGAATACGCCCTTCCATCGTGATATTACGAAGGAAGTATTTGACGCCTTTCGCGCGGAAAACATTGCCGCGGGCGTTTACTATTCGCCCGATGACTTCTGGTGGTTGCACCAGCACGGCAAGACGATCGAGCGCTCTGTTCCTGATGTGCAGCCGCGAAACAATCCCGGTCTTATGCAATACGACCAGGCCCAGCTCAGGGAGTTGCTGACGCATTATGGCAAGATCGACGCGCTCTTTCTTGACGGGGAGGCCGTTGGTCTACGCGACCTAGCATGGAAGCTGGATCCTGACATTATTGTGACTCGCGGAGCTATCAAGACGCCGGAGCTTACGGTTCCGGGCATGCCGCTGCCGGGGGCATGGGAAACCTGCATGACCATGGGCACAGCTTGGCAGTACCAGCCTCAAAATGAGCATTACAAATCGGGAGGAGAATTAATCCGCCTCCTCATTCAAACACGCGCTAAGGGTGGGAACTTTCTGCTGAACGTGGGACCCAAGCCAAATGGCGAGTTGCCTATCGAGGAAGAAGAGCGTTTGCGTGAAATCGCGCTTTGGATGTTCGTTAATTCCGATGCGATTTATGCAGTGCGGCCCTGGGTCATCACAAATGAAGGCGATATCTGGTTTACCAAGAAGAAAGACAACAGCGCTCTGTACGCTATCGTTGAATCGGACACTCCATGGCCTCGCGCCACCTGGAAAGAGTTCACGCTTCATTCGGTTCGTGCGACCGATAAAACAGAGATAAGCGTCCTAGGTCAGAATGACAAGGTCGTTGAATACCACCCTGAGATAAAACCAAAATCGAGTTGGCATCAGGAAAAGGATGGCCTTCACGTACGCGTAATGCAGACGCAGCGCTTGCAAGACAATTTTCGCTGGCCCAATCCAGCTGTCCTGAAAATTACGAATGCCGACCCGGCTCTTACTCCGCCCCACGTGCAAACTAAGGCATCGACTCCAGAACTGTCCGGTCAGGAGGAAATACTTCAAGGCGAGGTGCTCGACATGGGCGACCAATCTTCGCTGGAAGCTGGTTTTGAGTACCGGCCGATTCTCGGTGAAGATGTCAATTCCCGCTCATCCGCATGGATTGCGACGCCTACACAGACCATCTCAAACCCCGGACCATTTAAGGCACAAGTGGAAGGTTTGAATCCAAAAGGCGTTTACGAGTTCCGGGCAGTCATTCGTCATCCGCTTCTGCCGCTTTACGGTTCGGAGATCACGATGAAACGGTGACTACATCAGCATCGTACTGGAAGTATTTTCGTTTGGCATTTCAGGAGACATTTCAGATGAGATACAACCTCGCAAGGTTTCTATTCGTGTGCGCGGTCGCAGTCATGACTTATCATTCCAATGCTCAATCACAGGACGATCTTTATTTCTCACCTTCCCTTCCGGTTCCGACCGGGAAAGCACCCGGCATGCGAGTGAAGCAGATTAAAGACACGCCCTATGAAAAAGTCTATGCTGTGATTTTCTATCGAGGAGACGAAGTTCTAAGCGGCTTGACAGACTTTGCGGTTCAGCACAAAATCGGGGATGCGCACTTTACCGCGATTGGCGCCATCAGTGGCGCTACGCTTGCATGGCTTGATCGTTCGAAGAAAATCTACCATCGCATTCTTGTAACCGAACAAGTAGAGGTGCTTTCTCTCATTGGAGATATCGCAACATTCAACGACAAGCCAATCGTTCACATGCATGCTGTACTCGGCAAACCAGATGGCACAACAGTCGGCGGCCACGTTTTTGAATTGAATGTGAACCCTACGTTGGAAGTCTTCCTCACTGTAAATACAACCTCACTGAAAAAGAAGCCCGATGATGCTTCAGGTATGAAGGTAATCGACCCGACACAATAGGTGCTCTCAACCAGTTCCTGTTGATCGAGAACTCGGAAGGAATCATTCATGGATGACAGCAGAAGAACCTTTATCAAGCAAACCATTGGCTTCACTGCGGCCTGTCTGACGGACCTTGATCCTGGAAGTCTCGCTCAAACGTTGAAGCCCAATGAAATTTCAGGTGCAAATGCCCAATCACAGTGGTATCAGCGGCCCATGCGCTGGGCTCAACTGGCGTTTGTCGAAGACGATCCCGGAAACTACAATCTATCCTTTTGGCTCGATTATTTCCGTAATATTCATGCAGACGCGGCTTGCCTGAGCGCCGGCGGCGTCGTCGCCTTCTATCCAACAGAAATCCCGCTCCACTACCGAAGTAAGTGGCTCGGCAATATGGATACGTTTGGCGACATCGTCGCAGGCTGTCGCAACCTCGAAATGAACGTTATCGCGAGAACAGATGCCCACGCCTGTCATCAGGACATGTATGATGCACATCCCGACTGGATTGCCGTTGATGAGCACGGCAACAAGCGGCGGCATCCATCCGATCCAGAGTATTGGATTACGTGCGCGCTAGGCCCATATAACTTCGCGTTCATGACCACGGTGCATCAGGAGATCATGCACAAATACATGGTTGACGGCATCTTCACGAATCGTTGGTCGGGATCGGGAATGTGTTACTGCGAGCATTGCGTGAAATCGTTTCGTGATTTTTCCGGGCTCGATCTTCCTCGCACTGATGATCCTCAAGATCCCTCGCGACGCCAATACATTCTGTGGAACCAGGCTAGACTATTTGAACTGTGGAGACTGTGGGATCAGAAGATCAAGGAGATCAACCCGAAAGCCAGTTACATTGCGAACGCAGGCGGCGGTGCACTCAGTTCGCTCGATATGAAAACGATTGGCGAGTTTGCACCAACGCTCTTTGCTGACCGTCAGGGTCGGAGCGGTCTGATGGCGCCCTGGGCTAACGGCAAAAATGGTAAAGAGTATCGCGCCACCATGGGGCAAAAGGCAATCGGAGGTATTTTCAGCGTCGGCATCGAAGATAAATATCGCTGGAAAGACTCTGTTCAATCCGATGATGAAATTCGTCTCTGGGTAGCCGATGGCGTCGCGCAGGGTCTTCGACCGTGGTTCACCAAATTCAACGCTAAGGTAATCGATCGCAGATGGCTGCCAGTCGTAGAAGAAATCTACAAATGGCATCATGCCAACGAACTATATCTTCGCAACGAGAAATCACTTGCCAGAGTCGGTCTTGTCTATTCTCAACAGACTGCCTCTTTCTACGGAGGTAAAAAGGCTCAGGCCTTAGTGGAAGATGCCGCTCTCGGGTTCTATCAGGCACTTATCGAAGCGCGCATACCGTTTGAGATGGTGCACGATCGACTCTTGGATCGCGACCATGTGGATCAGTTCCGCACTTTGATTTTCCCCAACATCGCTGCGCTTTCTACAGCTCAATGTCAGCAGATTCGCGAGTTTGCGGAACGAGGTGGCAGCGTAGTCGCAACATATGAGACGTCCCTTTATGACGAATGGGGCGTGCGTCATGAAGACTTTGGACTAGCTTCATTACTTGGAACATCGTTCGCCGGTAAAGTTCAGGGACCTGTGCTGAATTCTTATCTGTTGGTGGAAAAGAACCCAGCGACCGGAACCTATCATCCACTCTTGGCGGGTTTTGAAGATGCGACAAGGATCATCAACGCCACAAATCAGATAAGCGTGAAGCCACGAGACCAAAGCTTCTATTGCCCTCTGCAAATTGTGCCAAGTTATCCGGATCTCCCGATGGAGGCAGTTTTTCCCAGGCCGACGAAGGAGCGCAGCCCTGGCGTCTATCTAAGAGAATCAGGACAGAGCAGAACAGTATATTTCCCCGGCGATCTCGACCGTACATTTTGGGAGGTGCTCGACGTCGATCATGCGAAATTGTTGCGAAACGCGGTGGTTTGGGCGACGAACGAACCTCCTCGCGTAAGTATTGCAGGGTCCGGCGTCTTGGACATCTCAGTGTGGAGCCAAAAAAACTCCATGACCGTACATCTCGTGAATCTGACAAACCCGATGATGATGAAGGGACCGTTGCGCGAAATCATTCCCGTCGCGAAACAACAGGTGCGCATTCAAATTCCAGACGGTCGCCAAGTAAAGGCAGCGAACCTATTGGTATCCGAGAAATCCGCACCGTTCAGAATTGAGGATAAGTTTGTCTTGCTCGATGTACCCTCGATCATGGTGCACGAAGTGATTGCTCTGGACTTAGTCATCTGAGAATGGCTGTACCGTATTCATTCGTCTGGCTTGCTGGTTTGTTGCTCAGGTCGCCGAGTTTTTCCGAGTCAGCGAAAAAACCAATCAGAAGGATGCTTGTGAAACGTGACATCCCGTCTATAGTGATCGGAGGACATCATCGCTTCGATCTACACGTGCTGTCATGGTGGCAGATCCGACGATTACTCGAAGCGTTGGTTAGCAAGATTAGCTAAACAAACTCCAGCCCTGTGAATGCGGTTTTGCTTTATACTGAGAACGTTTAGAGCGGGAGTAGCTCAATGGTAGAGTAGCGGCTTCCCAAGCCGTTGGTTGCGGGTTCGATCCCCGTCTCCCGCTCCAGCGGATACACAACCTTCGCAAACCCTCCAGCCGAATGCCTGCAAGGTGAAACGTCATCTTTGCTGATTGGCATCACACGGCGGTGACGCTGAAGAGCGACAAAATCCTTGCCAAATAGACAGCCGCCACGGACAGACCAGAACACGCGGTTTCGTCCCCTATGATTAGGTTTGGATGAGGTTTGATTGCAATCCGCGGCACCACTTAAGGAAGCGCAAAGCTGAACAAATCGCTGCCTGAGGCAATGGCTACATACTGTTTGCCGTTGACTGCATAGCTCATGGGCGATGCGTGGAGAGTTTGGCCGGTGTTGAAGTGCCACAATGACTTTCCCGTCTTGCCGTCGGCTGCCTCGAAGAAACCCGTATCATCGGCAAAGAAGACCAAGCCCGTCGCCGTAGACAACACACCTCCCCAGGAGTGGCCTTCTCCTACCTGGGGATATTGCCATGCAATCGAATGTGTCTCCGGGTCGAATGCCAGGAGCACCTTCTCGCTTGAGGCGTCGGGGCTGCGCTTTGTTCCGCCGGCATAGTATGTAGTGCCTTCCGCAAAGGC
>Ga0126381_100002936_pt1 | contig 18542 bp, 15 predicted proteins | sample PanSoiMetPlot_28_FD_96465 | JGI IMG/M metagenome (GOLD analysis project Ga0126381, IMG submission 96465) | Tropical forest soil microbial communities from Panama - MetaG Plot_28 | ecosystem: Environmental > Terrestrial > Soil > Tropical forest > Bulk soil | place: Panama | collected 2016-02-17
TCAAAGTCACCATGGTCCATGCCGACCACTCCTGCGGAATCCAGGACGGCGATCAGCTCATCTATGGCGGAGAGGCGTGCGGCTACGTGGTCGAGTTCGACAATGGTCTGAAGATTTACCACGCCGGGGACACGAATGTTTTCGGCGATATGGCAATCATTCGCGACCTCTACGCCCCGCAAATCGCCATGCTGCCGATTGGAGATCACTACACCATGAGCCCGCGCGAAGCGGCCTACGCCTGCGGCCTCTTGAAACCGAGCACGGTGATTCCGATGCACTTCGCGACTTTCCCGGTGCTTACCGGTCGGCCTAGCGAACTGAGCAAGCTGGTCAAGAGCGTGGAGGTTTGCGAGATGAAGCCGGGACAAACCTTGTCCTGAACCGATGCATCGTTTGCGGCGGCGGCCCGGGCTGGCAAGAGACTTTCAGTTCACAAAATCCCTGATTCGAGGAAACCATGCCTACTTCAGATAAAAAACCGGACTGGCTGACCTACGGAATCACGACCGAAGCGGTTGAGCGCTATCTCTATGCCATGCTGCCGGCGCGGGGGGAAGTCCTGAGTGAAATGGAAGCTCTGGCGGCGGAGCGCAAGATCCCCATCGTTGGACCGGCCGTGGGTCGCGTGCTCCATCAACTCGCCCTGATTTCAGGCGCGAAGAATGTGTTCGAACTGGGCTCGGCGATCGGATATTCGACCCTGTGGTGGGCCGAAGCCGTGGGCGCCAATGGCCGTGTGGTGTATACCGACAGCGATCGTAACAACGCCGATCGGGCGCGCAAATATTTCGAGCGCGCGGGGATGGCGGATCGGATCACCATTCAAGTGGGGGATGCGCTCGAATTGCTTTCGGAGCAGAAGCAAGAATGGGACATCGTTTTCTGCGACATCGATAAGGAAGATTATCCGCGGGCCCTTCGACTGGCGCTTCCGCGCCTGAGGAAAGGCGGATTGCTGGTCGCCGACAATGTGCTATGGAGCGGCCGTGTGGCGCAAGCGAAGCCGCCTGAGGCAACCACCCAGGCCATTCAGGAATTCAATCGCATGTTGTATACCTCTCCCGATCTCTACACCACCATGCTGCCCATCCGCGATGGGGTGGCGGTCGCGGTGAAAAGATAGGTTTTCTTATTTCGAGTGGGGCATTTTGGGCATGCGGGCTCTTCCGCGCTCAGATGGATTTCACGGGAATCGCGGTGAGGTCTTCGACGAGCCCTACTTCTTTTTGCAGGAAGGGCTCGCCGTAAGTTACCCCTGCGAGCATCCCGTAGAATCGCGCCATGGCTTCCACCCGGGCTCGGATTTCGGCGCGGGCGGGGAAGATGTCCTTGCCGGCTTCCTGATCGCTGAATTGGGATTTGTAGGCCATGAGCGACTCCAAGCGGGCTTCGAATTGATCGCTGATATCGACAACAAAGGTGGGGCGTATGTCGAAGTAGAGCGTCGCGTAGACGATCTTGAAAGGGCGATGGGGAACGAGATGCTGGGAAGCTTGTTCCTCGTGCGCCACCACGCTGGCAACCGCCGATGCCACCTGGCTGAAGGCGGAATGCGGCGAACTGAGGGCTCGCTCCAGGTCGAGCTTTCCGAGACCAGCCAGAAAGCAGGCTTCATAGCCGAGTTGGGATGCCGTGTAATGGTCCGGATGGCGGCCCTCCCAGTAGGGAAGTATCACGACGCGAGGCCGCGTCTGGCGGATCACGCCCGCCACTTTCAGACGGTTCTCCCAGGTGTTCTCGACCCGCCCGTCGGGAATGTCGAGGGCCCGGCGCCAGGAGACGCGCAGAATGCGAGCGGCATCCGCAGCCTCACGCCCGCGATCTTCGGCGGTGCCGCGGGTTCCCATTTCACCTTGCGTGAGGTCGAGGATCCCGGTGCGATGACCGAGTTCGGCCATCTTGAGCAGAGTGCCACCGCAGGTTTGCTCGACGTCATCCCGGTGTGCGGCGATCGCAAGAATGTCCAGGTTGGTCATGGGCTGATGAACTCCTGGCGCAGGATTGCATAGAGCTCGAGGTCGATAAATTTGCCCCACTTCAAGATGTGCTGGCGCAGGCAGCCCTCATGCCGCATGCCGAGCTTCTCGAGCACACGCGCGGAGGCGACGTTGCCTTCGAAATGGGAAGCGAAGATACGGTGGAACTGGATTTGCTCAAAACCATAGCGCACCACCGCATGCGCGGCTTCGGTTGCGTATCCATGGCCCCAGAACGGTACACCGAGCCAATACCCGAGTTCGGCATGCTGATGGGCTGCGGTGGGGAAAAGGCCCACTCCGCCGCATAGGCGCCCATCGCTCCGCAACCGGATGGAAAGCCGCTGCTCATTCTCTTTTCCGACGGTTCGAAGAAACTCCCTGGCGTGCTCTTCGCGATAGGGATGCGGGATCCGCAACGTGGTCGCGGCGACCTCGCGAGCGCCGATCAACGGGACCAGTTCGGGAATGTCCGATTCCGCCCATGGGCGTAGAATCAGCCGCTCTGTTTCAAGCACCAGATGCATGGGGGAATTGTAAACGGGAAATGGGCCCTCGCAGCCCAGGGGAAATCAGGCCAGAAGCCTTCAACCGCACCGGTCTTCGAGATCGACAAGAGACGGTGCCGCTGCCTTCGTCATTGCACTTTTTGCAGGCGGCTGATTAGCTTCTGCGCGAGATTCTCGTCCGACTCAGACCACAGCAGGCGGGTTGCGGCTTCACCACTCTTCTCCACGCGGCCGATAAACTCGACCAGCAATTGCACGTTGGCCTGCACACGTTTCTCGAGGTCTGGAGTGAGCGCTAATTCCTCATGCAGAAACGGCGAGTCCAGCCCGAAGTCTACCTGCACGTGCCCCTGCGTTTCAGCTTCGCCTTCTTCAAACTGTTCGCCCCGAACGATGAAGCGAACCGCGCTCGGTCGCAGCGCCCATTCGCCCGAATCCTGGGGCGTCCACAGATCCCAATTCCCCGCGAAAACGTAAGCGTAGTCCTCATGCAGAAGATCGAAGGCCACGGTTACGGCCTGCTCGGCGGGTACACCCGGGTGGAAGCGCCGCTCGAGAATGGTGGCTTCGTTCCAGGAGACCGGGTGCACGGCGATATCGGTGACGCCGGGTTCTTGCTTCGACCAGGGGAACTGCTGCATAACGCGAAGCACGCCGGGAAGCATCTCCGACTCTTCGAAGCCAGAGAACCAGAGACTTAGATAGAGGGAGTCAGACATAAAGAAACCACCTTCCATTTTAAGCGGTTGCGTCCGTCAGAGGCACTATGGAGCGATCTGGGTAGCGGGATCAGGAACGACTGTTGGATTCCAGTGATTGCCGGGACGGGCGGTGTTGTACATCTGCTCGGCCATGCGCTCTTCCAGACCACCCTTATAGAGGTCCATGTGGGTGCGGCCTTCCAGGTAGGTGATTTTGGCGTTGTAGCCTAGCGGGCTGATGGCTTGCTGTAGGAGATGAACGGCGCCGTCGAGATAGAAGGTGTCGGCGGTGCCGACGATGATGTGAATCTTACCGCGCAGCTGCGGCGCAAGTTGCTTCGCGTTTTCGGTCAGAAGGCGCGACAGGTCGTAGTGCGCCAGCCAGTAATCGGCGACAACGCGGTGGATGGTCCCGCTTTGGCGGTCGAACATCGGCATCGGCCTGCCGTCAGCTCCGCGCGGACTGAAGACCCATTCGAACGATGCGAGCTGGCCGCCGTAGTCGCCCATCACAACTTCTTCGCGACTCAACTGCTCGAAATTGGTAACCTCGTTGCCCCCCATCCGAACCAGGGGCGTCGGTTTGCCATCCGGACGGGTGTATGCATTTTGATCTTTCGTGAGGTCGATATTGGTGAAGTCGCGAAAGTCGACCGGATCGGGCGACGTCGACCAGTTCCCGCCGAAAACTTTGGGATAGGTGACCTCGAGCCACAGGGTGGCCCAACCGCCGGAGGAATGGCCGGTGAGGAAGCGGCCGCTGGGCTTCGCGTCCATGCGATAGCTCCGCTCGAGATAGGGGATCAGTTCCGTCGTGAGCGCTTTACCCCAGGGGCCGTTGTTTACCGAATCCACGTATTCGTGCGTCCCTCCGGGACAGGATTCGTCGAGGATGACCCAGATCATGGGCGGGAGATTGCCATTCGCCATTTCATTCTCAAACCTGGCCGCGACTCCGGTTAAGTTCTCAAGGTGAGCGCCAAATCCGTGAGTCCAGTAGACCGTCGGATAACGCTCGGGCGAATTTGCGTAACCAGGGGGCAGGGCTACATAGCCGCGCATATGAATCTCGCGGCCCCAGAACTTTGAGAGGGAGGGACTGACGAAGTCGATTGATTGCGAGTTGTTCGCCGGTTCGATGGAGGCAGCTTTGCCGGCGTGCTCGGTTAATTTCAGCTCGACTGGGGCGCTCTGTTTCGGATTTACCCCTTTCACCTCAATCACTGCGCTGCGCAAATCCTCTGTCGAGAACCCGCCAAAAAAGTTATATGCCGCGGTGTGATCGGTATCGAGCAGGGCCATGATCTGATAGTCGCCGGAAGGAGCCTCGGAAAGCGGCTGCGGATAGGCAATTTCATCGGGATCGAGGTCGATGGGTTTTCCGGGAGCAAGGTCCCGAACCTCGCGAGCGGCGATCCACATGGGATTCGGGCCGGACGCGAAGCTGGGGTGCAAGATTTCGTGCGGCTTGGGATCGCTGGTCATGAATACGATCAAACGGCCCGATACCGGAGCCGTGCTGAGCGCGGGATCGATCGAGACGCGGAAATGCAGCCTGCCCCGGTCTTGCGCGAGGAGGGGTACGGAGACGAATAAAAACGTCAGCAGCGCCGCCACGGGAAAAAAGGCAGATTCAGAGAGAACCTGTCGTCGCATCTACGCCGCCTGCCCTTTGACTTCGATGCCCGCCCATTTTTCGAGAAGCAGCAGGGTGGCGGCATAGTCGAGGTCGGCGTGACCGTCTTCGATCGCCATATCGTAAATCTCTTCGATGGTTTCGAGCCCCGGTAGCTTCACCCGCGACTCTTTGGCAGCCTCGAGGGCGAGGCGAATGTCCTTGCGCATCAGCTTCAGCGGAAAGTTGGCGGAAAAATCTCGCTGTAACACGAACGGCCCTTTGTAGGTGACCACACCCGAGTTCACCATGGAGGCTTGGATCAACCCCAACAGCGTTTGGGCCTCGACGCCCAGCTTGGCGGCGAGGGTAAGCCCTTCGGCGAAGCCTTCATAGATGAGAGCGATCTGTAGGTTCATCACAATCTTGGCGGATTGACCCTTACCGGTTTCGCCGATGCGGAAAATCTTCTTGCCCATGGCGGCGTAAAGCGGCTTGAGGGTTTCGACCGTGGCTTCGTCGCCGCCGACGATGAAGATCAGCGTGCCGCTTTCGGCCCCGGCTTTCGAGCCGGTTACCGGCGAATCGATATACTTCACTCCCTTGCTCGCGACCCGCTCGGCAAATTGCCGAGTGGCGGAGGGCGAGATGGTGCTGGAGTCCGCGATGATCATGCCCTCGGTCAACGACGGTTCGACGCCGTGGGCACCGAACATCACGCTCTCGACCGCCGAGGTATCGGAGAGACACATCCAGACTACTTCGACTCCTTGAGCAGCTTCGGCGGGAGACGCCGCGGTGCGCGCGCCTTCGACATTCTTGCCCGGCGTACGATTCCAGACCGTGACTTCATGACCGGCCTTGGCCAGATTGGTAGCCATCGCGTGGCCCATGATTCCTAATCCTAAGAATGCGACTTTCATTCGGATCTCCTGATCTCCGGTGCTGACCAAAATTAGAAATGACGTGCACGAGGAAGGTCAAGGGAACGAGGAGGATTAAAATGCAAACAGGGCTTTCGTCCTTAGCTTTTGGCCCTTGAGCTAAGAATGCATAACTAGGGGCCGAGACGAGAGCCACCGCTGCTAACGCCAGCTCAGAGGCAAAGCGAAGGGCTCAGAGCGGCATGCCATGCTGAAACAGGCGCTCAAAAATCCCGCGCTGCGCAAGCGCGCCCGGCAGTTCGGCAAGCTGATCCGGCACTCGGCAGTGACGCGCCGCACCGGCGAATCCCACAAGCCGGTGCTGGTTTCCAACGGCCAGATGGGCGTGACTTTTATCGGGCATGCCAGTTTTTTTCTGCAGGTTGGCGGCGAGAATGTCATGATCGATCCGAACTTCGCGCGCTGGCTTTTTGTTCTGAAGCGCCTGCGGCAGCCTGGGGTAAAGATTCGGGATCTGCCCCCGGTCGATCTGGTGCTCATTACCCATGCCCACTTCGATCATTTGCACCGCCCCTCGCTGCGCTCCCTGGTGCAACATACGAAACGCTGTCGCGGGTCGGCACCGACGGTGGTGGTTCCCGAGCACGTTTTTGATCTGGTATCGGATCTCGGTTTCCGCGATGTGGTCGAGCTGAACTGGTGGAGCAGCTACCGGCACAGGAGTCTCACGATCACGCATGTGCCTTCGCGCCACTGGGGCGCGCGGATTTTGCGCGACGCGCACCGCGGTTATGGGGGCTACGTTTTGCGTGACGGCAAGCACTCGGTTTACCACGCCGGAGACACCGCTTATTTTTCCGGCTTCCGCGAAATCGGGACGCGACTGGGACCACAACTGGCGCTGCTTCCGATCGGGGCGTACAACCCGCCCTCCTTCCGCAATGTGCACGCCAGCCCGGCCGACGCCACCCGCGCCTTTCTCGATCTGAACTCGCGATGGATGGTGCCGATGCACTACGGCACGTTCCGGCTCTCGCACGAGCCCATCGACGAACCCTTGCAGTTGCTCGCAAAGGAAGCGGCTGATGCCGGAATTAGAGACCGGGTCCTGGTCCTCCCGGAGGGCGTGACCAGGATTTTTTGACCCCTTTTTCATACGTCCCTAAACTAGAATCTCCCGCCGGAGGTTCTTATGTCTCAGGTAAATGCTGTTCCGGAAGGGTTTCACACCTTAACTCCCCACCTCACGGTTCGCAATGCAGACGAGGCCGTTGCGTTCTATCAGAGGGCGTTTGGCGCCGAGGTTCGGGGCGTCGCTCACACGCCGGATGGAAAAGTGATGCACGCCGCGCTGCGAATCGGCAATTCCATGCTGATGTTGAACGATGAAATGCCCGAATTTGGCGCCCTGTCGCCGCTTTCGCTGGGAGGCTGCGCGTCGACCATTCACCTGTATACCGACGCTGTGGATGCGGCATTCGACCGTGCGGTATCGGCCGGAGCCACGGTCAAGATGCCATTGGCCGATCAGTTTTGGGGAGACCGGTATGGACTGATCGAGGATCCTTACGGCTACAAGTGGTCACTGGCCACGCACATCAAAGATATGTCGCCGGAGGAGATGCAACGCGCGCAAGATGAGGCAATGGCCCAAATGAGTGCGATGAAGAAAAGCGCTTAGCTCGCGAGAAAAATTCTCAGATCCCGTAAATTGTTGCCCGTGGGCCCGGTCACGATGGCGTCACCCAGCGCTGCAAAGAATGGATAAGCATTGAAGCGGCGCAGGTGAGCTGGGAGGTCCAGGCCACGGGCTTTTCCTCGTTCGAGAGTCGTTCCATCGGCCACCGCCCCGGCCGCCGTGCTATTGCCATCGATTCCATCCGACCCGGCGCTGAGCGAGCAGATGGCTTCACCGGCGATTTTCTCGGCACAATAAAGCGCGAACTGCTGATTGCGGCCGCCTACCCCACCCTGTTCGACGTGAACCGTCACTTCGCCGCCGGACAGCAGGCAGACCCGCTCATGCTGCTGCCGCAGGTGGCGCAGCTTCTCTAAAAGGTAGTCTGCCGCTTCGGCATAATTCCAATCATCGCAGCGGTTATCGATGTGGACAGAAAACCCCTGCCGCTCGGCTTCTTGCTTCGCCGCTTCCAGCAGGGCGGCGTTCGAGAGAATGGTCCACCAGCGGGCGCGAATGAAGGCAGGATCGTCGGATTTGGGAGTCTCTTCGAGAGCGCGGCGCTCGAACAACTCGCCCGCCGAAGCTGGGAACTGCGGCAGCAGGTGGTATTTTGCCGCCAGCGCGTGGCAGTCCGAAACGGTCGTGGAATCCGGCATCGTCGGGCCGGAGGCGAGGGCATCGGGCGTATTGTCGGGGACATCGGAAACCAAGATCGAAACCTGCTGCGCCGGATAGGCGGCTTGCGCCAGGCGGCCGCCCTTGATCGCCGAAAGATGCTTGCGGATGGTGTTGATTTCGCCGATGCTCGCGCCCGAGTGAACCAGCACGCGATAGGTTTCGACGAGATCAGCCAGCGAGATTGCGTCGTCAATCGGCTTCTCGGCCGTAGCCGATCCGCCGCCGCTGATCAGGTAGAGCGCCAACGACGATGGGTTTAGTGTGCTGAGCGATTTCAGGATGGCGTCGGCGGCGCGCATGGATTCGGAATTGGGCAGAGGATGTCCGCCTTGAAAATAACGGAAGGCCCGCGCCTGGAATTCCGGTGGCGTGGGGCTCGCAACGATGCCTTCGAAGCGCTCGCCCGCCTGCTGATTGAGCGCCGCGAGCATCGCGTGGGCGGCTTTACCCAGGGCAACGACGAACACGCGGCTGTAGGAGTTGAGGTCGTAGAGGTCTTCGGAGACGCGCAGGACACCGCGATCGCATTGCACCTGGCGCGAGAAGGCTTTTTCTACGCCGGATGCGCCCAATGCGTGCTCGAACAGCTGTCGCGCGATTTCTTTCATGAAGGGATGTGCAGGGTTTCGCCAATCCAATTCTCAATGGCCTCCCTCATTTCGCGAAGGCGGCCTGCGAAGAAATGGTCGGCGCTGTCGATGATCACCAGTCTCTTCGGCTCGGCGGCGCTGCGCGCTAACTCCTCAAGCAGGGTGCGCTGTGCGAACTGATCGCGGCTGCCGCTGAGGAACAGCTTGGGTTTTCGGCAGGAGCGAAGGAAATCGAGATCGTAGGTACGCTCGTCAACCGCTTTCACGGGAACGCCCAACCCAATCAGCACGCGGACGCGATCGTCCGGACAAGCCGCTTCGAGGCCCACGGCTGCGCCGAACGAGAATCCGGCAAAGATCAATGGAAGTTGAAACTCGTGTCCCAGCCAATCGAGGGCGGAGCGGACATCTTCCACTTCTCCGCGCCCGTGGTCGTGCTCACCCTGGCTGAGTCCAGTCCCGCGAAAGTTGAAACGCAAAACAGGGAATCCGAATGAGTTCAGCGCCTTCATGGCGTGGAACACAACTTTGTTGTGCATGGTTCCGCCGTAGACCGGGTGTGGGTGGCAGACCAGCGCGGCATGGCTCGCATTCTCCGCCCCAGAATTGAGCAAGGCCTCGAGACGGCCGGCCCCGCCGTCAAGGAAGAACGAGCGCACCAGGGAAGCTGTGAATGGCACAGTTCAGATTACATGGAAGAAAGTAAGAATGCAGGCGTCGGGATGCGGAATTGCTCCAAGGAAGTACAGGCGAGTCTACCCTCGTGCCTTTTGGGATCGCGGCGGAGCAATCGGCCGCATTCAAATCCTGAGTTCGCCCCGTCCCGGTGCGCTAGGGTATGCTCAATGCGCATGGACGTCGTCTCCTTCACTCGACAGCTTGTGGACATCGAGTCCATCACCGGAAATGAAGGGCCGGTGGGGCATTTTCTGGTCCGGGAGCTACGCGCGCTGGGGTACGACGCGCGCCGCATGGTGGCCGAAGGCGAGCGAGCCAATGTGTTTGCGAGCTCGAGCGAAGAACCGCATCCCGCCGTGGTTTTTTCCACCCACATGGATACGGTGCCGCCGTTTCTTCCGTCTTCGGAGGATCATGAACGCATCTACGGTCGGGGCTCGTGCGATGCCAAAGGGATCATCGCGGCTCAGATCGCCGCCGCCGAGCGCCTGAAGCAGGAGGGAATTCATGTCGGGCTCCTGTTCCTGGTGGGCGAGGAACGAGACAGCCTGGGCGCTAAGGTCGCCAATGAGAAGCCGAACGCGTGCAAATTCCTGATCAATGGCGAGCCCACGGATAACCGGATCGCGCTCGCGTCCAAGGGCACGCTGCGCGTAGAGCTCACAGCGAGGGGACGCATGGCGCACTCCGCATATCCGGAGCTCGGGGAATCGGCAATTGATAAGCTGATCGAAGCCCTGCACCGGCTGCGCACGATGAAGTTGCCATCCGATCCGGACATCGGCCCGTGCACACTCAATATTGGGATGATCGAAGGCGGGCGTGCGCCCAATGTGATTCCGGATAATGCAAAAGCCCTGCTGCTCTACCGACTGATCGGTCCGAGCGAGCAGCTGCGCAGGGAAATCATCGCAACCGTAGGCAACTTGGCCAAAGTTGAATTCACCCTGGATATGCCCTTCGTTCGCCTGCGCACGTTCCCAGGCTTGCCCACCATGGTTGCGGCCTTTACCACCGATATTCCCGCGCTGAGCAATTGGGGGCAGCCGCTGCTGTTGGGCCCGGGATCCATTCACGTGGCCCATACCGAAAGGGAGTGCGTGGACAAGGCGGAGCTGCGGAAGGCGGTGGAATTGTATTGTGGGATTGCCAGGCAGATCGCTGCGGCTGACCCGCGCGGTTAATTGACTGCGTGTCGGTGGAGACGGGTCTAGCGGTGGACGTTTTCAGGCGTTGCGGCAGCAGGTTTCGCCGGAGCAACGGCCGGTGCCACCGGCTCCTTAATCGAATACTTCAACAGGCACCACAGCGCGCGCACGCCATCTTTCCAGCCGATTTTTTTGCCTTCCTCGTAGGTCCGGCCCCAGTAGCTGATGCCGACTTCGTAAATGCGCAGGCGGCGCTTGGCGACTTTTACCGTGATCTCGGGCTCGAAACCAAAGCGGTTTTCTTCGAGCGGGATCGATTGGATCACCTCACGGCGGAAAGCCTTGTAGCAAGTTTCCATGTCGCTGAGGTTGATGTCGGTGAGGCAGTTGGAGAGCAAGGTCAGGATGGAATTTCCGACGGAGTGCCAGAAGTAGAGGACGCGGTGCGGGCCTCCGCCGAGAAAGCGCGAGCCGTAGACCACGTCCGCTTTGCCATCGAGGAGCGGCTCCAGCACGACGGGATACTCGTCGGGGTCGTACTCAAGATCGGCGTCCTGAATGATAACGAAGTCGCCGCTGGCTTCCTGGATGCCGCGCTGCAAGGCCGCCCCTTTGCCCATGTTTGTGGGCTGCAGCAGGACTCGAATCTGGGGATGCTCGGATTCAAGCTGCGCAAGGATTTCGCGCGAGCCGTCATGGGAGCCGTCGTCGACGCAGAGTAATTCGATCTCAAGCGGCACGGCCAGCACGCGCTCGACCACGGTTTGCAAGGTCGCGCGCTCGTTATATACCGGCATTACCACGGAAAGTTTCATAAGGTTTCGATCGCAACAGTTTAAAGCATCAGCATACCTCGGCATGTTAAAGCATCAGCATCGATCGGAGGGAGAGGGAAGGCCGGTTTGACCCGACACGGGTGCCGTAACCATTACTAAACCGTCTGTCCGCCCTCTGCGGACATGTACAAAAAACTACAATTCGGGGTTGGGAATACATCCTTTATTGCGCTACTCTGAATCTACCCTTACAAGTCAGCTCTGTCCAAAGCGGAAAAACCAAAGAGGAAGCGGAACATGTCTACCCGGAAGAAGGCGTTTGCGCGTTTGGTGTGTACGGTTGCCGTGCTCTTCGTGCTGGGCCTCGTCTCGTCCGTTTTCATCGCAAGAGTTCGCGCTCAGCAGATGTCCGGGCGAATTGCGGCGGAGATCGACAATAGTGCGCGCATGACACTCGCCGGAACCCACCCGCCCGTGGTAAGGCACGCGAAGGATATGGGTTCCGTGGTGACAAACATGCCCCTGCATGGGATGAGCATCGTCTTCAATCGGTCTGCCGCGCAGGAATCCAGTCTTCAGGCTTTGATTGCGGCACAACAGACTCCGGGTTCCCCCCTCTATCATCAATGGCTCACGCCCGAACAGTTTGCCGCCCGCTTCGGCATGACCGATTCCGACCTCGCTAAAGTGCAGGCGTGGCTCGAGCAGCAGGGATTCTCCGTCGACGGGGTTTCGCGCAGCCACGACCGCATTCGTTTTTCCGGGGCGGCGGGCCAAGTCGCAACCGCTTTCGGCACGGAATTGCACTACTACAATCTGAATGGCGAAAGACATTTTGCTCCCGCGGCTGACCTGAGCATTCCGGCCGCGCTGGCCGGGGTTGTCGAGGACGTGTCCAATCTCTCGACCTTCCGCCCAAAGCCACGATTCCGGAAGCCCAAGCCGAATTTCACTTCCAGCCAGAGCGGCCACACGTTTCTGACGCCTGCCGATGTCGCGACCATTTACGACGTTAGCCCGGCCTACGCAGCGGGCTATACCGGCAAGGGGCAGTCCATCGCGGTTGTGGGGCAGTCATCGGTGGACGTGGCGGATATAGAGCATTTCCAAAACGCACTCGGGCAGCCGCGCAAAGATCCGATCCTGGTGTTTGTGCCTGGAAGTGGCAATGTGGCGGAATCCCAAGGCGACGAGTCTGAGTCGGATGTGGATCTGGAGTATACGACCGGTATGGCCCCGGGGGCGTCGATCTATTTTGTGTACGTCGGCGATGACCAGTCCCTCTCCGTTTGGGACTCGATCCAGTACGCCATCGATAACGATATCGCCCCCATAATCAGCGACAGCTATGGCCTCTGCGAGCCCGCACTCAGCCCGGGGCAATACGCCAGCGTCAACTCGGTGCTGGCGCAGGGCGCTGCGCAGGGACAGAGCATCATTACTCCGGCCGGCGACAGCGGTTCGCCCGACTGCGAGGGCGTGAGTGGCCTGAGCACCGCGCAACAGGAGCAGTTGGCAGTCGATTTTCCCGCCAGCAGTCCGTACGTCACCGCCATGGGCGGGAGCGAATTTCCTAACTCTGTGGTGTGCAACTTGTCGACTTGTGGCTCGCTCTGGGCCACATATTGGCAGGCGGCCAATGGTACCGACGTAATCAGCTCGGCTCTTGCCTCAGGCGTGCCCTTCCCGGAGCAGGCCTGGAACGATGACGCCCCTCCGAGCAACGGCAACGCGGCATTCCTCAGTTCCGGTGGAGGAGGCGTCAGCACCCTGACCCCAAGACCCAGCTGGCAGGCGCAAGCGATTCTGCCCCCCGGAACATCGAGCACCCTGAGCACCATTACCATGCGTATGGTCCCCGATATTTCTCTCAGTGCATCGCCCAATAATGCCGGCTTTCTGTACTGCTCGAGCGATCCCAGCACCGGAGTTACCGGGAGTTGTTCGAACGGTTTCCGCGACGTGAACACCGTCAACCTCACCGTGCTCGGCGGCACGAGCTTCGATGCTCCGATCTTTGCCGGGATGGTTGCGTTGATCAATCAAAAAGCGAAACCCACGACCGCCGGCAACGTTGGACAAGGCGTCGTCAACCCCATCCTTTACCAGCTCGCTTCGACCAAATATGCGACCGACTTTCACGACATCACCAGCGGAAACAATAACTGTTCGGCAGCGGGTTCGACCGTGTGCCCCAGTTCTGGAGGAAGCGCTAGCTCTTACTCGGCCGGCACCGGTTACGATCTGGCGTCTGGCTTGGGTTCCATCGACTTCGACAGATTGCTCACCGATTGGCCGACGGGCTCGCCGTTGCCGGCGTCCACGACCACCCTTTCCGCTGCGACCAACGCCCCCGCGGTGGGAGCAAACGACGCGATTACCATCACCGTAGCTGCCGGCTCGGGATCGGGTACTCCTACGGGCAAAGTCGCGGTGCTCGTCGATGGCACGGTTGCAAGTGGTTCACCGCTGACTCTGGATAGCAGCGGCGTTGCGAATTACACTTTTGTCTCCTCCACTTCCGGTACGCATGTGATCAACGCGACGTATTCGGGCGATACCAAGTTTGCTCCGTCCACGTCGACCCTGGTGGTGGGCAATCAGACCTTCCGGCTGACCTCAACCAGCCCGACCATTGTTGCCGGGAGCGCAGGCGCTTCCACGATCACTATTACCCCGCAGGAGGGCTACACGGGATCCATTTCGTGGTCGGTGACCAGCAGCCCGGCGTTTACCAACGGTTGCTCTTCGATCACCAATACGAACGTCACGGGTACAACGGCGGTTAACGCCCCTCTGACGATCAACACGAGTTCGACAGCCTGTGGCGGGGCCGCCACGCTTAGCCTTCCTCAAACGGCGGGGTCGCCGACGGTCGCGTCGCGAAATTCCAAGGGCCCGATAAGTTCTCCGTTCCGAGGCACCGCTTTAGGACTCGCCCTTGGCGGACTGACGCTGGCGGGTGTTTTTGTCGGCCGGGGAAAGACCCGCGGCGTGGCCGGGATGTTCCTTTTAGCGGTGCTAACGCTCGTACTTCCCGCGTGCGGAGGCGGATCGTCTTCGGGCGGAGGAGGTGGAGGTGGAGCCAAGAACGTTGCTCCGGGTACCTACACCTTCACCGTAATTGGAACGGATACAACAACCTCTTCGATCTCGGGGTCAACCACGGTTACCGTAACGGTCAACTGATCCCCGGTATTTCTCCGAGCACGGGCGAGGGCGCCCGTGCTCCCTCCCTGCAATCCTGTAATGCTGCGTCTGTCGGCTGCGACTTAGCGAGCTGGGAGTACTGGCGCGCGTTTCTGCGAACTGATCGCGCGAAGCGCTGGACGGCGAGTTGGATGCTTTCCCGACGGGTTCAAGGCCGGTGAGGCGAGATTGTCCAGCCCTAGTCCGATACCATGAACCGCGATCCCTTCTTTCGGCAATCATTCACCAGGTTTGGGACCCCGGGCGCGTGCAGCAGCGCGCTGGCGAAGGCCACCTTTTCGAGCGCAACGACATCGGGATCGGGGATATCCGAGATGATTTCTTCGGCTAGGTCCGGCGAAATCCGGCCTGCCACCTCGACACATTGCCGCCACATGTCGACCGAGGGCCAGACGCCCTTAAAGGCCTGGTTTGGATCCTCGGCGTCGGTATCTTGCGCATAGATTTTTTCGGCCGCTTTCAGCAGCGCCTTCAAAGCTTTTTTCGCGCCTTCCTCGTCGCCCAGAACCAGGTAGAGTTCGGGGAATTTGGCTACATCCCTCATTTGCTCCGGCGTCAACTGATCCTCGATCTTTACCAGTTCCTCGAGCGCCGACTTGGTTAGCCCCGGTTTCTTCTTGCCCGTCTGACTGGCAATTTGCATCAGCGTCTGCGCGCGCGGGGATGGACTAAAGCCGGCACTCTCGACCGGCAATCCCAAAGCTTCCGACAAAGCCAGAGCCGGGTCTTTCTCAGCATCGCGGATGACGTCGAACATGCGCTGGCGGAGCTGCCCATTCGCCTGTTCGAGGGCGGATGCGGCCGGCGGAGAAGCTGAGTCGCTCATCCCGTAGGAGAAAAAGGTCTGGTCGGAATTCAGCGATTGCATACCCTGGGGATATTGCCGCAATTGTGCCTGCAGTTCGGCATGGTCGCGCAATAGAGAGTCGGCTCTGTCTTTATCGAGTTGCTCGAGAACAGGTACAAGCTGGAAAAGGCGTAATTGATACGTGGAATTCAGCGCGACGGTGCCTTTCTCCGAGGTCATGGAGAAATGCGCAGCGGACTCGGACTTCGCCGCATCCAGGACCTTGTCCACCGCTTCCAGAGCGAGCGCGGGCGGAATGTGGTCCCATGTGCGCTCGATGAAGCTGCCGATATCGTCGGGCTTGAATGCTTGCGTCGACGAGTGCTGTTCGAAGTTGCTCAATGTCTGATTGAAGATGGCCATGCGGTCGCTGGCTTGTTCCGGTCCCATCGCCAGCAACAAATCCGCCGCGGCATTAAAGGGATACTGGTCGGCGTCCGCCAGCTGCGACAGCTGATCCTGTGCTTGCGCTAGCTGCTTTTTGTCAATGTAGTAGCGGACCAGTTCGGCGGTGATGCGGTTTCCGACCGTAGCTTCGGCATACGGAAGCCGCGCTCGCACGTCAGCCACATTACCCTTTTGAAGCAGGTCGAGAAGCACCCGTTCCTGAATCCAGCCCTTGATGTCGCTGTCGCTGCCGAGGGCACCGCCGCACCTGCTGGTGCTGCCAGGATCCTCGATGGACTGCGAAGCGGCGAATGCATCACGAGCAAGTTGGGCCGCCATTTTCGGATCTGTGGTGGCGTAGGCGTAGGAGGCGCGCCAGAGCACATATGCGCGCATATCGGGTTCGAGGCCTGCGGCTTCGGCCTCGGCGGCTTTGAGTAGGCGAAGGCCGCGCTCCTGAGTTGGGTCAGACTTCGGCCCTTCGGCGGAAGTTTTCTTTGCTTGCGAGTGGGCTCGAGGAGGCCGGTCCTGAGCGCCAGATACGGGCGCACGGAACAGTTCCGCACACAGTACAAGAATCAAGAGCAGCAAGCCTGAATGCCTGGACGAGATACCCATCATGGGTTGGGCCAGAATACGTCAGGCTGCGCGAAATCACATGCGCAGCCTGGTGTCGCTGGGAAGCTTGAGTTTTACCGGCTCAGGGTGGTGCTGTTGCGCTGGGCGATCACCTTTCTAGCATTATCGGCCAGTTGCTTCGCCTGGGGCAGCAGGTCAAGAGCTTTCTGCACCTCAGGATCGGTTTGCGCCTTCACCTTCAGTCCTTCTTCCTGGCCGTAGGCGTCGACGAACAGTTCGCTCTTGATGTTCGAGCGCACCCAGTCGTTGTTCTGCACCAGATCGGCCTCGGTGTATGGGATCTTGTCGGCATCGAGGGATTTGCGGAAGTCCTGCATTACGTTTTCATCCACTTCGAAATTCTTGGTGACGTGGTGGTTCAATGCGTAGTGCTTGGCAAAGTTGAAAAACGCGTAGTGCTGCAGGAGCGTGTCCTGGAACTGGTTGCTCTTGGTCGGATCGAGTTTCACATCCGGCGTGATTCCGCCACCGCCGTAAACCGTCCGTCCGCTGTCGGTCAGCTTCACTTCCTTGTTGGTAGTGCTGTCATTCTCGCTGCGATCGAAGTAGTAGTCATAGAGCGAGACGTTACTGTAATCGCGCTGAATCAGGCGTCCGCTCGGCGTGTAGTACTTTGCAGTGGTCAGCGCCAAGCCGGTGTCGTTGGACAACGGATAAACGGTCTGAACCAGGCCTTTGCCAAATGTGGTTTCGCCGAGAATGAGGCCCCGGTCATGATCCTGGATGGCGCCGGCGACGATTTCGGCGGCCGAGGCGGTTCCACGATTTACCAGCACCACCAGCGGATAATCCTTGCCGCCATTGCCATGGGTGGCAACGTAGCGGCGCTCGGGGGAAGAACGCCCGTGATGGGATACGATCAGCTGGCCTTTATGTAGAAACTTGTCAGCCACCCCCACCCCCTCGTTCAGCAAGCCACCCGGATTCTGACGGAGATCGAGAATGAGACCCTTGAGATCGCCCTGCTGATAGAAGCTGTCGAGCGCATCCTGGACTTCCTTCTCCGTGGTCTCATTAAACCCAGAAATATGCATGTAGCCGATACCAGGCTTGATCTCAAAGTGAAGATCGACACTGTAGCGGGGAATCTCGTCACGTACGACGGTGAACTCGAGCGGCTTGTCGGACCCCTCACGCAGGATGGTGATATGAACCGTGGTGCCTTTGGGCCCTTTCAGCAGGTCGGCTACATCGGTCGTGGTCAAATTGTCGGTGGGCTTGCCATCGACGGCCGCAATGATGTCCCCAGGGCGAATGCCCGCGCGATAGGCCGGAGTACCGGCGAAGGGAGCGATGACGATAACCTTATTGTTACGCGGTCCGACCGTCATGCCCACGCCGTAGTACTTGCCGCGCTGGTCTTCGCGCAGCAAAGAGTATGACTTGGGATCGAAGAAATTGGAGTGCGGATCCAGTACGTGCAGCATCCCCGGGATGGCCCCGTTGTAGATGGCTTTGTCCGGGTTCACCGGTTCCGCGTAATTCTGCTCAACGATGTCGTAAACCTCGGTGAACTGCTTTAGGCTGTCGCTGACATCGGAGTCGCTGTCGTGGGCGGTTACGGGATTCTTCTGGGCAAAAAGGACTCCGAGGAATCCGCAAAGCGCCAAAAATGCAACGATGAGTATGGATGCTCGTTGAGAACTACGGGCCATCTGTGATTTCCTCCGGCCCGGTTAGAGGGCTACCAGGCAGGCTAGTTTTTTGAAGTATAACATGCGGGAAAACAGAAACTTAGGGCTTTTGGCGCCTCTACTCTCACCCCGCGGTCACTTCTAACTTAGGATGCGAAAAGTGGCAGAAATGATGCGTTTTGTCCGGTTTCGATCCACTCTGAAGAACAATGGCGTCTTGGTCCTCGACCGGAGTTAGGATCCCCCCTCCAGCTCGCGTTCTCCCTACGGCCGAGTCGGGGTCAGGGCGTGGGAACGCATGCCCGCGCTGCTCCGCAGCACCAACTTTTTCAAAGATTTCTTTGGGAAATTCAGCTGGCCAGTTTCTTCAAGAACTCCTGCTCATCCAGCCGGTACTTGAATGCTTTGCGGCCGTCGATGAAGACGACCGGGACTTCGTCGGTGAACTGGCGGCGCAACTGGTCATCGGTCTCCACGTCCACTTCGCGCCAGCGGAAGCCGCCCCGGCGCTCCAGTTTGGTGAGCTTTTCTTTTACGATTTCGCAAAGATGGCACCCCTTACGTGAGTACACGATGACATCGCGAA
>Ga0126381_100002937_pt1 | contig 18541 bp, 16 predicted proteins | sample PanSoiMetPlot_28_FD_96465 | JGI IMG/M metagenome (GOLD analysis project Ga0126381, IMG submission 96465) | Tropical forest soil microbial communities from Panama - MetaG Plot_28 | ecosystem: Environmental > Terrestrial > Soil > Tropical forest > Bulk soil | place: Panama | collected 2016-02-17
ATTCAGCGAATTCGGCTTTGGATCGGCCGTGATCACACTGCGCAATCTGACGATCGATGAGATTGCGCAGATCAACACTTTTTCAGTGATTTCCGGCGCGCTAGGTTTCCTCATCTCGTGCGCGCTGGCGAAGCCGATCGGTTGGTTCTTTCGCTCTGCCGAGTTGCCCGCAGTGATCCTGGTTATGAGCACGAACTTCCTGATTACGGGATTCAAGACCGTGCCGAGCTCACTGCAACAGCGGGAGTTTCGCTTCAAGCGCCTGTCGCTCATCGACTCGCTGGGCGCGATCGCGCAGTCGGTATGTGTGCTGTTACTCGCCTGGGCGGGTAGTGGCTATTGGGCGCTGGTGCTGGGAAGTGTCATAAGCGCGCTGCTTGTCACAACTCTTAACGTCGTGTCGCGCCCAGTGGGGTTTGCACGTCCGAAACTACGGTCTATTGCGCACGCACTCAACTTCAGCTGGCAGGTTCTCGTAGCGAAGTTCTCGTGGAGCCTGTTCACGGACGCGGATTTCCTCGTGGCTGGCCGCATCCTGGGCACAACAGCGCTGGGCGCGTACTCATTCGCGTGGAATCTCGCGACTCTGCCGGTTGAGAAAGTAACGGCGGTGGTCGGACAGGTCACACCCGCGTTCTTTGCCGCGAATCAGGCGGACCAGAGCGGCTTGCGTCGCTACCTGCAATCGCTCACTGAGGCCTTGTCACTCGTCACCTTCCCCGCAACGATTGGACTGGGGCTGGTCGCGCGGGAGTTCGTGACTCTAGTGCTGGGTGAGCGCTGGTCTGGCGTCGTGGGTCCCCTCGAAGTGCTGGCGTTCTACGCCTCCGTCCGCTCCGTGAGCGCTCTACTGGGCCCCCTGCTGACCGCATTGCGCGAGACACGCTTCCTGATGTGGATCAACGTGATGGCGGTGGGAATCATGCCAGTCGCATTTTATGTCGGCAGCCGGTGGGGCCCAGCGGGAATCGCTTGGGGGTGGGTGATTGCCTATCCAGCGGTCGCACTGCCGCTATACCTGAGGGCGCTACGGCGAATCGGCATGCCGGTCCGCAGCTACATCGGGGCGATACGTCCGGCACTGCAGGGCAGTCTGGCAATGATCCTGGCTGTCAGCGTATTCAAATGGGCCATGCCCGCCGCGTGGCCGCTCTATGTGCGCTTCGCCATCGAGGTGGGTGTAGGCGCCGCTGCCTACCTAGGCGTGCTTGCAGTGCTGCACGCGGACCGAATGCGCGCCTTTGTCCGCTTGTTCCAGAGTATCCGCGCTGCGAGGCACGCGGCCCCCGCGGCTGGCGGTAACAATATTGCATAATTTTGGCAGTCGGGTCGGCGCAGTTGCCGGAGCCAGCATGTCGGCATAGCATTCCGGCGCGGCGCTCGGATGCGGCGATATCAACGATTAGCAGGGTCCGCGGATTTCACAGAACATTCACCCGCAGAGTGCGCTCCCGCAACAGGTGCGTCCGCTGATCATGCTCGACTCGCCCGAATTGAGCGGGCCGGCGAAGGGAGTGCTGCAGATTCTCGCGGCGATGGCCGCCGATTCGATCCAGCCGCTGGTCGTCAACTTCCGTTATGCCGGCCGCGGTGGCGAGTTCTGTGAACAGGCACGCGCGCAGGGTACGGTGGTGATGGAAGTCCAACAACAATCGCGTGGCGATTGGACATTTCTTGGAGACATTATCGCCAGCGCGAACCGGCACGGCGTCAATCTCATCCAGTCCCATACCTTCAAGGCGAACCTGGCGGGCTTCATGATCGGCCGGCGCACGCGCTGGCCCTGGATCGCCTTTGCCCACGGCTATACTCGCGACCGCTGGCGGGCGCAACTCTACAATCGTGCCGATCAATTCCTGATGCGCAAACCAGCCCACGTTTGCGCCGTGGCCGAGTCGGTTGCACAAACCCTGCGTCGAGCTGGCCGGCGCGGTCCGATCAGCATCGTTCCCAACGCGATCGAGGCTGCCGCAACCCCTCCCAGCCCGGATGAACGCCGCGCGCTGCGGCATTCGTTCGCGCTCGAGCCGGAGCAGTTCGTGTTTGCCTGCCTCGGGCGTTTGAGCCACGAAAAAGGCGTCGATGTCCTGCTGGCCGCCGCCCGCGAGCTGGTCGTCGAGAACCCGCTGACGCGGCTCCTGATAGCCGGCGATGGTCCGGAAGCTCGCGTGCTGGCGCGCGAGGCTGCGGAGGCCGGACTCGCGGACAGTGTACGGTTCCTGGGGCGCATCACCAGGCCGCAGCAACTCATGGCGGCGGCCGATGTGGTTGTGCTGCCCTCGCGCAGCGAGGGACTGCCCAACGTCGCGCTCGAGAGTTACGAGGTGGGCACGCCCGTGCTGGCGACCAATGTGGGCGCCGTGTCACAGATCGTTCTCGAAGGGAAGACGGGCTGGATCGTACGGCCGGACAACGTTGCGGCGCTCTCGAGTGCTCTGCGTCGCGCGGTTCAGTCCCGGGAGGATCTGCGTCGCTACGGCCTCGCAGGCCGCGAATGGGTCGCGGATCGCTTCAGCATCGCGCGGCGGATCGCCGCGCTCGGTGCGGTCTACACCTCGGTGCTTGCGGATAGCGCCACAACAGGCTGACGGCAGCCGGAGGAAGCCCACGAACATTACCGAGGCGTTGAGCATCCTGCGCAGCCGCAATGCGGGTCGCGAGCCCTTCAACATTGTGCTCGCCTGCGGGTTTACGCCGCTGCATCTCAAGACGCTGGTGCAGGCCTATCTGCAGCGGGCGCTCCCGGACCGCGACGTTGAGCTCAATACCGGGCTTTTCGGCAGCCTCGCGGAAACGATCGCGGATGCAGCGCTGCAGAGACCCCACGCTGTGTTGGTGGCGTTCGAGTGGGCGGATCTCGACCCCCGCCTCGGCTATCGTGAAGCGCAGGCGTGGGGCCACAAAGTGAGCACCAGCGTCGTGGACGTGTGCCGCGAGGGCCTCGACCGCCTGGTGCGCTCGCTCGAGGCAGTCCCCGCCACAACCAAGGTCGCGATATCGACACCGACCCTGAGCCTGCCACCCGTGTTCAACGTGCCCGGATGGAGCAGCGGTGTGCACGAGCTGGCACTCGAGGAACTGGTCGCCGCGTTCGCGGTACGCGTGAGTCGCATGACCAACTGCGCGGTAGTGAACCAGCGGTGGCTCGCGCAGCACAGTCCACAGACTGCTCGCCACGATGCGGAGGCCGACCTGCGATTCGGTTTTCCCTACAGCGTGAGCCACGCGAGTGCGCTCGCCGACGGCCTGAGCCGGCTCGCCGCACCGCGCGCTGCGAAGAAAGGCCTGATCACCGACCTCGACGATACGCTCTGGCACGGACTCGTCGGCGAGACCGGACCGGAAGGGATCAGCTGGGACCTGGCGTCGAACCAGCAGCTTCACGGGCTGTATCAGAGCCTGCTGCAGGCGTTGGCAGATGCGGGCGTGCTGCTCGCGATCGCGAGCAAGAACGACCGCGAGGTCGTCGATCAGGCTCTGCAGCGAAGCGACCTGCGCGTCGCGCCAACGGCTATATTTCCGCTGGAGGTGCACTGGCAACCGAAATCGGCCTCCGTCGCTCGAATCCTGGACCTGTGGAACATATCCGCCGACGCGGTGGTTTTCGTTGACGATAGTCCGCTCGAGCTCGCCGAAGTAAGCGCGGCTCATCCGGGCATCGAATGCATTCAGTTCCCGCAGCGGGATAACACTGCAGGTGTGAAGCTCCTCAGCTACCTGCGTGACCTGTTTGCAAGGGGTGAAGTCTCCTATGAGGATTCCATCAGGCTGGACAGCATTCGCAGTGCCGCGGCGCTGCGGGACGATCGCGCCGAGGGCGCCGATCAAGAGAGCCTGCTGGCGGGTCTCGAGGCAACGGTCGAGATCGATTTCCGCGCCGGCAGCAGCGACCGGCGCGCCTTCGAGCTCGTCAACAAGACGAACCAGTTCAATCTGAACGGGCGGCGCTTCCAGGAAGCCGATTGGGCGGCGACTCTCGGGCAGGCGGGGGCGTGGCTCGCTGTCGTGTCCTACAAGGATAAGTTCGGGGCGCTAGGCAAGATTGCTGTCATGCAAGGTCGCGCGCTGCAATCTGGCCTATATATCGATACCTGGGTCATGAGCTGTCGCGCGTTTAGCCGTCGGATCGAGTATGCAGTCTTGGCTGAGTTGTTCCGGCGCTACGCGCCCTCCGAGGTCGTGCTGGACGTTGCGGTGACTGCCAAGAACGGCCCGCTCAGGACCTTTGTCAAATCGCTCACCGGAACTGAGCCACAAGGCACATGTGTGACCGCCCGCGAGCGCTTCGACGCCGCATGTCCCACGCTATATCATCGCGTGATCCTCACCGGAGAAGCACAAGATGGCTGACGTGGAAACCCGCCTGGTGGGCTGCTTTCAGAGTGTATTTCCGCAGCTGTCCGAGGCCGACATTCGGATCGCCTCACAGGAGAAGATCGAACAGTGGGACTCGGTCGCTGCCATCACACTCGTCAATGTGATCGAAGAGGAATTCAATACGCAGATCGACTATGACCGGCTGCCTGAGCTCGATACGTTCGGCAAGGTTCTCGAGTACCTCACTGTGGATCGAGGCATCGACTGAGGGATGGTCGCCAATCCTCACGCCTGTGGCGCGCCGCGCCTGCACCACGTCGGATTCGTTGTGGCTGATCTCGAGGCATGCGCGCCGGGGATGGCGCGTGCACTGTTAACCGAGTGGAGCCGGGAGATCTACACGGACCCGTTGCAGCGAGTAAAAGTGACGTTCCTGGCCGGAGGGTATCAGAGCCCGTTGCTCGAGCTGGTGGAGCCGCTTGGCAGCGACTCTCCAGTCTTTCGCTTTCTTGGTGAGAAAGGCGGTGGTTTGCACCATTTCTGCTACGAGGTCGCCTCGATTCCCGAGCACCTCGCGCGGATCCGTGCTGGCGGCGGCATCGTCGTCAGCCGTCCTAAACCCGCAGTTGCTTTCGGCGGCCGGCCAATCGCCTGGGCGCTCACCTCAGAGAAACTGCTGCTGGAATATCTGCAAGCGGCACCGACTGCATGATTGGAAGTCTTCTGACGCGCATGCGGCAGCAAAGATCGCCGCTCTTCCTCGCGCTGAAGCGCGTGGTGCACGGCGTGCGCACCTTCCGCCTGCCGCTGCCGGACTTTCTGCGGCCGGTTCTCCGGCTGCTATTTTATGCCCAGCAAGGGACACTGAACGCCATCCGCTGGCTGCTGGCTGTTCTTATCTATGAACCTCTCTTCCGCGGTCGTTGTTCGGCTGCCGGCAGGAGACTGCGTGTGACGCGCATGCCGTTCGTCATCGGACCGACATCGATCTATATCGGCGATGACGTCAATTTCTTCGGTAAGGTCGACATTGCCAGTGGCTATGTGTGTGAAAACCCGAAGCTCCTCATCCACGACCGTGTTGAGATTGGCCACAACGTCCTGTTCGTAGTGAACAAGCTCATCGAGATCGAAAGCGATGTGAATGTCGCCGGCAGCGTCCGCTTCATGGATACGGATGCGCATCCGCGGGACATGGCCGCACGGATCGCCGATTTGCCGCCCGGCGAGGACGAAGTGAAGCCGGTACGGATCTGCCGCGGTGCCTGGATCGGACAGAACGCCGCAATCCTCAAGGGTGTCACGGTGGGCGAGGGCGCGATCATCGGCATCAACAGTGTCGTCGTCACGGACGTGCCACCACATACCGTGGCGATGGGTAACCCGGCGCGCGTCGTCGTCAAGAATGCCCCGAGGGCCACTCCATGAAGCTCGCCGGGTGAATCAGTGCTGCGCTTCGGAATATACAGCGAGCGGCAGTACAAGCGCGCCGGGCCCCGACGCCGCGATCTCGGCGCCCAGGTGGCTTATACCCTGCTCGACGTCGGTACTGATCCGACCGACGAGCGCGTCGCGATGTTCGAGGATGTCTGCTTCAGACTGCGGACTTCGAACGGCACCTTCAGGACCTCATTTGCGCAGCGATTTGTCGACCTCGATGCGGCATCTTTGCGCTGGATGGCCCAGCTATTTGCCCCGGAGGCTGCTATCGCCATCCAGGATCGTGCGGCTTCACATTGCCTGACGTCGCATGATTTTGCCCAGCGGCTGTTCGCCGCGTACCCCCACGCCGATTTCGAAGCCTCCGACCTCTTTCTTTGCTTATACGAGCTGTCATTGACAAATGGCGACATATACATCGTCGAGCCCAGCGGCCAGCCATTGCAGTACATTCGCCCGCCGTTCGTGCTGTCCGCTTACCACCGCGAGCCGCGGCGTTATCCCGTAAATCTTTGGTTAGGGGCCCGCGCGCGCAAGCGCTTTGCGCGCCTGGCGTTGCCAGTGGGCTGGAAGCAATCTACAGGCGGACCCGGTTACCGCGTGCGTGCCATTTCCTGCATCCATCCCCGTGCTGCTGGCCTGGCGAGCCGCGACCCCCGGTTTCACGTGCGCACTCGCTCGGTGTTCGATGTCACCCCCCAGGCCTGCGACGTGCTGCGCACCATGAACATTCTCAACCGGGCGTACTTTGAGGAACAGCAGCTTAAGACCGCGGTGCGTGCGGCCTTCGACAGCGTGCGCGCGGGCGGTCTGTGGATCGTCGGACGGACGTGGGAAGATGACTTCAGCAACCATGCGACCTTTTTTCGGCGCGGCAACGATTCATGGCAGATACTCGGTCGTATCGGCGAAGGCTCGGAGCTCGAGCCGTTGGTGCTCGCCCACGGGAGCTCGGGTGGCTGCTGACGGCGCACCCGCGTCGTTCTCGCTGATCCTGGTGTGCTCCACCTATCCCCCTGTGATCGGTGGGTCGGAGGTAGAGGCCCAGCGCGTTTGCTCTGGGTTGATCGGGCGCGGCCACAGGGTCACCGTCGCAACCACGGGCGGTCCGCCAATGCCGGCATTGCATCAGTGGACTGATCCTGCTGGCGTCCCCGTGCTTCTCTACGCGGCCTCGTGGAGCGGCATGATGAAGGACGTGATGTTCGCGATCAGCGTCGCGTGGCTGCTGTTCCGTGAGCGGCGCAACTATCAGACGGTTTACTTTTTGATGCAGGGGTTACATCTGGCAGTAGGTCTGCCCGTAGCCAGACTGCTTGGCAAGACGATTCTGATGAAGGTGGGAGGAAGCGGTGTGCTGCCTCTGATGGCTCGCTCGGCTACAGGACGGCTGGAGCTACGCTGGCTGCGCAAGTGGGCAGCTCGCGTCATGATTCTGAATGAGGGCATGCGCGCGGAAGCGCTCGCGGCGCGCCTGCCAGCCGAGCGCCTGGTTTGGATGCCAAATCCGGTTGACACCGAGCGTTTTCGTCCCGTCTCCCAGGCGGAGCAGTCCCGGTTACGCGTGGAACACAACTTCCCGCCGAACGCCCTGATCATCATATACACGGGTCGTCTTGCGCCGGAAAAGTCATTGCATTTGCTGGTGGAGGCGTTCGCAGCGGTTCAACGTCAGCGCACGCTCGCTTACCTCGCACTCGTTGGCGACGGTCCGGCGAGGGCAGTGCTCGAGGAGCAGGCACGTCGGCTGGGCTGTGAGGACAGTGCGCGCTTCGTCGGCAGCGTGGAACCGGCGGAGGTCCCGCGGTGGCTGCAGATGGCTGACGTGTTTGCGCTGGTCTCCCTGAGTGAGGGCTTCCCATGCGCACTCGTCGAAGCAATGTCGGTTGGGCTGGCCTCGGTTGTCAGTGACATACCCGCGAACCAGCAGCTCGTGCAGCCGGAGAAGCATGGTCTCCTGGCGCCGGCCGGCGACTCTGCGGCCACTGCTGCCGCGCTGCTGCGTCTGATCGACGAACACGAGCTTCGAAGGCGCATGGGTACGGAGGCACGGCGCACCGTCAAAGAACGTTATGCGATCGAGCAGGTGCTCGGGCGCTATGAAACGCTGCTCAGCGAGACAGGCGGTACGCGGCGCACGGAAATGACCCCGAGCGAGCCCTGAGTGCCGCACAACTGCCGACGGTTCACGATCACATGAGTGCAGGTGCAGAAGTAGCCGGATCCTCCTCCACGAACAAGCGTACCGCAGCCGGAGCGAGGGTTAGCTGGGCGTTGATGACGCTCGCGGCGTGCCTGTTGGGTGGCGAGATCGCTGCACGCCTCGATGACGCTCTGTTTCACGGGGTACCTTTTTTCGCGAATCCCACAGATGACGATCTTACAACACTTGATTGGTTCGGCCGCCGCGGCCGCGCGCACGGCCAATTTGGAAAATGGCAGCTAAACAGTCTTGGATTCCGTGGCGCGGAGATCACGGTAGCGCGCACACCGGGATGCGCGCGCATAGTCGTGATGGGTGCTTCAGAGACCTTTGGCTATCGCGAGTCGCCGGGCCACGAGTTCCCAAATCTCCTGGCGCAGAGACTCGCGGGCCGCGGCTGCGTTGAAGTGGTGAATGCCGCCGTCGTCGGCATGACACTGGGTAGCATGCAGCCCTACTGGACCCACTGGGTGGCAAGGCTGCACCCGGACGTGGTGTTCATTTATCCCTCACCTCTGTTTTACCTGGAATACCCAGCGCCCCAACAGGCTGCAGCCGCTTCCTTCCCACCCGCGTCCAGCAGCGTGCCCGATGCACCTCTCGACCACCCCTTCGAGTCGCGCTTCATTAACCGTCTGCGAGCAGTGGCCGGCGCCGCCGTCCCGCAATGGCTCACCATGTGTCGCGTTAAACGACAGGTGCGCGCAAAACTCGCGGCCCTCCCTGCGCGCGCCGAAATCGATTCGCCGCCCGCAGAGGGTTTGGCTGCCTTCAGGCGCGATCTCGACGGGCTCGTCGAAACTATCCGTGATTCCGGAGCGCGTGTCGTTCTTCTTACACACGCCGAGCGCGCGAGTTGGCCAATCGAGCGTCGCGACCTCCTGGATCTTTGGGCCTCAAAAGTCTTCTGGCCGCACGCGGCACTGCCGGTGTTGGTGGAATTCGACCGCGCTGCAAACGTGATTATCGGGGAGACAGCTCGGCGAGAGGCGGTGCAGTTGATTGATGCTGCCGCGGCGCTGAATGGGCGCTTTGACTACTTCGGCGATCTCGTTCATTTCAATGACCGGGGCGCGGAGATCATGGCGGACCTAATCGCGGCACAGGCCCGTATCCCGGGCCCCTGAGAACCGTCCGTCGCATGCTCTTCAACAGCTTCATTTTTATCTTCGCGTTCCTGCCGGTCACTTACGGGGTGTTCTGGTGGCTGCGTTCCGCCAGGCACCGCTACATGTGGTTGGCACTGTCCGGATACGTATTTTACGGCTATTGGGATGCGCGGTTCTGCCTGCTAATGGCGTTCTCGACGTTGGTCAGCTATTGCGCAGGACTCGCGTTCCTCAGGTATCAAGAGCCGCGGCTGCGCAGACTCGCCCTCATCATCCCAGTCTGTGTTGACTTGTCACTGTTGGGGTTCTTCAAGTATGCCGGCTTCGCGCTGCGATCCGGGCAGTGGTTGGCGGATTCCCTCGGCATCAATGCCCACTTGCCGGTGTTCGACGTGATTCTGCCGGTGGGCATTTCTTTCTATACGTTCCATACCATCACTTACATTGTCGATTCGTATCGCGGCGTGATCCGGCCCACGCGCAACCTGTTCGAGTTCAGCGCCTATGTGTCGCTGTTCTCCCAACTGGTCGCCGGCCCCATAGTGCGCTTCCGTCAGATCGAGCGAGATCTGGAAGATCTGGGCAACGCGGATCGTGGTCGTTGGCTGCTACAGGGGATCTCTTTTTTTGTCATCGGTCTGATTGAGAAAGTGCTGATTGCAGATAGCCTCGCTAACTTCGTCGATCCCGCGCTCAGAAGCTATGCCACGCTTTCCACCGCCGGCGTGTGGCTCACGATGCTGGCTTACTCCTTCCAGCTCTATTTCGATTTTTGCGGCTACAGCGACATGGCGGTGGGGCTCGGGCTCATGTTTGGCCTACGCATTCCGCAGAACTTTAACTCCCCCTACAAGGCGCAGAATCCATCGGATTTCTGGAGGCGGTGGCACATATCGCTCTCGAGCTGCCTGCGGGACTATCTGTATATACCTCTGGGCGGTAACCGCCATGGTGAACTGGCCACCTACCGTAACCTGCTGCTGACCATGCTCATTGGTGGTCTGTGGCACGGTGCGAACTGGACCTTCGTCGTGTGGGGCGGCTACCACGGCTTGCTGCTAACCGCGTATCGGATGGTTCCGCGCCTGTGGGATTCGTTACCGTACGCAGCCGCCCAGCTGCTGATGTTCGTGCTGGTGGTGATCGGCTGGGTCTTCTTCCGCGCGCCGGACTTTACGACCGCAGGCCACCTCCTGCTTGCCATGTTTGCCCCGAAGCCCGGCACGCTTCCGGCCAACTCGGGAGTGCTCATTGGATTCCTGCTGGTTGCGGCCTATTTGGCCATGGTTGGCCGCAACGCCTTCGAGCTCAACGCACAGCGCACCTGGACTCGGGGGTACCAAACCGCGATCGCAGTTGCGTTTGGTGCGTGTCTCGCTGTGATGGCCGGCGGGCGTAACTCGCCGTTCCTGTACTTCCAGTTCTGACGGAAGAGCGACTACCCGTGATCACTGCCGCCATCAGTAGGATGTTCGCCATCAGCACTGTGAGCGCCTGCGCTGCCCGGCACGTCGAACGGGCCGATGCTGCTGGTGTCGGCCTTGCTAACAACCCGCGCTGGGGAGCCCACCGCGACAGAGTCGCCCGGGATAGCACGCACGACCACCGAACCAGCCCCGATCGTCGAACGGTCGCCAATGGAAGCCATGATGATTGCCGCGGCGCCGATCCAGCAGTCAGCGCCGATCGTGACCCTCTCGAACGCTCGGTAACCGGGATCCCATATCCTTCCGCTAAGATCCCGCAAATGCTGGTGCGAGCCGCTCAGTACCTGCACCGCGCTGGCAATCTGCGTGCGCTCGCCGATCTCGACCAGACCGAGTACGCAGTATGCGCCGATGTAAACGTGCCGGCCGACAATCGCCTGCGGGTGAGCGAAAAAAGAGCCGAACTGAATGCGGAAGTCGATCGGACAGTTGCCGAGGGTGAGCTTGTAGAACGCCGCTCGCAGGTAGTCGCCGACCAGCCCCGGAACGAACGCGTAGGACTGCGCGAAGAATTCGAAGACGAGTCTTATCCGGCCAAAGCCCGCCAGCAACGCGGCTGGAAACGCGAGGCAGAGAAACACGGTCTGCACAGAGCGTTTGAGTATCTGTTTCATGCTGAAGGCTCTGCGTGCTCAATGGACGTGCAATGACACCGCAGCCGATTCAGACTATCGAGACTGAGCCCACCCGGCCGCAATTCAGGCGCCCCGGCCTCCAGGTCATTCTGTACGTTCTGCGTGCACTAGGTGCGTTCAAGCTCGCCCAGTTTCTGACCCGTAGTCGCCTGAGGATCCTCGGCTATCACGGCATTGCAGTCGGGGATCAGCACGAGTACTCGCCGTTTCTGTTCATGCGGGAGTCTACCTTTCACAGGCGTCTCGAGATACTGCGGAGGCGTGGGGTCACGGTTATCTCACTCGATGATGCCGTCAAGGGCCTGCAAATCGCCTCGAACCGCACATTGCAGGCCGTCATCACCATCGACGACGGCTGGTGGAGCACCCTCGAGTATGCTGCGCCTCTTCTGCAGCGGTTCGGATATCCGGCGACGCTGTACCTGTCCACGCGACACGCCGTCGAGCAGACGCCGGTGGCGCCTGTAGTACTCAGCTACATGTTCTGGAAGCGGAACGAGACGCGGCTGGCGCTGGCGGGCGTGGCGCCTTCGGTGGACGGTACCTACGACCTGGGCGGCGTGCATGGCGCGACGCACCTCCTGCTGGAGGGGAAAATTGCGCAGCTCGACAGCGCTGCCCAGGCGCGCATGTTGCAGCAGGTCGCAGCAAAGCTCGGTCTCGAGGCGGCGGCCCTGACCGGAGACAAACGCTTCCACCTCATCGCCATGGACGACGTGCACAGGCTTCAACAGATGGGCGTAGACACGCAGCTGCACACCCACAGCCACTTCATGCCGGATGACTTCGAGCAATTTCGCCAACAGCTGCAGCAGAACCAGGATTACATCCGCATGCACAGTCAGGGAGATACACCTCGCCACTTCTGCTACCCCAGCGGCCGCTACACCGACAAGCACGCCAAGTGGCTCGAGCAACTCGACATCAAATCGGCGACGACCTGCGACCCCGGAATGAACACCAGCGGTCAGAATCCGTACGTGCTGCGGCGCTTCTTGGACAGCGAGAGCATCAGCGAGATAGAGTTCGCGGGACACGTTAGCGGCCTGTTCGAGCTGGCGAAGCTCCTGCGCGACGCTGTCGGCCGCTACCTCGGAAGGTGACGCTTGCCGCGCGTTTCCGTCGTCGTTCCGCTCTTTAACAAAGCGCACTATGTTGGCCGCGCGCTGGCCTCGATATCCAGCCAGACCTTTGCCGACTTCGAGGTGATCGTCGTTGATGACGGATCCACTGACGGCGGACATGAGATTGTCGAGCGGCACAGGGATTCTCGGGTGCGCCTCGTGTCCCAGGAGAATCGTGGTCCGGGGGCGGCACGCAACCGCGGAATCGCTCACAGTCAGGGCTCATTTCTTGCATTCCTCGATGCCGACGACGAGTGGCTACCGCACTATCTGGCAGCCGGGGTCGAATCGCTGGGAGCCGCAGGAGCATGCCACGTCGCGCATACCTGCACGTATTTTGATGAGCCGTCCGGTCGGGACTCTTCGCCGCTGTGGTGCAAGCGCGGCTTCGCCAGCGGAGTGACGCGGGTGGGCCCTGGCACTCACGCGGAAACTCTCCTGCACCGGGTCGCATTCCTGTCGCCCTGCACGACAATCGCGCGGGCGGAGGTCGTTCGCCAACTCGGCGGCTTCTACGAGAAAAACTGCCGCTATGCGGAGGACGCGCACCTCTGGTTGCGGGTGCTGCTCAACTATCCGGTTTCGTACTCGCTCGAGCCAGGCGCTCGGATACACCGCAACGCATCCCACCTGAGCGCGGCCGGTCGTGTACCCCGCCCGCTCGAGCCCTTTCTTGCCGCTCCCGAGGAGATCCGCGCAAAATGTCCGCCGGAACTCCGCCCGCTACTGGATCAGTTCCTTGCAATCAGAGCCTTCAAGAGTGCGTGCGCGTGGAGCTACTGGGGTCAATGGACTGAGGCGCGGCGCTTGATGCGCCGCTTTCGAGTTCCTTCCGCGCATCGGCTTCCCTATTACTGGCTCGCGCAGTGCGCTGCGACTCCCTTCGGAGCCGCAGCAGGAGCTGTGATGCGTCGGGCAGCGAACGCGTTCGAGTCTCGTGGATCAGCGGCCCCGGCAGGACCCGGCGCGCCGCCACCTCAAACCGAGGAGCGGGCGATATCCGCGGCGGCGCCCCGAGGCTCGGCCACGGGTTCGACGGGGGGTGGTGCACCGGACAGCAGCCATCGGTAGGCCCAGCGCTGCAGCTGCAGGAGGAACCACACCCCAGCCGCAGACGTGCTCGTTCCACCCGTGAGAAATTGCGCCACGGCGCGTTGCACGGCCTGCTCGTCGAGCAGCCCGGCTTCGCGCACACGCCTCGGCGCCAGCTCTTCCTCGAGGACGCCGCGCAACGGTCCCCTGAGCCACTTCGCGACCGGAGCGGAGAAGCCGTGTTTCGGGCGATCGAAAAGCCCGGCCGGATAGTGTCGGTCCAACAGCCTGCGCAGAATGTACTTGTTCTGGCCGTCTCTCAGCTTCCACTCGAGCGGTAGCGCAATGGCCAGCGGTGCCAGTTTGTGGTCGAGAAAAGGCTCGCGCGCCTCGAGCGAAACCGCCATCGAGGCTCGGTCGACCTTCGTCAACAGGTCTCCCGGCAGGTAGCGCGTGAGATCAAAATGCATGAACCTCGAGGCGTCATCGGTATGGTCGGCAGCGCGAAACGACTGCGCGAGCTCGGTTTCGAACTCCTGTGAGCGAACGCCGAGCTGAGAGCTCTGCGCGGGTGTCCACTCGGAGACGGTCGCACGGTAACCGGAGAACGTATCCCCTGCCCGCGAGAGATTGATGAATTTGCGCAGCTTGTCCTCGATCCCTGCGAAGCGCTGATTCTCCCTGCGCGTAACGCGGTACGCCGCGGCGATCCATCTTGGCGGCACGCGACTCAGCACCTCGCCGCTCAGCAAACGCAGTGCGCGTTCCAGTGTTCCGTTGCGCACGGCGTAGCGCGCGCACGCTGCGTACCGGGCGTAGCCGCCGAAGAGCTCGTCGGCACCATCGGCGGACAGTGCCACCTTCACGTGTCTGCGGGCGAGTTCCGAGACCATGAGCGTGGGAATGAGCGAGCTGTCACCAATCGGCTCGTCGGCAATGTCGTTGAGGCGGAAGAACAAAGCGAGCGCCTCGTCCTCTGACACCGTGAATTCAGTGTGCTGTGCCCCGAGGTGCGACGCCACGGTTCGGGCGTACCCCGACTCGTCAAACTCCGACCCGCCGTAACCAATCGTGAACGTGCGCAGCGTGGTACCAGGCACGCTTGCCAGAAGCGCCGCCACGAGGGACGAATCGATCCCGCCGCTCAGGAACAGGCCGACCGGCACGTCAGAAACCAAGCGGTAACGAAATGCTTCAGACAGTTCCGACTCCACGCGCTCGAGCAACTCGGCCTCCGGCAAGGCACGGATCGTCTCCCGCGCCGGCGTGACCCGAGCCGCCGAATACAACTCGCTCGCAGACCAATAGTTGCGTTCCGAGGGCTCCAGTCTTGAATCAAAGCTGAGAATCGTACCCGGCCGGACGGCGCGCACGGCGGCATACAGGCTACGGGGTGCGGAGACATATCCGAACTGCACAAACTCACACAGTGCTGCCGGATCGACTTCGCCTCCCGTCAGCCCAACGCCGTGTAGCGCTTTTGGTTCCGATGCGAACGCGAGCAGCTGCTGCGATCCGGTGTAGTAAAGCGGCTTCACCCCAAAGCGGTCGCGACACAGATGCAGCTGCTGTGAGCTCCCATCCCATAGGGCAAAGGCGAACATGCCGCGCAAGCGCGCCACCGCCTCGAGACCCCACTCGGCGTAGGCAGCGAGGATGACTTCAGTGTCAGAATCGCTGTTGAAACGGTGTTGCCGTTGCTCGAGCTCGCGGCGAATCTCGCGGAAATTGTAGATTTCGCCATTGTAGGTTATGCAATAACGCCCGCAGGGGGATTGCATTGGCTGATGCCCGAGCGGGGAGAGGTCGAGGATCGAGAGCCGACGATGTCCGAGAACCGGGCCGCCCGCCACGCAGTGAACGCCGCTATCGTCTGGGCCTCGATGCTGCAGCGCCGCCGTCATGGATCGCACGCGCTCTACGCATGACTCATGAGTGCGCGTGGACCACATTCCCGTGATTCCGCACATGGGCTGTACTCTAACCGTTCTCGATTCTCAGGGTTGCGGAATCGCCGGTGTTCGCGCGGCTGCCCGGCTCCGGCTGGCAAGGCGCTGTTTTGTCCAGGCTGCCACTCGCAGCAGCGCGGCCGCCAGCAGCGCGGCAAAGATGACCTGGTGGATCCGATCCGTGCCGCCGCGGACGGTGTGATAGTAGATGTCAGTAGCGAGCAGCCAGATGACATATACACCCGTCTTGTGGAGACGGCGCCAGTTCGCCCGACTCACCTGGCGGGCCCCCCAGCGAAACGAAGTCAAGGTCAGCGCCATCAGAAAAGTCAAGCCGATGAGATCCAGTGCTGTATCCCTGGCGTTCAAGGGGTTTCCGAACGACCAGATCGCGTAAGCCACGAAGCCGAAATGCCATGACATCGAGAAGGCAAACGCGAGGCCGAAGTAGCGTCGATTCGCCAGCACCCAGCGCGTAGCGGCGCTCGGCCAGAGGACCGCAAGCGACGATGCCGTGAAAGCGACGAGGAACAGGGGGAGCGCGCAACGCACCGCGCGCAGGATGATGGGGGACATTCCGCGCGCGGAGTGAAAATCCGCATCGGGAAGACCGGACAGGATCGCCACGCTGGTTACGAGCGCCAATAACCAGAACAGGGACCAGGATTTGACAGTCATTTGCATGGTCGTTGCAGCAGACCTAGATCGCCGCCGGGTCGCTTAATCGATCTTATCTGTAAACCACGCTGGTGTGCTGCCGCTCAGCGCGGCGCGCGTCGCTCGATGGCGCGTCGCAGATAAGGTGACTGCGTCTTTTCGTAGCGCCGAATGTTGCGAGGTCGGCGAATGCTGTGCCAGAACCACAGCGCTTCGAGACAAAACAGCCGATAACCCGCGAGATGCACCACTCCACCCTGGGCCACCGCGAGGTAGTCGAGGAGGGTCGAGACCGGCTGGAACCAGCCCGGGCGTTGAGAGAGGCGCGTGAGAACCTCGACGACGGCGGGGTGGACTTCGCCGTCACGCAGGAAGCCTTTGCCAAAATGAGTGCCCACGATAGCGAGGCCGCGTTCGCGCTCGAGTTTCTCCTGCCGTGCCGGGCTCAGCAACTCGATGAACTCCTCGACGTTGTCGGCAAATGAGCTGGGGAAAAAGCCCTGCACGCTGGGCGTGCCCGCGGTCCTGTACGGCACCGCGGCGGTGATGTTCCACAGGTTCAAATCGTTGTAGGTGAAGCTGCGCATGTAGCGCAGGTGCTGGGCGGCCAGATCTGCCCAGTAGTAGGGCGATCCGACGCGGTGGCCCTCGGCAGGGCGTTCGCGCCTGCCGCCGAGCACCGCCCCGTACAACCACCGCCACAGGCGGAAGCGGAAGCGATCGACGCCCCAGTACAGGTTGTCACGGTTGTAGCCATGTGCGGCGTATGCGGTCGGATATTGACCGAGATTCTCCTTGAAGACTTCGAATGCCGTGATGATGTCGGCGCGCTCGCTCGATTCCATCCGTGCGCCGTGAAATGCAATCTCGAAGCGGCGTTGCTGAAGGTGGCGCACGTAGCTGGCGTACTCGGGATCGGCGAGGGTGTCTGATCCCTGGTAATCGCTATGCCCGTGGTATGGGAGTGACCATACCGACTTGGTGGTACGAAACCCGAGGCGGTCCAGAAGTTCGTAGATCGGCCGAATGTACTCGAGTGTTGCGACGTCGGTGTCGTCGAAGATGGAGAAGGCGAATTGCTTTCCGTCTGGGAAGGAGATAGGAGGCCGGCTGGTCATGGCGGTCTCAGAGGTGATCGCCCCAGGCATCACCGCGCGTGACCATCCACGCGTCAAGATCCGTGCTGAGACCGTGCTTGCCGCCGGGATCTCGTACCAGGAGGTGGATATTGCCGGGCATCGGCAGGTAACCCGCCCTGAGCAGCGGGCCGCGCAGGGCGCGACGGGAGGTGGTCAGGATTACCGCGTCGTAGTTTGCACTCCGTGCCCAGTGTCTCGCGACGGCGAGCACGCTGGGCAGCGCACCGACGCAGTCCGGATCGAGCACGAGATCGACCACCGAGCCGATGCCGATTCCGGCGATCCGCGAATCATCCGGTCGCAGCGGATGCGCGAGCACCGCGAGACCCACGAGGTCATCTCTGCGCCAGACGGATGCGAAGCGGTACTGGCCGCTCGTACCGCGCTCATACCGCCAGCTTAAGTACGCGCCCGACCGTGTAGCAGAGGAACTCAGATGCCGCTGCGCGCGCGACCACAGACTGTCGAGCGCTGCGGACTCCGGCAGCCGCTCTGCGAGCTGGGTCGTCAGCCTTCGTGCCGCGAACGCACCCGGTAGCCGCAGGACCGCGAGACCCAGCATGACTGGAGCGCCCGCAACGTAAGCGAAAGGCGCGATTCTGGCCGCCTTGATGGCAAATGACACTGGACTCGGCAGGCGGTTCAGGTGCTCGAAGCGCCCGATATCAAGCCTGCGCAGGATGCGCGCCGGACGCAGCGGCGCGATGTAGTCGCCGACGGCCCCCAGGTCCTTCATGCCAAGTGCGGTCGACAGTTGTCGCGCGCCCAGCGCCGCGGGCATCGATGCCGCCAGCCCGACCTGCTTCAACATTTCCTTTAACAGCAGAAAAGCGATGGGCCCATTGCGGTACTCCTCCAATACCCAGTATCCCTTGAGCCAGTGGGCCGGCGCATACTGCCGGCCGTTCCAGAAGCGCGTGGGAATCGAAGTCACAAAGCCGGCCAATCGAGCGCCGACGAAGACACCGACGGTCGGTGGCCCATTGCCGGGCTCGAACGGATTTTCCGCGGCCAGGCTGCGGAACATGTCGCGGGTGCCCTCGGGTGTGGCATGAGGATCCCAGTCTGCGGCGCGGAAGAACTCAGCGATCGAGCCCGCGTCTTCTTCACCGAGACGTCGAACCCTCAGAGGCTCAGGCATTGGCGGGACGCAAACTAAAGCTCGTGCGTACCATGATACCGCCTCGCCACACGACATGGCGAGCCGCGCCGCCCAGCGCAGGTTACCTATGCTGTTTCCGCGGGGTGAAGGGCGATCAGGGAATTCCGCGGATGCGCCGTGTGAGGAGCCATGGCAGGCGCACTATCCAACCCGGCGAAAGACGAAGGTACATCGCAGTCAGCAGCACGTTGTCGCGCCAATAGTTGAAGTGTGAGACGCCCCCGTGCGATCGAGCAAAGTACCTGACCGGCGCCGGCAAGTTGACCGCCGGCACTCCCGCCCAGCTG
>Ga0126381_100002938_pt1 | contig 18536 bp, 19 predicted proteins | sample PanSoiMetPlot_28_FD_96465 | JGI IMG/M metagenome (GOLD analysis project Ga0126381, IMG submission 96465) | Tropical forest soil microbial communities from Panama - MetaG Plot_28 | ecosystem: Environmental > Terrestrial > Soil > Tropical forest > Bulk soil | place: Panama | collected 2016-02-17
GTAGACCTGCAGTCAGTTCGGCAACTTGCTTTTTCAGTTCTTGAACCGTCTGGTGCTCTTTCAGAAACTCGTTGAGCAACATCGCATTCACAGCGTCGTAGCGAACGGTAACGGCGAAGGCCGGTGATCAGTCAAAACCGATGCCAGAGCGACGCGAACTTCACTGTGCAGTGTGCGCCGTAGATTAGGCTACACAGGCCTAACGACAGTCGCAGTCGTTCTTCAGAACTGAAAATAAACGAACGGCACGGGGCCGGTCGCTGGAAATAGTTCCAGCGCGAGAAACGCCAAGACGTATGCCGGGATTTGAATACGCGCCGGCTGCAAAGCGAGACGATCGATAAACTGGCTGCGTTCCTGGGCGACGGTGAGAAACAGCGAAATGAAGATCAGCACGATGGTGCCCGTCGTGAGCAGGAAGTCCCCGGTTATATGGGTGGATCCAAACAGCGCACCTAAGACATATCCGCTGCTCTGAAGGGTTTTCCCACGAAAGAAAGGCGCGCTTAATACGAAGGCTGTAAACATTGCTCCGACGCTAAACGGCACGAACCAATGCTCCTTCATAACCTTGTCGATCGCTGTTCCTGCTGTCGCCCGGTGGAAAAGACGGTAGCCGATTAGCAGAAGACCATGGTAGGCGCCCCACATTACAAACGTCCAGTTCGCTCCATGCCACAGGCCAATTAACACCATCACAACAAAAATGTTGCGATATAACACCAGACGCCCTTTTCTCCCCCGGCTGAATGGCATGAACATATAGTCACGCACCCATGTGGAGAGAGTTATATGCCACCTTTGCCAGAAGTCGGGCGGGTTTCTGGCCAAAAATGGGCGCGCGAAATTAAGCGGAAACTCGAAACCAAGCAGCTTGGCACAACCGCGAGCGATGTCCGTGTACCCAGAAAAATCGAAAAACACCTGCATGGTAATAGAAAGACAGCCCGACCACGCAGCCAGCCAACCCGGGTGCGCCGTAGGATTGTTGAAGTACGAATCGGAAACCACAGCGAACCGATCGGCGAACACCATTTTTTTTATCAGACCTGACACGACGAGGATGATTCCGCTCTGGATCACAATTGCCTTTGGTGATTGCCACGACCAGATCTGACGAATGAATTGTCGCGCACGAATGATCGGACCGGCAATGAGGTGAGGAAAAAATGCGATGAACAGCGCGTAATCGATCGGGTTTCTGACGGCCTTCATCTTTCCCCAATAGACATCGAACGTGTAGGAGAGACTGGCGAAGGTGTAGAAGCTGACGCCGACAGGAAGCACGATTTGCAAGACCACCGACGACGGAGCAATTCGAAGCAATGCAGCCAGCGAGCCGGCAAAGAAATCGTAGTACTTGAAGAACCCAAGTATCCCAAGGTTAACGACGAGACTAATGATAAGCAGAAGCTTTCTGCGACGGCCGGTTGCAGTTTCCAGGAGGATTCCTAGGTAGTAATCCACGATCGTAGACGTGAGGATGAGTACGATGAATCGCGGGTCCCACCACATGTAGAAAACATAGCTTGCAAGTAGCAGCAGGATTTTTCCGAAGCGGAACGGCACGCTGTAGAACAGCGCCGCCACGATGAAAAAGAAGACCCAATACTGGAAGCTGTTAAATAGCATGCTGGAGTCGTTAGGTAATCAATCTACTTCGCTTCTTCAGTTGCGGAGTCCTTCAAAGACGGTTGAGCCTCAGAGTCATCTTGTGATTTCGAGTCAGGTGTTCGAAGGCGACCCATTAGCTCCGATACAAGCTTCTCGGTAAATTTCTGGCGCCCCTTCGCGTTTAGATGGAATGCGTCAAAGTAGTATTCCGGTTTTTCGAGAAACTCGAACGTGTGTCCCGGCAGTGAAAAGCTAGTCCTCTCGATAACGGAGGTTGGCAGAACAGATTCATATCCTTTGGAAAATCCGCCAAGCTCAAGAAATGGACCGCGAGGAAGAGGCGCAAGCACGATGGCGGTGGGACTATTAACATAGCGATTCACGATCCGAGGGATCCAATCGCGTTGCAGTTTCAGCGAGTACTCCGTGTCCGACTGGGATGGTTGTATCAAGCTCTTCCGGAAAGCCAACCTCTGAGCTTCTGTTAACTTTGGCGCGAACGTTACCTGTCCTGTCGATGCATCGTAAGATGTCCCCACCAGATCGTAATCCCGTCCTTTGTACTCCGAACGGGAAGGCGTTTTGTCGGCCTGTCGAACGTTCATGATTCGCGCTATGGGATGGGCAAGAAGATCGACAACATCGTCTTGATACGCTGACCCTCGTAGTATGCCCGCGATAAACGCCCTGAATCGGCCAGACCATCGTTGAAAACCAGAGGCAAAATGGAAGCCGTCGCCGTATCGGAGTAGCGGAGCTGTCATAGAAATTCGCAGTGGATCGGCGTTATTTGGTTCGTAACCGAGGCCGTAAGGAACGATGATCGCTGAGTATCGTTGCGCGGTCGGATCGACTTCCCGAACCATGTAATACCAGGTGTTAGCGGATGCGGCGGGTTCGGCGAGACTAACAAACTTAAGCCCGGCGTCGGAACCAAGCTCATTCGCCAACGTCGCAGAGAATCCCTCAGCTATACGTGAATCACCTAGAACCAGCACTTCCTTTAGGCCTGATGAAGGGCGTTCCTTTTCAGCTCGTGTAATTCTCTCCACACGTCCCGCGTACGAACTCGGAGCCAGGATCGAGACGTACAATCCGCTATGAAAAATGGCGCCATCGACGCAAATGAATGCGACGATGCCAAGTAGAAGGTTTCGTCCGACGTGGAGCGGCCGAGGCGACGTTGTCGGCTCGACTGGAAATGTTGTTCGCACCGGTCCGGTCGAACTGAGGTAAACAGCGAAGTACACAATCGCTGTTAGTCCAATGATTAGCGCCCAGTGGGCGAAAGATTCCCAGGACGTCGAGCGTCGAGGTGACACGCTCTCGGCAAACCCAGAAACAGTTATCTTAGCGAGCAACGTCTGTCGCTGATCGTCGCTATAAAGTTCGAAGAGATAGCTATGCTCATTAATCCATGGAGCGACCTGGGTACCTCGCGAACCGCTTGCAAAAGGAACCGGTTTTCCGCCTTCTTCAGTGACAAAGACAAAACCCACCGAGGCGTTTCCAGTATCCCATTTGATCTCGGTGCTGCCAGTTCCATTACTGAGCGTCACGCGCTCTGGCTTTGCTGTGATAGTAGGCGCATATGCAACCCGAGCTGAATTGGTATTGGATGGATCTGGTTGATCAGCAGCGCGGAGAATCGGCGCCGTTCCCGAATACATGGCAACATACAGCGCACCAGCAGCTATTACTGAGCGAAGTTTCAGAAGTACCGACCAATTTCGCTGTTGTTTGTGAAAGCACTTATGCACTTCGCTTGTCATGCCAGCGTTACAATTTGGCACGAACGAATCGGCTCTGCGTAGTGGCTCGGAATTCTTTAGGAAGACGGCGGGCGAAGCTCGTACCAATCAACAATCCGAGCAGCGCTCCTCCAACATCCAGAAACACGTCGCGAACTGACGGCGTACGCGATTTGACGAACGTCTGGTGAAATTCATCGCTTGCAGCAAACAGTGCGCAGCCCAGCAGAACCAGGCCAAAAACCATCAACGCTCTTGTGTGAAGAGTTGGCATGCTGCGAAGTGCTCGCCACAGGAGAAGAGCCAGAATTGTATATTCAATAACGTGCGCGCATTTGCGAATAACGACGACCATTGTCCAAAGTGTTCTCGCCGACATACCGGGCTTCAACCAGACCAAGAAGGGAACGATGTATCGCGATGTTTGCTCGGTCGACATGGCATTGGTCGAGCCGACGAAGATCACGCCGAACCAAATCAGCAATGGCAACCAGTATTTGATGAAAGATTTCATCCAGAAGTCAGACGTCTGAAATCAGAGATCAGCACGGAAACGCCGAACATCCAACATCGAACACTGAACGTCCAATGGCAGAAAGCGAATCGACCATCGCAGCCTGAATTGAGAATTGGACGTCTTACGGCGGACATTCGACGTTTGGGCGACCATGTCCAGGAAAGAACTGACTACTCCCCTCGCCTTCGAACCGATTTTCATCGAGCGAATTTGGGGCGGACGGCGCCTTGAATCCGAATTTCACAAGCAACTTCCGCCGAAGAAGCGTATCGGCGAGTCGTGGGAAATTGTGGATCGTTCCGAAGCTCAGAGCATCGTAGCTGGCGGCCCGTTGCGCGGCAAAACACTGCACGAATTGTGGACGCAACACCGACAGGAAATCTTTGGACAGGCTCCTGATACCCCGCGTTTTCCGTTGCTCATCAAAATTCTCGATGCACGGGAGAAACTGTCGCTACAGGTGCATCCGCCTGAAAATGTCGCCGGCAGATTGGGAGGGGAGCCGAAAAGCGAATTTTGGTACGTAGCCACCGCAGATCCAGACGCTGAGCTTTTCCTCGGATTTCGTCAGCCGATCACGCGCGACGAGTTTGGGGAGCGACTACCCGATGGAACCGTTGTCGATCACGTTCATAGGATTGCCGTTCAGGCAGGCGATGCTGTTTTCCTCCCGGCCGGCCGGGTACATGCGATAGGGGCAGGCAATCTGCTCTTCGAAATCCAACAAAATAGCGATACCACCTACCGGGTCTTCGATTGGAACCGTACCGATCCAGCAACCGGCACGACGCGGGATCTGCATGTCGAGCAGGCAGTTCAATGCATCGATTTCGAAGACGTGCAGCCGAAGCTGATCCAATCGGAGGGCGAATTGCTGATTAGCAATCAGCTGTTCGAAATCCAAAAATGGAATCTTATCGAAGCCCGGGAAGGAGTCCCGCCCGGGCATTTCGCGATCATTTGTTGTCTCACCGGCAATCTCACCTGCGCCAACGCCAAGCTTGCGCCAGGACAATTTTTTCTCGTCCCCGCGCATTTAGAGGACCGGCAACTGAAACCACTCGCGCCCAGGACAAGTCTTTTGCGCATCACAATTCCGGTGTAGAGGCGGCCGTGTCGGCCGCAAAAGACTAAGCCCGATCAATTACGACAAATTCCCCTTGATAAAGCCATTCGTCCGCTCCCTGCACCAACCCCGCACGAACAGGATTCTCCCGAACGTATTCCCATTTTTGACTGTAGCTCTCATCGTTGCGCAATACGTGATCGAAAAATCCCGGTTGCCACAACGGACTTTTTTTGGTTGCTCCGAGTGCCACCGATATCGCGCGCTTCACTCCGTTCACCCACTGCGCAAGGTTAAAATCCTCGCCGCCCCGAATGAAAAAATGAAGATGATCGGGCATCATGATGCATCTACTAACAGCAATGCCAAACTCGTCCCGAGTTCGGCGAGCGTAGGATTCGAATGCACGGAATGCTAGATCTAAGTCTCTAATCTTCTGCCGATGTATCGTGCAAATCGTTATGAAATACAGCGGTGGATCGTACGTCTGAAAGACTTGCTGAAGTCTCGGCGGACGACCTTTTGATCTTCATGCATCTTGCGGCCGACACGACCGCCTCTACGCGACACTACGCCCACGTCCAAACGCGGGGAGCGGCTTCGCGATTCTTAACCGGCACTACATGCGTTTTTGGCTGTGACGGTTCGTCTCGCGGCGTAGACACAATGAATGTACCCGCTCCACATAGTGAGAAGCAGATGACAACAATCGCGAGTTTAAGTATCCGGCTCACGGACAGGTTGTCGGTTAACTTCAATCGGAATGCTGCGCCAAACGCCGGAGATAAGTAAAGCTATAAATCCCGGTACTATGTCCGTCGGCCCATCGGGGCTGTAGTGCATAACCACCCACCAGATCGAATCCGACCAGTTCAAAGCTCTTCCCGGTGTAGCTCACGTGCGGGCGCACAACGTGACCGAGCACATCTGGCTCACCGCCACAAGCCGCGCATGGGCACGCGCGCCGTAGCAGCTCGACTTTTAGAAACGATTCGGTGCGGTCATTCCAGGCAATGGCCAGTTCGCCTCCAATTTGTTGGATGTTGTTTGGCTCAAGTCGCATCACCGGCACGTTCGTGCCGAAAGCGTCAAGTTCCAAGCACCAAACCCCCAGGGAAAAGTCTAGTAATCAAAGCGGGACTCTTCTTTGTATTTGGGATTTGATGATTGGTGCTTTATGCGACGCTTATTTGCGCCGCGTTCGCTCACCAAAAATCGCGGTGCCCACACGCACCAGCGTCGCACCTTCTTCAACTGCGATCTCAAAGTCATTTGTCATTCCCATCGAAAGCTGCGGCAATTCCAAATTGAATTCCTTCTCGAGCGAATCGCGCAGCTCGCGCAGTTTCACGAAATATTGCCTCGAAGATTCTGCTTCGTCTCCGATCGGCGGAATGCACATCAGGCCTTCAATCGATAAGCGCCGCAACCCGAGCACTTCTTCCATTTCCTCGCGCAGCTTGTCAGGAGCGAATCCGAATTTGCTCCCCTCACCGGCCACATTCACTTCAAGCAAAACCCGCGGATACAATCCCTCTTCTTCCGCAATGCGGTTAACGTCTTGCGCCAGCGCGAGCGAATCGACGCTATGAATCATCTCGAATAGCGGCAGCGCCTGGCGCACCTTGTTTTTTTGGAGATGCCCGACAAAATGCCAGCGGATGTTTGACGGCAGCTCCGGAACCTTGGCGCGCGCTTCCTGGACACGGCTTTCGCCGAACAGAGTCTGCCCGGCTTCAATTGCCTCGCGCACTCTCTCGGTCGGATGCGTCTTAGTGATTGCCACCAGCTCGACGTCATCCGCCGATCGGCCCGACTTCGCCCCCGCGCTCGCGATTTGCTCGCGGACGCGAACGAGATTTTGGGCGACTGAATTCATGCCCAATTGTAGGGCAGGGGCTCCGTCTGCCAATTCGTTTGTTCGAGCAAGCGACGCGCTTCAATCAAATCCAGAATACAGCGGGCGTGTAGCATTAGTCGATCACTAGAAGCCAATCAGTTTCGTTATTATTTGCTGGCAAACCGAACAGAAATCACGCAGAACGAGCGGATTATGAAACCCTACTCTCTTCTTGTTGTAACGATCATGACCGCCGTAGCCTGCGCCAGCTCATTTGGGCAGGACAAAACCGCTCTACAAGCTAACGCGACGGTCGCCAGCCTTCTTGCAGGCAGCGCCGGTAAAAGTGTCGAGTTGCACTTGAGATCCGGTGAAAAAATGGGAGGCAAAGTCGCCCAGGTAACGGATAACGTCGTTCATCTTTCCAATCTTACTGGCGCTGAATATTTTGACGCATTCATTGACGTAAAAGACGTTTCGGCGGTCGTGGTTCGCGTCGGCGGCAGATAGCAACTCCTTGCCTTCGCATTTAGTGACGGTCCTTTCGTGGCCGGAGTTTGCCAGGCGAACTCTGTTCACGATTGCCAATTCCAGACGCGAGCGCCAATACTCTTGCCATGATTACGAAAAACATTGGTATGCTTCTGCTCGCGATTTATCTGATCATTGTCGGCATCGTTACACTTACTGGATTGGGAATCGGCTTTATCACCGGGACAATTGCGCTGGTGGCCGGCATTTTCATTTTGATCGGCCGTTAGCTTGCTCGAGGTGCCGGATTCGGGTGTAGGGTCGCCCGTGTCGGGCGAATTAGTTGCCCGATTCCACTCGGGCGAATTCCTTGCGGCCGGCACGGCCGCCTCTACAACAAGGCATTTCGGGTCACGCGAGAAATTCTGTCATCTGCTGGGCGAGCTTCGGACCAATGCCGCTCTCCTCGTGCTTGAAATAAACGAAGGCCTCAGTCCAGTTTGCGTTCTCGCCGCGGAGAAAATCGGACCAGCGTTTCACGTCTTCCTGGGTGTAATCTTCGCGCCGAAGTCGAAGATAGCCATAATCGGCAGTAATCGTCTTCGGCGTCGCAATTGTGTCTGTGTCGGCAATGCAGAGCGCGATATTGCGCGAGCGCAGCAGGTTAAGAATCTCGTCATCGAACCAAGACTCGTGACGGAATTCGAACGCGGCGCGCATCGACGGAAACTCACGCAGGAAGGAGTTTAAAACGTCTGCGTCTTTTTTGAATGTTGGCGGTAATTGAAACAGCACTGGCCCGAGGCGTTCGCCGAGATCGGTCACCACCTTGCAGAAATAGTCGACCGTGTTTGCGCAATCGCGCAATTTTGCCCAGTGCGTGATTTTCTGCGGTGCCTTTAAAGCGAAGCGAAATTTCTCCGGTGTTTGCGCTTTCCAGTTTTCGATTGTCTTCTGCGCGGGAATCCGGTGAAAGGTGTAATTGATCTCGGTGGTGGCGAATCGTTCAGAGTAAAACGAAAGCATCTTTGTCGTAGGCAAATCCTCAGGATAAAAATTTCCCTTCCATTCCGAGTACTGGAATCCAGAGGTGCCGATCCAGAAGTTCATCTTCAGTCCTCAGATTAGAACCGTCCCTTGTGCAAAACTACCTCAATCACAACAAAACCTGCTGCCAAACATCCACATCACATACCCAATCCGAATCGGGGTAAAGCGGCAAGCCCTTTGGATTCTCCAATTTAGCGGGAACAAGGAGCGATTATCACTGCCGCAATCTAATGAACAAAGGAGAAAACATGAAAAAAATCATATTGAGCATTGCATTGGCATTTTTGGCGCCGTTTGCATGGGCACAAGTCTCAGAGACTACTACAACGACCACCACAACAGACGCCGATGGAACGATCACTGAATACAGTCCAGGCAGCGCGATCGTGCTTAAAGAAACCAGCGGACCAGTTCGGTATCGCTTCGGAAACACTGTCACGTATGTGACGCGAAGCGGCAAAGTGCTGGATCCGGACGTCGTGAAAACAAGGGTTAAGGTGGGTGTTCCCGTCCGTGTCCATTACACCGGGACTGGCGGCAACATGATCGTTGATCGTGTAATCGTGGACGAAGATTAATCATCTAGTTTAGTTCGTCTCCGACGCGCCTTTCTGTTCCGTCAACGGGCGGGCAGCAAAGGCGCGTTTTTCTCCGGCCAGAGCGACTCTGCTGCTACACGCGATTGCGCCATCTGCTAGACGAAAGACCGTTTCAAAACCCTTTCAGACACGCATCGGCATCCGCGTAAAGGATCGCATTCGAATCTTAGTACCGCGCGGCGAGCTCGCCGCCCGGGCCCATTAGAACGGGGAACATGGCAAGCTGATCGCCGTCGAAACCAGAAAGGAAAAATGAAAGCAGTCTTAAGTATTGTACTGGCAATGGTGGCATCGTTTGCGTTGGGGCAAACCTTGCGGCAGCCGCTCATGAAGGAGCAAGACATAATGCAGCAACCGCGGACGAAAACCACCACTCAAACAACGACTACCACTGAAGCCGACGGGACAATCACACAATTCACTCCAGGCAGCGCGATTGTGCTTAAAGAAACCAGCGGGCCAGTTCGGTATCGCTTCGGCAATACGATCACCTACGTGACTCGGAGCGGAAAAGTCCTGGCTCCGACCGAGGTGAAAGAAAAAATCAGAGTTGGAGTTCCAGTCCGTGTGCACTACAGCGGCACTGCGCCCAACATGGTCGTTGATCGGGTCGTCCTCGAGGACTAAGTCCGATCTTTTCTTCGTACGCGCCTTTGTTGTTCCTATGGAGCAGCAAGGCGCGTTTTGTTTCTTTTTCAAAAGCGCTTCGCTTTCGACGAAACCGAATAAGACCGATCGCGGTCTGATCCACGAATTGTCCGTGTTATGAAGCTACAATTGAAGGGGAGTTGGAACGAAGTTAAGGGCAAACTTAAACAAAAATACGGTCAACTGACGGACGATGATCTGGCTTTTGCCGAGGGTAAGGAGGATGAGCTTTTGGGTCGTCTCCAAAAACGACTTGGCAGAACAAGGGACGAGCTACGTGCTGAGATCGCGGAGATGTGATTTTGATCGATCTTCTGTTGAGCGACTACGCTTCCGATTGGAACGCAGTTTTGCAGTCGCACAATCCACGTGCATCCTCTCAATAGCTCACTGGTTTAAGACAATCAGAGACTCTGCTCCGCGCAAATTGGCGGCGAGTTGTGAATCGGTCTAACTAACCGCCAACAGCCAGGCGACCGGATCGCAGCGCTATACGATTCAGGTGGTATGAGAAAATTCATTTACTTGTTGGCTATGTTGGGCTTGTTCGCCGCGTGCGAGCAAAAGACGACAACTGTCAATCCGCCTGCCGACAAAAAAGAGAGTAACACAACGATCGTAAATCCACCGTCAGAGAAAAAAGAGACTAATACAACAGTGGTAAATCCACCTGGAGGCAGTAGCACGACGAAGAAGGAAGAAAAGACGGATATCAACGTCAATACTTCGCCAAACCCCTAGATACATTATTGCGATCCGTCGAGCGCGCCGCGATTGTACGGGCGCGCGCTCCACACTCGACTCAAATAAATCAAGCTATGCGCCTTATTCTACTTTTAATCCTGCTATTGCTGGTGATCGGCGCACTACCCACGTGGCCGTATAGCACTGGCTGGGGATATTACCCAAGTGGACTGGGCGTCGTTATACTGATTATCTTACTGGTAATTTTGTTTCGCTAGTACTCCGCGAGAACAAACAATCGCGTGGCGAGGCAAACGCAGCGATCATCTTTTCCGACTCACACCTTATGCCGCAACGGCCTGAGTGCGTGAGTCAGTTTTTGCAAGCCTAATTCCAACCGTGTCTTCACGGTCCCAAGAGGGGCGCGTGTAGCAGCAGCAATTTCCCTGTGGCTTAGCCCGCTAAAAAAAGCGAGCTCGACGGCTTCGCGTTGTAAATGAGGCAGGGCTCGAATGCTTTTTTTCAAAAACTTGCGAAGATCATTTAACACAAGTGCCTGTGCGGCGTCGCGGCGAGGAGTCTGTGATTCCTGGACCACTCGTTTTTCGTAGCGCTCTCGCGCACGAGAATAAGCCTGACGCCGTCGCAACCGATCGATCGCACGCCGTCGTGCGATCGTTACCATCCAGCCGAGTGGTTTCCCAGCCTTGGCCGAGTAACGACCGGCTTCTTCCCAGACCTGAATGAAAATTTCCTGCAACACATCGTCGGCTTCGGCTTCTTCATGGACAACGCCATCGATCGTAGCTCGCAGTCTCTTACTATGCCGGCCATATAGCTCAGCAAGAGCGTCATGGCGCCGCCGGGAAATATGCTTCATGAGCACCTCATCCGGCGCTGATGCCACCGCAGGCTGATCCAGAACAGCGTCGATCATATGTGGCAGGTCTGCATTCGCAGCGTTGATTCCTGGACGCGACGTTGCCGCTTGTTAGGCACGACTCGCCGCCAATGCTTCTTGCCCGGATGAGAAGCGACCGAAGGCGTCGCATAACGCCACTGATGCGGCGTGGACGGGCAGCCTAATGTTGGGCAACACAGCCGAAATTTTCCTCCGGGCAAACGGCGAATGTCCACCTGGCGTCCTTTGAATTTCCTACCGCAAAGAACGCAGACACGCTGGTCGTCGAGCGAATTCCAGCTCCCAAAAGCATCGCCTGCGCGCAAGATCGAGAACCGATCATCGAGATTAAGATGAGCGATCATATGCAACGAGCAGTCTGCTCATCGCATCGACGCACACAATCGGAGCGCAGGCTGATTGTCTGCTAGGAGAAAACCCTACGGCGCCTGTAGTGTAGGTGGTTGACCGTCAGAGAACGTCCCTACAGCAAAACCCCAGAAGCTAAAGCAACATCAAACCCAGAAACCTGCAGGGATGACCGCATTTTTTGGAACCACGACAATGCCGTCCCGGATGAAATAATTGTCTGCATCCAGGTTCTGTGATTTCCCTTCCGGCGTAATTACGACGCCATCGCCAATGCGCGCGTTCTTGTCGATGATTGCACGATCGATCACGCAATTCTTCCCGATTCCCATTGCAGGCTGCGAGGGATCAGTTACGCCCAATTCAAAGAAATCCGCGCCCATAAGGATGCTGTTGCGGATGGTAGCGCCGCTCTGAATGACGCTGCGTATGCCGATGACGCTTCGCTCCAAGTGCGCATCCGAGATGATGCAGCCATCGGAAATGATCGCCTGGCGCAGCGTTGCGCCGTTGATTTTGCTGCCCGGCAAAAACCGCGGATGCGTATAGATCGGAGAGTCGGGTTCAAAGAAACTGTATTCTGGAACCACATCAGTCAGATCCAGGTTAGCCTCGTAGAACGCGCGGATTGTTCCGATGTCTTCCCAATAGCCGTCAAAGATAAATGCGCTGACGTGCCGATCCTTGATCGACGTCGGAATAATGTGTTTACCGAAATCGAACAAATCGCTCTCCATGCATTTGATGAGCACGTTGCGATTGAAAACGTAAATACCCATCGATGCCTGAAACAATTCATCGTCGTCGTTCGCACCAATGGCGCGAAGCAATTCCGGGCTCATCTTCATTTCCTGGACACCAGATTGATCTGACGGTTTCTCGATGAACCCGGTGATCCGCCGATCCACGCCGCTCTGCATGATGCCAAACTCAAATACCTGGTGGCGCGCCACCGGTTTCGTCGCCAGTGTGATGTCTGCGCCGAGCCGGATGTGCTGATGCAGCAATGCTCGAAAATCCATTCGGTAAAGCTGGTCGCCGCTTAGGATCAGGTAATAATCGTACGGGTGCTCGAGGAAGTAGCGCATGTTTTGCCTCACTGCGTCGGCTGTTCCCTGGTACCATTGCGATCCCTCCGGCGTCTGTTGCGCTGCGAGAATGTCCACAAAGCTGCGCGAAAAATTATCGAATTTGTAGCTCGCCTGAATGTGTCGATGAAGCGACATGCTGTTGAATTGCGTTAGCAAATAGATCGAGCGCAGCCCCGAGTTAAGACAGTTGCTAATCGATATGTCGACGATGCGATATTTGCCACCTAGCGGCACGGCGGGCTTGGCGCGATCTTTCGTCAACGGAAACAAACGCGTGCCCGCACCGCCGCCCATGATAATGGCGAGCGTTCGCTGCAATGTGCCTGGCGGCAGCGCGCCCGGCGCCTTCTCGGTCGCACTCTGCACAAGCGATTTGCTGTCCGCCTGAGTTTGCATCGCAAACAATGAATAACCCAGCATCTTCGGTTTTGCGGCAAAATTTTTGAAAACCGCGAGCGCGTGTGTGCTCTATGTTGCGGGTGATAACGGCCGCAACTACAGTCCCCGATCATGTGTGGAATAGTTGGCTACGTCGGCCGCGGACACGCGACCCCGATTTTGCTCGACGGACTGCGGCGCCTCGAATATCGGGGCTACGATTCCGCAGGTCTCGCTGTTGTCGATGCAGGGCAGCTCGACACCCGCAAATGCGCGGGACGCATCGCCGCGCTCACAAAATTGGTTAAGAAACAACCGGTATCAGGTTCGTTAGGCATCAGCCACACGCGGTGGGCAACGCATGGCAAAGTGAATGACGAAAACGCGCATCCACATTTTGACGCGAGCGGCAAGCTGGCGCTGGTCCACAACGGCGTCATTGAAAATTATCAGGCGCTCAAGGATGAGCTCATCCGCAGCGGCGACACGAACTTTCGCTCCGAAACTGACACTGAAGTGCTCGCGCATCTGATTGGGAAATTCTACGAAGATTCGTGCGCCAGCACGGTGGATGCCCCCGGAAAGAAGGCCCGGCTTTTCGAGGCTGTTCGTACTGCCCTTCGGCAAGTGATCGGCACGTACGGCATCGCTTTGGTCCATGCAGATGTACCGGATTTCATGATCGGTGCGCGCCGTGGAAGTCCGCTTGTGCTCGGGGTAGGCAATGGCGAAAATTTTCTGGCCAGCGATGTGAGCGCGATTGTCGCTTACACCCGCGATGCAGTTTATTTGAATGATTTCGATATGGTCGCGGCCGGACCCGATAAATTCGAGATCAGTTCGCTCGCCGGCGATATTACCGAGCATCCAGTCAGCAAAGTCGATTTCACGGCCGAGGATGTCGGCAAAGGGAATTATCCCCATTACATGCTCAAGGAAATCTTTGAGCAACCAAACACGGTCCGCGACGCGATGCGCGGGCGTCTTAACGCTGACGAATCCACGGCGAAGCTGGGCGGGCTGAACATGACGGCGCCGCAATTGCGCGATGTGGGACGAATCGTCCTCACCGGATGCGGCACCGCACTACACGCCGCAAGAGTCGGCGAATATCTGATTGAGCGAATGGCGAGCATCCCAACCGAAGTGGATTACGCCAGTGAGTTTCGTCATCGCAACACGCCAATGACCGCTGAGACGTTAGTGTTCGCCATCAGCCAGAGCGGTGAAACCGCAGACACACTCGGCGCTTTGCGTGAGAGCCGGCGGAAAGGTTATCGCACACTGGGAATTTGCAACAACGTCGCCAGCACGATCGCGCGTGAAAGCGATGGTGGTGTTTATATGCATGCGGGCCCGGAGATTGGCGTTGCCGCCACCAAATCGTTTACCTCGCAACTCACTATTCTCACGCTCCTTGGACTGCTCTTCGGACGGATGCGAAATCTGGCTACAGCCGAAGGAACGCGGGTGATCGAAGCGCTGAAGGCGTTGCCCGAACAGATTGAGGAGGTCCTGGAGCTGAGCGATCAGATTAAGGAAATCGCTGGTAGATATGCGGATGCGAACGGTTTTCTATTTTTTGGGCGGCAGTTTAATTTCCCGATTGCTCTCGAGGGCGCCCTCAAGATGAAGGAAATCACGTACCTTTTTGCCGAAGGCCATCCGAGCGCGGAACTTAAGCACGGCGTGATTGCGCTGATCCGTCCTGATCTGCCATCCGTTTTCATCGCGCCGGATGATTCCGTGTTTTCAAAAAACTTGAACAACATCGAGCAAGTGAAAGCTCGCAAAGGCCCGATCATTGCGTTGACAAGCGGCAACTGTGCGAAACATCTAAAAGGTATTGCTGACGAGATCGTCATGCTGCCGGAAACGCCAGATTACGTGATGCCCATTCTAGCGGTGATTCCATTGCAGCTTCTGGCGTATCATCTCGCTGTCGAGCTCGGCCGGGATGTCGATAAACCACGCAATCTCGCTAAGAGCGTGACGGTGGAGTGATGTTGAGTTAGAGACGCATTACCAGAGCTGATCGCTTGCGATCAAAGCGTTTCAATTTTGGCTCACATAATGTGAGCCAAGAATGAAAATGACCCCACAGAACGATGAATTGGAAGCCCGATCCGAGCAAATCACGATCTCACTCCGAGCAAATCACAATCTCGCTTGGAACAGATTACAATCTCATCGGCGCATGATGTGAATCGCAAGAATACGGCTCTGATGGCGTGCCAGCAGATAATCCACAAAATCACCAATGATTGAGTTCGGCTTGTTCCCGAGCTTTGTGACTACCCGGCAAATCAATGTTCTGCTTCGCGCGTGCCACTCCAGGTTGATCGCTCCATGAACATCGCGAGCACTATGTATTTTCGCCCAGCCATGCGGACGGCCCGGTTGTTTATGCCAGACTTTGATAAAACCGAATTTTTTTTCCAGCTGGGGATCGCTCATGATTTTGTTCCGCAGCGATCCGGTCCCAGTCGCGATTACCTGAATCACGGTCTGCATTCCACTGCTTAGGTTCAGCAGGAAATCATTCGTTTGGCAATGCTTGTTTAATTCCACGCGTCCATAAGAAACGCCAAAGGCGCGCATCCATTACAGCCCGGGGGCGACGCCCCCGGATCTATTCAAATCGAAAACATCAGCTCTAAAAGCTTCTATATCTGGGGCAATTAGTTAGCCGAGGGTACGCCGAGGTTAAACTGACCTCGCAGCTTTGGCGCTAGGACACAGACAGGATTGTCTGCGTCACGGAAGCAGCGAGCGATACATCACGTACACGTCGACATATCCTTTTTCTGGATGATGGAAAGCACCTGGCAATGTGCCAACGATTTCGAAGCCGAGGTCCTGCCATAGACGGATCGCACCGGTGTTCGTCGAAATCACATAGTTAAATTGCATCGCTCGAAAACCAAATCGGCGCGCTTCGCTCAAGCAATGCTCAGCCATTTTGCGACCAATTCCCTGCCCCCGAGCGCCCGCTGAAACCATGAATCCTGCGTTAGCGACGTGCGACCCGCCACCCGATTGGTTAGGCCGCAATATATAAGTACCAACGATTCCAATCCCTGGTTGTTCCGCTACATACGTCCGCGTGGCCGACGCGAACCAGTACGCCAGCGCATCCTCGCGCGAGATGTTTGGATCCAATGCATACGTATCCCCATCTGCGACGACTTCGTGGAAAATGTCCCAGATCGCGTCGCGATCAGCGTCGGTGACGGGGCGAATCTTCATGGTCGCACCAACATTGTAGGGCAACCGCTTCGGTTGCCACAATCCAAGCAGCTATCAGAGCACGAACCAGGCAGCAAGCACAGCGAGCTTTTGCTCGGCGCGCCATGGTCCACCCTTTGCCGGCACCGATTGTCCGAAACATTGTATCGCCCGTTTCAAATCGTCAGTGGACTGTTTCAACCGCGCACCCACCCTGTGGTAAGCGTCACGTTCAAGGAGAAGCTCAGTAAGAATCCCATGGTCCTCCAAGCTTTGCTCTAACACCGACCGAAATAAGCGTCCTTCGAGGGCATGCGCTTGAATGTGCGGATTTGCAATCGCGGCCGGATCGATCTGGCTTCCGACCATGAGCGCGGCGCGCTTGATTCGAAATCCTTTTTGCTCGTAGCCTTTAAGAAGTTTTGTAAATGACTGTTGCGAAACGCGTCGCACGATATTCTTGCGTTGGTTCACTTTTGTCGAGTCCGTTTCGAGTTTTCCCATCGCGGCGTGATACGGCTGCCGTGTTTCGGGACGACGCGGATCGGACAACTCAATGCGACTGACGTCTGAAAGCTGAGGGGAATCGGCGGTGTTTGTCAGCAGTACAACCGCCGCCCAACCCGATTTCACTCGAAATCCAAGCGCAGCGGTTAGAGTTTTGGTCACCGTGTTCTGAAGGTCACTGGGACTGTCGTTTGCCATCCCTGGCTGGGAGCAGACTTCCATTGCCGAAGCGTTTTTATCGACGACTGGTCGAAGTAAGGATTTCCCGTGGACGTGACGATCCGGATATCCCTAACGTTTCCCTCCGGATCGAACGTCAATCGGAAGCGGCCTGTTCCCGACTGTCCAGGCAGAGACTGCCCCGGCGGAAATGACGGCGCAGGCGCATAAAGCAATCGTGGCTTCGGCGTCGCGTGCGGCGTGGGGCTCGTTTGGGCAACTTGTGGCCAGCGTGCCTGAGTATCAGCTGTAAGCCTCGACAACACTGCGTCCAGAGCAGCGACGGGCCGCGCGATGGTTTTTTCGCCGGCCGACATTACGACACCAATGACGTCGCCATTCTCATTTACGACCGGCGACCCCACAGAACTCGCTGCGGTCGCTCCCGCAATCTCCAATCGATCGGACGATTGCCCAGTGATGGTCGTAGCACGAGCGTTGCCCTCGTTTCCAGCCAATGCACTGCCCACAACAGCAACACGGCTTCCGACCGACAGTTCTCCTGTCTTGTTCAGGTCAAGAAACCTCAAAAGCTTTTGGGGCTTTATTTCGGCCTTGAGCACTGCCAAATCCGCCGACTTCGAAGCGGTAAGAACTCCAATCACATTGTAAATTCCGCCGTCTGTCGTTTTCACAACGGCATTAACGCCGCCTTCAGTTGCATGTGCGGTGGTAACAAATTTGCCGTCGGCCGTGATGAAAAACCCGCTCTCCGTCCGCAACAAATTCCCTTTTGCATCAAACGTGGTCACCCAAATTACCGAGGGGCGAACCTTGGCCTCGAGATTTCCCAGTTCGGACGATGGAGTTTGGCTGGGAGTCGCTTGAGGCGACGGACTGACCGCTGCAGCCGACGGCGATTGCGCGCTAGTCGTAATTGGTGGCGGCGGTGGTGATTGCTGTGCGAGGAGCTGAATCGTCGCGTGCGCTATCGCTACAAAGACAATGATCCAAAACGTGGATCGAAGACACAACCGGGCGTGAATCCTCACGACGCAGTATAGTCTCGGGCAGGCTAGATTAATCAAGCCTGCAAAAAGGCGCTCGGCTTTGGAGATATCTGTGATGACACAACCGGCCACAGGCGGCATTCCCAAACCCCAATCTAGTGGTGCTTGAAATACTGAACCGCGCGTTCGTGTTTCTTCGCCGCAGCCTTGCTCTTGAACGTGCCGAGATTTTTCCGTTTGCCCGTTCTCGAATCTTTTTTGCGCGAGTACAGCCGATACTTCCCGGACTTCAGTTTTCTGATCATAACGATTTCTCGAGCTGTTGGCAGCGGCCGCGCAAATCCTACGCTTGTCGCCCATTAAATATTCGCAACGCGCTCGGAACTCGCGCGCGTTGAATTGTAGGGCAACGATTCCGGTTGCCGAATAAGACAGGCAGGCGGAGCGCCGTCCTACAGACGCTTTCTTGACCGATACGAAAAGCAAAGCACCAGCAGTGCAGTGAGAATTGCGAGGTTCGTCACGAGATGGCTTGGGAAACTCCAGTGTTGGCTGGCGTGACCAAAACAGCCGCAGGTGATGTCGAGTCCGCGTACTTTCGCAGCAGTGATGGCAAGCGTAAAGACCACCATCAGCGTGATTAGAAGTGTTAA
>Ga0126381_100002939_pt1 | contig 18535 bp, 19 predicted proteins | sample PanSoiMetPlot_28_FD_96465 | JGI IMG/M metagenome (GOLD analysis project Ga0126381, IMG submission 96465) | Tropical forest soil microbial communities from Panama - MetaG Plot_28 | ecosystem: Environmental > Terrestrial > Soil > Tropical forest > Bulk soil | place: Panama | collected 2016-02-17
GCCAGGGCGACGCGGTGCGGCTATGCGGCGAGTTCATCCCCGATGTGGCGAAGATCAAGGCCTGCATGAGCCGCAAGCGCGCGCAGGTGAGCGCGGCCTGCCGCGCCGCGATCGTCGGCCCCTCGCACGGGCATCACCGCCGTCATCGCCGCTGATCCCCGATCGCGCGATCACATGATCGGCCGCCAGTTGTGGCCGGCCCCGACTTTGCCGTCATCGTCGCCGACACCTTCGGCGATAGCGCCAACCGTCCACTCCGTCAGGAGGCTGGACCGAAAGGAACAGGTTGAGATGAAAACCGCCGGGCTCAATTCTCCCTTGTCGTTCTCGCGAAAATTCGCCGCGGCTTTCGGCCTCGCCTGCGCCGTCATGTTGGCGTCCGGCCTCACGATCACCCCAGCGACCGCGCAGGGCACGCCGGAGCAGCAGCGCGCCTGCCAGCCCGACGCCATGCGGCTCTGCAGCGAGTTCGTCCCCGACGTCGATCGCATCACCGCCTGCATGATCAAGCAGCGCATCCGGCTAAGCCCCGCCTGCCGCGCCCAGTTCACGGCGCACCCGAAGACGAAGTCGTTCAAGCACGCGAGCTGATCGCGTAGAAATTGACGTCCGGGCTTGCGTCCGCAAACTCGCTTGTCAGGCGATCGAGCGAACCACGCCACCGTCGGCACGTAGCGCGGCTCCGCTGGTCGCCGCGGCTTGTGGGACGCAAACATAAACATAGACCGCCATGCTCGCCACGTCCCCCAGCTGCCTCGGCCAATCCCGCCGCGATGGCAAAGCCGATGCCCGCGGTCGAGCCCGTTACAAACGCGCGCTTTCCGGTCAGATCGATGAAATGTGCTGCCGCCCGATGCTGGTGCCACATCTGGATGCGGCACGCATCTAGGCGCATATCAGCGCCACCCAATGGGTCAGGCCCAGGCCGCCGCCTGCTGCCGCATGTGCGGGAATCGCTCGGTGAGGAGCGAGCCGAAATAGTAGGTGGGCGTGAAGGCCGGATGGGCGCGGATCGTCGCGAGCCAATCTGTGATGCGCGGCTTGTCGCGCCACATGGTGTCGAGGCCTAGATCGGCCATGCGCACGATCGTCGGCATGACGCAGATGTCGGCCAAGGTCGCCTGCGCGCCCAGGAACCAGGGCCCGCCGCTGCTGCCGATCTCGGCATCCATGCGCGCGAGCGTGCGGGCCAGGCGGTCGAGCGCCGACTTCATCTCCGCATCAGAAAATCCCTTGCGGCCCATGGCCAGCATGAACTCCTTGCGTAACGGCTTGGACTCCGCAAAGGCGAGGAACTCCGCCTCGCTCATCGCGGCGAAGCGCGGCCGGAAGGCGAGGTTGAAGGTTGGAACGCGGATCGCGGCCGCCGGCATCTCGTCGATGAAATGCATGAGTGAGCGCATCTTGCGCGGGCAAGCGGCGTTTGCGGCGTGAAGCTTTCGGGCGCGGGCGCGATTTCATCCAGATACTCGCCGATGACGGCCGAATCGATCACGATTCGACCGTCGTGATCGAGGGTGGGCACAACGCCCCCCGGATTGAGCTCGAGGTAATCAGGCTTGAGCTGATCGCCGGCCAGGAGGTCGAGCTTGACCTCGGTGAATGGAAGTTTCTTGGCGTTGAGCACGAAACGCACACGCTGGCTGCAGGTCGACTGCGGTGCGTTGTATAGCGTGAACATTCAGAACGACGATTTCAGCCGCAGGTGATCGAGCCGATTGATCGATTTGATCTCGATGCGATGCTTCTCGTTGTCCTTGAATATGTCGAGCGGTATGACGGTGCCGGCATCGCCTTGCGCATAGAGCTTGCGGTAGAACTCCGGGAGATGGGTCACCGGCTCGCCGTTGACCCCCAGGATGATGTCTCCACGCTTGAGGCCCGCATGCTCGGCCGGTCCACCGGGGGTCACGTTGCTGATCATCAGGTGGCCGTGCATCTCGTCGGTGTTGACGCCAAGCCAGGGCCGGCCGGCACCTGCGGTGCGCCCGCTGACCATGAGGTCGGCGAGGATTGGCGGCAGCAGATCGGTCGGCACGAACATGTTGCCGGCCATGCGGTCGCCCTTGCCGGTGACGTCAGCCAAGATGAGGGAGCCGATGCCGACGAGCTTGCCCTCGTGGTTGAGCAGCGCGGCGCCGCTCCAGGCCGAATGTGGGGGTGAGGTGAAGATCGCCTGGTCGAGCAGATATTCCCAGCTTCCCGCGAACTCGCGCTTCGCCACCACGACCGCGGGCGCCGCATTTTCCGCGCCCCCATAGGCCGCGACCACCACCGCGTCGCGCTCCTTGAGTTCAGCGGACTTGCCGAAGGCAAGCGGCTGCACTTTCAGCGGCGCTATCGCCTGCAGCAGGCCGAAGCCGGTCTGGTGGTCGTAGCCGACGATATTGGCCGGCACGTCCTGACCGTCATTGGTCATCACCTCGGCCGAGTGAGCCTCGACCATCAGGTAGCCGATGGTCAGAATGAGCCCGTTGGAATCGATCACGACACCGGAGCCTTCGCGCTCGCGCCCGAGATTCTGGGTCGTGCGCCCGTCCGGATTGATGAAAGTCTTCATGTGCACCACGCCCGAGAGGAGCTCGGTGAGCGCCTGGGACTGAGCACGGGCTGCCGGGGCCATCGTCAGGGCAAAGAGCGCGACCAGCACCGCGCCGCACAATCCACCGGTCGCACTAGGTTGCCATCGAGATTGAATCCGCATGAATCCTCTCCATGAGTCGGAAGGCCTACAAACGGAACCCGGCTCGCAGCCGCAACAAACCGGGGCATTGCAGCAGCACGGCAAGTCGCGACAACGTACTTTGTACTTTAGAACTATATGCGTTCCGCGCGCGATAGCCATCGCGGGCGGGCCCTACTGCACGGGAAATTTACTTGTAGTTGAAAACTACGAGCCGATGCCAATTGCTGCTTCGAAGGCACGGCGCACCTCCGCCGGCTGGCCGTATTGCCAGCGAAAGCCGTTAAGGCGTGCCTTGAGGACCGGAATGTTCTCGAACTCCCTGAGGCTGACGCCTTCGATGCAGCGGGCACGCTCCATGTTCGGCAGCTCGACGCAGTTGGCGACATTGGAGTTGCGGATGATGCCCTTGGGCTCCGCGCCCCTGGCGACCGCCGCGAGCTCGTCGAAGAAGCGCTTGCGGATCATCGTGATGCCGACGTCGCTTGCGCCAAGATGCTCCAGACTGCGGTCCGCGATCGTGCCCTGCCCGACCCAGGCGATGATGTCCTGATTGATGACGTGGCTGGTGATCCAGTTCCCCTGTGCGTCCTTGATCGGGGCGTGCCAGGTCGGGATCGGGCCTTGCACATAGGGCTCCCGCTCCTTCGGCACCCGCGTGTAGAACCAGGAGACGCTGAGCGTGTTGCGATCGTCGATCGGCACGCGCCATTCGAAATGATCGCTGAGATAGAAGCCGTTCGGCCACAGCGTCACCCGGCCAATGGTCCAATTCGTGTCGCGCTCGTCGGCACCCTCGCGCACGCGCTTGTAGACGAAGCCGTGCTCGAACTCCTCGAACTTGAGCTTGAGGTGACGCGGCGCGTAGGGGCCGTCGGCGCCCTTGAGGCGGGTCGACCAGTTCTCGTGCATCCATTCGAAATGCACCGGGTCGCAGGAGTTCTCCTGGCACTGGAACCAGTTGCAGGGCACCTCCGAGATCACGATCTCGGCAAAGCCGTTGCGCCAGGTGAGCGGCTCCCAGACCGGGAGCTCCGGTACCGGCTGCGGCCCCAGATACGCCCAGAGCAGGCCGCCCGCCTCGCGCACCGGATAGGCGCGCGTGCGGCAGCGCTCCTTGTGCCGCGACGACGGGTTGGCGATATCGTCATAGGGCCGCTCGAGGCAGCGGCCGGTCTCGTCCATCAGCCAGCCGTGATAGTGGCAGCGGATGCCGGTCTCCTCGATGAAGCCGAGCGCAAGGTCAGCGCGCCGGTGCGGGCACTGCCGGTCGATGAGGCCAAAGCGGCCGCCGCGGTCGCGATAGAGAACGAGGTCTTCGCCGAACAGCCGCATCGCCCTGATCGCGCTGGCGTCGAGTTCGGTGGCGCCGCCGATCGGCATCCAATAGCGCCGCAGATATTCGCCCATCGGCGTGCCCGGCCCGACCTCGGTGAGCAGCCGGTTGTTCTCAGCGCTCAGCATGCTTTCAGCTCTCCCTCAATTCGCCCGATCGCGCAGCGGGCGCTCGTCACAGTTTGTAATACGCCGGAGCGAAGCGCAACCTGGGCAGCGCGCCGACAAGCGTGTATTGCGTATATGCCGATGGTGTAATACAATTTCGCATGAAGACACTCACGGTCCGTTTGCCCGAAGCGCTGGCTGCCCAGATCGAAGCCGAGTCGCGTCGGCGCAAGCTGTCGAAATCCGACGTAGTGCGCGAGCGTCTCGCGCAGACGGGAGGCACGCGCCGGCGACCGCCATCGTCGCTCGACGCCATCGCAGATCTTGTCGGCTCGGTCGATCGACTGCCGCGAGACCTGAGCGGACGGACGAAAAGGTACCTGAAGTCGACCCGCTATGGCGAGAAGCGTCCTGGTTGATGCCGGATTCCTGGTGGCGCTCCTGAGCCGCCGCGACGCCAACCATCGTTGGGCCGCCGCCCAGGCGCCGGTGCGGCCGCCGCCCTGGATGACCTGCGAGGCGGTGTTGTCGGAAGCCTTTCATCTGATCGGCGCGCGTGGAACGCGCAGTCTTGCGACCCTGCTCAGCCGCGGCGCCCTCCTTTGCGCCTTTGGCTTCGCGGATGACCGGGATGCAGTGCTGCGGCTCCTGCAGAAATACGCTGATGTGCCGATGAGCTTAGCGGACGCCTGCCTGGTCCGAATGACCGAGACGCTGAACGAACCGGTGGTGCTCACCACCGATGCCGATTTCCGCGTCTACCGCAGGCACGGCCGGCAGATGATCCCGTGCGTGCTGCCGGTACCGCCGCGCTAGCCCTCGAGACCGTTCGGCACGTTCTTGTTTTCGCTTTCGAGCTTCATGCCCGATGCCAGCGCCATGGTCTCCATCAGCGCGGCGAAATCCTCCCGCAGGTAATCCTCGGGATTGGACTTCAAGCTCGCGGCGCCAAAATGGCTCTGCAGCATCTCGCGCGCCGCGGCCGTCACCGGCATGGGGACGTCCCAGTCGCGTCCGAGCGCGAGGCCGAGATCGAGGTCCTTGCGCAGCAGCTCCGGCGTGAACGTGGTGGTCCAATCGAGATTGACCAGGGCCGGCGACTTGTAGCGCGTGAACATCGAGCCCATCACGCTGTTGTTCATGAACGACAGGAAGGCGTGGCGCGGCACGCCCATCTTGTTGGCGAGCAGCGTGATCTCGATCAAATTCTCGATGACGACGCCGAGCATCACGTTGTGGGCGATCTTGCACACGCGCGCGAGCTCGCCATCGCCCACGTAAGACACGCCTTGGGGCGCGAACGCCTCGATCAGCGGGATCACGGCGCGCGCGGCATTTGCGGGGCCCGACACGACCGCTGAGAGCTTGCCGGCCCTGATCACCTTGGCGTTGCCGCTCACCGGCGAGGCCACGAAGGCGCTGCCGAGCTTGGCCAAACGCTCGCGGATCGAGGCGGATTCCTCGACCGCGATGGTTGAGCAGTCGACGAGAATTTTCGGTGCGGTGCCGCCACGGGCCACGCCTTCCTTGCCGAAATAGACCTCATCCAAATCCTTGCCCGTGGACACGATCGAGAACAGCACATCGACGCCGGCGAGATCGGTAAGCTTGTCGACCACCTTGCCGCCCTTGGCGGCCAGCGGCTCCGCCTTGGCGCGGGTGCGGTTCCAGATGGAGACGTTGTGGCCGGCCTTGATGAGGCGTTCCGCCATGGGGAACCCCATGCGGCCCATGCCGATCCAGCCGATCTTCTGCGTATTGTTCGCCATCATCCTCTCCTCAACGGGTACGCTGCCAGGGGCTTTAGGACAGTATCGCGGCAGCTTCAACTGCACCGCCCGCGCCTGTAGGTTGGAGCCATGCGGGCAACGATCTCCAAAGCCAACTCAGCGGTCCGCAGGGCGCTGCCGTTCCTGGTTGTGGGCGCGCTCTGGGAGATCACTGCGCATCTCGGGTTGTTTCCACCGCGCCTTTTCCCGCCCATCGAAGACGTGGCGGCGGCCCTCCTGCGGCTGACGGCATCCGGGGCGCTGTTGCGCCATGCTGGGGAGACGTTGCTGCGGCTGCTTGCGGGCTTCTCGCTTGCCGCCGTGCTCGGCGTCGCGCTGGGTGTCGCCATGGCGCGCTCGCGTCTGGCGGAGGATTTGACGCTGCCGCTCGTCAGCATCGCGGCGCCGATCCCGGGCATCGCCTATGCGCCGCTGTTTCTCCTGTGGTTCGGGCTCGGCAATGGCGCGGCAGTCCTGCTGGTCGGCTTCGTATCGATGTTTCCGATCATCTTCAACACCTGGACGGGCGTGAAGGCGGTCAAGGACATCTGGCTGCGCGCCGCACTCACAATGGGCGCCGATCCGCGACGGCTGTTCCGGCACGTGACCCTGACGGGAGCGCTCCCCTACATTCTCACCGGCCTGCGGCTCGGCTTGGCGCAAGCCTGGCGCATCCTGGTCGTGGTCGAGCTCCTCGCGGCCGTGCCCTGGGGGCTCGGCTGGCTCATCTTCGGGGCACGCGAGTTCCTCAACACCGACGTGATGCTCGCCGGCATCGCGGTGATCGGCGCCATCGGGTTGGCGCTGGAGAATGTCTTGTTCCGGCGACTCGAGCAATTCACGGTCGTGCGCTGGGGGATGATGACATGAGCGAGCGCGCCCGCACGATCATTCGCGGCGCGCTCGCCGTACTGGCGGCGGCCGCCGCCTACGAGCTCGCGGCGCGGAGCGGCATTTTTGCAAAGGCACTGCTGCCGCCGCTCGCAAAAATCGCCGGCACGCTCGCCGCCATGCTGGCCGACGGCAGCATGCTCACCCACGCCGCCTACACACTGGCGCGGATGCTCATGGGCTTTGCGCTTGCGGTGGCGATCGGCGTGCCGCTCGGCATCCTGATGGGGCGCAAGGCGGCCGTCGAGGAGTTCTGCCTGCCCCTCGTCAACGCCCTGATGCCGATCCCTTCGCTCGCCTGGGTGCCGGTCTTCATCCTGTGGTTCGGGCTCGGCAACACGGTCGCGGTGCTGGTCGTCGGCTATGCGGCGATGTTTCCGTTGCTGCTCAACACCTGGGCGGGAGTGCGGTCGGTCAACCAGCTCTGGCTGCGCGCAGCCAGCGCCATGGGGGCGAGCGAGGCCGCACTGTTCTGGAAAGTCCTGCTACCGGGGGCGGCCCCGTTCATCATTGCCGGCTTGCGGCAGGCTTTCCAGCGCTCCTGGATCGCCGTGGTCGGGGCCGAGATGATCGCCGCCTCGGACTGGGGCCTGGGCTTTGTGATCTACGACGCCAAGGAGTTTCTCAATGCCGACGTGATGCTCGCTTCGCTCGCAGTCATCGGGACGATCGGCTTTGCGTTCGAGCGGCTCCTGTTCGGCACGTTGGAACGCGCAACGGTGCAGCGCTGGGGCATGGTCCAGGCGGCCAAAATATGAACAATTTAAGTGACATACGTGCCCGCAAACGGCCCGAATCGGGTACTATCAAGCCGCATTGAGGAGACGCGCAGTGGTGCGGTGCATCATTGCGAACACGCTTTTTTTAGGGACAACACGCTTTTTTTAGGGACAAAGCCCGTAATTTTTAGGGACAAAGCCCGTTAGGGGACTTGTGGTAATTCGCGTAGTCGGATTGTTAAGGATCGAAAGGGATTTGGCGAACAGGAACGAGCACGATGATCCAGCCCCCAACGCCGCGCCGCCCCAAGCGGTTTGCCGAGCCCGAGATCACCTCGGCAATTTCGGTCTGGCGATCGATGCTGGCGGCGTCGGTCAATTCCGTCGAGAAACAGCGGCGCGCCTATCGGGCCCATGATCCGCGGCTCGAAATGTTCGGGATCATATTGCTGGCCCCGCCGTTTGCCGTGCTGACCGTGGTGATCCTGCTGGTGCTGCTCGCGATTTTCGTGGTCTGGCTGTGCGTGGTGGGTGTGCTGTTCGCTTGCACCGTCATCGCTGATCTGACTAGCCGCGTGTGGCGGCGGGCGGGATTCGCCGGCAACCTGGAACATCGCGCGCTCGGTTATCCGGGGCGCTGACCTCTTCCCTCCCCGGCTTTGGGGAACTGCGTGCATCCCTTTCTGGAGGCGGTCTATCACGTGCGCTGCGAAGCGCGCCTCATCGAGGCGCGCGCCCGCGCCATCGCGGTCGAGCAGAGCGTGGAAATGCCGGTCGCGGCGATCGACGACGCGTTCGTCCGCGCGGAGATCGTCGGCCAGGTGGCTGGCATCGCAACAAAGGCCGCCGATCTCTTCGAGGTCCGCATTCGCCTCGCGGGCGAGACCGTCGGGCAGGACGCCGGCCAACTCATCAACATGCTGTTCGGCAATACGTCGCTTCACCCCGACGTGGCGCTCGCCGACGTCGAGCTGCCGGCACCGCTGGTCGAGACCTTCGGGGGCCCGCGCCATGGCCTCGAGGGGCTTCGGCAACGCGTCGGCGCCGCCGGCCGCGCGCTGACCGCGACAGCGCTCAAGCCACAGGGCTTGCCTGCCCCCAAGCTCGCCGACCTCGCGTTGCGATTTGCGCGGGGCGGCATCGACTACGTCAAGGACGACCACGGCCTTGCCGACCAGGCCTATTCCCCCTTCGCGGCGCGGGTGGCTGCGGTTGCGTCGGCACTGCGCGGCGGCACCACGCGCTACGCGCCGAGCCTGTCGGGCGATCTCAACACGATGCACCTGCAGATCGAGGCCGCGCGTCACGCCGGCATCGATACCGTCATGGTGGCTCCGATGGTTGCAGGGCTCGCCAACTTCCATCGGCTGGTGCGGGAGCATCCCGACATGGCCATCCTGGCGCATCCGACGCTCGCGGGGGCTGCGATCGCACCGCCGCTGCTTTTCGGTAAGCTGTTCCGGATGCTCGGCGCCGATGCGGTGATCTTTCCCAATCATGGCGGCCGCTTCGGCTATTCACCCGAAACCTGCCGCGACCTGGCCGCGGCCGCGCGGCGGGATTGGCAGGGCCTGCGCCCCTCCCTGCCCGTGCCGGCCGGCGGCATGCGGCGGGAGCGGGTCGGCGAGATGCTTGATTTCTACGGCGCCGATATCATGTTGTTGATCGGCGGTGCCCTGCTCGAGGCCGGCCCACAACTCACCGAGGCAACCCGGGCATTCGTCAGCGAGGTGCACAGCCATCGCGGAAAGACTTGATGCAAAGACTTGATGCAAAGACCTGATCCAAAGACTTGATCCAAAGACGTGATCCATGGATGAGAGAACGATCCACCGCCGGGCACACAACGACTACCGCTGGGACGACGTCGCCGAGCTTCCCTACAAGGAGGACGATCGCGCGCTGTTCAAGTCGATCACTCGTCAGGTGCTGTTCTCCGATTCCGAGCTTGCCGGCGAGCTGCGCTATTTCGAGGTCGCCCCTGGCGGCTTCTCGACGCTCGAGCGGCACGAGCACATGCATGCGGTGCTGATCCTGCGCGGGCGCGGCCATTGCCTGATCGGACACGACGTCAAGGCTTTGCAGACGCGCGACCTCGTCACCGTGCCCCCGATGACCTGGCATCAGTTCCGCGCCACCGAAGGCGAACCGCTCGGCTTCCTCTGCATGGTCAATGCGCGGCGCGACAAGCCGCAGCTGCCGAGCGCCGAGGAACTGGCGCGGCTCAAGACCGATCCTGCGGTCGCGGCGTTCCTGCGCGGCCGCGCGTCGATCTAGCCGCGCGCGCGACAGCCGTCGAGGAACAGCCGCACCGCGGCGCGCAGCCGCCGCTCCTCCTCCTCGGGCGGATCGCGGCCGACCAGCAGCGCCATCCGTTGCGGCACGCCAACAATGCTCATGACGAGTTGCTCCGCACACAGCCGCGGATCGTCGAGCCGCAACAGCCCGCGCTCGACGTAGCGCGCAAGGAGAGTCACAACCTCATTGACGCCACTGCCGCGATTGCGCTCGGCAAAGAGCTGCGCCAGCTGCGGAAAGCGGACGGCCTCGGAAATGAACAGGCGATGCAGCGCCAGCGAGTCCGGCCGCAGCGCGAGATCGAGGAGCTTGCGGCCGAAGGCGACGAAACCCTCCTCGACATTGTCAGGCAGCGGCTCGACCTCGTGCATCTCGTTGAGCAAGTTCGCCCGCACGCGTTCGATCGCGCCCACAAACAGCGCCGCCTTGTCGGGGTAGCGCGCATAGATGAAGCGCTTGGCGACGCCCGAGCGGCGGGAAATCTCATCGATCGAGGTCGCCTCCCAGCCGTTCTCCATGAACAGCCGCATGGCGGTCTCCAGCAGATTGCGGTGGCGCCGCTCCGCCTCGCCGCGCGTGGGCCGCCCGCCACGGCCGCGTTTGAACTCGCCTCGCTCCAGTGCGTCGGTCGTCAAATACCAAACTTCATCGCGCCGATGATTCCCTATTGTGCACAGCACTCTAAAAGCTATAATGCAATGCTATCGTTTCGTTACAATAAGGTCAAGTCCCGTGAGCCGCTTTGCATTCCTAGGATTGGTCCTGGCGGTCGCGCTGGCGGCCGCCGGGTGGTGGTGGATGGGCCCCCGGGCCCCGGCCATGATCGAGTGGCAGGGCTACGCGGAAGCCGATTTCGTGAAGGTCGGGCCGACCCAGCAGGGCCTGCTCACGGCGCTCAAGGTCGCGCGCGGTGACCAGGTCGCGGTCGGGGCGCCGCTGTTCGATCAGGATGACGCCGCCGACCGGGCGGCGCTCGATCAGGCCCAGCGTCAGCTCGGCCAGGCGCAGGACCAGCTCGACAACCTGCTGGCGGGCGGCAAGCCCACCGAGATTCAACAGGCGGAGGCCAATCTCGCCGACGCGCAGGCGGCGCGCGACAAGATACAAACCGATCTGCAACGTTCCGAGACACTTCTCAATCTCAGGTCCGGCGCGGTCGCGGTGCAGACCGTCGATCAGCAGCGCGCCGATCTGCGCTCCGCGGCCGCCAAGGTGCAGGCTTTTGAGGCCGCGGTCGCGCAGATGCGGGCGCCGCTCGGGCGCGAGGGCGAGATCAAGGCGCAGCGTGCGATGATCGAGGCGGCACGCGCCGCGGTGGCGTTGGTGCAGTGGCGGATCGACCAGCGTCACGTGACCTCGCCGGTCGCCGGCGTGGCCGCGGACGTGCTTGCGCGTCCTGGTGAAACCATCCCGGCCGGGGGCCCGGTCGTGTCGTTGTTGCCACCTGAAAATATCTTCGTTCGCTTCTTCGTGCCCGAGCCGATGCTGGCTTTGCTCCATCGCGGCGACCAGGTCACGCTCGTCTGCGACAATTGCCCGGCGAACCTCACCGCCACGATCTCTTTCATCGCGCCGCAGGTCGAATACACCCCGCCGGTGATCTATAGCGAGTCGAGCCGCGCCAAGTTCGTGACGCTTGCCGAGGCACGTCCGCTGGCGGGCGAGGCGCACTTGCTCAACCCCGGCCAGCCGATCGTGGTGCGGCCGCTCATCAAGGCACCGCCGAGATGACGGACCGCGTCATCGACGTGCACGAGCTGCGCAAGAGCTTTGCCGGGCGAACGGTGGTCGATCGGCTGAGCCTGCAAGTCGCCAAGGGCGAAATCTGCGGGTTTCTTGGCGCCAATGGCAGCGGCAAGACCACGACGATCCGCATGCTGTGCGGGCTGCTCCGCCCCGATGCCGGGAACGGGACCTGCCTCGGCTTCGACATCATTTCGCAGGCGCCGCTGATCCGCCGCCAGGTCGGCTACATGACGCAGAAGTTCAGCTTCTACGAGGACCTGACGGTGTTCGAGAATCTCGATCTCGTCGCCAGCGTCTACGAGATGCCGAGCCCGCGCGCAGCCGTCGACGCGATCATCGAGCGCATGGGATTGGCCGATCGCCGCGACCAGCTGGCGGGGCAGCTCTCGGGCGGCTGGAAGCAGCGGCTCGCGCTGACGGCCTGCATCCTGCATCAGCCCAAGCTGCTGCTGCTCGACGAGCCGACCGCCGGTGTCGACGCGAAGGCGCGGCGCGATTTCTGGGACCAGATCCACGACCTTGCGAGCGAAGGCCTCACCGTCCTGGTCTCGACCCACTACATGGACGAGGCCGAACGATGCAAACGCGTGGTCTATCTCGCGAACGGGCATCTCGTGGTGCAGGGCGACGCCGAGGAGGTCACGCGGCGCGCCGGCATCATCACCTTCGAGGCGACCGGGCCCGACGTCGACCGCGCAGCGCAGCGCTTGCGAGCGACGCCGGGCGTCGACGCCGCGGCAGTGTTCGGCCGGGCGCTGCACGTCGCCAGCACCGACCGTGCGGCGCTCGAGCGCGCCATCGCTTCCGAGGCGGGCCACGGGCTCTCCTGGCGGGAGGTCGAACCGCGGCTCGAGGACGTCTTCATCCATCTCTTGAGCGCGCAAGGAGAGCCCTCATGAATTTCTCCTTCAAGCGTCTGTGGGCCCTGCTGCGCAAGGAGTGGATCCAGGTCCGGCGCGACGCCATGACGTTGCGCATGATCATCGCGCTGCCGATCATGCAGCTCTTCCTGTTCGGCTACGCCATCAACACCAATCCGCAGCATCTGCCGAGCGGCCTGCTGTCGGCCACGCATTCGAAATACGAGCGCACGCTTGTCGCGGCGCTGCGCCATACCGGCTACTACGATATCCGCCCGATGTCCTCGGAAGCCGAGGCCGAGCGCGCGCTGGCACAAGGCGAGGTCCTGTTCGTCATCGAGATTCCGGCGGAGTTCGACCGCGCGGTCGATCGCGGCGAAAAGCCCTCGATCCTAGTCGACGCCGACGCCACCGACCCCTCCGCCATCGGCAACGCGACCGCGGCGCTCGCGGCTCTATCGACCGCGCTCGAACGCGACCTGCCGCCGCTGCTGCAGGCAACGCCCGCCGCGCCCCCTTTCCAGTTCGTGGTGCACGCCCGCTACAACCCCGAGCAGCTCACCGTGCTCAATGTGGTGCCGGGCTTGACCTGCGTGGTGCTGATGATGTCGACGCTGTTCATCACGACGCTGTCGATCACCCGCGAGCGCGAGCGGGGTACCATGGAGAACCTGCTCGCCATGCCGGTGCGGCCGATCGAGGTCATGCTGGCCAAGATCGTTCCCTATGTCTTCATCGGCTATATCCAGGTGCTGCTGATCCTCATCGTGTCCGCGTTCGTGTTCCAGCTGCCGATCCGCGGCTCCATCCCGCTATTGCTGATGGCGCTCGGCCTCTTCATCGCCAGCAATCTCGCGCTCGGCATCGCGTTCTCGACGGTCGCGGCGAACCAGATGCAGGCGACGCAGCTCGCGCAATTCACCCTGCTGCCGTCCTTCATGCTCTCGGGCTTCATGTTTCCGTTCCGTGGCATGCCGGCCTGGGCGCAATGGACCGGCGAGATCTTCCCGACCACCCACGCGATGCGCATCGTTCGCGGCATGTTGCTCAAAGGAAATGATCTGACCGCAATCCTGCCGGAGCTGTGGCCGATCATCGGCTTCACGCTAGCGGTTGTTACGGTCGCGGTCTGGTTCTACCGCGAGACGTTGGACTAGGCGCGGCTGATGGGTTTCGCTTGCGCTCGACCCATCCTACAAATGGGTCCGCCGCAGCCGGGAATTCTCCATGCCCCATATCGAGATCCGCGACGTCTCGCTTGTCTATGACACGCCGGGCGGCAGCGTCCTCGGGCTCGGCAGCGTGAGCTTCGACATCGCGGCCTCGGAATTCCTTTGCCTCATCGGTCCCTCGGGCTGCGGCAAGACGACGCTGCTCAACATCATCGCCGGCTTCCTCAAGCCGACCAGCGGCGCGATCTGTATCGGCGGCAAGCCGGTCAGCGGTCACGGCATGGACCGCGGCATCGTGTTCCAGGATTTCGCGCAGCTGTTTCCCTGGCGCACGGCGCTCGGCAATGTGGCGTTCGGGCTGGAAATGAAGGGCATGCCCAAGGCCGAGCGCGAGCGCATCGCGCTCGGCCAACTCGCCCTGGTCAAGCTCGAAAAGTTCGCCGCCGCCTATCCGCACCACCTCTCCGGCGGCATGCAGCAGCGGGTCGCCATTGCGCGCGCCCTTGCCTACAATCCCGCCGTGCTGCTGATGGATGAGCCGTTCGCCGCGCTCGACGCGCTCACGCGCGACGACATGCAGCGGCTCCTGGCGGAGGTGTGGCGGGAGACGCGCAAGACCGTGATCTACGTGACCCACAACGTGGCGGAGGCCGTGTATCTCGCGGACCGCGTGCTCGTCATGACGCCGCATCCCGGCCAGGTGAAAGCCGAGGTATCGATCCCGCTGCCGCGGCCGCGCGATCCACTGAGCGCGGAGTTTCTCGGCGTTCAGAAAGAGCTGCTGCGGCAGCTCGGGCATTAACAAAGGACTACGGAGGAGCCGCCGTGACGATCCGAACCGGACTGACCCGCCGACATTGCCTGGCCGGCACCGCGGCCGCGGTGCTTACGGTGAGCCTCGGCGCCCGCCCCGCGCGCGCGCTCGACGTGCTCCGCCAGGGCTACCAGACCAACATCTGGGGCATGCCGACCTACTATCTGCTGCGCTCGGGCGCACTCGAGCGGCACGGGGTCAAGATCGAGGAATTCGCCGTTGCATCCGGCAACCTCACCATGCAGCAGATGGTGGCGCGGCAAGTCGATCTCGGCACGTATGCGGGACAGTCCTTCATCATCGGGGTCGACAAGGGCGATCTCGTCGGGCTGATGCGGATCGAGGAAGTGGGTCGCACCGTGCGCATCATGGCGCGCAAGGAACTTGGCCTCACCAAGGTGGAAGAGCTCAAGGGGTTGAAGATCGCAAGCCAGACCGGCTCGTCCATGGCCAACGTGTTCAACGATACGGTGGTACCGAGCCACGGGCTCAAGAAAGGCGACTTCCAGGAAGTCCGTATGGATGTCAACAACATGGTTGCCGCGCTCGCCGCCAAGACGGTCGATGCCATGGTGAACGTCGAGCCCTACAATTCGATCGCCGAGGCCGACGGCATCGCCACGCCGATCATGGATTTCTGGAGCGTCGACCGGATGCCGGTGCTGATGGCGGCGACACCCGATTTCGTGGCCAAGAGCCCCGATACGGTCGTGGCCTATCTCAAGGCCTGGCGCGAGGTCGCGCGCGACTTCAGGCAGAGCCCCGGCAAGGTCGCGGACGTGATCCATGCTTTCTACGCCGCCAAGGGCTACACGGTGCCGCGCGACACGCTCGCCAAAGCGTTGGCGCTGGTCGAAGTCAATCCGAGCTCTCCCGGCGATCTCGAGCCCTACCTCAAGGAGCAGGCGGACATCTTGCTCAGGCAAAGGCTCATCTCCGCAGTCCCGGATTGGAAGAAGGCATTGCGGCCGGATTTGTGGAACAAGGCCGGCGCGTAGACCCTAGCCCGCATGAAGCGCAGCGGAATGCAGGACCGGCGGCCCCGGATTGCGCCTCGCTCGATCCCGGCTGCGAGCGTTCCGCACCCCATTTCATCGCGACCCAAAACGCGCTAAGGGGCACGCGCAAAGCCAAGGAGTATTGCGATGTCCGTTACCGATACGAGCCCGCTCGCCCAATCAAGCTACGAGCCGGTCGCCTGGAACTTCAAGCTTCTGGCCCAGCACGAGATGCAGGGCTTTGGCGGCATGGGCGAAGGCATGTCGATCCAGATCGCGCCGGACGGCCGCCGCATCCTGTGGCTCGCGCATGAGAGCGCGCCCAAGAATTTCACCGGCGTCGACGTCTCCGATCCCCGTAAACCGAAGGTCGTGGTGCAGACTGATCTGCCGCAGGCGCACATGCGTTCCAACTCGCTCGAGGTGACCGACAACATCATGGCGGTGGCCTATCAGACGCAGAAAGTGGGCCTCAAGCCCGCGGGCTTCGAGCTGTTCGACATTTCCGTGCCCGAGCAACCGAAGTCGATCTCTTTCTTCGATTGCTCCGGTCCGCATTCGCGCGGCGTGCATCAGCTGTGGTTCTGCGACGGCGAATATGTCCACATGTCGTCGGGCGCGCCCGACTTCACGCCGACGCATCCCAACGACGACCAGTTCTACCGCATCTTCGACGTGCGCAATCTGTCGAAGCCCGTCGAGGTCGGCCGCTGGTGGCTCCCCGGCACCCGCGTCGGCGACAGCACACCGCCGCCCGAGCGGCATCCCAAGCCGCTGCTCGACCGCGGCAACCGCGCGCATAATACGAACGTCTATCCGAACCGTCCGAACCGCTGCTATCTCGGCTACATCGACGCCGGCATGTTCATCATGGACATTTCCGACAAATCGAGCCCCAAGCCGATCAGCCGTTGGGACAACTCGCCGCCCTATACGGGTTTCACTCACACGGTGCTGCCGTTGTTCGACCGAAACCTCCTGGTCGTGACCGATGAATCAACCATCGACAACGCGGTTGATTGGCCGAAGCTCATATGGATCGTGGACGCGCGCGACGAGAAGCATCTGGTGCCGATCTCGACCTGCCCGCTGCCGGGGCCAGAAGGCTATGCGCAACGCGGCGGCCGCTTCGGGGCCCACAACATCCATGAGAACACGCCGCGTCCGACCGCCTGGCATTCCGATCAAATCGTTCTCGGCACCTTCTTCAACGGCGGGCTGCGCGCCTACGACATCTCCAACCCGTACCAACCGAAGGAAGTCGCGACCTTCATCGCGCCGGCGCCGCCGATGTCGCCCGCCAAGAGCATCCAACTCAACGATGTGTTCGTCGACGAGCGCGAGATCGTCTACACGGTCGACCGCTTCGCCGGCGGCCTGTACATCCTGGAGATGGATTTTTGAACTTGATTTCGACCCGCGAGCACCTCTCACCCCGCTTGCAGGGAGAGGGCCCACGCGCCGCGCGAAAACCAGAACGGGGCCTGGTGCGGGGGCGCCTCAACAAACTCATGGCTCGCGCAGACGCCCCCTCACCCCAACCCGCTCCCCGCAAGCGGGGCGAGGGAGCGTGTGCGGCGCCCGCGTCCGGCATTGACTACGGCCGTTGAATGCTAGAGTTGTTTCCTTCGCGCGCGGCCGGGCCGTTCGGACGGCGGCTCAAGCATCCGCGCGGCGCGCGCATTCCGGTGACGATCGTCACCGGTTTCCTCGGCGCCGGCAAGACCACGCTGGTGCGGCGCTTTCTTTCCACACTGGAAGGCCGCGGCACCGCCGTTGTGGTCAACGAATTCGGTTCGGTCGGGATCGATAACGCGCTCTTGCGCGCCAGCACCGACGAGGTGACGCTGCTCGGCAATGGTTGCCTGTGCTGCACGACGCGCACCGATCTGCAGGTGGCGCTGCGCGCCCTCGTCGCCGATCGCGACACCGGCAAGCTGCCCCGCTTCGAGCGGATCGTGATCGAGACCAGCGGCCTTGCTGATCCCGGCCCCATCCTGCAGACCTTCGCGACCGACCGGGCACTCGGCGGCGAATTCTTTGTCGAGGTAACGGTTGCCGTGATCGATGCAAGCAACGGCTTCGCGGCGCTCGACTGGTCGGCGGAAGCGCGCAAGCAAACGATCCTCGCTGATGCCCTCGTGATTTCCAAGACTGATCTCTGCGCGCCGGAGTCGATGGCGCAATTGCGCGCCCGCCTCGGCGAGCTCAATCCGCGCGCCGCAATCCACATCGCCATCGATGGGGCGCTCGATCCACGCTGCCTGATAGAGGCACCGGTGAGCGCGTCAGGGTCCCCCGCCGTCCTGGTCGCCGAGGCCGGCCATAGCGACGGTATTTCAAGTTTCGTGCTCCGCGAAAGCGCGCCGCTCGCCTGGAAGCCGTTCGAGCGGACGATAGAGACCCTGATCGCGCTGCGCGGCAGCGACTTGCTGCGGGTGAAGGGCTTTCTCAATGTCGTGGGCTGCCACGGACCGGTGCTGGTGCAAATCGTGCAGCATCTCGCGCATCCGCCGCTCGAGCTCGCCGCGTGGCCAGACGCGGATCATACGAGCCGGCTGGTCTTCATCACCCGCGCCATCACGCAGGAGCACGTATCATCACTGTTGCAGGCCGTGCGCGCGCTAGTCCCGCCAGACCCCCACTAGGTCGACTGGAGATTTCAAGCGCGGCTCCGCCTGCAACGACTGGCGCAGCATCTCGCCGTCGTCGCGTCAGACGGCGGCCGGGAGCGAGTAGCTCGCATCCGCGCCGCGAGCAGGAAGCGTGTCAGGGAAGATTTTCACCGGGCCACCGCGTACCACCGTGCGGTGGCCCGGAAGTCGCCTTCCTCCCGTCATCGGAACTTCCGCTGCGAGTGAGGCGCGGTTCGCAGCAACGCTTGACGATGCGAATTCCGTTTGCGCTCGCGCAGGCATTGCGCTCCCCCTGTCCGCTGCGCCCACAAGCCGCATAAGGCTTGGCGCCGGTTCAGGCGCGCGGCAGACTTTCCAGTATCTTCCACGGCAGGATCGGCAGGTCGCGCACCCGCACACCGATGGCGTCATGGATGGCGGCGGCGACCGCGGCATCAACCCCGGTGGCGCCGAGTTCGCCGATCCCGCGGCTGCCGATCACGCTTGCATGCTCGTCGTATTCGTCC
>Ga0126381_100002940_pt1 | contig 18527 bp, 13 predicted proteins | sample PanSoiMetPlot_28_FD_96465 | JGI IMG/M metagenome (GOLD analysis project Ga0126381, IMG submission 96465) | Tropical forest soil microbial communities from Panama - MetaG Plot_28 | ecosystem: Environmental > Terrestrial > Soil > Tropical forest > Bulk soil | place: Panama | collected 2016-02-17
GAAGCTACACCAGCCTGTGGAGGGTGTGACGCGATTTCGAGTTGCAGGAGCTTCAAAAGAAACCTGGGATCGTTGGATGGAATAGCTGGGCGAACAATACGCTCATACGAGAGCGATTCGTCAAGTGACATTTGTATATGAAGAGAAGACAATGACAGTGCTCTTCTCGACGCACGCAAAACGAGATTATTGATCATGTTGGATCCTATGAAGAGCAAAGGATCAATCTGCTCAATATGTGTCTCGAATTCGATGTGCTCATGTAACTGGAAAGCGTCTTCTATTGGTTGGAACGTATGTTGCGCTGTTCCGCGCGCGAGATGCAGCCAGCAAGTGGACTGCTGGCCCATCCGTACTACCAGTTCCTCTTCTGGGAGTTCGGCCAGCTCACCTAATGTGCGAATGCCCCAGACAGCAAATGTCTCGTAGTGCTCATCATCCAGCCGCAAGGAGAATATGGAAATATCTGCAATTGAGCAGGCTTCTTCGCCGGAGGGAATAATAGTGATGCCTCGGGTTGATTCTGCTTTCATGCGTGCAGCATCGAAATTGGCGCTGACCGAAACCGAAGCTCGAAATCCCGCAGACACAATAGCGTTTCGGATGGTTTGGGCCAACTTGGCAGGAGGGCCGAGCAGCCGCTCGGTGCCTGATATATCGAGAACAAAGCTCGAGGAATTAGGTGCAAGTGTCTCTTCAATGCGAGGCGAGAACTGTGAGATGCATTCGAGCAGAACCATTCGCGCAGCATCCTCGGTTTGGTGAGAGCGGGTGAGGATATGGATGCCGTCCAGGTCCTCAACTTCGAGACGAGCCATTCCCGGTACAACGCCGCGTTTCCGAGCGAGATGATTGAATGCACAGACCCTTTCCTGCGGCGGAGAGCCGTCGAGAACAACGACTGAATTCGATCGAAGATCGGGCCTCAGACGCAGAATAGCCTGCGCGGGAAACTCCGCAGCATGAACTGCCGCGTAAAGCGAATTGTGCGGGTGGCTGTTCATGCCCTCCTTTCAGCATTCCAATTCGCATGTGTAGACCAGGTGGAAGCCGGGGGTTTGCGTTCAATAGTTGTGATCGCAGAAAAACGCTCTCTTCGGCGCCGAACACTATAGCTGAATCCTTGAACAACAGTACCTGTGGACGATATGACGCTACCCGGTTGGCATTCCAGTACAACTCGAGCGCTCGACAGTGCATACGCGGACTTACCCAGAACAATCAGGCAGCAGCGTGTGCGGTCGGCTGCTTGACGAAAGCGGAACCAGGTGGCAAGTGGAATGCGGCGTCCATGCTCGATCTTTTCGTTTCCAAGATCGAGAACGATGGCTGCAAATCCACCGGCTTGAAGAAGTAAATCTGTGGCGCGGATCGCCTGATCGAGTCGCACCCATGGCAGAAATTTTGTGTAGCCTGTTTTGCGTTTTGAATTGGATTGATTTTGAGCAGATATGTCACAACACCTCACCCAGAGCAACTTTTCGAGACAGATTCCGTTTGCCGCTGCGGATTCTGGATCGAGAGTGTCTGAGGCATCGATCCATGCGCAGACGCTTCCGGAACGAGTGTGTTGAGCGAGGAAGGTCAAAGAAATGCTGGTTCGGCCTGACGATATCGGACCGGTAATCTCACTGATAGCTCCGACAGGCAGTCCGCCATTCAGCAATTCGTCTATCTCCGCGATACCTGTCGATGCAACTTCGCGAATGGTTCGTGTCGTTGGCGTTAGAACGGACGGATACCGATGCTGAAATTCGGTCTCGATTTGTTTACGAAGTGCAGCTGAGGAAGGCATGGGAAGTAAAGCAGTTTCGCTTTTTGTTCGCCTATAGATTCTTACAAATTGAGATCTGTTGTCAAATCTGACCGTTCTTGTGGAAACTCGAAAATCCTATCGCAGACAAATAATGATGCACCTTCTACTAAACGCTTATATAACAATTATTTAGATACAACCTATACCTGCGGAATCTCAATCCTTTACCGGTTCAAGATGCGCCGTGAAATGTCGTAGAAAAGGCGCTTCATAGGTGAGGCGTAGACCTCTGATCTGCTCGCGCCTTCTGAAAACTTCAAGAATCACCTCGACAAGGTAGTCGACATGGCTCTGGGTGTAAACGCGGCGCGGAATCGCCAGTCGAACCAGGTCCATCTGCGCTGCTTCGGCGAACATCAGCTTGCCGATTTCGACGGAGCGAACACCGCCTTCCAGATACAACTCTGCGGCGAGAGCAACGCCGGGAAATTGCTCCGGCGGAATGTGAGGCAGAAACGCACGTGCATCGATATAGATTGCATGACCGCCGGGCGGCTGAACGATGGGAACTCCGGCTTCGGAGATATGGTTGCCGAGGTATGCTGTAGAGGCGATCCGATAGCGAAGATAATCCTCTTGCAAGGCTTCCTGGATTCCGACGGCGATTGCTTCGAGATCGCGTCCGGCGAGTCCACCGTAGGTCGGATATCCCTCGGTGAGAATCAGCAGGTCCTTCTCCTGCTGTGCGAGCAGATCGTTGGTGGTGCAGAGAAAGCCACCGATGTTTGCCATGCCGTCTTTCTTCGCAGACATGGTGCAGCCATCGCCGTAACTGAACATCTCCTGCGCGATCTGTTTCGGAGTCTTGTCTGCGTACCCGGGCTCGCGAAGTTTGATGAACCACGCGTTTTCAGCAAAACGGCACGCGTCGAAGTAGAGCGGAATATGATGGCGTTTGCAGACAGCGCTTACCTGGCGAATGTTTTCCATCGAGACGGGCTGGCCGCCACCTGAGTTGTTGGTTACTGTGAGCATCACGAGCGGAACGCGCTCTCGACCCACACGCCCGATCAACGATTCGAGTGCGGCAACATCCATGTTGCCTTTGAACGGGTAATGCAGAGACGGCTGACGACCTTCGGGAATGAGCAGGTCAACGGCTTCAGCCCCGACAAATTCAACGTTTGCGCGTGTTGTGTCGAAATGTGTGTTGTTCGGGACAACGTCTCCTTTCTTGCATGCAACACCAAAGAGAATTCGCTCCGCCGCACGGCCCTGGTGCGTAGGGATCACATGCTTGTAGCCAACGATGTCCTGGACAGAGTTGCGGAATCGATCGAAACTGCGGCTTCCGGCATAGCTTTCGTCTCCTTCCATCACGGCGGCCCACTGATGCGTCGACATCGCGCCGGTGCCCGAGTCAGTGAGGAGATCAATAAGCACATCGTCTGCATGTAGGAGAAAGAGGTTGTAGTAAGCAGCTTTCAGCAGATTTTCACGCTGTTCTCGCGTCGTCCAGCGGATTGGCTCGACACTCTTGATGCGAAAGGGCTCGATGATTGTCTTTACAGGCATGGTCACTCTCAATCGACGGGTAGTATAGGCGATTGTGATCGATACAAGCCAAAGACACATAGGAGACCGATGCTGGATGAATGCACAAATCGAATCGGCGTGGCCGGGCAGAGTATGCTTGCATTGCCGGATGAGCAGTTGCTTTTGAGCGCAGCAAGACGAGTGCTATGGGGGATGGAGTATGCGGTTTTGGAGATTGATTCGAGTTCTGCCGTTGGTATTTCTAGGTATTGCTACGAGCGCGATGGCACAAAGGGCAACTGAAGCCCACGCGCTGCCAAACGCTCTTCCAGTCAATCCCAATGCAACTCCAGAGGCGCGCGCACTGCTGAAGGACATTGAGCAGATCTCAGGACATTACACGCTGACAGGCGAGCACAATTATCCAAACCACCTTTCGCGCTGGTCTGATCGTATCTACGATCTGACCGGCAAATTCCCCGCCATCTTCGGACAGGACTTCGGTTTCTCAGGGGGAGAGGACAAGGATTCTGTCGAGGGACGCCCTTCGATAGTGCAAGAGGCTATCAGGCAATATCGAAACGGAGCTGTGATTGCGCTGACGTGGCACGCAGTGCGGCCAACGGACGATGAGCCGGTGACGTTTCGAGACAGCGTACAAGGCCATCTGACAGATTTTGAATGGAACGAACTGCTGACGCCGGGAACGGATATTTACAACCGTTGGGTTGAGCAGGTGGATGTAATTGCGGGGTATCTGCGCCAGTTCGAGGACGCCGGCGTCCCAGTGCTGTTTCGGCCTTATCACGAGATGAATGGGAACTGGTTCTGGTGGGGCGGTCGGCCAGGAGAACACGGTTCGGCGGCGCTCTACCGGCAGCTTTACGATCGCTTTGTAAATGTGCACCGCCTCAACAATCTTGTCTGGGTTTGGAATGTGAATAGTCCGGGTGGCAACGCTGGGCCGGTCGAAGGGTACTATCCGGGTCCGAAGTACGCCGACGTAGTCACGATGGACATCTATGGAAAATTTGAGCTCCCGTACTACGACAGCATGCTTAAGCTGGCAGACGATAAGCCGATAGCGCTCGCCGAGGTCGGAGCCATGCCATCGCTCGATGTGCTGGCACAGCAACCGCGCTGGGCCTATTTCATGATGTGGAGTGGGATGGAGGCGGTGAATCCTCCAGAGCAGCTTCAAGCGATGTTTCACGCGCCAAATATGCTGAACCGCGGCGATGCTCCATTCTTGGCGCGGCCGTCTCAGTCTGCAAACGCTGCTCACGCGTCGACACCAGACGCCTCTCCTCAAGCAAAGGCGCTTCTTCAGATGCTCAATCGAACCGCACCCTCGCACGTGCTCAGCGGCCAACAGAACGACGGCGCGATGCCTTCTGCAATGGAGGTTGTCGCGCAGGGTGTCGCGAAGCGCCCCGTAATCTTCGCTGCCGATCTCGATACCCGAGCTGATGCAGCTGTTTCGGCAAAGCGCATTGTTGACGAAGCGATGAAGCAGAGCCGCCAGAACGCGGTCGTCAGCTTTCGGTGGTTTGCGCCGAATCCTGCCGAGACTGCGGACGCCGGACACGATTCGCGCGCTCGCATGTTGACGGATTACGAATGGAAGGAGTTAATCACGCCCGGAACGCACCTGAATCGGCAGTGGAGCGAACAGGTGGATTCGCTTGCAGATGTGCTGAAGCCTCTTGCCGACAAAGACGTGGCAATTCTTTGGGCGCCGTGTCCTGAGCCGAATGGAAAGAAGTACTGGTGGAGCAACCGGCCCGGGATCCACGGTAGTGCGGTTCTTTACCGAATGCTCTACGATCGCCTTGTGAATCACGATCACCTCACGAATCTCGTGTGGGTGTGGGAGGCAGCGGCACCGGGTTTTGGCCCAAATGCCACCGCAAGCGCATACAGCGGATTTTTTCCTGGACTGTTGTACGTTGACGCGCTGGAGCTTGATGTAACTCGAGCAGAACCTCGATTCCGCAGCGATATCTTTCTGCAATCCGTCGGGGTTGGCAAACCGATTGGTATTTTTGTAGACGGAAAAGCGCCGGCGCCATCATTTTTTGCAAACGAGACGAACTGGACATGGTTTGTGCTTGCCTCTTCGGCGAGCGCACCTGGATCGGCAACCGCGAACACTGCGGATGCAAATGCGGAAACGATCACCGCGCTCTATGGCGATCCACGTGTCGTGTCGCGATGATGCAGCAGCGGGCGGAAAAGCTATTGTTCCGGCTGGTCCGCGAGTTTGTGCAACCGAGCGCTGACATTCCACAACGCGCGTCCGTCGTGATAGGCCGCCTTCCAGATTGATCCCTTCTCCTCGGTCATTGGCGTACCGTCCGCCTTGGTCAAGTTGAAGTCGCCGTGATACTTCGGGTCGATCGTATGCTTCTGGATGAAAGCCCATTGTTCGACGAATCTCTGGAAGTACACACCGGTTTGCTGGCCGTAGCGCTCATGCATCATCAGCAGGGCATTCAGGCCTTCGAACTGAACCCACCACTCCTTTAGCGTGTCCTCGGGCTTGCCAAACGTGGTGCCTTCACGAAAGAAGCCGCCATGCTCTCTGTCCCATCCGTAGGCGAGCGCATGGTCCACAAGCATACGGGCCATGCGTTCGGTCTTTGCATCAGCTTGTTGATGCAGCACCTCATCTGCCTCCAGCATCAGGTAGGCGGTCTCGACATCGTGCCCGTAAGAGTCGTGATCCGGAATCGGCTGCCATGCGTTCGTGAAGTAGAGGTTCATCGCACCGGGTTCGACGCATATCCTGTCCCGAACGATCGCGAGCAACTCCTCAAGCCGCGATCGCAAGGTTGGATCAGGCCAGGCGCGATAGAGTTCTGTAAATGCCTCGAGCAGGTGGATGTGGGTGTTCATGGACTTGTAGTTAATGGGGCCTATAGGATTTGTCGCCAACATGCCGTCGGGCACACGCGGGATGATGGGCGTTCCGTCACGCGAGAGCCATTCGAAGTATCCGCCATGGGCTTCGTCATGAGCATGTTTGTCTGCCCAGATAAACCCCTTCTTTGCGAGTTCGAGAGCCCTGGGATCATGTGTAGCTGCATATGCGGCCGCGGCTCCATAGATGCAAAAGCCGATGCCATATAGCTCTTTCACATCGCCAAATGCCGGCGTAATCTTGCCGTCATCGTCGAGCCCCCAGAAGAAGCCGCCATGTTGTTGGTCCCACATCACGTCCGCGAGGAAGTTGACCCCATGGCGAACGATCGGGATGTATTGGGCTTTGAGGGCAGGCTCACGCAGTACGACCTGTGCGGCTACCCAGGTCATGCGCCCTTGAAACACTGAGAACTTTCCATCGCTCGGCAGATCCGTCCAGTCGCGTGCAAAATGAGATTGAAATCCGCCATGCACTTTGTCGACGGATCGCGGAAACCAGAGGCCAAGCACATCGGCGTGAAGAGCGTCTTGCGCCTGCGAAGCCAGCCTGAGGTATGTTTCGCGTGCGGGTTTGATGGGTGTCGGCGGGTCGACTGAAACGGGTTGTTGCACAAGGCCCAGATAACTCAAGCTGAGCAGCAGAAGAGCGAATAGTCTCATCGCAAATTAGCACTCGTCGGATGTTCGTCGAGAATCCTACCACAAAGGTTCCATGCCCTTTTGGCACAGAGCGGAGCATCGATCGCGCTTTGGAATTCGTTGGAATTCGTTTTGCAAAAATGGGCGACAGCCGCGCACCCTTGCGACAGACCCAGATCGCTGATCTATAGACAATTCTTGCTGCTCACCCTGACCACCGTTACAATAGGTTCAAGAATCCATACGAATTGATTCCGGACCAGAAGCGGTCAAATCCCTGGAGTCGGGAGTACCCGGCGCCAGAGCGCAGGACGCCGCTCAGGAAGGTATTTTGTCATGTCCAGACATCCATTTCCCGCGGCCTCGACCCAGCGCGCAGCCGATCTTGAGAGCGTGATTGGCGACGAAATTACCCCACTATCTCCTGTCCGCCCGGAGGCTCGCTGACAATGTCTTGGGACGCAACCAAACTGCTCGAAGGTGATCCCGATCAGCCCGGCGAGTTGTGTATCCGCGTTCTGGTCGATCCAAAGCTGCCGCTGCCCCTGGCCATGGTCGAGTGTGCGGCCGATCTCGACATTGCAGTCACTGTCAAGCGCTGTGAATCGGAGTTTTCTCACCGGCTGATCTACGAGCTTTGCCTCTCCGGAACTTGCATGGCTCTGTCAGAGTTCGACATGCGGCTCGCCCAGTGGCAGCGTCGCCACCGCATCGCCAACAAGAGCGAGGTCGACATCCATCTCGAGCGTATCGCCCAGCTTAGTGCAAAACCAGAGTAGGTGCGTGTCCTGCTGAATCCCTCTCAAGTTCAACGCTCCGCTGCGTGATGTTCCGGAGCCAGGGCAGCAAGCGCTCTGAATTCCCGCTGTGCCCGACGCAATATATCAGTTCGCATGGCAAGCTCGTGGCGATGATCGTATACGTAGGCCTCGATGCTTAATTTCATCACGATGTGACGCGTGTCGTTATCTTCGAGATCGACCAAAACCGGCCGGCCCAAATGCGTGTACGGAGAACAGATTGCGACTTCGCGGCCGATGCGCAGCACAACACTCGGATCGAGGCCTCGGTGCACATTGACGTCGGTGATGACCAACGCCTCGGGAACGCTGCGGTTAGCATTGAATGTTTGCTCATTCAGAATGTCGGAGTTCGGAATCGCCGCAATCTTTCCGTCAGCCGTTAAGAGCTTGGTACTACGCAATCCAATGTGAACGACTTCTCCGTATGCACGCCCGATCTGGACGCGGTCTCCCGTCTGGAAAGGGACATCGGCAACGATCACGAGGCCCCCAACAAGATTCTTGATCAGGTCCTGCAGGCCCAAGCCGATTGCCAAGGCAGCCGATCCAAGAACCGCAAGGAACGCGTCTCGAGATGGCGCGAGGACATCGACAACGATCAGCAAAGCAGCAAACCATACGAATATTCTGATTGGAGCCTGCATCTGGTTCGCCAGAAAGCGCAGGCGCGGGTTGTGCGTCTCGATGCGTTGAAAGAATCGCTTCATCCACTTCAACAGCACCCACGTCAGAGAGATCACGATGACCGCAAGCAACAGCTTGCCGATCGTGATTTGAGCGATAACCCGGGATTCCCCATGCATCTGCATCACACCAGTTCCTCAGTGAGATTGACCCGACGCAGCGTAGCGTTCACGAACCGGTGGGCCTCCGGGCGAACACGAAACCCGGGATGTTCAGGATCCTTGTCGAGCAGCCCCAGGCTCACGAGGCGATCCATCCGCGTTCTGCTCGACTCGTAATCCTCGCTGAGAATTTCAGACGTCTCGCGGTATTCGAGCGAGCCATGCTCCTGAATGACAAGCAGCGTAAAGAGATCCTCCTGCAGGAGTTCGCCCCGGAGGGTGGCAAACGCGGGTTCGAGAGGTTGGCGGATCTTCAGGGTTTCCCCTTCCACTCGCTCAATCGAGCTCAACCACAGCTCAAATGCGGAACGGAAGACGCCGCCGGACTGCTGATAGAGAGAATCGAAAAAGAGTCGCTGCGGGGATTCTTCAAGTCCGAGCAAGTTCCTGACCCTGGTAATTCTTGGATCGCGAGCGGGAGGTGGAGCAAACTCGAGGCGCAGCCCGGAAAGTCGATGGCGCTCGAGGAGTGCATTCTCCAGATCGTCCCTTGAGACACTCATGGCATTGATGCGATGTGAGAAGACACGAGAAAACTGAGCTCCCGCAGAAAGTACCTGGAAGGCTCTGTCATTCATTGCCAGTATCCAGAGGGTGGTGAGAGCAGTTCTCTGGATCCAATGCATCAGTCGAAGGGCCCCGTCGAAACCACCTACCTTACGGATGTAGATTCGCTCGCCTTCTTCGATCATCAGAATCCGCCGCTTCGCGTTGAAGGCTTCTTCGAGGTCAGTTTCTGGTGGGATCTCCAGCAGATCGCGGAGAAAGTTGTCGATCGATTCAGGGGTGATTGACCGCTCAGTGAACTGGGTGCGAATGACTTCCCTGCCGCTGAACGCTCCGCTTGCGGCGCAATTCAGCAGACTCGTCTTGCCGCTCCCCCGCGCTCCCACGAATATGCAAGCCGCAAATCGGCCGTTGTCCCAGTCATTCAGCGCTTGTTCTAGGCCGACAAGTTCTCTGTCGCGCCCAATGAGAAATCTCGGGTCCTCGATTGGTGCCAGTCTGAAGAGCGAACCATAAATCCTTGGCAATTCCGTCTTGGAGGCGGGTAATGACAGCGTGTCCCGAAGGGTTGTTCGTCTGACCACGGGGCTGGCCGCTGCATGCGTCGGCAGCTTGCCGCCGAAGACCTCCATCGCGCGGTCCCATTGATCAAGACCCCAACGCGTCCCGCGGTGTACGATCACGCGCGCTCGTTTTCGTCCTTCTCGGGTAAGGGTTCGAGAAAGGCGGCGGCCGCGAGGCTTAAGAAGGAGTTCAATCCAACCGCTCTCAGCAGCCTCCAGGACGACCGAGCCCTCTTCGCTCCAGGTCCAGAAGGTCTGAGTTAGTTCTGATTCGAGTTCTTCGTGCGAGAAAGGGATATTTAGCTGCTCTCTAAGTACGCTGCAGGCGTTGCTTCTTGCCTGCTCGAAGAGTTGAGCCTCCGCTCCCCGATCCGCCGACTCCGCCCGCCAATAGTCAACAATCTCCTTTGCTCGACTAGTCTCGCGGACGACCTTGGCAGTGCCTTCCCAGTAGCTCCCCACGCATTGGCGCATTGCAGGCTGGCAAAATGTATTGAACGTTCCGCGGAGTGCTTCGCGCGGATGCATGGTGCGGAATCGGTTCTTGCGGGCCGGCGAGCTTAGTTCAGCTCCTTCCGGCAACCGCTTCGCGACTTCTTCTTCAACGAGATTTGACCGGGATCTTAGCCGTTCCTCGCAAGTGGCCAGCTGCATTGCGTCGACGGGCGCGGCGACCGACGGATCCGCTCCGTCTCTGACCCACTCAATCATTTGCTCCGCCAGAGAGAGTATCTCTGTCCGTTCCCGGCGCAGGCTTTCCACCAATTCGTGCGCTGTGTCGAGCCAGATTGCTCTTAGGTCGCGGAAGGCAACTTCGATTTCGTGCAGGGTTGTAAGAGCGGTCTCTCGCCGCCACCAGATCTCTGTCCGCCTGTGCCTTTCGTCGTCCTTTACGGCCTCTCCGGATTTGTTTGCATCGGCCGCAGACCATTTTTGGTACTTAGCAAGTAGTCCCTTTGCGCGCGTCGCGCGCTTCATCAGCCTGGATTCCCAATCCGTCCACTCTTTCGCGGTACCAGTGCTCTCGCGGATGCGCCATGCCTCGCAAAGATCGAACCCAGCTGAGTACAGCAACTCCTGGAACTCTGCGTCGATCGGCTCACGTGTGCGCACTAAGGCCGCCGACGCCTGCTTGTCAAACTCCCGCATGGCTTCGAGACTGCGGCGAATCGGACGCAGGCGCGCGAACTGTTCTGTCGGCTCGATCAGAAGGAAACGGGATTCGTTATCATACTGCCCACGCGTCTCCAGGAGGTCGTGAGAATCCGCGCGCGGGTTGCGCAGGTTTCTGGAAGCCACCAGCAAGCCATCCGTGATTCTGGATATGTCTTCCCAGGCGGCTTCCAATTGGAAGACTAGACGCGCAGCCCCCCTGGTGGCCGGGGGCACAGAAGATACTGGCGCGAATGAGGCCACGGTTTTTGTCCGCCATTCAACAAGACTCCCTAAGTTTTGGACTAAACAAACCTGCAGCCGTGCCGAAGCACACCCCTTCCTCCAAAACTGCACGCCAAAGAAACGACGGAGCCGCGTTGCCTGGATAATCCGTTTCGCAAAGATCGGACGCCGGGACAAAACCCGGCGCCCGACTGGTTCACCTTAGGGCGTCTTGCTGGGAGATTTTTCCACTTCGACTTGTTGACGACGCACCGTATCCTTTACGGTCTCGACTCGATCGGAACCCGACTTGCGCAGTGTTACCTCTTCGACCACGCGCGCAGACTTGCTAACGACCGCCTGCTCCGCCGTCTCGGTGACTTCATAGGCCTTGTCCGACCAATCGATATCTGCGACGTACGACGGTTCGCTGATAGCCTTGCGAACTACTTCAGCGTGCTCTTCGTGCAGGCTTACCTGCTCTTCCACCGGACGCTCGGTTACGAACCGGCGAATGCGGGTTGTGCCGGTCTCGAAGAGTCGCTTGCCAACGTTCAATTGCTCCTCGGCGAGCCGCAGCGTCTCGGGATCCTTCGCTTCTGTCTTTGCGATCGGCGGCGTAACGAGAGCTTTGGCTTCCACCGGCACCTTTTCGCCGATTTTGGCTGCAGCAGCATGCACATCCAGAGGCTGATGCACATCGAGCAACGACATGACGCGCGCAACCTGATCGTCCGGTACGCGAGCTGCTAAAACTGCCCCGCCCTTATCGATCGTGTTCCCATAGACCGCGGCCTCATGATCCCATACGTTTTCGCCGAATAGCCGGCGCCACAGCCCAACGTGGTCCGTCTCGTGGGATTTCAAAGCCGTGCGGTCAATGATGCTCAGGTCCGACGCATCGTAGCCGGCGTTCTGAAGCACCTTCATCGCGTTTTTCGCCTTGTCAACGCTATCGTATGCGGTGACTACTTTTTCCCAAGCCATGATCCTTAACTCCTTTGATGCCTACTTCTCTGCTGCTGGCGCCGCGACTGCGACTGCTGGGTTGTTGTCTTCAGGAACCCGGGTAATCACGGCCTCTTGCTGGCGCAACACCACGTTTTCCCGGTAGTTTTGGGTCTCGTGTATCCGTCGAACCCGGACTTCCTCTTTCAAGACGAGTTGCCGTTGAAGCACAATCGTTTCCTCTACCACGGGAATGATGGTGGTATCGCCCTCCGTACGAACCTCAGGGATCCGTGGCACCACTTGTCCCATCGGCACGCGTTCGACCTCAACCCGGTCGCTCTCGAGAAGTTGCTCTATCTGTTCTTCTCGCGAGTGCGTGACAGTTGAAACCTTTACCCGGCCTGTGGCTACCTGCCTTTTTCCAACGGATACTTCCTCCGCGAGCAAGGGAATAACGACTTGATCAAGCGGATTGTTTTGATCGAAAGGAATGCTCTCATCTGTGTTTTCGAAGGGCATATTGATGAAATCTCCGGCTCGCGCCTTGTTCAAGCAACGCCGCACTAGCGCTTCGTTACGATGAGTTCTGTGCGGCGGTTCTTCGCCTTGCCGTCCTCGGTGTCATTGGATGCGATAGGTTTCTCTTGTCCCCATCCGGCTGTGCCAATACGATTGGCATCGATTCCGTCCGAAACCATCATTGCCTTCACCGCTTCGGCACGATCCTCCGAAAGCTTCTTGTTCGCCTCCGGATCCCCTGTGCTGTCGGTGTGTCCCTCGAGTTGGACAGCCGAATTCGGATAACACTTCATAATCGCCGCAAGGTCGGTTACGGTTTGTCTCGAATCGGGCGTCAAATTGGTTGTGGACGAATCGAAGTTCAGATTGTCAAAGACAAATCGCTTCGGCAATTCGGATTCGGAACCCTTCATCATGAAGTTGGCGAGGTTGTAAGTGAACATCCCTTCTTGTGCGTTCACGACTGTCCCGCATGGGAGTGCGATGCTCGCCATGTGCGGCCTCTCGAACTGTGGGCGGCTGAATGAACGCCAGGCAAATAAGCCAAATGCGAGCAGAAGAAGCGGAACCAGCCAACCCCAGACCGGAAACCGCTTTCTCTCCGGTTCCGCAATCGTCATAGGACGCACGCTGGGAGCCGGCGCTGCTCCGCAGATGCTGGAGTTGTTCCCGAGACCAAGAGCACTGCCGAGACCACTGGGTACCCCAGCCAAAATGTTGTCTCTATAACCCGACATCAGCGAAGAGATCCCGGAAGCCCCTATGCCCGCACTCGTCACGTGCCGTCCGATTACTCCAACCAGCAGCGGAGCCACAACGCTTAGCAATTTCGAAGCCGAAGAGGACTGGATTCCCGACGTGCTGGCCATCAGGTTTGTGACCGAACCTGCGCGATCTCCCAGCAGGCTTGAAACCAAACCGGATCCTGTTCTTAGCAGGCCATCCGTCGCCGCGCCACCCGCAAGCAATCCACCTGTGTTGGAAAGCAGGTCGCCCGGCAATTGTGTGCTTGTGATCAGGTTGTGCACCTTCGCCGCGCCGGCGGGCGTGGAGGCCTCATTACACATTACGCCCGCAAGACTTGGAATCGCTGTTCCCAGTGCCTGTTGAGTCTTGCCTGGTGTTTCTCCGATGAGGGATGAAACCCTGGAAACGACATCGGGGGTGAACAAGCTCTTGGCTGAATCCAACAGGTCTATTGCCATTTCCGATCTCCTTCCTGCCGGTGTCTATAACCCGTCATGGATGTTTTGACTAACCCGTCATGGATGCTTTGACTCCGGAAGAATCCGCAGTCTTGGCTCGGGGTCTGCCTTCGTCTGTAAGCTTGTAGATGAACGGCTGTCCTACTCAGCACGGGTCGCTTTTGCCACTCCGGCAAAATAACTGACTCGCACGCACCCTCTCTTTTAGCCGTTCTACGTAAGAAAAGTCCTAAAGAAGTTCTGAAGAATTTCTTATCGGTTCAATCTCATTTGTCCCCGCTATGGAATATCCGCCGGGATCGAAGATCGCGCCGGCGCCTGTTCAGCAGTGAGCCGAAACGACTTGTTCAAAAGCGAAGTGCCCTCGTGCAGTTGCTCCTGCGTTTGATGTAAGATGTCGCTAGATTTTGCACGCGCCCGGCCGCGTTCGCTCTCGTAGCGGTTTGTTATTAGCCGGTTTGCCGCAGCGACAATTCGAAACTGTCCGATGAATCTGAACTCGCGCGGCAGCCTAAATCGAGCCGGTCACACCGGTCGTTCCAGATGTATCGGATATGCAAATCTCCCCCCCCCACAAGACCAACAGTGGTCTGGCCTTTGGACCATTTGTGCTGGAATCGGACGATCTGCTGCGCATCAGCGAAAACCGAGTGCACCTGCCTCCCAAACAATTGGAGGTATTAAGGTATTTAGCGCTGAGAAAGGGTAAAGTCGTAACCAAAGAAGAATTGCTCTCCTATATTTGGCCTGACGCGTTCGTTGGTGAGGGGAGTTTGCACCAATGTATCAGTGCCATTCGCAAGCAGCTCAGTGAGGCGGCGGGCGGGCTTGGCACAATCGAAACAGTCGCCAAGCGTGGCTATCGCTTTATTCTTCCGGTGACTGTTGTGACCTCTCCGGAAAAGACAAACAGAGTAAGTACAGCTGCTTTGCGCGTTGGGATTCTGCAGTTTGATTGCAAAGAATTCGTCGGACCCTCCGATCCAGGGGCGAGATTGGCAGCCAAGGTGGCCGCGCTACTCTCTCGACTTCACATCATAGGTTTGGAAGTGGCAAATCGGAGCGCGCTCGATCGGATATCCACTGATCCACGGGCGGCAGCTGAACAGCTTGGATTGAGTCTGCTGGTCACGGGTCATCTTTTCAGGGAAGCCAACGAGCGAGTTGGAGCGGAAGTCGAAATTCTCAGGGCTTCAGACCAAACGCTTCTTTCGTGTCGAGTGATTCCCCCGAGAACAACGGAACGACTGGACACCCGATTGTCGGGATGCATCGTCAGGCAGCTTCCGTTCCCCGAAACAGGCATCGATCGCAATGAAATTGCAGAAGCGATCGAAGCAGGTGACGAGTTCTTCAGCCTATATCTCAAAGGCCTGATGCACATGCGGGGAATGTTTTCTCCCAGCCTCATGGGACGGCGCGAAGAAGACCCCAGACTGGCGATTCGATTTTTCTCGCACGCTGCCGAAAGGGAACCTGGAAACGTGGCCTCGCAGATAGGTCTGGCGATCTCTGCAATATTTGCCAACAGACGAGGGCTCATTTCCGCGGACGAGACTGTCCGATTGGGGATGGGAGCCTCCGAGGCTGCTTTGGCGATTGACCCGCGCTCTGCCAGCGCGCGAGCCGCCAGGGCGATGTTGAACTGGGTCTTTTGCGACAAGCAACACAACGGAGAGAGCGAGCTGCGCTCGGTCCTCGATGAGAACCCGTTCCACTTCGCAGCCACCGAGTTCCTCGCGATAGCCTTGATGCGGGACGGACGCTTAACCGAAGCCATTCAGGCGTTGCAGCATTTTCTCGAGCACGGCCAGGACACCGGAATCTTGCGATCATGGTTGGCGTACGGACTCTTCCTCGACAGACGATTTGAGAGTGCACTGCGCGAGGCAAGAAGCTGCGCAGAGCTCTTTCCTGATTGGGAATTGGCGTGGGCGCACTTGTGTTTGATTGCGGCTCACTCCGGCGATCATAAGCTGGCACTCGAAGCCGGAAGCAGACTTTCGAGAATCACCAACAACGGCTCACTTCTTGCCGTCGAAGCATATGGCCTTGCGCAGGCTGATGAGAAGCAAAAGGCAGAGGAACTGGCGGACTACATTCTGTCATTTAACTGCGATGCTTCGGTGCATTCCGCGTTGGTGCCGGCGTTGATCGGTTTGGGAAAGATACATGATGCGCTAAGTTGTCTCGAGCAGGCGAACAGGCTGCATGATGTTTGGGTTCCCCTCCTGCTCATCGATCCTCGACTCGATCCAATCCGTTCCAATCGTCGATTCCTGCATGTGAGAAGTTGCTATCCGCCGCTCAACGCGAAATCTGAATCCGAGCCGGCGACCCGTGCGAGGTTGAGTTTCACCAGGCTGCTGCCGGCTGGCTAGTCTCACCTTAACAAGCGAGCGATAAATCAGCGCGGAAACCACGCTGCGATGCGTGCAGATTCAGATCATAAGGCATCGCCGGAGACGCAGGCACACCTCCGCTTCGGAGTCACGAGACCTGAACGAATCGGAGAATGACCTTTATCCCGGCCGGTTAACGAGGACCACGATGCTCCGCGGGTTTACCCTGTATGACTGACCAGTGAACGCAACTTCCGTGCCGGGGTCGGCAATGTCGGTCGGGCTTGGCAGCGATGTATCAACTACTCTCATCCATTGGTGAATGGCGACAGTTGGGACATCCATCTCAAGCGCGTCCCAATACATGTTCATCATCACGTGAATATCCGGGTCAGAGCCGAAACCGGCCAGAGTAAAACCGAGCGCTCTTCCCTGGCTGTCGTCCCATCCAGGGGTGTTCAGCTTCGTACCGTGCCACGTGATATCTTTCACGCCGCGATCATTCGCCTCGCCGGTAAAGAAGGCGTTCTTGCGCACCGCCCGGTATTTCCTGCGGAATTGAATGATGCGCTGCCAGAACCGGAGCAGGTCGGGGTGCTTCTGCACGCAGCTCCAATCGAACCAGCCGATTTCGTTGTCCTGGCAATATGCATTGTTGTTTCCATGTTGCGTATTGCGCACTTCATCGCCTGCCACAAACATCGGCACGCCGCGCGAGAGCATCAGGATCGTCGCGAAGTTGCGGATCTGCTGTTCCCGGGACTTCTCGATGCCCGTGTCAGAGGTTTCGCCTTCTGCACCACAGTTCCAGCTGAGGTTATCGTTGATACCATCGTTGTTGCCTTCGCCGTTAGCCTGGTTGTGCTTCTCGTTGTAAGAGACAAGATCGTTGAGCGTAAAGCCGTCATGGCAATTCACGAAGTTGATGCTGTTGGTCGGCTCACCACCGCGCGCTTCATAGAGACTGGAACTGCCTGCGATGGAATCCGCGACTTGCCCAACCAGTCCCGGGTCTCCCTTGACGAAGCGGCGAATTGTGTCGCGATAGCGCCCGTTCCATTCGCCCCAGCGATCGCCCGGAAAATGGCCGATCTGGTAAAGGCCGGCGGCATCCCAGGCTTCTGCAATGAGCTTTGTGTCCATGAGAGCTTCATCGAGCTCCACCTGCCACACCAGCGGAGGATGTACGGCAGGAGCGCCATCTTCGCCACGGGACAGAATGGAACCCTCGTCAAAGCGGAAACCGTCGACATGCGTTTCCTTCACCCAGTACAGAAGGCACTCCAGGATCAGCTTCTCGACCATCGGATGATTACAGTTGAATGTGTTTCCGCAGCCGGAGTAGTCCATGTAGTACTGTTTTGCCCAAGGCACCAGGAAGTAGTAGCTCTGGTTGTCGATGCCCCGAAAGCAAAATGTGGGGCCCTGATGATTGCCCTCATCTGTGTGGTTGAAGACCACATCCAGGATGACTTCGATTCCCGCTTTGTGCAGCGCTTTCACTGCGTCACGAAACTCCTTCAGATGCATCCCGTCTTCAGGCCGAACGCAATACGCAGAGTGCGGGGCAAAATAACCAACGGTGCTGTAACCCCAGAAATTCCACAGCGGCTTTTCATCGACTGTTCGTACCGGTACCGTCTCGTCGAAGTCAAAGATCGGCAACAACTCCACGGCCGTAACGCCAAGTTCTTTGAGGTAAGGGATTTTCTCAATCAAACCTAGGAACGTGCCCGGATTCTTGAGTTTCGATGATGGAGATTTGGTAAAGCCGCCGACATGCAGCTCGTAGACGATGGCGTCCTCGATCGGTCGATTCAGGGGCTTGTCGCCCTCCCAGTCATAGTCCTCAGGATCGATCACCACCGAGCGCATGGAAGTCGTAGCATTGTCCGAATCGTTGCACGCTTCCCCACGATTCCAGACCGTCTTTGTGTTGCCGCGTGCGTAGGGATCAATTAACACCTTGTTGCGGTTATGTCTCAAGCCCGCCTCAGGAAAAGATGGACCGCTCACACGAAAAGCGTAATGGGAGCCGGCCTTCAGATCCTTCACAAAAATATGCCAGAAGTGAAAGGTCTTGTTCTTCGATGGAATCAGTTGAATGGTTTGAAGGGGCTGCGGCGAATCATGTTCATCGAAGATAAGCAGTTCCACGCCTGTTGCACTACTGGAGAACAGCGAGAAATTCACACCGTTGTCCCGAATGGTTGCGCCTAACGGATGTGGTGCACCCTCCTCTGTGTCGAAGACGTGAGGAACAGATTGTTGAGTCTCGTAAACACGGGTAGTCGAAGCAGTGGCCATTGAGAACCTCCTCTCCTTTCGGCGGATACGCCCCAGACTTGGTCGATGCCATAAGCACACCAGTAGAGTACGTGGACGGGTTTCCTTATACGCGAACGCCTGACACATCGAAACTGTCAGAATTGACATTGATGCCGGTAATCTTCCAGCACTCCGATCAGAACAGAGGATCAGGGCCAGGAGAGCACAGTTGAAAGATGTTTCCTTCGGGATCTACCGCGTCACAAACTTCTCCAGGTTGTTGCCAGGGAC
>Ga0126381_100002941_pt1 | contig 18527 bp, 15 predicted proteins | sample PanSoiMetPlot_28_FD_96465 | JGI IMG/M metagenome (GOLD analysis project Ga0126381, IMG submission 96465) | Tropical forest soil microbial communities from Panama - MetaG Plot_28 | ecosystem: Environmental > Terrestrial > Soil > Tropical forest > Bulk soil | place: Panama | collected 2016-02-17
ATCCGGCCGCGCTGAAGCGTGTCTGGACCGCCCTCAAGGAGGTCATGGCGCCGGGCGCGCTCGATCCGCTGGTGAAGGAGATGATTTATCTCGCGGTCAGCATCACCAATGGCTGTGCCTATTGCAGCCACTCGCACGGCGCCGCCGCCAAGGGCAAAGGGATGACGCAGGAGATGTTCGCCGAGCTCCTGGCGATCGTCGGCATGGCCAACCAGACCAACAAGCTCGCCGACGGTTACCGGGTGCCGGTAGACGAACGGTTCGAAAATTTGTTTTGATGCCGGTCAACCCAGCTGGCCCCGTGGGAATTATAACTTGCCCGACGGGAGAAACCGAGGGTCGCAGCATCCGGAGGAAAGCATGGCCGCAGCCGTACAGTTCGATCGCGCCGCCGAGGATCTCGGCAACTTCACCGCGCTGGAGCACCTCAACGTCGAAATCCCCAACCAGGGCCTTGCCAGCGACTTTTATCTGCTCGGCATGGGTTTTACCCGCGATCCGTTCCTCTTCCCCGGTACCAACAACATGTGGGTCAATATCGGCAAGAGCCAGATCCACATGCCGACCGGTGACGCGCTGGTGTTCCGCGGTCATATCGGCATCGTCGTGCCGAACCGCGAGGAGCTGCTGAGCCGGCTGCAGGGGGTGAAGAAGAACCTCGCCGAAACCCGCTTCAGCTTCAAGGAGTACAACGACCACGTCTACGCGACCTGCCCGTGGGGCAACGAGTTCCGCATCTACGAGCCGGACGTCGCGCGCTTCGGCAACATCAATCTCGGCCTGCCCTATGTCGAGTTCACCGTGCCGGAGAAGACCGCGAAGAAGATCGCCAAGTTCTACCGCAAGATCATGGGCGCCAAGACCTGCATCGAGAAGAACGGCCACGGCAGGGCGGCGCGCATCAAATGCGGCCTGAACCAGGAGCTGGTGTTCCGCGAGACCGACCGGCCGATCCCCGAATTCGACGGTCACCACCTGCAGGTCTATGTCGAGGATTTCGGCACGCCGCACGAGAAGCTGCAAAAGCTCGGGCTCGTCACCGAGGAAAGCGACCGCTGCCAGTACCGTTTCGAGGACATCGTCGATCTCGACACCGGTGAGACGCTGTTCCAGATCGAGCACGAGATCCGCAGCATGACGCACCCGCTGTTCAACCGGCCGCTGGTCAACCGCAACCCGGCGCAGACCAACCGCAACTACATCCTCGGCGGCGACAGCTGGGTCTACAACCTGCCGGACACGGTCGGCCCCTCGGGCCGGGTCGACGACCCGCTCAAGGCGCCGAAGGCGCCGACCATCGCCAAGCGCCGCGCCATGCGCGCCGCCGGCATGGCGTAACGCGACCTACGCCGACAGGAAATCGCCCCCGTCCGGGATGCCGGGCGGGGGCGATGCTTTTTTTGGCGGTCTCGGTGCCCGCCGATATCGAGAAGCACGGCGGCGCCCTCAGACTGGCGAGTGCTGCCAGCGACGGTACGGCCGTCTCCTTCACCATCCCCGGCTGGCACTATCCCCGGCTGGCGGATCGAGGCGTCAGCTTCAATGCACGAACGCGCTGATCCCGTCTTTTGGCGGTTGGGAGCTCCGAGGGCGCTGGCCTCGGATGGCCCGCCTCGGATGGCCCCGGCGCGGCTGAACGAGGACCGAAGCCATTCCTCATCGACGATGCTCGCCGTTTCTTACGGTGAAAAATTCTTTGCGAAGTATCGGGAAATTATCAATTCGATAACGAAGACACTATAATAGTTTGAAAAAATACCGTAATAAATGACGGCATAAATTGCTACAGGTGTTGTAATGTTTGAACACATTGTCGCCGAGGCCAGCGATGCGATCATCGTCGCGGAGCTAAATCCCGACACTGGTCCTGGATTTCGCATCGTTTATGCCAATAAAGCATTCTCTCATATCTTCGGTTACTCGTGCGATGAGGTTCTCGGCCAATCGCCGCGCATACTTCAGGGAAAAGATACTTGTGCCGAGACGGTCAAGGAGATCAGCTCGATCATCCATGCTGGAAAGTCGATCCGTCGCCGCATTCTCAACTACACAAAGGCGGGGCAGCCGCTCTGGGTCGACGTAAACATCGTGCCGCTATCCCTGCCGAGCGATCAGCGGCAGCGGTTCGCGGCGGTCGAACGGGATGTCACCAACGACGTCGAACGCGAGGGTCGACTTGAAGCACTGGCGTTTGCCGATCCCCTGACAAAACTCGCCAATCGGCGATACTTCGACCAGACGCTGGAGCGGGAATTGTCCCGTGCGCGTCGCCATCGACAGCCACTCTCCTTGGCGATGATCGACATCGATCGATTTAAGTTCGTGAACGACACATGGGGACATCCCATCGGCGATCGGGTTCTCGTCGCCGTCGCGCGATCGCTGCTGCATTCCGTCCGGAATTATGACTTTGTTGCCCGGGTCGGCGGCGAAGAGTTCATGGTGCTGCTTCCCGGCGCGAGCCTCACCCACGGCAAGCAGGTTGTCGAGCGCATGCGCGCCGACGTGCACGCCCAAGCCCACGTTGTCGTCGATGCCCAGACGATCATGGTATCGTGCAGCGCCGGCCTCACGGCTTTAGGCGAAGTCGACGACAAGGAGACAATCGTCTCGAGAGTCGACCGAGCGCTCTATGCCGCAAAAAGCGAGGGACGGGACCGTCTGGCGTCATTCGACGCCGAAACGCGAGAATTGGCTAACAGCTCATCGGGCCGACCGGACGATCATTGACCGCCAGGACCGCTGTCAGAGCCGCGACCGGCCGTTCAGCCCGGGCGCTGGAAGCGCCGGATCTGGCCCTTTCTGCCCACCGCGGCGTGTTGCCCCGCTGTCGACGGCGCCTGTCGGAGCGCAATAGCAACGGTTCCCGCGGCTAAGCTTTGCGGCGGGGGAGACGGCCCGCAGCATGCCTTATCGCGGCGCGCCGCCGCGCTAGCGGGCGGCGTCCATGTTGCGAATGCGGATTGGCGAACCGCAGGGGCATCGGCTCTCGCCGGGTGGCGGCGATCAACGTTTTCCGTTGAGTAACTGCAGCTTAACTGTCCCGCTTCAGAGTGTCGGCGCGGACACCCCATCGGCTGGGGTATCGTCACCCTCTGGTGGGATAGTCTCGATGAAGCCTCGACGCTTTTACCTGGGTGTATTTTTTGTTACTGCGTCGACATTAATGCTTCAGGTCATACAAACGCGCGTCCTTTCGGTAATGCTATGGTATTACATGGAATTTCTGGTTATCAGTCTGGCGATGTTCGGCATTACTGCAGGAACCGTTTGGGTCTATCTTCGCCGGCAGCGGTTCTCCGAGCGCACTCTGTCACACGATTTGACCTATTTCACGAGCGTCCTGGCGATCGTCACCGCGCTCTCCGCCGCGGTGGAGATGACGCTGGCGCCGGTCGGCGAGGGAACCGCCACGGTCACCGCGATCGTCGTCTGGCTGGAGTTTGGCGCTTGCCTCGCCGCGCCGTTCTGCTTGTCGGGGGTCGTCGTCAGTCTGGCGCTGACCCGCAGTCCGTTTCCCATCGGTCGGGTCTACGGCGTCGACCTTGCTGGCGCCGCCGTCGGGTGCCTTGGCGTTCTGCTGCTGCTGAACCTGACGGACGGACCGAGCGCCATTTTGTGGGTGAGCGCGATCGCCTCCCTGGGCGCCTTGTGTTTCGCTGGGTCCGGCATTGGCGACGCGCCGGCCGCGGCATTGCCGTTCAGCACGCGTCTCCTTCGGGCACGGCCCATTTTTGTCATGCTGGTCCTGGCCGCCACGGTCAACGGCGTGTCCGCAAGAGGTCTCCAACCGCTGTTCGTGAAAGGCAAGCCGGAATTCGGCGCCAACACACCCGCTTTCACCGCATGGAACGCGATATCGCGCATCTCGATGGTCGGTTCCGGCGTCCTTCCGGCGATCATGTGGGGGCCGTCGCCGACATTCAGGCCGCAGGATTGGCCGGTCGATCAACGGGGGATGGAAATCGACGGTGATGCCGGTACGGTCAGCTACCGCTGGGACGGCAACGCAGAAACCGCCGGGTTCCTAAAATACGACGTCACCAACATCGCGCATTTCTTGCCGGGCCATCAGCGCGCCGCTGTCATCGGGGTTGGCGGTGGGCGCGATATGCTGAGCGCCCGCGTTTTCGGTGTGCCCGATATCACCGGCATCGAATTGAACCCCATCCTCGAGCGCCTTCTCACCGCGCCCGGGCACGCGGAATTCGCCGGACTCAGCCGCGCCCCCGGAATGCATTTCCATGTCGACGAGGGCCGCAGCTGGTTCGCCCGCAACGCCGAAAAATTCGACATCATTCAAATGAGCCTCGTCGATACTTGGGCCGCGACCGGAGCCGGGGCATTCTCCCTGAGTGAGAACGGGCTCTATACGGTCGACGGTTGGCGGATCTTCCTCGATCACCTGACGCCGAACGGCGTGTTCACCGTCAGCCGGTGGTACGCACAAGACAATGTTGATGAAACCGGCCGGATGGTGAGCCTCGCCGGCGCCACGCTATTCTCGCTCGGCGAGACCGATATACGCCGGCATCTCTTCCTGGTCGCATCGGGCAACATAGCGACACTCGTCGTGTCGCGTTCGGCGTTGAGCGCCGGCGATGTCGCGTTGCTCAACCACGTGGCCGAGGACAAGCACTATAAAGTTCTGCTGGAGCCGGGCCGCGCGGCGGCCTCTGCGGTCCTCGAGCGCATTGTGGCGAGCGTCAGCGCTGCGGATTTGGAACGCTATACCGCAAGCCTGCCGCTCGACCTCACGCCATCGACAGACGAGCGGCCGTTCTTCTTCAATCAACTGCCCCTGTTCGATCCATGGCGCGCCATCGAGGTCGGTCTGCGCAAACGGGGCACCGGTGTCACCTCCGGCAGCACCTCGGCGACCACGACGCTTATCCTACTGTTCCTGATATCGCTGCTTGTCGTCATTCGCACCATCGTCGCACCGCTGCACCCGGCGATCGCCGATGTCGGCCGCCGTCTGGCAACCGGAGGGAGCGCTTATTTCCTGTTGATCGGGGCGGGTTTCATGTTTGGCGAAATCGCGCTGCTCCAGCGGCTTAGCGTGTTTCTCGGACATCCGATTTATTCGCTGAGCATCGTGCTCTTTTCTTTGATACTGACGACAGGCATCGGCAGCCTTGTCTCGGACAGAGTGCCGCTGACGACCAGATCTCGCTTTGCTTGTTGGGCACTTGCGCTTTCGGGATATCTCGTCCTGCTGCCAAGCTGGCAGCCAAATGTGCTCCACGGTTTTGAAGCCGCCAGTCTTATCGTTCGCGCCTCGCTGTGCATCGCGATCATAGCCCCGGCTGGCATCCTCATGGGTTTTGGCTTCCCGACCGGAATGCGGTTTATCAGTGCGGTCGACCGCACGCCGACGCCATGGTTTTGGGGCATCAACGGCGCGGCGGGAGTGCTTGCCTCTTCCATGGCCGTGGCGATCAGTATCGCCTTCGGCATCTGTGCAACCTTCTATATGAGCGCGCTTTGCTATGCCCTGCTCATTCCCGCCGGGCTCGCCATCGGCTTTGACCAAAGGCTGCCCTTCGCCTTCATCTCCCGATCGGTCACCAGCGCATCGAATTAGCTGCCGATGGCACCGAGACTTGGCCCAATAGCTGGACCGGCCACGATCTGGTGAACCGCCATCCGCGTCTCCGCGTTGGGTGCTTTTGAGATCGTCGCCACGGCCGCTGCTGACGGCCACCTCGGCCACGGTCGTTCAATCCGCCTGATGGCCTCCGCTAAGGGTCGCGGCGTTGCGGGCGAAATCCTCGGCGTCCCGCTGATGATGCACCCCGCTGCTCGCGGACGGGGCGGGCAATCTGTCGAGTATATTCCACCGGCGCGAGATCACATGGTGTGTCGCGAGCCGGGCAAAAGCTCTCCCCATAGCGATGACGATTGCGAGGCCGGAAATGGCTGGCCGCCGGTGCAGCCACTCCACTGCGGAAGGAAATATCGATGGTGAAAGCGGCGCTGGCGGGGCTGGCGATTCTTGTCATCGGCGACAGCCACATGACCGAGCGGGGTTACTTGGTCGACACGCTGCACGACGATCTCGCCGCCGCCGGCGCGGTCGTCGATAGCTACGGGATGTGCGGCTCGGTTGCCGAGGATTGGGTCCACCCGACGACGATTTCCTGCGGCCGCGCCGAGCGTCACAACGCGGAGGCACCGGTCATCGACGCAGCGAAGGAAGCTCGACGCCGATGATCGATGCGCTGATCGCGGCCCACCATCCCGATCTGATCGTCATCGAATTGGGTGACACGATGGCCAGCTATGGCCTCCCCGAGCTTCCGCGAGCCTGGGTCCAGCAGCAGGTGCGGGTGCTGACCGCGCGGATCGCCGCGCAGCGCACCGCCTGCGCCTGGGTCGGGCCGCCATGGGGCAGCGAGGGACTGAGCTATCCCAAGACCTTTGTTCGCGTGAAGGAGATATCCGAATTTCTGTCGACGATGGTGGCGCCGTGCCGGTTTATCGACTCGACCCGGTTTGCGCGGCCCGGCGAATGGCCGACGATCGACGGCCAGCATCTGACCGGGGATGGCTACCGCGCCTGGGGGGCCGACATCGCTGCTTCCGTCGCCGTGTTGCTGCGCGACCGGCTGCCGCGAACGCCATAGCGCGGCGCGCCATCAACGCCGCCGCGCCCGTCGCCGTAGCGCCCGTTGCCAAGGTGGCCGCGGTGACAACGCGCCGGCGGTCGCCGCGTAGAGCTGGCGGGCGGCCAGGGCGTTGAGGGGAAACTCCAAGACCACGTGCACCAGGCTCAGCGCCAACAGCACGCCAAAGCCGAGCGCGTAATCGTAGAAATAAAGCGCGCTCGACGCTGCGCTCACCAGACCGACGAGCAGCCAGCGCGACGGGGGAATGTCGGCCCAGCGGATGATGTCGGCTTTGATGAACCAGTTCACATAGTGATAGGCGTAGACAAAGGCGAGCAACCGGGTGAGCCGCGTTCCGAGGGCAAGATCGCCGGTACCGAGCAACACGCCGAGCGCTTTTCCGACATTGCCGAAATAGTCCTTTGCGACAGCGCCGAGACCGGGAAAGACGCTGGTCTCGACCGGCGGCAGCGTGATGGCGAGCAGGATGCCCGTCAGATACACCCCGATCAGCGCCGCCTGCGCCTTGCTGCGCGCTCGCCACGCGCCCAGCGCCATAAAGACGACGGTGAACAGCGAGACGTGGATCAGGGTCGGCAACAGCACGCCCATGACCGCGAGCGCCGGCCACTTGGCGTACATGATCGCGGTCAGCCCGATCGCACCGATCAGCAGGACGGCCCCTTGTCCCGACGAGCGGGTCGCGCCGGCAAGCGCGCACAGCACGAACGCGGCCCACATGACAAAGCCGAACCACGAGGCATTGTCGATCGACGCCGCGCCGAGCGCTACGACCGCCAGGGCCGCCGCCTGGCCCTGACCATTGAGGAAATAGCCGCGGTCGTGCAGCCAGGAGATTTCGGTCGTGTAATGCAGCGGCCCGAGCACGACATAGGCGAGGACCAGCAGCTCGAACGGCGTGGCGCACGCGACGCCGAAGGCGGCGAGCATCAGCGCGAGATGGACGAGGTCGCTCCGGCGCATCGGCAACGATAGCATTACCGCGGCCGGAAATCCGATCGGCCTGGCCGCACGCCTCGCCAGGGCTTCCCGGCGTTGGGCGGCCCGGCGACGTCGTCCCGGCGCACACCGGGACGACCGCTTCCGGCGCATGACGCAGATGCGCCGACAGTGGACTATCACCGCTCGTCCATCACTCGACTGAAGGCAGTCCGCCACTCTCCGCGCCTAGCCCAACGCGACGTGACCGATGCGCCTGAACGGCTATGCTGCCGATTGGGCGGGGCGTAATACCAGCAAACTCTGGCCGAGCAGCTACGAGAAGTGCGGAAATCGACAATCGCGGTAGTTGACAGCGATAGGGAACATTCCTATCCCGGTCCGGCCTCGCCGACAGAACAGCGGAGGGCTGGCACAAGCGATCACTGATCGGGGCTGACAGGAGTCCGACACTGCGGTCAGGGGTATTTCTGTTTGCGGTCGCAGCAGCTGCGGCGTGTCTGGTTGCAAAGCCGCGTCATATCGTCAACATGCCGACGCCGGTGGTCGCCGGCTGCCCCGGTTGGTTGTTCTATTCAAGCGAATTGCACGCCAATCCGCGCCGCGCGACCGTTTTTCCCGCACATATCCGGTTCATCGAAAAGATCGCCGCGTTTTTGGACGGTCATCATATCCCCCTCGTCATCGTCCCCGTGCCGGATAAGTCGCGAGTTCATGCCGAGTTCCTCTGCAACCTACGGCGGGCGGAGGCGATCGATGGCCGGTTCGATCAAATGACGGGCCTGCTAAAGGAAGCGGGCATCAAAGTGGTTGATGTCTTATCGCCCTTGCGGGCGTCGGGTGGTGAGACTTTCTACCGCACCGACTCGCACTGGAACGAGCGCGGCGCTGGGCGCGCAGCGGAAACCGTCGCCGCGAGTTTGCGCGAATGGGGCCTTGCCTCCTCTCAGCGGGCCGAGTTTCGGGCAACCAGCGAACCTCCGCGCGAGCGTGTGGGAGATCTCATCGTACTCCTCGGCCTTGGACAGACGGCGTTACCGTATCGCCCGGCGGGCGATATCGAGGCGTCGACGACGATCGAGCAGCGTACCCCGCCCGGTGTCGGTCTCTTCGACGAACTCCCGGCGCCGGATACCGTATTGCTGGGCACGTCGTTTTCGCTCATGGGCAATTTCGCAAAGTTTTTGGCGATGTCGCTCGGCGCTCCGATCGACAACCGGGCATTGCCTGGCGGCAGCCTGACGAAATCGGCCCAGGTTTACTTCGCCGATCCGATTTTTGTTAAGTCACCGCCGCGCGTCGTCGTCTGGGAAGTCCCCGAGCGGATCATGGAAAGCGAGGTCGCTCCGGCGGAGACCACATGGGATCCGGGGGACAACCCACCTCCGGCCCCCTAGACCGGGCACGCGGGCCGGGTCGACGACCCGCTCAAGGCGCCAAAGTCCGACCTTCGCCAAGCGCGGCGCGATGCGCGCAGCCGGCATGGCGCACCGCGGCCGTCACGGCGACATGCTGATCATCGGCCTCGCCGTGCTATCCCACCGATGGTGCGCTTGCATCGCGCCTTCAGCTGGCGTCACGTCTGCTTGAAACAGCGGTTGGCGTTTTCCCAGAACAGCTTCGTCCCGCGATCGCCGGTGACGCTCGGCCATTCGAGGATCTTGTCGACCGAGTTCGGAAACCACGATTCGAAGTGCGGATAATCCGAACCGAACATCAGGCAGTTATCACCCAATGCGGCGGTTACCATTTCGAACATGGGTTCGTGCTCGTGCGCCTCGATATTGGCGAACACCCGACCGGCGGCGAATTGCTCGCTCGGCAACAGCTTTAGCTTGGCGGTGCGGCCGACATAACTCACCTGCTCGTCCATCCGGCGCACCCAAAACGGCAGCCAGCCGAACCCGCATTCGAGCACGCAAAGGCGTAGGCCCGGATGGCGTTCGAGGATGCCGCCAGCGAGGAACCCGGCCATAAATCGCATTGCGCCCCACGGGTGCGAGCAAAGCCGCGCGAGATAGACATTGTCCCACATCTCGGTGTAGCCGGGAAAATAGGGCGCCGACCAAGTGAAACTGTGATGGACGATCGCCAGGTCGTGATCCTCGGCGGCGTCCCAGATCGGCTCCAGGCTCGGGTGATCGACCGGGGTCTCGTTGGGTAACAGCGGTTGCACCGCGACCGCCCATTTCGAGGTGCCCCAGCGCTTGATTTCGGCCACGGCGGAAGCAACATCGCGGGTCGAGGCGACGATCGGCCCTTTGAGCCGGTCGGGATAGGGGCCGCAGAACTCTTCCATGTGTCGGTGATAGGCGCGGATCAGCCCGGTCTCGAGCGAGACGTCGGGGACGCCGACAATGCTGGTCCACACCGAGGGCACGAGGAAATGGACGTCCGACCCCTCCTCGTCCATGTCCGAAATCCGGTTGTCGGAGCGGTCATCGATGACACCAAAACTCGGCCGTCTCTTGCCGCGCCAAACACGCCCGTCACCGGTGCCGGGGCTGGCTTCCGCCTCGCCCAGGGTCCGCTCATAAAGCCGCTGCTCGAAACGATAGGTATTTCGCACGCCTCCATCGACCGTGCGTGACTTGACCGCTACCCGATGGGGCGCGAGATCATCGAGCCGTGCACGGAAGCCCGGGTCGACGTATTTTTCCAACACATCGGCGCCGGGATCGATATGCGTATCGGTGTCGTAGACGCGGAACCCGTTTCTCATCGCTGTCCTCCTTGCGCCAGCACACAACCCTTTTTTGCAAGCATGCCCGAACAACGTCACGAGGTCATTGCCTTGGCGGCTTGGTGTTGGACACCTCAGCCCGGCCGGGTCGGTTTGAGCCGGCTGATCCTTGACCCGCAAGGTCCGGTATCGGCGCACCTGCGTCATCGCTGGAAGCTCCGGCGACGGTCCGCTGTCGGAGCCGAGACCGACCGTTCGGTCCGGGCCGCTGGCAGCGCCGAACCTGCCCCGAAGGAGACATTGGCGGCGCGATCGGGAACGGCTTAGCCGGTTGCCCGCGTCGCCGCTCCACGATTCAGCGCGGATTCCGGACGTTCGCGCTTAACGGGACGCCGATGGCGTGAGAGATTGCAGCGATCTCGACGCTACCCCTCGCATGACCCCTGAGCGCGGTTATGGAGATAGCGGGCGGGTTGGGGTGAGACATCAAGAAGCGGCGAACGTCGCTTGGGCAGGGACGGAAACATGAACTTTGAGCGGGTGCTGCAGAAGGTTCTTTGGTGCCTCGTCACCGAAGGCAGCATCTCTCACCGCCGTATTAAGCTCAGCTTTGGTCTCGATGACGACGGCCTAGAAGAACTGCGTCGCGAGTTGATCGTCATCAAGCGGGTGGCAGCTGATATCGAGGGAGGCGTACTCGTCTGGGCGCCCGAGGGGCGGCCGGCGCGAGCCGAGCCGGCGGCGCTGTCTCGACCGCTGCCAGCTTTGCGGGAAGTCGAGGGGCCGCCTGTTCTGGCGGTTGATCGCGACCTGCCAAGCGCCGAGCGCCGTCATCTGACCGTGATGTTCTGCGACCTGGCGGACTCGACACAACTCTCGACACGGCTCGATCCCGAAGACATGGGCGACGTGATCCGCACATATCAAGAGGCGGTGAGCGAGGCAGTTCGGCATTTTGATGGCTACATTGCCAAATTCATGGGCGATGGCATCTTGATTTATTTTGGCTATCCCAACGCCCAGGAGAAAGATGCAGAGCGCGCGGTTCGCACCGCCCTCGCGATCGTCGAGGCGCTACCTGCGCTCAACGCCGAAGTTCCGGGCAGTGAAGGGACCCGCCTCGCCGTGCGCATCGGCATCGCCAGCGGACTTGTCGTCGTTGGCGAGACGATCGGTGAAGGCACCGCGCGCGAGCAAACGGTAGTCGGCGACACGCCGAATCTCGCCGCCCGTCTGCAGGCCCTGGCCGGCCCCGACACCATCCTGATCAGCGCCGCCACGCGCGATCTGGTTGGCGACATCTTCTCGTGCGAGGATCTTGGCGCGCACGCGCTCAAAGGCATCGCCGAACCGGCGCAGCTTTGGCGCGTCGCTGGACTGCAAGAGGACGAGGTCGAGGATCAAGAGTTTGAGACGACGGCCTCTGAACTCCCGCTGGTCGGCCGGGACGAAGAAATCGGACTGCTGCGACGGGCCTGGCAACAGACCAAAGAAGAAGGCCACGGCCAGGTTGTCTTCATCAGCGGCGAGCCGGGCATCGGCAAGTCGGCGCTGATTGACACGCTACGCCGCGCGGTGCACGCTGACGGGCTGACGAGGATCACCTTCCGCTGCTCGCCCTACCACACGAATAGCGCTCTCCATCCGGTTATAGAGCACTGGAAGCGGTTGGCAGGATGGCAGCCTGAGGACGATGGTGCGGCACGACTGGCCAAGCTCGAAGCTTCGCTTGCCCGTTACCGCCTGCCGCGAGAAGAAGTCGTCCCGCTGTTCGCCTCGCTGCTGTCATTGCCGCTCGGCGATACTTATGCGGGGCTGGCTCTGACGCCGGAACAGCTCAAGGAGGAGACTGAAGATGCACTTGTCGCATTGAGTTTAGAGGAAGCTGAGCGGCAACCGTTGCTCGAGGTCTGGGAAGACGTGCATTGGGCGGATGCTTCGACCTTGGATTTGCTCGGGCAGCTGATCGACCAGGCGCCGACGGCCCCGCTGTTGATCGTGATGACCTACCGCCCGGAATTTGTGCCGCCCTGGCCGGCACGCTCGCATGTCAAGACACTGACTTTGAGCCGGCTCGAACGGCCACAGATTGAGGTCATGGCGACACGGCTCGCCGGCGGGAAGGCGTTGCCGACCGAGGTCGTCGAGCACATCGTGCAGAAAACAGACGGCGTTCCGCTGTTCGTCGAGGAACTGACTAAGGCGGTGCTGGGGTCGGATGTTCTGCGCAGCGAGGGAGACCGTTATACGCTGACCGGCCCACTGTCCGAGATTAGTATTCCCGCGAGCTTGCACGAATCGCTGATGGCGCGGCTCGACAGGCTGCCGACATTGCGGGAGGTGGCGCAACTGGGCGCTGTCTTGGGCCGTGATTTCGCCTATGAAATGCTGCGCGCGATCAGTGGTCTTGATGAACCTCGATTGCGGGACGTGCTCGGGCGCTTGGTTGAGGCTGAATTGCTTTATCAGCGTGGCCGGCCGCCTCGGTCGCGCTACATCTTCAAGCATGCGTTGATCCAAGACACGGCCTACCAGTCGCTGCTGCGACGCACGCGCCAACAATACCACCGTCAAGTCGCCGAACTGCTGGAGAGCAACTTCACAGACACTGTCGAGGCAAGCCCAGAGCTGGTCGCACATCACTACAGCGAAGCCGGCCTGGCGGATCAGGCAGTCGTTTATTGGCAACGCGCCGGTGAGAACGCGACAAGGCGGTCCGCCAATTTGGAGGCGATCGGCCACCTGACGATCGGCCTCCGGCAATTGTCGCAGCTCCCCGAGACATCAGAGAGACCGAAGCGGGAACTCGCGCTGCAGCGGCTTCTTGGCCAGGCGAGTTTTGCCACGAAAGGGCTCGCCTCAACTGAGGCGATCCGCGCGTTCAGCCGCGCGCGGGAGCTGTGCGCGGTCATCGGCGACGATGTCAGCATTGGCCCTGTGCTGATCGGTGTTTGGCTCTTCGAAATCGCTGGCGCCTACCATGCAAACGCGGAGACGACGGCCAATGAGATCCTGAGGTGGGCGGGCCGGACGGGCAATACCGGGGAAGCTCTAATCGATGGGAACTTTCCGGTCGGGGTCAGCGAATTGCACCTAGCGAAGTTGGTGCAGGCCCGCGCGCATCTTGAAACGGCGAGCGGAAACTATCGCGAAATTACCCAAGAGGAGGCTGCGCGCCTGGCCTATGACTACGGCATCGAGCCGGGCGAGCCCAGTCACGCCTATGCGGCTTGGTGCCTGTGGCTGCTCGGATACCCGGACCAGGCAGCGCGGCGGGGCGAGGAGGCGCTCGCGATCGCCGAGCGCATCCGACACGGGTTTACCCATCCTCGGTGCCTCTACTGGAACAGTACCTTCCACGCGTATCGCCGCGAATGGCCTATGGTCGAGGAGCGGGCAGCAGCAGCGATCGCCTCGGCGCAAGAGCAAGGCTCATCCATGGTCATTGCGGTCGCCCGGATCATGCGTGGGGCGGCCCGCGCGATGCTGGAGCCGCGCGACGAAACTGTCGCCGAGATCCGCGACGCGCTAGACGCATATCGCGCGACAGGTGCCCGGTTCCAAACCACCTATCACCTAGTCCTGCTCGCGCAAGCACTGGCCGTCTGTGGTCGTTATGGCGAGGGTCTCGCCGCCCTGCGCGAGGCGGCGACGCTGGTTGCCGAAACCGACGAGCGCTATGTCGAGGCGGAGATCCACCGTCTCGAAGGCAATCTGCGGTTGGCCGAAAATGGCTCGGTCGAGGCCGAACTTTGCTATGTCAAAGCTCTGGGGGTGGCACGAGAACAGCAAGCGCGCTCCCTCGAATTGCGTGCTGCCTGTGATCTCGCCCGGCTGTGGGCCGAGCGCGGCGACAGGGCGCAGGCGGTAGACCTGCTGGCACCGATCTATGGCTGGTTTACCGAGGGGTTCGACACCGTCGATCTCAAAGAGGCCAAGGCACTCCTTGACAAGCTGACCGAACCAGCGATTGCGGCTGAGGGATGACGCCGGCTCCTCGGATCCATGCGAATGTCCGCTTCGCAACCAACCTGACCATCGACCGGACACGTTCCTGAGGAACGCTCGCGTGGTCGACATCAGCGGTTCGAACCTCTAGGCGAATGACCGCTACCGGCGCAACGCAGTCATCGACGTGGCACCGCCGGAGGTCCGCTCTTGGAACCGAAAGCGGCCGCTCGGCCGCGACGATGAGGGCTTCCACTTTTGCCCCTGAAGCGACCCTCGCGTCGCGCCGATCGACGACCGCTGGCCGCATCGCCACCCATCGCGTGGCGTGGAAACCTCCGGCGGTGGCATTGATGACGGCGCACCAACCCCTGTTGATGGGGCCCGCCAACACCACCTTGCGCCAACCGGCAGATTCACGGGAATTTCGGGTCCGCCCGATCGTCGCGAGACCGATCGGAGTGGCGTAAGCTGTCGGCCGCTTCCCTCGATCCGTGATTCAAGAGAGCGGCGGCGAAGATGATCGGACGCATCTGGCATTACGCGATTTCAGACGGGGTGCCGAGGCGCTCGCTGGTGGTCGCGCTGATTGTCGGGACGATCTTGAACCTGATCAATCAGGGCGACGCCCTCGTTGCCGGCCTGCCGCTCGATGTCGCCAAGCTGCTGCTGAGCTATCTCGTACCCTATTTTGTCAGCACCTGGGGCGCGGTCTCGTACCGCTTGCACGCCGCGCCGCGGGCGCAGCGGCGGCTGTAGGGATCGGCGGCGCCGGTTCGCTGGTTCGCTCTCGCCGCGATTTTTTTTGCGACTGTGACGCGGCTCACGTTGGCGCGGCGCGGCCGTGCCCACGTCCTAGACGAACAAGGGCGGACTTTAGCGAGTTGGCCATGTCATCCCCGAACTTGACGCGCTGCCCCGGAGCAACCCGATCGCACAACATCAGCCGAAGCTTCCGTCTGACCGCCGCCGCTGTGGCGATCGCATGGGCATTCGCCGGAACACCCGCTCGGGCCAGCACGGACCCAGCCCTCTTCATCAGCAATCTCGGCAACCAGCTGCAGACCGTCGCCGGCCAGCCTTCGGCGGTGCAGAGGCAGCCGGGATTTCGTCAGCTGTTCGAGGCGGATTTTGACGTCCCCGGCATCAGCCGCTTTGTTCTCGGCCGGTACGGGCGGGTCCTCACGCCGAGCGAGCAGCAGCAATTTGTCTGCTATTTCGAAGATTACGTCGTGCTCACCTTTAGTGACCGGCTGTCGCAGTTCGTCGCCGACGGCGCCGTCTTCAAGGTGATCGGTAGCCGGCCCGACGCAAACGGGGTGATCGTCTACAGCCAAATCTCCCGGGGAGCGGGGCAGGCGATCAGGGTCGATTGGCACCTCATCCCGTTCGCCGGCGTCTACAAGGTCAGCGACATCGCGATCGACGGTGTCAGCATGACGTTGAGTGGGCGATCCGATCTCGAAGGTGTCGTGGAGCGCAATGGCGGACGGGCGGATTCGATCCTTCCGGTCATGCGGCAAGAGGCGGCCAGCGGCACTCACGGTATGCCCGATCGCTGTCGCGCCATCGGTGTCGCGCAAGTCCGCGCGCCTTCTTGAGAGCCACGCGTCTTGCAAGGCAGGACAACGCCACCGACCGCGCCCCAGGAATATTGAAACGCGTCCCCCGAGCGAGGATCACGCGGCGGCGGGCGCGATCCCCGCAGACGGCCATCCCACGGCAAAGAAGCAAAATCACTTCGCGGCGGCGAGCGCGATGGTCCACGCACGCTTGTCGACGATCACGAAGATGGCGATCGAATAGCCGACCGATATCACAAAGCATAGCAGGTCGAGGGTTCCGACGTTAAACGGCCCATAACCGCCATAATTGAAGATAAAAACGCCAACATAAGGAAGAATCAGCGAAACGACTGATAGTGCGCCAAATACCAGGCTGACGGAACGCGCCCAGGGGCGCAGGATGAAAATCCCGATACCCGCGATCAAGCCGACGATACCCGTCCCAAGCATCAAGCAATTCGGCAGAATCAAAAGACCGACAGCGCGAAACGCGCCGGCGGGATAGTCGATGGCGCCATACCGCAATAAATCAATCACCGCGAGGACGGTGTGCATGACGCGCTGCAGTCCATCGAGCAGAATGAGACTGCCCAAGACGGTGGTCAGAGCAGCTATCGAGGTCATTGCGCGGGTACGATGCTGTTCCACGGCTCCTCCGTGAGCCAAGGCCCCAACCCGAACGGCGCGGTTTGCCGCAGCCGGTCGCCAAATCGCTTATCCATACGAACGGGAGCGACGTTCGGATGCCTCGATAGGACACGAAGGGTCGGCGGCGCCGATTTTGCCATGTTGCCGCCGGGAGGCGACGAAGCAGGTGCGCTTCCACCCGGGCCCCGCGGTTGAACCGGCGCACCAAACCGCCGCTGTCGGCGCAACCGCGTCATTGCAGCCTATTTGGGCGAGCGTCTGCAGCCCCCGAAATTCGCACGCCTTGGGAGACGATTTCACACCCGGCGAGCGGGCTGCCCGTCGTAAGCTTCGGGGTATCGCTCGGCGTGACGGCGCGTCCTGCCGCCGTCGGCCGGCGCTCGACGCAGTTCAAGGAATGAAGCGACCGCTCGGCATCGTCTTGCTTGCCTGCTATCTGCTGGCGACCGGCGCCGCCGGTCCGATTGTCACCGGCATATTGCTGCTCCACGCCCTCCGTCTCGAGTATGTCAACGGCTTCGTGATCGTCGCTCTCGTTCTGATGATGATCGACATCGTGCCGGCGGTCCTCTCGCTGATCGCCGGCTATCGTGTCTGGGTCCGCCACCCGCACGCGACGCGGCTGATCCGATGGGCGCTGGGCACCAGGATCGTATTGTCGCTATTTCCGCCGGGCTTCACCGGTCCCTTGGGCGTCGGATTCCTTGCCGTACCCTTCGACGCGGCGATTTTGGTTTACGCGTGCACAAGAGGCGTAAGCGCCTATTTTGCTGCACGTCTCGCGCCGACGAGCTGATCGAGTGAGTGTTTTGGGCAATTGTCACTTCGAGTCAGGCTCGATCGGCAAGCGAATGGCCGGTGTGCGGCATGACCCGCCAAATCGGCCGTCGCCATAAAGGTCCGTCGGGTCGCGAGCGCAAGCTCGACCAGAATCCGACGGCGGTGCGCTATCGGCGCATCTGGGTCATTGCGGCAAGCTCCGGCGAAGCTCCGCTGTCGGAGCCAAGACCGGCCGTTCAGCCCGGGCCGCCGGAGGCGCCGAACCCGCCCCTATTCGGCCATTCCCCCATCGAGCACGCGCCGCCGGCTAGACACGATAAGCTGCCATTTGATCCGTCAGTCTGCTGCGTCGGCCAGCAGACGCAGCTGTGCCCTGAGGTGATTGAAGTCCACTGGTTTGGCGAGGAACTGGGAGGCACCCAGATCGCTCGCCCGCCGCTTTCTCGCCTCGTCGTCGTAGGCGGTCACCATCATGACGGGCAAGTCGGGGAACCGCTGCTTGACCTCGCCGAGCAACGTGAGCCCGTCCATCCCCGGCATGTTGATATCCGAAAGGATGGCGATTAACCGTGGCTCAACTTGGTTGCCAAGCAAATCGAGCGCGCCCTCACCCGAACTGGCGAAGTGCAGCACATAGGCGCCCTCGCGCAACTCGCGGCGGAAGCATTGGCGAAAGAGCAGAGCGACATCGGCCTCGTCGTCGATCACGAGGATGCTGGCGCTCATGCGCTCGCTCCCGCCGGGTGTTGGTTGCGCGGCAGGCGAATGGTGAACTCGGTGTAAGCGCCTTCCTCGCTCGCGACCTCGATCGTGCCGCCGTGCTGCTGGGTCACGATGTCATAGCTGATCGACAGGCCGAGCCCGGTGCCCTCGCCAGTCGGTTTGGTCGTGAAGAACGGCAGGAACAGCTTTTCGCGAATATCGGCCGGGATCCCGGTGCCATTGTCCCGCACCCTGACCTCGACCGCCGCCTCCGCTGGACGCGTCGTGACGGAGAGGGTCGGCCGGTAGCCATTGTCGGCGCTCGCCTTGGCCCGTTTGTCGGCGGCGTAAAAGCCATTGCCAAAGAGGTTGAGGAACACCCGGGTCATCTCCTGCGGCGCCAGCTCTATCTCAGCAAGCGCCGGCGCATAGTCGCGTTCGAGGGTGATGTTGAAGCTCGAATCCTGGGCGCGAGCCCCGTGATAGGCGAGGTTCAGCGCCTCATCGATGAGGTTATTGAGGTCGACCGCGCGGCGCTCGCCCGAAACGCCACGCGAATGCTCCAGCATGCTCTTGACGATGTTGTCGGCGCGCCGGCCGTGCTCGACGATCTTTTCCAAGTTGCCGGTC
>Ga0126381_100002942_pt1 | contig 18527 bp, 18 predicted proteins | sample PanSoiMetPlot_28_FD_96465 | JGI IMG/M metagenome (GOLD analysis project Ga0126381, IMG submission 96465) | Tropical forest soil microbial communities from Panama - MetaG Plot_28 | ecosystem: Environmental > Terrestrial > Soil > Tropical forest > Bulk soil | place: Panama | collected 2016-02-17
CTCGAGCCTGACCAGCGGAACACGCTGCCGCCGGCCCTGCTCGGGGCGGTCACCTATACGAGCAACTGGTGGCAGGCCTTCGCCCACGTTTCCTATTTCTCGCTCTACGGGCCGCCGCCGGTCTTTCAGCATCTATGGTCACTGGCGGTCGAGGAGCAGTTCTATCTGATCTGGCCGCTCGCGGCGACCGTGGTGCTGCTTGTGGTGCGCAACCAGGCGCTGCGGGTGCTGCTCGCGTGGGCGGCCGCAGCGGGGTCGGCGTCCCTCATGCTCGCGATCTACGTGCCGGGCCATGACCCGTCGCTGGTCTACTACGGCACCGACACGCACGCCAGCGCGCTGCTGATCGGCGCGGCGCTGGCGCTGACCTGGCCGCTGAAGAAGGTCGCCGCCGCGGCAGGCAAGATGCGGCTCAGCTTCGACATACTCGGCGGAATCGGCCTGCTTGCACTCGGCTGGGCGGCGTGGCATTTCTCGGGCGCCGACCCGTTCGTTTATCCGTACGGGCTGGTCATCGCTGCGCTAGCGGCGGGCGGCCTCGTGCTGGCAGCCGCGGCTCCCGGCCGGCTCGCGGCGTTGCTCTCCTGGACTCCGCTCCGCTGGCTCGGCGTCCGCTCCTACGGCATCTACCTATGGCACTGGCCGGTGATCGCGATCACCGTCGGCGTCGACCCGCGAGGCGCGAACACTCTTGGCGCACGAGCCATCGATGCCATTGTGCCGATTGGGCTCGCGGCCGCATCCTGGCAGTGGCTTGAAGAGCCGATTTTGCGCAACGGACTGCGGGCCGACCTAAAGCGGCGCAGCAGGCTCTTGCTGCGCGCGCCCAAGAACCTCTTCCGTACCCCGGTGGTTACCGGGCCTGCTGTGTTCGGCGCGGTCGCCATGCTCGCTGTCGCGTGCACGGCCGGCTACGGCCTCGCCCACCAGCAGACGGGCCCGACGCTGGCACAGCAGATCGCCCACGACGCGCGAGTCATCTCAAACATGCAACAGCAGACGCCGCCGGTCACCCAGTCCACTGGCCAAGGCGAACCGTATTGGCTCAAGGCCGGCTTCGGCCCTTACCGGCCAGGCAGACATCGGGGCGGACCCAAGCCAGTTCGTTACCTGGGCGCGAAGGTCACGTCGATCGGCGACTCGGTGATGCTCGCAGCTGCGCCCGAGCTTGCGCTGGCCATGCCGGGCATTTACATCAACGCGCAGGTCAGCCGGGCGATGATCGCCGGAGTCGCGCTGGTGCAACGTCTGGCCGCGAGCAAGCGAATCCGGCGGGTCGTGATCGTGGGGCTGGGCACCAACGGGCCGATCACCCTGTCGCAGATTCAGCAGCTCAGGATGGCGATCGGTCCGCACCGGTGGTTGCTGCTTATCAACACGTTCGTGCCTCGCCCGTGGGAGCACGAGGTCAACACGACGATCGGTGCGGCTGTCCGCCGGTACCCGAACGTGCTGCTCATCAACTGGCACAAGGCCATCGAGCACCACACCGACCTGCTGTGGAGCGACGGCCTTCACCCGATGCCGATCGGCGGCAAGCTCTATGCCAAGGTCGTGCGCGCGGTCGTGGTCAAGGCGCTTGCACACCGCCCGCCCACGCTCGGCAGGAAAGCCGCGCGCAACGATGATGTCGGCGGCAGGTTCTGGTTCCGCGCGAAACTAGGCTAGAGGCTCGTGACCGATAGACAGGGACCCGCCAAGCGGCTCGGCTACGAGCAAGCGCGTGACCAGCTTGTCGAGCTGGTGAAGCGGCTCGAGGCCGGCGGCCTCACCTTGGAGCAGTCGCTCGAACTCTGGGAGCAGGGCGAGCGGCTCGCCACCGTGTGCGAGGAGTGGCTGGAAGGGGCCAGGGCGCGGCTGGCCGCCGCGGTCAGCAAGCAGGCAGGAGACGGCGCCGAGGCCAGCACCGACGATGAGTCGGCCAGGCCGTTCTGAGCCAGGAGGATCATGATGACCGAAGATGTGACCTCTGCCGAAGGACACCACGGGCGTCGCAGAAGCTTCATGCTGACAACGCCAACCGACACCGAGCCGAGCGCTCCCGACCGCAACCTGGCACTTGAGCTGGCCAGGGTCACCGAGGCGGCGGCGATGGCCGCAGGGCGCTGGGTTGGCCGCGGTGACAAGAACGGCGCGGACGGCGCCGCCGTGAGTGCGATGCGGCAGCTGATCAGCACCGTGTCGATGAACGGCGTCGTGGTGATCGGGGAGGGCGAGAAGGATCACGCGCCGATGCTGTTCAACGGCGAGGACGTCGGAGATGGGACCGGGCCCGACTGCGACGTCGCGGTCGACCCGATCGACGGCACCAGGCTGACGGCCAACGGCATGCCGAACGCGATCGCGGTGATCGCGGTCAGCCCGCGCGGGTCGATGTACGATCCGTCGGCGGTGTTCTATATGTCCAAGCTCGTCGCCGGCCCGGAGGCGGCCGGCCTCGTCGACATTGACGCGCCCGCCTCCGCCAACATCGACGCCGTGGCGAGAGCCAAGCATTGCGCGCCGAGCGACGTCACCGTCGTCATCCTCGACCGGGAACGGCACGCGGGCCTGATCTCGGATGTACGGGCGACGGGCGCGCGGATCAAGCTGATCACCGACGGCGACGTGGCCGGGGCGATCCTGGCGGCCGGGGAAGGCAGCGGCGTGGACCTCCTGCTTGGCATCGGCGGCACTCCGGAGGGTGTCATCGCCGCCTGCGCGATCAAGTGCCTGGGCGGCGTCATACTTGGCAAGCTCGCGCCCCGCGACCAAGACGAGCGTGACCGCGCGATCGACGCTGGCCATGACCTGGACCGAGTGCTGACCACCGACGACCTGGTGTCCTCCGACGATGCGTTCTTCGCGGCGACCGGAATCACCGACGGTGAGCTGCTGAAAGGCGTCCGGTACCGCTCGGGCGGCGCGTCCACGCACACGCTGGTGATGCGGGCCAGGTCTGGGACCATCCGCAATATCCATAGCGAACACGCGCTGTGGAAGGTGTCGCGCTACTCGGTCGTTCCCTACTAGCGGCGACGGAGGCCGGGGCGCCACCGCGGTCTGCGCGCGGTCGTCGCCTTGACCGCGCCCCCAAATGTCAGCGTGCGCACCTCGATCACGCCGGTGGCCTGGTCCTGCGCCGAAGCTCTGGCCTGGCCGCGGACGCTCCTGACGCCGAGCACCGACCGGCCCGCCATCTCGACCGCGACCCCGGCGGGCACGATCAGCTTGATCTGGCCCGCGATGGCGGTCGCGTAGATGGTGACCCGCTGGCTCGAAAGGATGGCCTGACTGAGGTCGAGCACGACGTCGCCGAAGAACGCCGTCACCGGGAAGGCCGATGGCACGACCCAGCGGCCTTGCCGCCGCTCCCGGGCGAACATGGCAGTCACCGAGCGCCTCGGGTAGAGCTGAATCGGCTGCCCGGACGGCAGCGTGAGATCTGAGGTCAGCCGGGCGAGCTCGCCGAGCGTCCGAGCGTTGAGCGCCCGCTCTGACCGCTCTGCGTGCTCGGACAGCGTCAGCCGGCCGTCACCTGCTGCCTCGCTCAGCAGCTTGATCACCAGCTCGCGATCGGCGTCCGATGCGCGCAGGTCATGCGGGCCAGGCCGGGAGTACACATGGAGAAGATACCGGACCAGGCCTGGAAATGGCTGGTCAGCGGCTGTCGCGCTACTTCCAGCTCTTGCCCTTGTCCTCGGTGCCTAGCTCGTGTACATGACCGTCTTCGGTCGCGTAGAAGAGCTGGCCGAAGCGCTCACCCCAGGCCACCATGCCTGGCGGGCCGATGACCTTGGCCTCGCCGGTCGGGGTCCACCAGATGCCCCATTTGCGCGTGGGGCCGTCGAACCGCCTGATCGCCACCTGGTTGTTGCGGTTGAGGCCGCCGATCACCATGCTGCCGTCGTTCCACCTGATCGCGGTCAGGCCGCTGGTGATCCGACCTCCAAGGTCTCCGTGCTCGGGCGGCGGCGGGACTGTCGACCCAAGTGCCTTTTGCATAGCTGCGACGCTAGCAAACTTCGCGACATCTCGATCGATCGGAGCTGAGATGGAGTATTGGTGAATCGTCCAGTCTTTCCATGGTGGCGGAACGACCGGATGACCAGGCGGGCTCGACGGGTCTGCGATCCAGAGTGGGTATCTTCCCAGGCCCTTGGTGTTTCCCGCTTTGGCGAAATCGATAAACGTATACAGAAGTGGCGTCCGGTTGAACCTCGCGTGCAGATCGGCCATGACCGCGCGCGCCCAGCTGCTGACCTGCGCTGGCGACAGCCCGTCGGTCACCTCCAGGTCAAGCATGAGGCCGTCGGTGTCGCGGAGCCCGAGCCGCCCAAGTTCGCTGGCAAAGAGCCCGACCGAATCACCAGGACCCTCAGAAGGGTGCCCGAACATGTAGGCGACCCTGCCGAGCTTGTGGCTGCCGATATACGCCCAGTCCTCGGCCGCGTCCGGATTGACATAGGGAACGTTATTTGGCTGCAGTTCGGTCAGCTTCACGGCAACCCACTTGACGTTGCCCGCCACGGAATGCCAGGCGCTGGGCGGGCCTTGGAAGCTGGACACGTCGACACCGGGTATGGTCTTGACCGCCGCTGATCTGGTGCTCGATCGAGTCGGGGCCATTACCGCATTTTAACTCGTTCACCGTCGGTTAATCGGCTTAGCCATAAGTACATTGCCTGCCGGGCTCCGATTGGTCATGCGGAGTAGCGCTGCCTGGCGGCGTTGCCGACCGGGCAGCCGCCCTGGGCACCGCGGCACACCCCGATGTCGCACAGCCTGCACATCCACCTGGTCGCACCAGGACCTCGCATCATGCCGACCAGAACCTTGCTGGTCAGCTCTTCGAGCGCGATGCGCTCGGCGTCGGACAAGACCGCAAGCGACCGCTGCAGGACCTCGGCTCGCGCCGCTGACACCCGCGCCGCCGCGGCGCGACCGGCCTCGGTGAGCACGACCGAGGTGCTGCGTGCGTCGGCGCCGGGCTCGCGGCTTACGTAGCCGGACTCCTCCAGCCGGTCGACCAGCCGGACCGTACCCGACGAGGTCAGCCCGAGCACCTGGCGCAGCAGGTCGATCGTCGGCCGATCGAGGAAGTGCAGCAGCGCGGATAGCGCCGCTGCGGCCGACTCGGAGCGGCCGGCCGCCTCGGCCACGGCGTCGGCGGTCTGGTCGGCGATGATCAGGGACAGCGCGCCGAGCACGTTCGCCGCCCGATCAATCAGCACCTGACCTCCGGTGCCTCGGGCGTCAGCCAATCTCGTACTCGAACGTGAACGTCCCGCCGGGTCCGCCCGGCGCCACCGCGCTTCCGGTGCCGCGCAGCCCGCGAAGCTCGCCTCTCGCCGATCCGTCCACTACCCGCCAGCTCGTCGTGGCGACCCCGGCTTCGAACGTACCGTCGGCCCTGAGCACGAAGCTGCCGCTGCGACCGCCGAGTGTGCCGACGGTCCGCTGGTAGCCGGTGAACGCCGCAGTGGCGTCCTGCCCGTAGATCATCAGCGCGTCCCAGTCGCCCTGCGCCTCGAGATCTCCGCTGAAGCCGAACGTCACGTGTGCCTTGGTCAGCTTGCCGCCGCCGTCGAGTTCGGCATAGGTGTCCTCATCCCAGGACGAGACCGTGAACTTGCCCGTCGCTTCCGGCATAGCGCCGCCTCCTTGTTCTTATGCGGTCCATCGCAGCTGGCACCAGAACTAATGTGTGACTCACACACTAATATAGCGCCACCCCCGAGCCTGCGCAGAGTCAGCCTTCACCGGAGGCGACCGCCTGCCGGAGGCGGCGGGCTAGAACCCGGCAGCGGTTCGCTCTCCGCCGAGCGCCACCCTGAGCGCGTTCTCTGCCGCGTCGACCGCTGCCCGTGCCGTCACCGCGTGGGTATGGGCTCGGTCAAGCTCGTCCAGGCCAATGCAATCAAATGCGACACGGGCGTCATGCGCCGCCTGCAGCAATTGTCGCGCGGCCTCGTTCAGATCGACGCCATTACGGTCAGCCTCAAAGGTGCTCCCCATCCCACCGCTCCTTTGTAAATAATGACGACCGGCTTCGTCGCAGCCCTACCCAGCGGACGCTATCGCATGCCCGCCAGCTCATCCCAGCCTTTCCGCTGCTGTTCCGGGCGAGCGAAGCCCAGCGCGGTAGCGTCGCTGGCATGGTCTTGCCTGCGACGGCCTGGGTGGTCGCCGGCCCGCCTGGGGCCGGCAAGTCGACGGTGGCCGACATGTTGCTCGAAGCGCTTGCGCCGACGCCGGCCCTGCTCGACAAGGACACGCTGTACGGACCCTTCGTCGCCGCGACGCTGGCCGCGGCCGGGCGGCCCGCCGGTGAGCGCGAAGGTCCCTGGTACGACGAGCACATCAAGGTCCATGAGTACGCCGGGATGACGGCGGCGGCCCGCGAAATCCGCGGCCACGGTTGCCCTGTGCTGCTCTCCGGGCCATTCACCCAGCAGATCCACGATCGCCGCCGATGGCATGAGTGGGTCGCTGACCTCGGCGGCGGTGCCGTTCACCTGGTCTGGGTCAGGTCGGACGCCGCCACCTTGCGGCACCGGCTGACCGTAAGGGCGTCACATCGAGACGCGGCGAAGCTCGCCGACTTCGACGCGTTCATGGCTAGGATGCGGCTGGACGCCGCGCCCGCCGTCCCGCATCTGACCGTCGACAATCGCCTCGCGGCGACGCCGGCGCTGCGGGAGCAGATCGCGGCGCTCGTCGCGGCTGTCCGCTGACCGCCCAGGCTGGGGCTACCGCGCTGACGGAGTCGCCGCGAGCGCGGCGACCTGGGCGTGGGTGGCGAACCAGGGATGCCCGCGCTCGCGCATGGCCGTGATCAGGCGGCCGAGCATCCTGGTCAGGTAGGCGCGGCCGATCGCCTCTGGATGCATCGTGTAGGTGACGAGCCTGCGTTCGTCGCGAGCGGACTCGTACTCGTCGAGCCAGATGCGCTCGACGGCGGCCGGGTCGGCCAGCAGCCCGCCCTGATAGGCGGTCCACCCGAAGTACGGCCAGTCGCACAGGCTCCAGTGCCCAGGCAACTCGAGCAGTTGCTGGCTGCCGCTGCTGATCCAGTACGGCCGGTCGTCGGCCATCAGGCTGCTCTCGTAGGAGAACCCGAGCTCGGACAGCATCGCCAGTGTCTGCGGCGACAGCTCCCAGCCGGGCGAACGGTACCCCGCGGGCCTGACGCCGTGCTTCTCGAGCGCGACCAGTCCTCGTTCAAGCTCGGCGCGCTGGGCGCCCGCATCAAGCCCGTCGGTGCCCAGGTGCATGTAGCCGTGATGGGCCACCTCGTGGCCGGCCGCCAGGATCGCGGGCACCACGTCGGGCCAGTGATCGGCAGTGTGCCCAGGCACGTAGAACGTCGCTGGTATGTCGTGCTCCCTTAGCAGCTCAAGCACCCTCCAGACGCCGCGTTCTGGCCCGAACCGGCCCATCGACAGCATGCTGAGCCGCCGCTCGTACTCCTGCCCCTCCCCTAGCCAGGGCGCCTCACCGTCAACGTCAAACGTCAGCGCCACAGCTACATCGGCGCCACCAGGCCAGTCAGCAAAGCGAGCCACGTTGGTCATGAGGCGATCCTCGCAGATCGCGCGCGGTCAGCGGGTCATCATGGCGGGCGGCCTACGATGTGGGCATGCCCGAATTCAGCTACATCGACATGCTGCCGCTTGCCCCGGACTCGACGGAATACCGGCTGGTGAGCGACGCCGGCGTGCGCATGCACCGCGCGCTTGGCCGCGAGTTCATCGAAGTCGACCCGGCCGCGCTGACGCTGCTGACGTCGGAGGCGATGCGGGACATCGCCCACTTGCTGCGGCCTGGCCACCTGCGACAGCTCAGGTCGATACTCGACGACCCGCAGGCGTCTCCGAACGACCGGTTCGTCGCCAGCGACCTGCTGAAGAACGCGTGCATCGCGGCTGGCGGGGTGCTGCCGATGTGCCAGGACACGGGCACGGCGATCGTCATGGGCAAGCGCGGCCAGCAGGTGCTCACCGACGGCCGCGACGAGGAGCACATCGCCCGCGGCGTGTACGACGCGTACACCAAGCTGAATCTCCGCTACAGCCAGCTCGCACCGCTGACCATGTGGGAGGAACGCAATACCGGCACCAACCTGCCCGCCCAGATCGAGCTGTACGCGACCGACGGAGGCGCCTACAAGTTCTTGTTCATGGCTAAGGGCGGCGGCTCGGCCAACAAGTCATACCTGTACCAGGAGACGAAGGCGGTGCTGAACCCCGAGCGGATGGCGGCCTTCCTCGACGAGAAGCTCAGGTCACTCGGGACCGCGGCCTGCCCGCCTTATCACCTGGCTATCGTCGTCGGCGGCACAAGCGCCGAGTACGCGCTCAAGACAGCGAAGTACGCTTCGGCCAAGTACCTGGACTCGCTGCCAACCGCGGGCTCGCCGGACGCGAACGGGTTCCGTGACGTCGATCTCGAGCAGCGGGTGCTCGAGATCACCAGGCAGGCTGGCATCGGCGCGCAGTTCGGCGGCAAGTACTTCTGCCATGACGTGCGGGTGGTCAGGCTGCCCAGGCACGGCGCGTCCTGCCCGGTCGCGATCGCGGTGTCCTGCTCCGCCGACCGGCAGGCACTCGGGAAGATCACCAGCGAGGGCGTGTTTCTGGAGCAGCTCGAGACGGACCCGGCCAAGTACATGCCTGACGTCGAGACGGACGAACTCGACGGCGACGTGGTCAGGATTGACTTGTCCGCGCCGATGGACGAGATCCGCGCCGAGCTCTCCCGGTACCCGATCAAGACCAGGCTCTCGCTGACCGGGCCGCTGATCGTCGCCCGCGACATCGCCCACGCCAAGATCGCCGACCGGCTCGCCGCTGGCCAGCCAATGCCTGACTACCTGCGCGATCACGCGGTCTACTACGCAGGACCGGCGAAGACACCGCAGGGTTACGCCTCTGGATCGTTCGGGCCGACCACCGCTGGCCGCATGGACGGCTACGTTGACCAGTTCCAGGCGGCGGGCGGATCTCTGGTCATGCTGGCCAAGGGCAACAGGTCGGCGGCGGTGACCGCGGCGTGCAGGCAGCACGGGGGCTTCTATCTCGGCTCGATCGGCGGCGCGGCGGCCAAGCTGGCCAAGGATTGCATCACCAGGGTCGAGGTGCTCGAATACCCGGAACTCGGCATGGAGGCGGTGTGGAAGATCGAAGTACGCGATTTCCCCGCATTCATCGTCGTCGATGACAAGGGCAATGACTTCTTCGCTGATGTCACCGCGCCAAAGAAGCCAGTGCTGACCATTGGACGCGCACCTACAGTCAGCTGATAACTCAGGAATTCCCACCAAGCTCACAGAAATCTGTAAGCGCCTGCGCGTAGATTGCACACATGCACTCTGCCTTGGGTACCGGTCACGTCGTGGCCGGACGCTACCGGCTGCTTGATCTCCTCGGCCGTGGCGCGATGGGGATCGTGTGGCGCGGCCGGGACGAACTGCTCGACCGCGATGTCGCGATCAAGCAGATCGTGCTAGCGCCGATGGCGTCGGCTGCAGAAGCGCGGGCCAGTTATGAGCGCACGTTGCGCGAAGCCAGGACCGCAGCCAGGCTCAGCCATCCGGGCGTCGTGACCGTCTACGACGTCGTCGAAGAGGACGGCTCGCCGTGGATCGTGATGGAACTGGTGCGCGCCCGCCCGCTCGACCAAGTCATCGCGGAGGACGGACCGCTGCCTCCCGCGCGCGCCGCACAGCTCGGGCTCGGTCTGCTTGAAGCCCTGAAGTCAGCGCATGAAGCTGGCGTGCTGCACCGTGACGTCAAGCCGAGCAACGTACTGATCAGCCCGGACGGCAAGGCCGTCCTGACTGACTTCGGGATCGCGATGATTCAGGGAGACCCTGGGCTCACGCAGGCCGGGATGGTGGTCGGCACGCCGGGGTTCTCGCCCCCTGAGCGGGTACGCGGAGGCCCCGCCACGCGCGCATCGGATCTGTGGTCGCTCGGCGCCACGCTCTACGCGGCCGTCGAGGGCCGAGGACCTTTCGACCGGGCCGGCGGGTCGTCAGCCATCGTCGCGAGCATAGCTACCGAGCCGGCGCCGCGAGCGCCGTCGGCCGGACCGCTTGCGCCGGTCATCGAGGCCCTGCTCAAGGCCGACCCGCAAGAAAGGCCGGACGCGGCCACGACCGCGCGCATGCTCACGCAGGCGTGGAAGACGACAAGGACCGCAGGGCGCGTCGGCATGCAGGCAAGTCAGCTGGCGGCCAGCCCAAGCGGCAAGAAATCACCTTCGCCCGCCAAGGCGGGCAGCGAGGCGACGACCGCCACGCAGGTTGTGAGCGTGCCTGAGGCGAGCCCGGCTGTGGACGCGGGCCAGCTCGCCACCGCCAGCGCCGGCACCGACGACGGCGGTTCGCTCATCGCCGCGGCCGCCGGGTCGACGGCTGCCGCGGTCAGCGTCGTTCCCGACCTGATGTCCACGCCGAATTTCGCTGACCTCAAGATGCCTGCCGGGACGATGCCGTCAGAGGAGGCGATCGCTCCTGACATCGAAGCCGGCGCGCTCGACGTTGGCGATCTTCGCACCGAGCCGTCGGCCACCACGGGTGCGGGCGCGGACGGCCCGACCCCGCCGCCGGGCCAGCACCGCGATCATGGCGGGGAAGACGACCGCGGCAGCAAGGCGAGCGAGTTCCTCAGGAAGCGCGGCGTTGTGGCACTCGCGCCCGTCGTTGCCCTCGCGATCGTCGCAGCGATCGTCTACGCGGTCCTGCCCAACGACCTCCGCGCCCCGATCGACCGGTTCATCGGTGGCGGCCAGCCGCGCCAGGGACCCGTCGCAGCGGCGCGCGGCGGCCATCACGTCAAGGGCACGGGCCGTCAGACCGGCCATTACTCGGGCAAGCAGCCAGGATCAGGCGGCTCTGGACCTTCGGGCCAGCCCGCACCAGGACCGTCCACCTCGGGCAAGCAGAAGCCGAAGGGCAAGCCGTCGGCGTCGGGCAACCCGAAGCCGTCAGGCAAGCCTTCCGCCTCGGGCCACCCGTCCACGTCGCCGTCGGGCTCGCCGAGCCCGAACCCGTCACCGGACCCGACACCGTCGCCATCGACGTCAAGCCCGGCCGGCGGCGGTGGAACGCCCCCGCCGGCTGGCTACGCCTGGGATCGCGTGACCGCGGCGAGCGTGGGCACGATCGCCGGGTTCCGCATCGCCGCCCCCGCCGCCTGGGTGATGACGCCAGGCCTGAACACTGTCATCAAGCCGGCCAAGGGCGGGGTGCGTCTCAACATCAACATGGCGACCTGGGCGTACCCAGGGCCGGTCAGGCAGGCCAAGCGGCTGCAGGCGGCCGCCAAAGCCAGCGGCAACTATCCGCAGTACCTGCTGGGGTCAATCGTGGCCACGCGACTCCACGGCTGGCCAGCCGCCCGGTGGACGTTCTCGTGGCAGCCACTCAACGCAATCAATCCGACTGACGTCACCAAATGGCTGTTCACAGCGCAGACCGTTGATGGTCCGCAGCAATACGTGATGTCGATCTCGGCGCCGTCACCGCGCGAGACATGGGCACTGAACAAGTTCCACGTGGCGATGCGGACGTTCAAAGCGCTGCCGTTCTAGCAGGCGCGACTCAGTACCAGCCGTCGGCCGTCTCGTGGCTCCAGGCCGCGCAGGGTGAGCCGTAGGTTGCCTTGATGTAACCAAGGCCCCAGCGGATCTGCGTTGCCCCGTTGGTCGCCCAGTCAGCGCCAGCGCTCGCCATCTTGGCGCCTGGCAACGCCTGCGGGATGCCGAAGGCGCCCGATGACGGGTTCTCCGCCGACGGGTTCCAGCCGCTCTCTCGCTCCCACAGCGGGTCGAGGCATCTGAACTGGCTCGATGACCAGCCGAACTGCGCCAGCATCGACGTCGCGATCTGCTGCGGACTGCCCGACGGCGCTGGAGCGGCGGCCGAGGTGCCCGGCAACGTCTGGTGCTGTGCGGCTTGCCGCCGTGCCCGCTGGCGCTGTGCCGCTGCCTCCCGGCGCGCGATCAGCGCCCTGTCCGCCGCCTGCGTCCTGGCGAGCAGTTGGTGTACCTCGCGGGCCGTCGGGCCCGCCGTGCTCTGGTAGGAGGCTCGGGTGAGATCGCCCGCCATGCTGAACCGGCCAGCGTCCGCTGCTGTCCGCAGCGGCTTGCTGGCATTCGCGGAAGTGAGCACGAGCCCCGTCGCAGCCGCCGAAGCGGCGATCACGGTACCGGCCGCCGCGTAAATCGTTCTGCGCGATGGCCGCGATCTGAAGGTTCTTTGGTTGTCGGAACGAAAGTTGACACGATGAAGCCGGGTCAAGATGTGCCTTTGGTCGAGCACCGGTTGCGGTGCCAGTCGCCACCCGATGATCTGCCGAGGCGCGCCGTTGCGGGCATCGGTGAGGCGGCTGACGCGTCGCAGGGGCAAGGCGACCGCGTTGCGGTAGGCAACTCGTCACGCACGCTCGGGTGCTGTCAGCCATCCACCTTGCCCGAACAGCAGCCGCGGTATGGCGAAAGCAGCCCGGTCAACATATGAGATAAATCACCTGTGAGCTGGCTCACACAAATGCCGATTGCCAATGGCGCGGCGTAACGGCCGGTCAGTACCAGCCGTGGCCTTGCCAGAATGCCCAGGCATTGCATGGCGAGCCGTAGGTGGACTTGATGTAGCCGAGGCCCCACTTGATCTGGGTGGCCGGATTCGTCGCCCAGTCCGAACCGGCTGAGGCCATCTTCGAACCGGGCAGCGCTTGCGGTATGCCGTAGGCACCGCTGGCGTTCTCAGCGTTATAACGCCAGCCGCTCTCCCTGCTCCAGATGTTGTCCAGGCAGCCGAACTGATTGTGCGCGAATCCGAACGACGCAAGCATGTTGTAGGCGGTCGACTGGGCCGTGCCTGGATTGGGAGGCGCGGCCGGGATGATCGGCGCGGTGCCAGTGGTACCGGTGGCCGCGGTCAGTGGCGCCGGCTTCGTTGCCACCTTCGGTGAGCCGACGACCTTGAAGCTCTTGGTCGCAGCGGTCATCAAGATGACGTGCTGCCGCTGCCGCACGAGCTCGGTGGCCACGTGGCTGTGCTGCAGGCTGGCCGCGGCGTACGCGAGCGGATCGGGTCCGGAGAATTGCTTAAGCACTACTTCCGCGCCGGCAGCGACGACAACGGCGGCGACGACGGTGGTGAGCAGGAAGGCGCGAACACTTCTGCGCGACCGGCGTCTACCAGCCACCCGCCTTCTGTGCTGTGACAATGCCGTCCTTCCGTCCGGCCAAACCCGCCAGGCAGGCGCGAGGCGGGCATCGACCGCTGCGGGCCAAGGCAGCGATTCACGTAAGGAGCTGGCTACCCCCAGTAGCGAACTCGGGCTTACCGGGGCACACCGCCCTAAACGAGGAGCCAACTCCGTTGCCGCACCACGTTGCCAGAAGTGACGGGGTCGACCAAGCGTTTCCGATGAAAAAGTTGTGCCGCGCCGGACGGAATTTGTGTTGCGCAGATCACGGATTGACACTCAGTATCATAACGATTACATGATGTAACGACCGGAAGCTGTGATCACTGATTTCCGCCGTGGCCGCGCGCGCGACACGCCGGCACTACCAGGTACTCCCCAGGCAAGCTAGCGTGATAGCGAAGGCACCGGTCACGGCGACCGATGCGACCTAGGAGGCTGCCGTGTCGACTGCCGGAGAGTCCACCGCCAAGGGCCATGCCCGCCCGTCGTGGCTGGCGACATGGCGCCTCGGCGAGGACGACCCGCAGACGCTGCTGAGCAACGCGCGGACAGCGTTCTTCGTGATGCTCGGCGTGCTCGCGCTGCTCTGGATCATCCAGATCGTGAACTTCGCCGACCACAACCACATCAGCGAGAACTACGGGATCATGCCGAGGAACATCGGCAGCCTGCCTTACATACTCACTGCCCCGTTCTTGCACTTCAGCTGGAGTCACATCGAGGGCAACTCAGGCCCGCTGTTCATCTTCGGGTTCCTCGCTGCCTACCGCGGCATAGGCAAGTTCATCGGGGTGACTGCGATTGTCGTGCTGACCAGCGGCTTCGCTGCCTGGATCTTCGGAACCGGCTCGGTCGGCGCGGGCGCCAGCGGCGTGGTGTTCGGCTACTTCGGCTACATCATGGTTCGCGGCCTGTTCGACCGGCGGGTCATTGACGTGCTGATCGGCGCGGTGATGGCGCTGTGCTTCGCATACCAGTTCGCCGTCCTGCTGCCGCATCAGGGCATCGGCTGGCAGGCGCACGTGGGCGGCGTGGTCGGCGGCATCCTGTCCGGCTACCTGCTGCGCGACCGGCGTTCCGCGAGATCGGCGGCGAAGGCCAGGTCGGCCGGCCCGACGTCGGCCAGGACCGTCACGACGTCGGCCGGGACCGTCGTGACGCCGGCGAGCCAAGGCGCGGCCGCGCTGCCGAAGAGACAGCCGGGCAAAGGCGGCAAGCCGTTTGCCGTCGATCCGGCGAACCCGCGCGCCGACCTTTACAAGGAACTCGACGACCTGGGGCTTTAGCAGGGGTCGCCCACGCTCAGACTGACCTAAGGACGGGCGAGCAGGCGCGGCAAATTTCACTATGTAATGTTTTAGTGTTGTCCGTCGCGATTGGGGGGAGTACCGCCTGTGTGCGAGTCGCCCACGCTAGCGTCCACGCCGGAACCTGACCTGGTTCGGCGCACCGAGAGGCTGGTGCTGCGGCCGTTCCGGCACGGCGACGAGGCAGCCGTCCTGGCCTACCGGCGCCGGTCCGACGTCTGCAGGTACATTCCCGCGGACCCTATGACCGAGGCGACGGCTCCCGTGTTCGTCGCCGACCGGATCTCGGCCACGCGGATAGCGTGCGACGGCGACCGGATGGTGTTCGCCGTCGAGCTTGACGGCCTTGTGATCGGTGACGTGCTCATCCGCGTCAGCCAGGTTACCGACCGGCAGGCGGAGATCGGCTGGGTGTTCAACCCGGACTTTCACGGGCACGGCTACGCCACCGAGGCGGCGCGCGAGCTGGTGCGGCTGTCGTTCGACGAGCTTGGCATGCACCGCGTATGGGCTCAGCTCGACCCGAGGAACACAGCGTCCGCCCGACTCTGCGAGCGAATCGGCATGCGGCACGAAGGGCACCTGCACGAGGACATGTGGCTCAAAGGTGAGTGGACGGATTCCGCGATCTACGCGATCTTGGAGGCTGAGTGGCGCTCTGGCTCCCCGCTCGCGTGGCCCCGGTCAGCGCCAGCGGGTCGACGACCTGGTCGAACAGCTCCTCGCTAACGCCGTTGGCCAGCGCGGCCTGCCTGAGCGAGACATCGTGGTCGATGGCGTGATGCGCGATCGCTGCGGCCAGGTCATAACCGATGACCGGGGAAAGCGCGGTGACCATCATCACCGATCGCTCGATGTTCTCGGCCAGCCTGGCCTCGTCGAGTTCGGCCCCGTCGATCATGAACAGACGGAAATGGTCACAGGCGTCGGCTATGTTCTGCGCGGAGTGCAGATAGTGGTTGATCAGGACCGGCCTGAACGCGTTGAGCTCGAAGTTGCCCTCGGCCCCAGCCATGGTCACGGCCACATCGGCTCCGAACACGTCGATGGCGACCATCAGCATCGCCTCCGCCTGGGTCGGGTTGACCTTGCCTGGCATGATCGAGGACCCTGGCTCGTTCGACGGCAGTATGAGCTCGTGGAGGCCGGTCCGCGGCCCCGAGCCGAGCCAGCGCACGTCGTTGGCGATCTTGAACAGCGTGACAGCGGCTGACTTGAGCCCGCCGTGCGCGCGCACCATGCGGTCAAGTGTCGCCTGCGCGGTGAACTTGTTGGCGGCGGTCTCGTAGGGCGCGCTTGTCATCGCGGCTATCTCCGCGGCTGCCTGCTCCGCGAACCCCGGCGGCGCGTTGAGGCCTGTGCCGACGGCTGTGCCGCCCATGGCGAGCTGCAGCAGGCCGCTGGTGGCGTGCTCAAGGTCCGCCAGAGCGTCGTCGAGCGCCCCGACGAAGCCTGACCACTGCTGGCCAACCGTAAGCGGCGTGGCGTCCTGGAGGTGAGTGCGGCCGATCTTGACCACGTCGGCCCACTGCCGCGCTTTGCGCTCGCACGCGTCGCGCAGCCGCCGCAGGGCCGGGATCGTCATCTGCGTCGCCATCGTGTAGGCCGCTACGTGCATCGCCGTCGGGAACGTGTCGTTGCTCGACTGGCTCATGTTCACGTCGTCGTTCGGATGGATGGGCTGCTGGGATCCGAGTTCGCCGCCGACGAACTGGATGCAGCGGTTGGCGATGACCTCGTTGACGTTCATGTTGGACTGGGTCCCAGAGCCGGTCTGGAAGACATACAGCGGGAACTCCTGGTCAAGCGACCCGCCGATGATCTCGTCGCAGACGCGCGCGATCAGCTCGCCCTTCCAGGCCGGCAGGTGACCGAGCCTGGTGTTCACCACAGCCGCGGCCTTCTTGACGTAGCCGTAGGCACGGTAGACCTCTACCGGCATTCGTTCCCTGCCGATGCTGAAGTGCTCGAGGCTGCGCTGAGTCTGGGCACCCCAGTACCGGTCGGCCGGTACCTCCACCTCGCCGAGGCTGTCGAACTCGCGCCTGCTTCCTTTGGCATCGATGCCGATGGGGACTTCGAGTATCTGCGGCGCCGCTTGCGTGGGATCTGTCATGACATAAGCCTTCCCGGTCGGCTGCGCAGAAGTCGTCGGTTTGCCTGGCAACTAAGCGGGAAGCCGATGTGACTTACTCAATGTCAAGTGAATGGGAGGAGCGTCATGAGGATTGGCGCAGCACTGGCACTGATCGCAGTGGGCGCGATTCTTCGGTTCGCCCTCACAACAGTGGTAACGCACGGAGTCTACCTGCACACTATCGGCGACATCCTGATGGCCGTCGGTGCGCTCGGCTTGATCTTGTGGCTGTTCGTCTGGGCGCCACGGACCCGCAATCGGTCAGCCACGAGCCAGCGGTACACGTCGGTCGAGGGCGACGGATACAACCAGCCGCCAGGGACCTACACGCGCGAAGAACGCAGGTACGAAGACCAGTACCCGAGCTAGACGCCCGCCCTCACAGGAATGGCACCCGCTGGAGCGGCACGACGTTCGGATAACTGTTTACCGGCGAACTCGTCATCGTCCGGTCGTCATCAAATAAGGTGATAATGTGCGCCGGGTCGTTCTTTTGCTGCTGGCATTCCTTATCACCGCGTGCGGTACAGCCGCGCCGCCGGCATCCACCGCCACCGCCATCGACGCCGCGCCGTTCCCACCGGGAGTCGTGACCGGGAAGGCGGCGCTCAAGGGGAGCAGCGTCGCCGACGCGAGCCGGGCCTGCGTGGCGAGCCTGCGACCGACCGGCCCGCTGCCGGTACCAGGTCATATGGCAGGCGGATCGACCATGGCGGCGATCTACAAGCGCGGTTACCTCATCGTCGGCGTCGATCAATCCACCCCGCTGCTCAGCTTCCGGGATCCGGCTACCGGACGGATCGATGGCTTCAACGTGGCGATCGCGAGGCAGGTCGCGAAGGCGATCTTCGGCAACGAAAATGCGATCAAGCTCGTGGCGATCACGTCAGCCGAGCGAAAGTCCGTCATCCTCGGTCACAAGGTCGACCTCATCGCCGATCCGACCACGATCGTGTGCGACCGGCTCGCGTGGGCCGACTTCTCCACGGACTACCTCAACGCCCATCAGCGGGTGCTCGTACCGTCCGCGTCGAAGGCACGCGGGATCGGCGACCTCGGCGGCCATAGGGTATGCGCGGCCGCCGGCACCACGTCGATCTACGAGATCGCGGTCCAGCCGTCCCACCCGATCCCGGTCGCAGTGCCGAACTGGTCAGACTGCCTGGCCATGCTCGAGCAAGGACAGGTAGCCGCGATCTCGACCACGGACACCGTCCTAGCGGGCCTGGCGACCCAGGATCCGCAGACGAAGGTCGTCGGGCCGAGGTTCACCTTTGAGCCGCAGGGGCTTGGCATGTCGAAGAATGCCAAGGACCTGGTGCGGTTCGTCAACGCTGTGCTCGAGCAGATGCGAATCGATGGCGAGTGGACGCGTCTGTACGCCCGCTATCTCGGCAGCAGGATCCAGCCGGGCATCCCAGGCCCGCCAGCACCTACGTACTGCAGCGCGTCGTGCAAGGACTGACCGTGGCGGCGCCGCGCGAGGCGCTGAAGCCCATGCCCGCTCGGTTGCTTGCCGGAATGCTCGTGACGATCGCCGCCAGCCTGGCGTGGGGGATCTCGGCCACGACCACGGCGATGAACCGCACTTCGGCCGCGAACGACATTGTGGCCACCACCGGGCCGCTCAGCTTCTACGCGCAGCAGATTTACCAGTCGCTGTCGGACGCCGACGCCACGGAGGCGGCCGCGTTCCTGGCCGTGACCGAGCCTCCCGTCGCACGCGCGGAGTTCCACGCCGATATCGAGCGGGCTGGCACCTACCTGCGGGTGGTCGCCGCAGCGGATTCGTCGGCGGCGACCAGGTCCGACCTCACCGCGCTGGATACCGAGATCCCCCAGTACACGATGCTCATCGGGGAAGCCAAGGCAGACAGCCAA
>Ga0126381_100002943_pt1 | contig 18524 bp, 23 predicted proteins | sample PanSoiMetPlot_28_FD_96465 | JGI IMG/M metagenome (GOLD analysis project Ga0126381, IMG submission 96465) | Tropical forest soil microbial communities from Panama - MetaG Plot_28 | ecosystem: Environmental > Terrestrial > Soil > Tropical forest > Bulk soil | place: Panama | collected 2016-02-17
GCCGTAATAGGCGCTTCTTTGATTCCAGATCATCGGCCCACGACCATGTCCTTCGTTTTGATAGATGGCATCGACCAGCCGGTCTGGAGAGACTTTCTTCTCGCCAAAGGAAGTGTCACCACCTTCCCTCGCACTGGTCCGCCACTTCTCGGCTGCGACGGGGACAGCGTGCTCAACGCTCTGCTGTAGACTGTCTCGATCCCTTCCGTTCAGCTTTCCGCTATCTGAGACAGCTTGGGCGTTTTTAATTCCATTCAACGGGTCCCGCAATAACTGACCCTTTGCATTTTCCAATTCTGCCGAGCTTTTCATGTCGTAGGCATTTTGTCTGACAACGTCAGCTGGAAGCCCTCTTATCCATCCACGCTGCGCTTCAAGAGCGTCGATCTGTTTGTCTGAGTCCCCCGCTGAAAGCGTCCCAATACGTCTTTGGTCCTTGATTGCTGCAATCCGGGCGTCGATTGACTTATCCTGTGCATCTTTGGTCTGTCCAGCCGACCAACGTATTGCTTCTGTCTGGAAGGTCCGCCTCATTGCAGCGGAGTCGGCACCGAAGGTGTTAATGCCATAAACACCGTACTGTGCAGCTCGATTGGTGTAGTCCTTCGTAACAGCATCTAGATCTGCTAAGTGCTTTTGCAGAGCTTCTGGACCAGCATTTTCTCCTTGGGCAGTAAGAAACCCCTCTCGAATAGGTGCAGTCTCGTTGTAGTAGTCAGTCGTCAAATCCCGCAGCTTCCCTTCGACTTGAAGCTGACGAAGCGCCATCGCTCGAGAGAAGACCTCGTCACCAGCCTTTGAAACGTCACCGCCAAAGGTCTGAACTGCGCGAGCGATCCCTGCCCCGAACGCCTCTGGAGGTGCCTCAACTCCCGGGAGCGGGACCGGTCGCTCGAATGGTTGGACTTGCGGGACTGGATTGTAGCCTGGGACTTGTGCCATTAGTAATACGAACCTATCTGTGTTGGATCGCTACTGCTATCTGGATACCATTTCGGAGCAACAGATGAGGAACCACCGCCAGCGACAGAGGAGTATTTTGAGTAATCAAGGCCAAGGCTAGCCATCTTTCCAGCTGTGCCAACCACATCCCCAAAGGCAGAGATATCGCCAGCTGTCGCTGCCTGAGAGCCAGCGAACTCCATCGCGCCAGCCGAGGCAGTCTTGGCAGCAGCTTCGACATTTTCTCCGTAAGCACGCTCGGCTGCGGTTTGTCTTGCTGACTTCTGCTCTTCCCCACCGACGGCTAATTGAGAGGCTTGGACCTCGGCTGTTGAACCGGTGTCGACCCCAATCCCACCGGCAGCTGCTCTAGCGCGTATCCCGCCGACTTGCTGCGAGGTCTGTATTCCATACTTCTGTGCCTCTTGCTCACCGGCCATGATGTCGCGGTTGGCCTTTAACCTAGCGACCTGTGCGAGTTGTTGTTGGACTCCGGCTTGGTAGTTGTAGTAGGCCTTTTGCGCTTGGCCGGATTGATACGCACCATAAGCGGAAATACCGCCACCGATAGCTGTCGCGGCTAGCGAGGCGATAGCTAACTCTGGTGCTATTGCAGCGAACGCCATGTTCGACTCCTAATCACGAATGGGCAATACCCAGTCTCCTCTGGTGGACCGATCGACGCGCCCAACCAGCGTAGCCAACGCTTAGCTGGTCCGTTCCTGTACTCAACGTGGCCGATTATCATCTCATGACGTTTAAGTGCATCTTCGATCACCAACTGACTATGCCGAACGAAGGAGAACTTATGGTGCTCGATCAAATCAGTGGTCAAGAGCCAGAGGTAGGCTCGATTAGAGGCGAGCGATGAGGAAGATAGTCCCCATACACACGCGACTGTGTCATCATGTAGCCCTAGCCAAACCTCTTCTGACTTTCGAAGCCAGGATCTAAGCATCTGCTCCGCGTTCGGGACTTTCGCTACTGGGCTACGTTCGATGATGTCCCTAACATTGCAGTCCTTTTGTGGGATAATTGCAACGCTCATCCTCTCCTCCCTCCTTGCTCAGGGGTGTCCCCAACAACGACTTCCGGCATTATCCCCAAGATGGTTGCCGGATAAGGAAGATTTTGCTGTATGCATAGCTGACCAACCTCTTGCCAAAGCTGATCTAAGATCTGACGGCCATCGCCAGCTACGAGGTCGGTGACAAGAGCAACCCCGTTGGATTGACTCGGGATGCTGTTGAGTTGGAAGTCCTTGACTGTGACGAGGTTGGCGAACGTGGTCCCGACTTGGAGGCCGAGGGTATCTGAGACTCGCATGGTAATGGCTGGTAATTTCTTGCGCTTGCTTTGCACCGTCGGCTCGCCTAAGTCGAGAGCGAGGGTTTGGAGTTGGGGAGTGAATGGGAGGCCGAGAGTGATCTTGGAAGAAGACGGTAGGCCGGTGACCGCACCACCTCCTGTAACAGTAAATGGCCCGACTACCACTCCGTCGGCCACTCCGACAACGGATCTACCGATTAGCTGGGTTAGCCCACTTACGCTGGTCACGTTCGTCCAGACACTATAACCACGCACAGGGTTTGGCACGCCAGTGTATGGGTCGATGCTCTCTGGCACGTTGACGACGGTTGCAGAGACGGATGTGCCGGAGCCGGTGACGTTGTAGATCCCGCCGCCAACACGGACTACTTGACCGGAGGAGAAGGTGTTTAGTGGATCGCTGAGCGTGACCACATTACCTATAGCGCTGGCGTCGCCGGTGAAAGTGAGGAGAGATGGCGGAGATGAAGTAGGAACTGTTTGTAATCCACAATCAACACTCCATGCGTCCTCTTTGCCATAAAAGAAAAATCGATCGGCAAAGCGCTCGACGTATTGGACGTAGTTGCCTCCCACGAGACGCTGTACAATAACATATACTGCATCGGTGACATCTCCATTGACCTGCTCGGTAACGGCGCAGATTGAAAGGTACTGTCCGTCGGTGTCGTGGTGCGCCCAACCAATCATCTCCTGCTCTTTAACGTAGGTTAAGGAGAGTAGGATACCATCGTTTCGCACGCCCCAAGCAATCTTATAAGGCTCCTCAGCCCAGCACCAGTCAACGAGGTAAAAGCCGGTGAAGAGGTGGTTGGATAGGGTCGTGACGTCTGAGCCAGTGAAGATGTTGGCGTAGACGTTATACGCCAGATCACGGACGTAGTTGCCTTTATAAGTGTTGTAAAGAATGTCCATGTTGATCTTCAACGGACGGAGGTCGTTCGCGCCATTGAAGGCCTGCTGGCTGGCGACGATAGAGGTTGGGGTGACTGGACTCTGCGAAGCAAACAACCCACCCCCGTTAAGCAACCACGCCGACTTGTTCGTCATCGTGATCAAGCCAGTCGGGACGTTGGTGAAGGAGCGAATTGCGTTAAGATCGTCGGAGATGATCTGGCCAGCGATTGCGTCGTCGTCCTGCACTGGGAAGGAGGTGTTGAAGTTAAAGAAACTCCCCGGCTGTGACATGTTAAAGTTCTGGACACTCTGCGCCTGCGCGCCCAAGACCAACCGCTCTTGGAAGAAGGTGGACACGCCGGGGTTACCAGAGTTGGCAGGGCCGAGGTTCGCGGTCGCGGCAGCTGCGCCAGAAGAGAAGGTGATGGCTGGCGCTGTAACGTAGCCAGCGCCCTGTTGCAGCACACTGACTGTGTATACTCCCCACACCATGCTCTGCAGCTGCACGTTGGCCCAGCTGCCGAAGCCTGGGATTGTGTTGGTCCACAGGTTGGTCGAGTTATCCGTCGTCGGTGGAGTGCCGGAAGTGAACGTGCCAGGATTGACGATGTGAAGCGTGTCAATGGACCAGTCGTTGAAGCCACCACCAGAACTGATAATGTGAGCAGTGTCTATGTGGCTGACAACGCCATACAGTGACGTGAAGGTTGCGCCAACTGGACTGGCCGCGCCGATAGCGGCTGTAAAGCAAATGCCAGTGCCTGAGAATGTGAAAAAGACTGCTGAGGTTAGGCCAAGGGCTGCTTGCGCTGTAGCTTGAATACCACCTCCTGGGGGCGCGGCAATAGACACAGTCGGAACGCTGGTGTAAGTGCCATGAGTCGTTACTGTAATGCTCTGTACCGGCGAGCCTTGAATGAAGGGATTCTCACCAACTGGAGGAGTTTGTGAGAAGTCTGGACCAATACCTGGAGTGGCGTCGGTGAACGTGGTTCCAGTAGTATTACCAATGAACCCGTAAATCGTTCCGGTTTGGATGGCGGTGTTGAATGATGGAGAGGCTTTATAGACGTTGTAACTCTGCGCACCAGTTACCGCTGTCCAAGAGATAAGATTGGTGCCTGGAGCAGTGGTGTCGTTGAGAGTTTTAAATCCGTTGAGAAATGTCGCTGGAGTTACTGGTAAGCTTTCCTGCCCGTTGATGTCGACAGCGGTGACAGTATAGGAATAGTTCCAGTTATTGGCAGCAGCGACCAACGTCGTGGATGAAGTCAACCCTGTTGGGGTGCCGATTGTCGTACCAAAGGCAATCGAACTTATACTCCAGTTCGTTGGGGAAGTGACGGTTAGGATCTGTGGAGCGTAATTAGGATGGGTTAGGATCATTGACGTAACATCCTGGGTGTACTTAAGCCCAGGATTGCCAGTGATCGGATTGAAGAATAAGTCGGAGGCAGCATAAGGACTGGAGATTTGATAAGGGACACCACCAGAGAGAATTGGTGCACCGTTGCTGTAAAAGCGAATGTAGTTCTGACCGAACTCAAGAACGTAGCTCACGTTCGCTGAGGGTTGGAAGGGGATTAAGCGTGCGCCGTTTATATTAACCTGTTGGACGAACCGTGTACCTTGACGAGTGGAAGCACCACCACCTGCCCAATCGACGAAGAAGTTACGAAGCAACGCTGCGCCAGCACGGTACTTCTGTACATCCACGCGCGAGCGCAGGCGCGGTGCCCACTCACCAGACGCGAAGGAGGTTTGGATAGTTGGTTGGGCCATTACTTATCCAGTTGGCGTTGACTTTGGTAGGACATCCTGCGCTGTACCATTCGGTGCAACTAAAGCGGCGATGGTATTGTCCTTAGTGTTCGCATTCCGAGAAGAGCCGAAGTAGAAGCTGACAACCATCGTCGCCATACCACCAAGAGTTCCGACTAAGGTGTTTAAGACGGCAGTCGAGGCTGCGTTGGTGTTTGGAGGGTAAAACATCCAGACTATGATAATCACAATGAACGCACCGACTAGCGTGACAGCTAGGATCTTCTGCGTATCGCTCCAAGGTGTCGAGTTCATGCAACTTCCCCCACGTACGGATAAGTCACTTCCACCTCGTCATCCGTGTCGATCCCTAGTTCCCTCATCAGCCCTGGCGAGATATCGGCAACTCGGCCAGTTTTGGTGTGCGGCCCCCAATCAGCAGGGTGGGCTGTGAAGGCTCGGCTGGTCTTGGTCGCCTTTACCAGCGCCATTTCTTCGCCTGCCAGTCTGGTTTTTGGAAATTGATTGTAATCCCATCGTAGCGCGAGGTATCGCTTATCAGGGTTAAGTCGTCTAGCGAGTCCAGTAGTTCCAGCAGGCTGCGTTGGTAGGAATATCTCGGGTTTAGTCTCGTATTTGTAGATAAACGCGAGGCCTTCGCTTGGTGTGACTCCCGTATCATTGGGACCTCCGAACCAACTTACTTTACCGACAACATGAAGCCCTTTTGGCTCTGCCACTTCTCCTGCCGCTGGCGCTACTGCCTCCGCTATCGCCTGACAGATAGCGTCGAAGTGTTGGTTATAGGCCTCAACGTCCGCTCCAGCATCCACGAAGCAGATTTCCAGCAGGATCGCGGGCCTATTAGTGCCATTGAGAAAGTATAGATCTGAGCGCTTCTTCGCACCCCGATTAATCAGGCCGCTGACAGAGCAGATCGCGTTGGTAACTCTAGTTGCAAGATCCGCTTGCGTTACGTAAAGCGTCTCATCCCCACGTCCACCATCGGTTGGGATATAGGCGTTGAAGTGGACAGAGATGTCGAGGTCGCGAGATTGGCTATTATGCCAGTTGACGATGGTGTTGAGGTTCTGCGACTGGGTTGTTGAGGTGTCATCATTGAACGTGACTACGTCATTGCCGTTAAGACGCAGGTAGTCCGCGACTGCTGGTACTACCCTGCGTGCCTCATCAACTTCGTCGATTAGACCTTTCGCTCCACGGACGTATTTGCCGTGGCCACTACTAATGGCGATCTTCATTGAAGTCGTCTCCTATTGGGTTGCTTGGCTCTCGTAAGATCGGTGCGTGGAAGCTGGACTTCGACTTCCCACCCGGCACCATCATTATGCACTGATCAATTAGCTTGTGTATCACTACGTCCTGGGCCTCATATCGCGCAGTGGTACGGACGTTGAGTTGATGAGCAGCATAACCAGTTGCGCCGACGAAGATGACGTTCATCACAATCAGCGCGAGTGCAATCGGCTGTGACTTAAGCCCTTCGATTACGCCAGTTGCAACCTTTGCACCTTCCTCGATCGCACCGGGGTTCATTTTTAACGTCCTCGCAACCAGATTGTCTGACCGTTGGTGCGAACGAACTCTGATCGACGCGCCATGCTGTTGATCGCGTAATGCGCCCGCGACGGATTGGCAATGGCATAGATAGCCGTCAGCACGTCGTTCTGGTAGTTCGGATCGTTATCGGCTTGCAAGTGCCCGTCCGGTCTGTTAATATTCACGATCCGCTGCGCTGTGCCCCAATATCTCGCAGCGCCTAACCCAAAGGTGCCGAAGCTATAGGTGGCTTGGGCATAAGGCACATTGGAACGTACTTCGGTCGAGCCACACCAGATTGAAGGCTGCATACCGAGTACATGCATCTGCCTCCCACCCGCCTGACTGACGATCGCCGCAGCATTACCACCGCAAGAATAGCCAACAATGACAACCTTGTCGGACGATGGTGAGGCTATGATTTCATTATAGGCTCGCTGCGTTTCGTAATAACGATATGGACCGTGAACAGTGCCAACGCCACTAATAGCACGCGCCTTGCGAGCAACCTGATCCATTCCGCTAGAGAAGATAGGTGGCCCTGCGCCATAGAACACCCATACATTGGTCGCTGCCTCAGTAGGGCGAGTAGAAGCTACCCCAATCAAAAGACATATTAGGGCTATACTCCCAATTAGGCCCGCCAAAGTTCCCGCGCGTGCGCATCCAGTCGGGCGTGACATCGTTGATCGTGATACCTTCGTTTCCATCTGCTATCCTCGCTTCTGCGATGAGGCGGTTAGTTTGGGTAATAGCTTGGTTCGCAAGCGCCTTGTCACCCGACAGTTGAAACACAAGTCGTGCGGCAAGTACGGCCACCCACGCATCTTGAAAGAACTCGTCCATGACGTTCGGATCGGTGACGCGGGTATTGTAACAGAGAATGGCAGCCTCTTGATTGCAGATGATGACCCTCTGCGACCCTTGCGAACCGAACGTGAGGTTGAACGTCGCCCCGGTACCGGAACCACTAGTCGACCCTTGCGCGACGTTGTTGGGATTTTGTGTTGAGAAATAGCTCCCTCCTACGACTGTGCCAGCTGGTTCGTCGAAGATCTGATTGACGACGCTGACAGAGGTGACCGCGCCGCCAGCCACGCCGATTACCGTCAGTATGGCTGGAGCACCAACGGGCATGGTGAACGACGCGGTCTGCTGAAATGCAGTTTGCGTGAAAGTAAAGCTCGGTTGTACCAGCGTTATCGTATCGCCGAGAACATAGCCACTACCACCGGTATTAACAGCAGCAGCAGTAACAGGGAAGAATTGGTCACTTGCCACCTCGAACTTAAGCGCGGGCCCAGTCCATCCTATTGGCGAAAAGCCGGTCACAGTGCCAAGAGGATAGATCGGCGTTCCACCTGCAAGGGAGGTATACTGTGGCAGGAGATTCCTGGGTCTCACACAGTCGGATGGATACTGGTATTCGTAGCTCCATTGTGGCGGGGGTATTCCGGGAACCCACAGCGGTGGTCCAGCCGCAGAGTTCTCGGGGGTACCCGGCTGTGACGTAATAAGTGTAAGGTTGGCGTACTTCTTGGCGCAGTTCCATGGTGCCATCCTGTTGAGTTCGTCGCGAAGCTTGAACATGATCAGCTGAGCTTGAACCGCCTCGTTAGAGGTTTGGTTCGTGAACTCAGCTGACGACATGTTCGTGCGCGAGCCAAAGAACTGGAGGGCTCGATTAGCGATGTCGAGGTTAGCGGTCATCTACCCCTCCGATTAACCCCTTGACCCTTGTTGCGCCCACCAAGGCCAACACTGCCACTTGAGCTACTTTTGAAGTCGCAGTTCTGGAGACCTTGGTCGTAGACAGTGCCACCGAGGCCGGGACCACGGTTGTCGAGGGAGGATGGACCGTAAGGGGTGGAGTAATCCAACTCCCCTGCTGTGGTACAACCTCCCTTCTTGGCACGACTTTCCTTTCTGCGCGGTCCGCGCTCTTCGAGCATGAACTTAGCCATTGGTACCCTTCCCTTCATTTTCCCCGCCCTTTTGGACGATGCCGGGAGCCCCGCTCGTGGAGATTGGGGTTTGGTACTTGCCTTGGCTTCCGGCGTTCCCGTAGTTGTTTCGGTTGGCCAGCCCCGGACCCTCGTGTCTGAAGGTCGTCGGGCCGACTGGTGGATCGTACGGGAGTTCTTTGAAGTCTTTCACTCCCCCGCACGTTGCTCTCGAGGCCTGCGGCTTGTCCGCGTCCGGCCCGAACTCGCTTAGGATCGGTCGACTCATTTATGATGTCCTCCTCGGGACGGTTGGGGTCGGCGGCCGAGTAGGGTTTGAGTGTTCTTCCTCTTCCTCGTCCTCTTCTGCCTTGTGCAGAACCGCCATCGTAGCGTGCATCAGCGCATCGTGAGCAGCGCCAGTGATGTGCCCGTAGGTAGGTGATTGCGAAGAAAGGTCGATGATTTGAAGAAGGGTCAGGATTTCTTTAGGCGACATCAGTATCTCCCTTGACTTCCGCGATTGCGGGATTGAGACTTAACTGGTGGGGCTTTGAACCCCCGCCCACCATGAAGGGGATCACCACGGTAGTCGGAGTCGGGTCCACTGGTGACGTGTGATCCGACGATAACGCCGATCTGCGCTACGCCTGCGGGGTTGTAGGCATGGGGCTTAGGCTCAACTTTACCTCCATAACTTCCATCTCTACTCGCTCTTCCCTGTCTCATTTCCATTCTCCTGTTTTGGTAAGAACCTCGTGTGATCCCATCGGTTGAGGGGATCACTTGCCATCTCTCGACGGACTTTTTCAAAGGCACCACCGTCGGTATGGAGCTTATGTAACAGCTGGCGGAAGCGATCGTCACAGCGCTCCATCTCGCGCAAGATGTGCGCTGGCGCTGGATGACCGAGTTCTTCGAACATATAGCGAATGTCGTGGAGGTCGTGCATGTAGTTCGCGAACCGACGCATGAACTCCGGAATTTCCTGCTCAGCGTTCTCGACCATTGCGTAGACGAACTTGCCCATCAACTCTCGCGTGACCTTCTGCTCGCGAGCGATGCGATCTGTATTGACGACGATTTGTTGTAGTAGGGCTTCTATACGTTCTGTCATGACTGTGCTGGTGCTCCTCCTGTTTGACGAATACCCTTGCGCTTCCTGCGCAGGATGCCGGTCTTGGCATCGGCTTGGTTGAACTCTCTTGCGACTGACTGCGGTACTCCAGCCTTCTTGGCAAAGCCCTTGTCGTGCGCAGCAGCTGCCATAAACCGCGCTTGCTTTCCTGATGTGGATGGCATGGTTAGCTCCCCGAGCAGGTGTATTGGTACTGGGCACTGTTTGTGCCAGTACCAAGGGTGATGGTGAAGGCAGATGCGCTCTGCGCACTTATCCTCGTCCCGCCTGTCACGCCAACAGCCGCAGCGTTGACTGGGCTGACTGTGCAGAAGGCGTTGCTGGCATAGGCGGGGGTGAAGGTTAACGTGCAAGCGGTTGGCGTCGCAGTGCCAGTGGTGAATGATCCAGCGATGTTGTTACTGCCGCCGGCGAGGACTGGTGATGTGCCACAGGTGGAGAGCACTGGCGTGCCAGTGTTGTTGACTGTGCTGACGGTGCTCCACGCATAGGGGTCTTGGCCAATTGCGGTCCCGGTGAACGTAGTGCCAGAAGTGCCTGCGCCACAGTTACCACCAAACACACCCCAGTTGGGCTTGTAGATGATGAAATAACCGGGATGTGTGCCACCATCCAGCGACAGGTGACGGTTGATGCCAATCACAATGTAATGGACCGGACCGCCGCCATTGTTGAGCGTGATCCCCAGCCCTGGCCATACTGTGTTCAGCGTGTTCTGGTCGGCTGCGACGAAGCACGACTGCCCAACGTAGGACCACGACAGGCCTGAAACATTGGACGTGGTTAGGTTCTGCCCGTAGCTAAATCCAATATGCGCCGACTGTACGAACTTACCGACAGCCGGGGAGGTGTTGCCGCCCCCATTTTGGTTGTCGAGTATGCTGTAGAGCGTGTCGCCGCTGACGGCAGGATAGCTGCCTAAGCCCTGACCAGCGACGTTTAGCAAGGTCGTATAGTCAGCGCCCTGTATCCTAGGCGTACTCCAAGGCGCTGGTCTAAAGCCAAGATAAGGACCCTGCCCACTGTATAATGGCGGTCCGCCAGCGGCATTGGTGGGGAAGTATACATTCGAGTCGCTCTCACACCCACCGCCTTGGATCGAGTACGAGCTACCACCAGTCGGCGTTGCTAATGGAACAAGTCGCACCTGTGAGTTTTGAAGTGGGATGCCTTGGCCTGTTTGGATGCAGCGAGCGCCGCCATTAACAGTTATATCAATGATAACGTTGTCGCCGCCTTCACCGTTAATCTGCGAGGCTTCCCATAGAATCGTAGATGCCCCATTATCATTCCAGATAAATGGGAATGATTGTTGGCAGAGATATGGGGCCATATCGGAGGTGGTGTATGGTGGGTTTTCTGGATTTACTAACCCAACCGAGTAGTTAAACCTCGACTTGGTAAAATGACTGCCGTGGTCAGCGTTAAGCGTAGTCTCGTTGTGTTGCCATGTCGTGCATGCACCTGGATTTTCCATATGCACGCCAGATGCGAAGAAGGCATTGCCGTCAAAAACCGTCTGACGCTCTGTTGCCCAAACCCTCGTCGCGGCCTGGATTTCTGTTTGGAAATCGGTGCCCGTTGCGCCATTCCCTTGCGCGAAGTAAAGATCAGTCCAGGGGTTCCAAATTGTGAACGTGCCTTGGTTCGTCCCGCTGTTGAACGCGGTGAGTTGCATTGGCACCGGCCCCCAACCAGGGAGCAGCATCATCCATGAATTATAGACGCAGCCTGGACCTGAGCCCCCTACTGTGCCGGAGTTACAACCAGTGATGAGGCTATCTGCATTGCCACCAGCGATTGTGGTTGTGAATGAGTAAGAGTTGAATGACCCATGTGTTGGAGTTAGAGTTAGTGTTGACGTGCCGGAGACTGTGAAGGTATTACTCGCGCCGTTATTTATTGACGGATTGCTAGCCCCGTCAATAATCATCCCCGGGCCTTGGTGGGAGACAAACGAATTTGCACAACTAAATGACGCATCTGACACATGGTTAATGTCGTTTTGCGACGCCGCAATCTCTACCCCTATGTAACAGTTTTGCGCAAACAACTTCCTCCACGTCACTTCCGCGCCAAGGCCGTCGCTATTGCAGCCGGTCGCGTAGGCGATACCAAAATTGTCCATCTCCAAGTTTTCAACAAGACCGCGATTTAACCCGCCGCCATCGCCAGCAGCGCAGATGCCAATCGAGTTGCCAAGCTGACCGTGGTAGAAGCCGAAGTTGTTATTTGTTATTCTGAAATTGCCAGCATAGAGCCCTTGTCCCGGGCCAAGCCAAAACGCCGTGCCTTGGTAGGGGAAGTAGTACATAATGCAGCCAAAGCCATTCTGCCCATCACCCAGCTGGTGATTTCCAGTGAAGCTAAGACCGAAGTTGGCTGTGAAGTTGTTGACTATTGTTGGTTGCCAATGAACGCCAGCGGTGTCACTTGTCGGATTGTTTCCGACGTTACCATTCGCCATCGAGATATATGGCGTTCCGCTTGGTCCTCGAACAATAGCGTTGATTGGGTAGGTAGTGGCGTTGTTCCAGTTATATGGCCGCCAATCTGCTGGGGAGCTTACTGGAGTGTTGCCGGTGTTGCTGTTGATGAGTGAGATGTATGGAATACCAGCAGAGTTAACGGTGGCATTTATGCCATAGGTAGTACCTGCGTCGAAGGCTGTGCCATGCACCCCATCAGCCCCTCGCAAGTTGCCTGCAAGGTCGAGGAAAATAGGCGCGCCAATCTTGTAGTTACCATCAGGGCAGAAAACTGTCTTTATGCCGTTATTTGGCCCAATGGTCATTGCATCTATTGCTGCTTGAATAGCAGGCTGGCTGTCCGTCACGGCAGTGGGGTCTGCACCAAACCAACCGATATTCAATGGTTGGTTTATCTTGGATATTGCCAGCGCACACCAAGTCCCAACTGAGTCTTGGATTGCTAGGACGCTAGACGCACTTTGCCCGACGCAGGTGTAGACTGCACCGAAGCCCATATCATTCGCAGCGCTATAGCCACTGAGGACTAGGCTTGGGCTGGAGTGGGTATTGGTTGATGGTATCTGCGCGCGCGTGATGTTTCCGCCAAGCGTTCCACCACCAAACGCGCTGAGCGGCGCGACTGTTGGCGGGGCAGAAGATCCAGTCGGGTTGCCACAGATGGTTTGGGTCGGGAACACACCCGAGCATTGCGCCCACGCGGACGTGCTTGCTATGCAGAAGAAGGCAGCATAGATGAGCGATCTTAGGGAGAAACGTTGTTCCATGTCCTTAGTCCTGAGTTGGGCAAGAGAGTGAAAGCACCATAGTTGGCGGTTAGCTGGATCGAGGATAGACCCATAATTGTGTCGCCAGCGGCTGGGTTGATGGTGATTGGTGCTGCGTTGGCGTTGCCACTGAGGTCGGTGACGATGACCGGATTTGCAACGAAGGTTCCTGGCTGCGCAGTTGCACCGGCCACAGAGAATAGCGTTGATGGCAGGACGACAATGACGCCGATGGCAGAGTTAACATTCACGTTCGACGTGCTGCGATCTATTGTATAGGTACCGGGAGCGGTGATGAGCAGGACGTTATAGGTGGGCCTTGGGACCCAACCGATTGACGGTCCCATCCAAACCTTGGTCCATTCTCGAAAAGTACCGCCCTGATCTAGATCAGTTTGTGAACCCATTAGACACCTGTTCCCATCAACGTGCGAAGTGGGATGATTGCTGAGACTGGCGGCGGTGTGATCTGCGCCCAGCGCCAGGATGCTTGGTCGAGGTTAGCGGCTGTGCCTGGGCGAAGGACTGGCCGGTCGTAGAAGTTTGCGCCAGGAGGCAATGCCTGCACTGGAACAAGGTTGAACCACTTGCCCTGCACCATGACCTGCAACAACGGTTGTGGTGCAGGTGCTGACAGCGGCCAATCCTGCTGACGATTGGGCAGGCGATCTTGACCAGCTAGATTTCGATTGAAACTCTCGGCAATGGTTGCTAGCGTTGGATCGCGCGCGAAGGGAGTTGGGTTGGGCCAGTCTGTCTGCGCGAAGGGCTTGAACAGCTGAAACTGGACGCGGTTGATCCACGTCGCAAGATCGACCGAGCGCCCTTGCGCTGGAGTAAGCGGCCAGTCTTGTTGACGATTTGGAAGCTGGTCCTGACCAACAAGGTTGAGGAGGTATGAATTGGTCCAAGTCTGGATCGCACCACGCGGAGCCTGCGGGACTGGCCAGTCTGTCTGGACGAACGGATTCTGGACTGCGGCGAGAAGGATTTTGGTCTGGTCAATCCACGTCTGCACAGCTTGCGATGGCGCGGGAGTGAGCGGCCAATCGCGTTGTCGGAATGGGAGTTGGTCCTGCGCAACAAGGTTCTTGTTGTATGCCCATTCCCAAGATCTGCGCCAATCTGGCTCTGCACCACGAGGCAGCGGCCAATCCAACTGGCGCGCCTGTGCGTGGATGTCTGGTGGCGCTGTGAGGAGTGCGAGGTTGGTCTGCTGAATCCATGTCTGGAGCAGACGAAGGAAGTCCTTTGGTGGCAGTTCGGATGTCTGCTCGCCGGTGGGTAGTTTGTCTTGCGCAATGAGGTTTTGGTTGTAGGCGTAGGCCCAAGTCTGCTCGATCCGATATGGCGGAGTTGGATTGGGCCAATCAGTCTGGAGGAATGGCTTGGCGATGAGGTTGTATTTTGGAACGTCGATCCAAGTCTGCGCAGGTGGGATTGGGAGGATCGGGCGATCCCAAATCTGCTCACCAGTTGGCAGACGATCTTGAGCGATAAGGTTGAGATTGTAGGACCAAGACCAAGTACGGACCTCGCGCGGATCGCGTGGCGGCAGTTCGGTGAACTGCTCGCCGACCGACAGCTGATCCTTGCCGACAAGGTTGAGGTTGTAGCTCCACTGCCAAGAATGGAGTTGGGTTTGCTCGTATGGCTTCTGTGCTGGAGCGAGGTCGGTGGTTTGCTCGCCTGTTGGTAGGCGATCCTTGCCAACCAGCGAGAGATTGTAGGACCAAGACCAAGAGTGGAGTTGAACTTGCTCTGGTGGGACTTGCGATGGCGCGAGCGTATAGCTCTGCTCGCCAACCAACATCGCATCTTGTCCGACCAAGTTCGGATCGTATGATTGCGTCCAGGTCTGGTCGAGCCGCCAAGGTGCGCGTGTGAGCGGCCAGTCGTATTGCGCGAATGGATTGGCAGTGACGACGACTGTGTTCAGCCCAATGTTGTAGGGAAGGATGAATGAGTAGCCAGGAACTAGTGGCAACTGTGGTCGGTCGTAGGTCTGATCGCCAACTGGCAGTCGGTCCCTACCGCGCAGATTGAGATTGTAGGACCATTGCCAGGAATGGAGTTGGACCTGATCTGGTGGAGTGAGTGGAGCGACGGTTAGGCTGTAGGATTGCTCGCCTGTCGGTAGTTTGTCCTGGCCAATAAGAGTGAGGTTGTAAGAGTCAGTCCACGTCGCATCGAGTCGCCAAGGCAACTGCGCTTCTGGCAACGAGCGCCAAATGTCACGTCTAATATGAACTGTATCTGGCGGGACGAAGAGGTTTGGGTTGGTCTGATAAATCCAACTGTAATCTGGCAGGCGTGGATAGCTAAAGTACGCAACTGGCAGCGTCGGCCAGATACCACGGAAGATTTTGGTAATGTCTGCTGCCTGCCCAACTGGCAGCGGCATATAGAACGCCTGTGGCTCTAGTGGAGCCTTGCCACGTCCAGGAAAGACTGGTCCGACAGGTACTACCATTAGTTAAGCGACTGCATTGTTACCCACATCGGAGTGCAAGAGCCTGCGACTGAGAGCGTCCAGCCAATAAAGATACCGGTTTCGATTGACAGGTCGCAGGTTGCGGAGGTGCCACCAAATGCGACGGTGTTATTGGAGGCAGCTGTTGCTGCTGCGCCACCACCGTTGAATATGCCAGTACCCATGACAGTGGAGTTGGCACCCGGTGCGCCAAGCGTGCGCACGACGCAGACGAAGTGCATAAACCAAGCTTCGTTGGTTATGCTTGGCGTGACTGTTTGAGCGATGGAAGCGCCAAGAGTGATGCCGCTAGTCGTGGTACCAATGCGAGGGGTGATGGTCAAAGTGCCAGACGCGCCAGTAGACCAGATGCCGCCTGCCATTAACCGAAAGACCTTACCGACACCTTTGTAGCTGTCGAAGGCGTGAATGGGTGAGAACTGCGCTACGTTCCACAAACCCGTTTCTGTAGTTGCTGTAACCGCAGTCAGGTTCGCAGTCGGCGGATCAATAATCAGGTCTTCAAAGTATTGTCTGCTCATAAAGCACCTATGTTACGATCTGCGGCATAAGGGTGAAGGGTGGCGGCAAACTGACTGGGAAGATGCCGCCCATTGCAGGTGGCGGCGTGAATAGTGTCAGTGGTGGCCCGAAAGCAGATGCTGTTCCGGTGGCGGTCAGATTAGCTTTTCCAGACCCTGAAAAGGCCCCCCAAAGATCAGGTTCAGGTGTTGTAAGCCCATCAAGCGGCCACCAATTTCTTAGAGCAGACGGCCTGACATCGCGCGCCCTCACCCCGGCCGCCAAGGCACTGGCCTCTAAAGAGGTTAGGACCACATTCCACCACGCTACCTCGGCAATGCTGCCGTTCCAAAACCGGCTACCTGTATCGTCTTGGTACCCAATATCTTCATTCAATGGCGCGAAGCTTGGTCCGGTCGCGTCGGCCGCAGTCGCCGGAGTACCGCCATTGGTGTAAATCCTATACGTAGTGCCATCATAAGTGCCGACAAAGCAATACCACGTTCCAACAGTCATGGTCGTGCCAGATGCTACGCGATGGTCACTCGAACCATTCCAATAACCAAACTCCATTGTGTTGGATGCAAGACCACCAACACGCATATAAAGCTGAAGAGACGCATTACGTAACATCAATGCAATACGAAGGCCTGCGGCAGCGACCCCATTATTAGCCCACACCATTGCAGAAACTGGTGCAACAACAGTCGACGATAATGTCACAGTAGCAGCGAGTTCATCCGTCGTTCCGTTGAAACTACGCGCCATCAGATAAGTCCCGCTCGCTTCAGCAAGACATTACAAGCCATGTTGATTTTCTGTTGATTGGTCGCGGTCGAAAATGGTGCTGGGAGGTTGGCGTTCAGTGCATTGATAAGAGTCTGTGGCCCAAAGCCCGCAGCCTGCGCAGCGTTGATGGTAGTGTCGAAGGCATTGTCTATGTTCTGCGCAGCCGCGATCAGATGATCCATCGAAAAGTTCGCGGTCGAGTTAAGTTGACCAAAGTTCTGATTAGCCCAATACGCTGCCACCTGTTGGAGCTGAGTCTGTGTAAGTGTCGCCATCGCTCACTCCCAAACAATCGAGGGCTGCCAAACCGAATTCTGCGCCAACGTCCACGACGCCGACGCCACCGACCCAGCCGTGTTCTGCGCCGCGAAGTTTATGATGACGGTTAAAATCTGATTGGCGGTAAGGCTTGATACTATGTTCTGCTTGGTCTCGACCAAGATGTCCGCTGTAGACCAAGTCACGCTCTGACTGGACCCAATGTTTAACGTAGTCGTGCCGACGCTCGATCCAGCCGAGGTCACACCATCCTGCGTCACCCATGGCGCAGCGCCAGATGTTGCGTTCGCCATAGCGAGGAGGCGTAACTTTGCTGTACCTGTCGGAAGTGACTCTGGCAGGTTGAATTGTAAGATCGCCGACGCTATCGAAGCGAGCGACAGAACAACGCCGATCCCTCCCAACGCTCCCTGGTTGGTAACGGTGTTGGTCGCTGGGATATAAAAGGTCGAACTGAGGTTACCGCTCGCGCCTCCAAGATAAATGGAGGACGGCAGTATTGGACCGCCTGCCATTGCCGTTCTCCATCTCAGTAAGGCTCGTAGATGACTTGAGCGTTCAGGTTCGCGTTTGAGCCACCAGAGGATGAGCTGTTGTAGAGGACAGTCTCACCACCATTGACTGCGTTGCCGACAGAGGTCCATTGCTGCGTTGGCGCTGCGTTCCAGCGAATGATCCCGCCAAAGGCGTTGAGGCCAAGGTTCAAACGCGGGAAAGTGTTGGCAGCGTTCGGGATTGGACCAGTGGTGGCAGCGGTATAGGCCACGACAGTGTTGGCCAGCGCAGTTGCGTTGACGAGCATCGGGCCGTCTGCGTTTGGTAGCGCTGGAGGAGTTGTTGGGGTAGCGCCGAGGGTTGAGCTATAGGCCACCCTCGTAGCAGCAACCTGAGACGCAGTTGCCATTCCTGAAAGGAGGAACTCCAAGCAGTCAATGATCTGCGTGGTTGAGCCGCCTTTGATTGCGATGAACTGAGTTTGTGCGGTACCGTCAGCGACGGCCGACCACACTTGGTTGACGTTCGACACTACACGCTTTGCCATTTCAGAACTCCTTCTTTCCTGTGGGGATGAGTAACGGCCGGACTCCAAGGGACACAAGCGTGGCCTTGCCGGTCGCTACAAGGTCCACAATCTTCTTGAAGGGCATGTGTTCGTAATCTGGCTTGCGTCGGTCATCGTCGCAAAGGTCGCAGATATACGCACCGCCGCACTGCATACAGAACGAGCGCTCACGATCACGGAGGGGGTTTTTGACTACAATCCGCTGGCAGTGAACACACTGCATCGTTGCTGCCTCGAAGAGCGCACCCTCGCGGACTTGGGAGGGTTCATAGCCTAACCGGCGGGCTTGCTCAGGAGTGAGGCCCGGGGAGGCTCGATGATCAACAAAAAGTTCACCTTCTGGTTTCATGGTCCATCCAATACGTAAGAGAGACAGCCGCCGATTGGCGTGGCTGGAGCGATGTTTAACACGAGAGAGTCTCCAAACGCAGTTTCAAACCAACCGCCAGCGTTGAAGGGCATTACATAACCTCCGGTGGCGGTGATCGCGTGTGGGCCAGTGAGTTCAACTGGCCCGGTGGAGGTGAACCATTGTAGGGTTGTGTTGGAGCTAACAGTGAGGAACGCAGAGA
>Ga0126381_100002944_pt1 | contig 18523 bp, 16 predicted proteins | sample PanSoiMetPlot_28_FD_96465 | JGI IMG/M metagenome (GOLD analysis project Ga0126381, IMG submission 96465) | Tropical forest soil microbial communities from Panama - MetaG Plot_28 | ecosystem: Environmental > Terrestrial > Soil > Tropical forest > Bulk soil | place: Panama | collected 2016-02-17
AGTGCCCCATGTACAGCCGGCGGCGCAGAACTGCCCGTGCGGGCGAATGCGGAGCTAAGTTTGAAATTACGAGACCTTCTGGGATTGGCGGCGCTCGCTGGGGCGTCCTTTCTGATTAATGGCTATCATCCCTTCTCGGAAGATGCCGAGACCTACCTTCCCGGGATCGAAAAACTCCTCAACCCCCGACTGTTTCCGGTGGGGTCTGAGTACTTCGAGATGCACGCTCATCTCACGCTGTTCCCGCGGCTGATAGCGTACACAGTGCGGTTTGGGCATATCCCGCTCGCGTGGGCGTTGCTGCTCTGGCAGGTGATCAGCTTTTTCCTGTTCATCCTGGCGTGTTGGAAGCTGGCCCAGCGCATTCTTCCCAATCCGGGGAGTTGCTGGGCGGGTGTGGGGGTGGTGGTCGCACTCTCGACGATGCCGGTTGCAGGCACCTCGTTATATCTGATGGATCCGTTTCTGAATCCGCGGAACATCATCGCCTTTGCGATGGTCTTTGCCGTGCTGCGAGTGATCGAGCGGCGCTACGTTCAAGCGAGCCTCTTTCTTCTGTTTGGAATATCTGTTCATCCGTTCATGACGGCGTTCGCCGTCACGTTCTGCATTCTCATGGTGGGAATGGATCAGTGGGTGGAAGCCGGGGTAACAGATGCGCTGGAGGCAGAAGCAGAAGCCACTCCCGCCGCGCCAGCGATATTGTTGGCCTCACCGTTCGAGGGGCTCTTCAAACGTCCGAGCGAAGCGTATGACCTTGTTGCTGCCAATCACCGTTATCAGTTCCTCTCAAGATGGACCTGGTATGAGATGCTGGGCGCCATCGCGCCGGTATTCATCTTTTGGTGGTTCAGTGCGATCGCGCGTGCGCGCCAATTGCGCAACCTGGAACTGCTGTCGCGGGCGACGATGATTTATGGAGCGATCTATTTTGCTGTTGGACTGATTGTGTCCGTGCCTCACCGGCTGGAGGTGATCTCGCTGCTGCAGCCGATGCGCAGTCTTTATCTGCTGTATGTTCTGATGTTGCTGATTGGCGGTGGTTTGCTGGGTGAGTACGTGCTTCGCAACCGGGTATGGCGCTGGGTAGCCCTGTTTCTTCCGCTTTCGTGCGGCATGTGCTATGCGCAACGCGTGCTGTTCCCGGAGAGTTCGCACATCGAATTGCCGGGTGCAAGGCCGGCTAATGCATGGGCGCAAGCATTTGAATGGGTGCGAGACAACACTCCGGAGCAGGCGGTCTTCGCGATCGATCCTAAGTACATGACGATTGACGGAGAAGATTTCAATGGCTTCCGCGCCATTGCACTGCGCAGTCAGCTGGCGGATTACGTCAAGGATAGCGGGGTCGTCGAGCTTTTTCCGCAACTGGGTGCCTCATGGCTGGCGCAGGTGCATGCCCAGACTGGCATTGATCATTTCCAACTCGCCGATTTTGTGCACCTGAAGCGAGATTACGGAGTGAGTTGGGTAATTCTGAAACAACCGGGAAACCCAGAACTTGATTGCCCCTACAAAAACCGGGCGGTGTCAGTGTGCCGATTGCCGTGATAGGGAAGTAAGGCGCCCACGCACGAGGGGCAACGTTTCGGACCAGATACCGCCGAGTAGGAGCTCAACCGATCATGACCGTGACCGCATACATCGAACCGCGAGCGATTCCCGATTCAGCATTGTCGATTCCACTGGAACGCCTGCGAGCGAATCTTCCCAGCCTCACAACGATGTATCAAGAGAACCGGCCAGTCCCGCATATCTACCTCACCGATTTTCTTTTTCCTGAAGCTGCGGCAGAGCTTGAACAAGAGTTCCCGCGGTCAGACTCGACGCAGTGGACTCATTACCAGCACCAGAACGAAAACAAGCACGGTATGACCAAGCGGGAACTATTCCCGCCGAAGTTGGGCAATGCCGCGGACGAGTTGAATTCACCGGCTTTTGTGCAGTGGCTCTCAGAACTTTCAGGCATCCCAGGTCTCATGCCCGATCCGAGTCTCGAAGGGGGCGGTTTGCACCAGTCCGGTCCTGGGGGATACCTCAATGTTCATACCGACTTTTCGCATCACCACTATCACAAGCATTGGAGACGGCGAATCAACCTGATCCTTTACCTGAACGATGGATGGCAGCAAGACTGGGGCGGCTCGATTGAACTCTGGAATCCCGATATGAAATCCTGCACGGCAAAGTATCCGCCGTGGCTTAACTGTGCACTCATTTTCAACACCAACGATATTTCATATCACGGATTTCCGTCGCCGCTGACCTGTCCCGTGGGCCAGTCCCGCAAAAGCCTGGCCTTGTACTACTACACCGAGGAGCAGGGAACAAAAACTCCGGCTCGATCGACAAATTACCGGGCGCGTCCTGATGACGGCCCCCTAGAGTCGACGTTGATCTGGCTCGATAAACAGATGGTTGACCTGTACTCGAGAGCGAAAGCCAGATTTGGCTTCTCAGACGACTTTGCAAGCCGTATGCTCGCGTTCTTCTCGCGTAAGAGATAGCTGTCTCTGTTGCGTCGCCGCGTTGGCAGCCGGCTGAGTCTATGGGATCCGGCAAACCGACAGGCTTGCATTGTGCCACTGGCAGTTCAGGCCATCCGGGGCAGGGTAGGAGACAAGTGCCCAGTCGACACGGAACTCTCGCTTCAACCGCTCAAAATCTGCCAGCCTGAAGGCTTGCCATCCTGCGGTCGCGTCCACCTGGCGCTCCCAGTCGGGGCCAAGTTCGGGAACCTGGGTGACGACGGCCGTATCCTTCACCGCGTCGGCCAGCTGGCTGCGCTCGGCGAGTGCTCGAAAGCTGTGATAGTCCTCCCCCGGCGCCGCGAGGTAGTTGGGATCCATGGCGAAGTAGGCGCCTGCCGGCGTGTTTTGACGGATCCATGCGAAGGACTGCATCCAGGGATTGGCGGATTGCATCCCAGGCAGTTCAAGGTGTTCAGTGCCGGCGAAAAGTGCGCGCTGTGAAGCGAACATTCCGACATTGATCATCAGCAGGAAGATGGCCCAACGCCAAGCGCTTGTCTTCAGCAGAAACTTGCCGAGCAAACACCCGCCTACGAGCGTGAGGAAGAAGTAGATGATCTGAAGGAAACGCATGGGCTGCATCGGCGCGAGCCTGACGAGCGTCGGTGAATTCAAAATGAATATCGCCGCGGCCAGTTGGAAGACGCCATAGGAGAAGACGGCAAGAGCAAACCGGGCCAGCCCGGTTGCGCCACGTTTGAGGGCAATCCGCCAGAGAAGCCAGAATAGGAACAAGGGGGCCAGCGCGCCGAGCCATTCGTACCAGGTCCAGTTGGAGAGGAAGCAGTAAGTGCGCGTCTCGAGTGCACGGCGCCAGATAGGCGTCGGCGACTCGAAGACCCAGCCCAGCGGCACTGCGGCGGCGAGCGAATCGCGCAGCGAGCGTAGCCATGCGTGCACAGGCTCCAACGTCGCCATGGTGAGGAAGAAGCAGAACGAGATGCCGAATGCCGCCATGATGGGATGCAGCACGAACGAGAGCAACAGTAGCTGAATGGCCTGCCAGTGCCGGCCAGCCAGAATTCGCGCAACTGCAAGCAGAACCAGACCGGTCGCCAGGTTGCGCGGGTGGAGATGCTGGTCGGCGAGGTACAGCGCCGTGCCGGCGACGGGCAGCGTAAGCATGGCCGCGGTCAGGGCCACTCCTGCCCATTGCACGCGTTCGTCCTCGAAGAGGATCCGGGCGATGCCCCAGCATCCGAGGATCATCAGGAGGATGGAAACGAATTGAAACAGGAGTTCCGTCCAGGCGACGGGAATATGGGTGAGATGAATGAATCCAGCTACCCATTTATCGAATAGCGTCGCCTGCAACTGAAGACGGAAGAACTCTGCGTCATGAGGGTACAGAGTTGAATTCAGGTTGCTCTTCACCGCAGTCAGATACACGCCATCGTCTTCAGTGCCAGGGTGATAACCCATCGTGGCTATAGCCAGCAGCGTGAACCCAAGGAAAAAGAGGATATTGCGAATGCTCGAAAGACGAATGGCCACTACTCCGTAAAAAGCTGGTTAGTTTGACGATTCTTCAGGCTTAGAGGTAACTCCAAGTTAAACCTGCGGCGGGATATTTTTGACCGGAATATTTGTGTATTTCCATATCAAAGCAAACTGGGATTGAGGTTCGAACAGCGGGACGGGATCTCAAATCGCATGGCTACTCAAAGCGGTGGCAACAACTGCCGAAGGATCAGGAAGCCAGCTACTCCAAGAAAGAAGACCAGGGCCATACGTATACCCGGTTCACGATTGACCTCGGGCACGAGATCGCTGGCGCCCACGTAGAGCGCCACCCCGGCAGAGACGGGTAGACCGTAAGGAAGCCACCGGGGCACCAGTTCGATCACGAGTACGCCGCCAATCGTCGCTAACGCCAGCGCCACCGCGGCGTAGAAAGCCGCGGTACGGCTGCGTCCGCTGGCCATCATCACCGAGGCCATCGTGAAGCCTTCCGGCGCTTTATGCAGGAAAATGGCCAGAAAGATCAGCCAGCCCATCACATTGCTCACGACGAAACCGGAGCCGATTGCCACCCCATCGAAAAGTGCGTGCACGCTCAGGCCACCGAGCACAGAGTAGCCGGTGCGCGCGGAAACAAACTCGTCGTGGTGAATCTCTTCGCCGAAATGGAAATGCGAATTGATTGTGTGCTCGAGCAGATGCACTGCGCAATAACCAGCCATGATGAGCACTGGACCGAGAACAGGGCTCAATCGCAGGCTCTCCGGCGTCATCTCCAGCAGGGCCGTGGCCATGAGGAACCCGGCGCCGAGGGCGACGAAGTAGCGGAGGTAGCGTTCGACGCCGCGCGCTCGCACCAGCACCAGCCCACCCGCAACATCGGCCAGCGCGGCCAACCCACCGAGGGCCACGGAGATCCTGAGCATTTCTTGCTTTCCTTACCCGCTGTGCCGGATGTGCATTACATCGCCATCGTGCACGACGTATTCCTTGCCCTCAAGTCGCAATGTACCCTGCGAGCGAGCCGCAGCCTCGCTGCCCGCTGCCAGCAGGCTGTCCCAGCGAATTGTCTCAGCTCGGATGAAGTGCTTTTCAAGGTCGGAGTGAATCGCACCAGCGGCCTGTGGAGCCTTCGATCCCGCCGGGACCGTCCACGCGCGGCACTCGTCTTCGCCTGCAGTAAAGAAGCTGATCAGGCCAAGCAGTTCGTAGCTCTTGCGGACCAGCCGCACCAGACCGCTCTCATGCAGACCGTAGCTCGCAAGAAAATCGGCAGCCTCGGTCTCGTCCATCTCGGCCAGTTCGGCCTCTACCTTGCCGCAGATTGCCGTGGCCCCAGCGTTGGGCCGGCGCGATACATCTGTTAGCTTGTAACGCTCGACCGCGTTCTCAAGGTCAGAGCCGAGAGTCGTGCTTTCACCTATGTTAACCGCATACAGGACAGGCTTTTGCGAAAGAAACATGAAGCCCTTAATGAGTTTCTTTTCCTCCGGTGTCATCTCGAGTTCACGTAACGGCTGCTCTTGCTCAAGTGCGGCCTTGGAGCGGATCAACAATGCCTGCTCGTGCTCAAGCTCGGCGGAGCGCATCTTGCGCAGGTCTTTTTCTACTCGCTCCAGCCTCTTTTCGACCTGCCCCAAGTCGCTGATCATCAGGTCGAATTCGACGTTTTTCACGTCGCGCAACGGGTCGATTGGGCCGACGTGGGGAATTGAGTCGTCCTCGAAAGCGCGTAGCACATGAATCAGGGCATCGACGTTGCGCAGGCTGGTGAGAAAGGCCGTCTCTTTCAGCGCCTCCTGGCCGATCGCAGCCACATCGACATATTCGACGGTGGCGTGCGTTGTCTTTTTGGGAGAATAGAGCGCCGAAAGCTTGTCGAGACGGTCGTCTGGGACCTTTGCCACTCCGATATGCGCTTCGCGGGGATTGGAGTATCCGCGGTCTTCAAGTTTTGCCTTGGTAAGAATCTTGAATAAGGACGTCTTGCCCACTTGCGGCAGGCCGATGATGCCAGTTTTCATGTGCTCCAAGTGTTGCCCCTGCACGATGCTTTGCGCGCTTCAGGGCCTCTACGATGATACAAGAACAGGGATTGGGGACCAGAGATTAGGGGTTAGGGAGAACCTTACTCAATCAGCTTTTTCGTTTCACAAATCGCAAGGCTGAGAACTCGGCCGAGACAGCAGCAATCTTCGTGTCAACGATTCCTGACCTGAGAGCCGTTTCGCGGACGAGATTCTCATTCAGCGGGTGTCCCGGTCCTTTGAAATAGATGAACCAAATGGGAGTGCCGGCTCTGAGCTGATCGGAAGTTTTTGCGAGCACTGTTTTTAACTCCGCGGCAGTGTCCACACGCGCCAGGATCAGGTCGCCTTTCGATTGCGAGACGGCTTTGGCTTCAGCCAGCGCCGTCTTCAGATTGGTGTCGTCGACCGGCCCGATCATGCGCACCGTGGCTTCAGAACAGATGCCGAGTTTCCTGGCGAGCGTTGGCGGCGGCTTCAGCAGCGCCTCCGCCCATCTCTCAGCCAACGCGCTCCCCAATTCGAGCGCGACGGTTTCGCCGTCGAACGTGAAGCGTAGCATTCCGCCGTCTGCGACGACATTTTTCATTTTCACGAAGGGTATCTTGCGCTTCAACCCTCCGCGCAAGATGAGTTCCGGAGGTTCGATGAGTGCCTTCACCTCGTGTTTGGAGTTGTTCCATTTGCAGATGCAATTGGCCTCACGTCCCATCGCAGCCTCCGGAGGTTTGGCGAGCCAAAGAGTTGCCTCAGACGCTACGAATTTACCAGATTTTCAGCCGAAGTTAATTTACTTTCCGTTCAATCGCCGAGAACTCTGACGCCTCTATGATTTGCCTCGCCACGCGCGCGAACGGTGAACGGCGCGCCTGCGCTCCAACCTACGGAGAGGTCACATGTTTCAGTTTCACCACCAATCTGCATATTCAAAGGAGCAGCGTGGCGACCTCAGCCACGCTGCAAGTGTTTGGGCGTTCCCACGCCTGCATCTTCAGATAGCTTGACCCGAGCCTGGTGATGGGAGCAACGCCTACACCGACACAAATTCCCACAACACTCCGTTCACGATTCCTCCAACTTCGCAGCGCAGTATCGCGGATGTGATGCTGGAGAACAACGTTTCGTGGAAGAGCTACAACGATCAGTGGGATTCCTATCTCACCGACAAATATCAACAGAACTACGGAACGGTCGGGAAGCAAAGCGATCAGTACTGCAATATCTGCAACGGATTCCAATACCAGACGCAGATCATGGCTGACCCGGGAGTTCGAACGACGCACATCTTCGACACCGACCAGCTCTATCAGGACATCAGGAGCGGGAAGCTGCCCGCGGTTTCGTTCGTAAAACCGAGCGGATGGGTGGATGGCCATCCGGCGTCATCGAAGTGGGATTTGTTCGAAGGCTTCGTGAAGAAGATTGTCGACATGGTGCAGCATGACAAGAAGCTGTGGGAGTCGACCGCGATCTTCGTCACCGTAGATGAAGGCGGCGGTTACTACGATTCAGGCTATGTGCAGCCGCTGGATTTCTTTGGAGACGGAACGCGTATTCCGCTGATCGTGGTTTCGCCATTCACAAAGCCAGGGCACATCTCGCACAGCTACTCCGATCACGTCTCAATCCTGAAGTTCATCGAGAAGAACTGGAGTCTGCCGGCGATCTCCGGCCGCAGTCGGGATAACCTGCCCAACCCGACGGCGAGCAGCAGTCCCTACGTTCCCGGTAACAGCCCGGCAATTAGCGACCTGTGGGACTTGTTCAATTTCGGCTCATAGAAAAGCGAAGGTTGGTTCGGCCTTCAGCTGGATCCGCCTGCAGCAAGACTAGACACCGAAGGCGGCGGGGGTTAGACAGGCCGTCTTCGGTGCTTTTATTGCCTGACGATTTCACGCCCGTGCCGACTCAGCTCGGGCCACCAGGACCACGGTTGCAATTCCCAGCAGCAGGATTACCTCTTCTACATGCTCGCTGCGATTATGCAGCATGTTGAAATGAGTTGTAATGTGGTTGGTCGTGTCTGCTGTGTCGATGGCCCCGCCGGCAGCAGCGCGATCGCGATCCATTGCGGGAATGATGCCGTATTGCGAATAGGCCGTGAAGGCCAGCATGAGCACGACGGCGATCATGGGCGCCAGCACGGAGCGCGGCTTGAAGATGTTCCAGGCAGGCGCCAGCGCCATGAGCGCCAGAATAACAAGCCCGCAGACCATTCCCATGCCATGAAGAATGCGCAGCAGCTGCCCCACTATTGTGCCGGCAGTGTGCGTGTCTGCATGCAACACAGTGAACGTAACCGCGGCAACAACCGGGAAGAAAATCTCCGCGCCTATCCAGACAATCAGCGCGAGAAAAAGCAGAGTGCGGAGCAGGGTCTTCATTGTTGGAAGGATACAGCAGAAGGGAATACGTATTAGGGAGTAGGGAGTAGCGAGTAAAAAACGGGGTAAGAATCAACATGGCCCGACAAGGTTGTAAGACAAGGGCCCTCTCAGAAGCTGAGAACCATTGCAGCTATATGTGCAAAGCGGTAGCGGCCAGAACTCATTTCGCGACGCTCGATTTTTCGCGAAGATTGGCGATGACCTTCAGATAGGCTCGAGCAGCATCGGTGATGGTTTCGGGCCGGCCGGCGTCAATGGCCGCAAGGTTGACGAGATCGCTGCCGACCCCGAGTGCACGCGCTCCGGCCAGGATAAAGCTCGCTGCGGTTTCGAGCGTGACGCCGCCAGTCGGAAGCAGTTTGAGGAAAGGAAATGGGGCAAGCAGGGCCTTCAGATAGGGGGCTCCGCCCATCGCTGAGCACGGAAAGATCTTTACGTAGTCAGCTCCGGCGCGCCAGGCCGTGATGACCTCGGTCGGAGTGAGTGCGCCGGGGATCGACAGCTTGCCGTTCGTCTTCGTGACCTGGATCACTTCAGGATGCAGGCTGGGGCTGACTACAAATTCCGCTCCGGCATTGATCGTCTGTTGCGCTTCGGCTGCCGTGGTCACGGTACCCGAACCGAGCAGAAGCTTGGAGCCGTATTCCGCTTTGAGTTCCTTTAGCACGTCGATGGCGCCGGGGACGGTCATAGTGACTTCGACGACTGTGACCCCGCCGGCAATCATGGCCTGCACGACTGCATGGGCCTGGCCCGCGTTGCGAGAACGCAGAACCGGAATCAGGCCAACGCGTTCGATGATTTGTTGGGTGGACTCGGACATTGGAAGTTCCTTCGAGTGGCGTTGGCGGAGCTAGCGGAGTTAGCCGCACTTCGCGCGTGCTAGTGTATTTGAGTTTTCGGTCTCCTGCCCTTTTCACGATGAGACTGTGAAAAGGATGGCCCACGCGTGCCAGCAAGTCAGCAAGTTAGCGGGCAATTCTCGCGCTTCCGCCTTTCATGGCGCGTTCGACTTCAGACAGCGTAGCCATACTGGTGTCGCCGGGAGTAGTCATGGCGAGCATCCCATGAGCTACGCCGCAGCGAACTGCCCAGTCAATTGGCTTTCCGGCAAGAATTCCGTAGATGAGTCCCGAGGCGAAGCTGTCGCCGCCCCCGACGCGATCGAGGATGTCAATGTCGACTTGAGGCACATGAACGATCTGATTCTCGTAGAGCGCGATCGCGCCCCACGCGTTGCGGCTTGCTGTGTGGGCAGTGCGCAGAGTGCTGGCAATCAGTTTCAGATTCGGGTACGCGGCCGCAACCTCGCGGAGCATCTGCTCATAGCCGGCAACGGGGAGCTCGGCGAAGTCTTCGCTGACACCCTTGATCTCGACACCAAGCATGGCGGAGAAGTCTTCCTCGTTGCCGAGGAGAAGGTCAACCTTGCGAACCAGGGCGCGGTTGACCTCCTGGGCCTTGGCCTTTCCGCCGATGGAGCGCCAGAGAGAATCGCGGTAGTTCAGATCATAGGAAACAGGCGTGCCGTGCCGGCGCGCGGCGTCCATGGCCTCGGCCGCGACGTCAGCAGTGGATGCTGAGAGCGCAGCAAAGATGCCGCCGGTATGGAGCCAACGAGCGCCATGATTCGGACCAAAGATTGGCTCCCAGTCGAAGTCGCCGGGCTTGACCTGACTGATGGCTGTGTGGCCTCGATCATTGCATCCGGCTGCGGCACGCATTCCGAATCCGCGCTCAGTGAAGTTGAGGCCGTTGCGAACGGCGCGACCCACGCCATCAAAGGGGATCCAGCGAATGAGCGATGGATCGACCCCGCCCTGCAGAATGCAGTCTTCGACAAGCCTGCCAATGGCGTTGTCGGCCAGAGCAGTTGCGATGGCGGTGCGAAGTCCGAAGCAACGTCGAAGGCCGCGTGCGACATTGTATTCGCCGCCTCCTTCCCACACAGCAAAATGCCGCGTAGTGTGAATCCGGCCTTCGCCCGGATCAAGACGCAGCATGACCTCTCCGAGGCTCAGGCAATCCCAGCGGCGGCTTGTATCTGGAAGCAAAATGGGTTCCATGACTTTCAGGCAATCCAATCAAAACTCTAGCGCGTCTAGATCGCGCGCCCGATGTGATTGTACCGCTGACGGAGACGGCGTGGCAGCGCGGCGCGGAAGGACACGATGGGCACGTGATAGATTTTTGGGGGACAGATAACGGCATCAATAATGGCGGGAAAGCGGGTTCCCGACCTGATTTGAGTCCTGTGAGGAAAGAACCAGATGAGTCACAGTTTGTTTGATTTGGCCGGCAGAGTCGCCGTGGTTACGGGCGGAACGACCGGCATCGGGCACGCGATCTCGCTCGGACTGGCGCAAGCGGGCGCTGACGTCGTACCCAGTTCGCGCCGCGTGGAACAGGTGGCGATGACGGCTGCGGAGATTGAAGACCTAGGGCGGCGTTCGCTTCGCGTTCCGAGCGACGTGCTCGATCGGAAATCGCTCGAAGCGCTTCACGATGCAGTGATCAAGGAGTTCGGCAAAGTCGACATCCTGGTGAATGCCGCCGGAGTGACGTACAAGGCGCCGACACTTGAAACTTCAGAGGCCGACTGGTCGCGCGTGATCGAAACGAATCTGACGGGGACGCTTCGGTCGTGCCAGATCTTCGGCAAGACGATGGTGAGGGCAGGATACGGCCGCATCATCAATATCGCTTCACTGACGACCTTTGTGGGGTTCTTTCAAGTGGCGGCGTATTCGGCTTCGAAGGCAGCGGTAGGATCGCTGACCCAGGTGCTTGCCGTAGAGTTGGCCCGAACCGGTGTGAATGTGAATGCGATTGCGCCGGGAATGTTTCCAACGGAACTGAACGCGAAACTGATCACGGGAACGCCACGAGGCGAGGAGCTTCACATGCGGGTTCCGATGGGGCGGTTTGGTAAAGCCAGCGAGCTTGCGGGTGCGGCGATTTTTCTGGCTTCCGAAGCGGCTTCGTATGTGACGGGAGAGATCGTGGCAGTGGACGGAGGGTTCCTGGCAAGCGGGGTGAATCAGTAAAAGCAGCGATTAGGGAATAGGGAGTAGGAAAAGAATCTCGGAACTGCGAACTGCAAACTCAAGCAATGAAGATCACGAACGCATACATCAACATCACTTCGCCTGGGCGGAACTTTGTCACGCTGAAGATTGAGACGGACGAGGGGATCTACGGGCTTGGCGATGGCACGCTGAATGGCCGCGAGATGGCGGTGGCGAGCTATCTCTCGGATCACGTGATTCCGTGCATTGTCGGGCGCGATCCATTTCAGACCGAAGACATCTGGCAGTATCTCTACCGCGGAGCGTATTGGCGGCGCGGTCCGGTAACCATGACAGCGATTGCGGCCGTCGATGTTGCGTTGTGGGACATCAAGGGCAAGGCGCTGAATACTCCTGTGTATAACCTGCTCGGCGGCAAGAGCCGCGAGGGCGTGCTGGTTTATGCACACGCGAACGGGAAAGACACGGACGCAGCGCTTGAAGATGTAGCGAAGCACAAGGAGCTTGGTTACAAGGCCATTCGCGTGCAGAGCGGAATTCCCGGGCTGTCGAGCACGTACGGAGTCGCAAAAGGACCAGGCCGCTACGAGCCGGCAGAGCGCGGACTGCCGCACGAGTATGAGTGGTCGAGCGAGCTCTATTTGCGGCACGTGCCGAACTTGTTTGCGCGGGTGCGAGAGGAGTTTGGCGAGGAGCTGCATTTGCTGCACGATTGCCATCACCGTCTGACGCCTATCGAGGCAGGACGATTGGGCAAGGAGCTCGAACCGTTCCATCTGTTTTGGATGGAAGATCCTACGCCAGCGGAGTTGCAGGAGGGCTTCAAGGTTATCCGGGATTGCACAACGACGCCGATTGCGGTCGGCGAGGTGTTCAATTCCGTCTGGGATGCGCACGATCTGATTCGCAATCAGTGGATCGACTACCTTCGCATGACGCTTGTGCATGGCGGGGGATTCACGCACCTGAAGAAAACTGCGGATATTGCTGCGATGTATCACGTCCGGACTGGCTTCCACGGCGCGACGGATCTCTCACCGGTGACGATGGCGGCGGCGCTGCACTTCGACACCGCAATCCACAACTTCGGGATCCAGGAACACATGCCACACACGGACGAGACGGATGCGGTCTTTCCGCACAGCTATCGATTCAAAGAAGGCATGATGTACCCAGGCGATGAGCCTGGGCTCGGCGTCGATCTGGATGAAAAACTGGCGGCGAAGTATCCGTATCAGCGGGCGTATCTGCCCGTTAATCGCAAACTCGACGGCACGTTGACGGACTGGTAGAAGGATGAGCGATCCAACGAAAGCAATAGAGCGGACGGAGCAAGATGAGCAACTGGGTGAGCCGCCGCTGCTGCCGGGGCGCTGGACGATCTGCGCCATGTTGTTTGTGGCCACGACGATCAACTACATCGATCGCCAGGTATTGTCGATTTTGAAGCCGATCCTGCATGGCCAGACGGTTCACCTGCAGCCGCTGTTGCCGGGCTGGCCTTCCGTGGAAACAACGATCAATGTCACCGACAGGCAATACGGATACATCCTGGCGGCCTTTCAGGTGGCGTACGCACTGGGCGTAGTCTTCGCCGGGCGCCTGGTAGACCGGCTGGGCTGCCGCAGAGGATATCCGCTTGTGACAGGGCTGTGGAGCCTGGCGGCGATGGCACACGCGCTTGTGCGCTCTGTGATGGGTTTCGGTATTGCACGCTTCTTTCTGGGGCTGGGGGAAAGCGGGAACTTTCCCGCGGCCATCAAGGCGACGGCTGAGTGGTTTCCGCCAAAAGAACGCGCGCTTGCTACGGGAGTTTTCAATTCCGGTGCGGGCGTAGGTGCAATCGTTGCGCCGCTGGTGGTGCCATGGGTGGCGCTGCACTTCGGCTGGCGCGCAGCCTTCCTGGTGACCGGGATCTTCTCCGTCGCGTGGATCGTGTGGTGGTCGATTCGCTATCGCAAGCCGCAGGAAACGATGGATTGGACACGGGGACAGGTGGTGGTGGCGCCAACTGCGGAGGCCTTTCCCTGGTGGCGTCTGCTGGGTTATCGCCAGGCATGGGCGTTCATGATCGGCAAGTTCCTGACCGATCCTGTCTGGTGGTTCTTTTTGTTCTGGCTGCCGCAGTATTTCAACTCGCGGTTTGCGCTCAATTTGACCCATATCGGGCCGCCGCTGGTAACGGTGTACGTGGTCTCTACGATCGGAAGCGTATACGGCGGGTGGCTGCCGAAGGGCTACATTCGTCTGGGCATGAATCTGAAGGCGGCGCGGCTTGCGGCAATGCTTACATGCGCGTGCTGCGTTGTGCCGGTGGTCACGGTGGGCAGCCTCGGCTCCGAGTGGATCGCAGTTGGGTTGCTCTCGCTGGCAGCGGCAGCCCATCAGGGCTGGTCCGCCAATATCTTTACAACAGTCTCGGATATGTTTCCCTCTGAGCATGTGGGGACAGTTGTGAGCTTCGGGCAGGTGGCTGGCGCGCTCGGCGGGGCTATCTTCCAGCCGATTGCGGGCGACGTTCTGCAACGGGCGCGCGAGATGCACACGCAGTCCGGCTTTGTCCCGCTGTTTGTTTACTCCGGATGTGCGTATCTGATTGCGTTGGTGTTGCTTCGCACGCTGGCGCCGGGGCTCAAGCGCGCGGAGTTGCCTGCCGGCTGAGGTCATTCAACCTGAGTGAATAGAGGCTTTCGTGTATTGACGCGCACTTGCGTCGCAGCAGAGACTTCTTTTGTCGATTCAAAGCGATTCTGAGGAAGCGAAATGACTAGGCGGCGAAAACTGCGCATGGGGATGGTGGGTGGCGGGCCGGGTGCTTTCATCGGGCCAGTGCATCGGATGGCTGCCGAACTGGACGGCAAAATCGAATTGGCGGCCGGAGCATTTTCGCAGTCGCCGGAGCGGTCGCGCGCCGCGGGGGAGTCGTACAAGATCGAACCTGGCCGAGCCTATTCGGATTACAGGTCGATGCTGGAGGCGGAGCGGAAGCGGCCGGATGCGATCGACTTCGTCGCGATTGTTACGCCCAACCATCTGCATCTGCCGGTGGCACTGGCATCGCTTGCGGCTGGATTTCCAGTGATGAGCGACAAGCCGGCAACGGCGACATATGGCGAAGCGGTGGAACTGGAGAAGGCGGTTGCAGACAGCGGCCTTCCGTACGGACTGACGCACACGTATGCGGGCTACGCACTGGTGCGCGAGGCACGGGCTCTGATCGCGAGCGGCGCGATTGGACAGATACGCAAGATCGCGGTGGAGTATCTGCAGGGATGGCTGACAAACCCGATAGAGACGACAGGACAGAAGCAAGCCACGTGGCGGTCTGATCCGGCGCGGAGCGGGCTGGGTGGATGCATCGGCGATATCGGAGTACATGCGTTTCATCTGACCGAGTACGTGACCGGGTTGAAGGTTGTGGGCCTGAACGCGTCACTGCTTTCAGTGGTTGAGGGTCGGAAGCTGGATGACGATTGTACGGCGCTGCTGCGCCTGAGTAATGGAGCGCAGGGTGTTCTGATGGCTTCGCAGATCGCGGCTGGCGAGGGAAATGGGCTGCGGCTGCGCGTTTACGGTGACAAGGGATCGATCGATTGGCGGCAGGAGGATCCGAACCGGTTGCGCGTGAAGTGGCTCGATGGGCCGGAAGAGACTCGCCATGCAGCGGGCGGCTATTTGAGCGAGGACGCACGCAGAGTGACGAGGCTGCCGGGCGGACATCCCGAGGGCTATATCGAGGCGTTCGCGGTGCTGTATCGAGAGTTTGCGGATGCGCTGATTGGGTGGAAAGAGAAACCAACGATTGCGATGCCGCCAACGCTGCCCGGGGTTGAAGCCGGCGTGCGCGGGATGCGGTTCATTGAGCGGGCGATTGAAAGCAGCCATCGGAAAAGCTGGGTTGAGTTTTGAGCCAAAAAGGATTGTGACTGCGGAGAGCAAGGATGAAAACGATCAAAGGACCTGGCATTTTTCTGGCGCAATTTGCCGACAACGAGGCGCCATTCAACACACTCGATGGGATCGCGCACTGGGCTGCACAGCTAGGCTTCGTCGGCGTGCAAATTCCAACATGGGACAGGCGGTTTTTCGATCTGAAACTTGCCTCTGAGAGCCGCGATTATTGCGAAGAGGTACTCGGAATCCTCGACGGAGCAGGGCTTCGGCTCACAGAGCTCTCAACACATCTGCAGGGACAACTCGTCGTGAGCAATCCTGCTTACGACTCGATGCTCGACGGATTTGCACCGTCTGAGCTTGCGGGCCGACCGAAAGAACAGCAGGCTTGGGCTGTGCAGCAACTGAAATACGCGGCGGAAGCGAGCAAGAAGATGGGGCTCAGCGCTCATGCAACGTTTTCCGGAGCGCTGGCATGGCCGTATTTCTATCCGTGGCCGCAGCGGCCTGCGGGACTGATCGACACAGCGTTTGAGGAGCTGGGCCGGCGCTGGGAGCCGATCCTGAACGCGTTTGATGAAGCCGGGGTGGATTTGTGCTTTGAGTTGCATCCCGGCGAAGACCTGCATGACGGCGTAACGTTCGAGCGGTTTTTGAAGGCAGTGAACGATCACAAGCGCGCGAACATTCTTTACGACCCGAGCCACATGGTTCTGCAGCAGCTAGACTATCTGGAATTCATCGATTTCTACCACGATCGCATTCGGGCCTTTCACGTGAAAGATGCGGAGTTCAGGCCGAATGGGCGGTCGGGGGTCTATGGAGGATATCAGGATTGGCTCGATCGGCCGGGACGGTTCCGCTCATTGGGTGATGGCCAGATCGATTTCAAGGCGATCTTCAGCAAGATGGCGCAGTACGATTATCCGGGATGGGCGGTGCTGGAGTGGGAGTGCTGCATCAAGCATCCGAAGGTTGGGGCGGCCGAAGGCGCACACCTGATCAGGCAGTGGATCATTCGCGTCACAGAGAAGGCGTTTGACGACTTTGCGGGTTCGGGTGCGGATGCGGAGAAGAATCGCCGGATCCTTGGATTGACCGAGGGCTCAGAGCAGAGCGTGCCAGGGCAGAATGCAACATCCGCGTAAGGCAAATTCCAGGCTGTGCCACCGTATGATCAAGAAGGGGAAAGAAATGCAACTGATTGGTTGCGTACTACCCTCCCCCTACTCTGTAAGGAAGTTCCTTATTGTCATGGCGTTATGCGGCGGTCGCGGTGTCAAATTATTCTTATGAAAAGACTTATCCGCAGATTTGTCTCGGCAGATCACTTCGGCTGCCTCAGATGGCATTTGCGTCAAGTCAAACCCGACACCGGCGGTGGTCGTACAGCGGAACCGATCTCTTCCGAAGAACTACGGGACCGGTGCTAGCGCCGACGGGAGCGCTTCTTGCTGACCGTGGTCAGTTTGCCGAGGACGGCGTACTTGCGATGCTCGACCGGAGACGAGAGGACGAGGCTGGTTACGGGGTTGCCGTAGGGCAGAAGAGCTTCGATGAGGGCTTCGAGATCGGCGAGGCTGGTTGTCGTCACCTTGAGAAGGAAGTCGTCGCCACCGGTGAGGTGGTGGCACTCACGAACTTCTTCGAGTGTCTGAATGTATTCGAGCAGCCGGTAATAATTCTGGCCGCCACAGCTCATGCGGATAAATGCGAGTACTTCGAGACCGAGGGCTTCGCGGTCCACATCGACCGTGTAGCCGTGGAGAATGCCGACCTCTTCCATCTGCCGAAGGCGTTCGGCGGTAGCGGTGGGCGAGAGGCCAATGCGGCGTCCGAGTTCCGCTAGGCTCAGGCGTGCATTCGCCTGAAGCTCGTGGAGCAGCTTTCGACCGTAGACATCCAGTAATACCGTGGAATCCATTGTCATAAAGCAAAATCATACTCGATCGGCATAATCGAAGCTCTCAGTTGCAGTGGAATGCGTCTTCAGTTCAGCCGGAAGGCCTCCTAAGATCGGCTACATGGAAAAGCTGGTTCTTGAAGGGCAGGCACTGGCTCTTAGCGAGATCGAGACCGTTGCGGCTGCCGGATCCCGGGTAGAAATTGGCCGGGAGGCGATGAGGAAAGTGAAGGAGAGCCGCAGCCTGATCGAAGGCATTCTGGCGGCGGGCGAGACAATCTATGGCGTGAATACGGGCTTCGGCAAGCTGGCAGATGTGCGCGTTCCGGGCGACAGGCTGGCAGAGCTGCAGATCAACCTGGTTCGCAGTCATGCGGGCGGGGTTGGCGAGCCGCTGAGCGAGGCGGAATCGCGCGCGATGGTGGCCTTGAGGGCCAACGTGCTAGCGAAGGGATTCAGCGGCGTGCGGCCGGAACTGCTTGAGCTGCTGGTCGGCCTGCTGAACGCGGGAGTCCACCCGGTTATTCCGGCGAAGGGATCCGTTGGGGCGAGCGGGGACCTGGCTCCGCTCGCGCACCTGGCGCTGGTGGTGGTTGGCGAGGGCGAGGCGTTCTATCGCGCAGAAAGAATAACCGGCGGGGAGGCGCTGCGACGGGCCGGGCTGGTTCCCTTGCAACTGACCGCCAAAGAGGGATTGGCGCTGCTGAACGGGACGCAGGCGATGACGGCAGTGGGCGCCCTGGCTGCGTCGCGAGCTAGGCGGGTTGCTGAGCTTTCCGATCTTTCCGGTGCGATGTCGCTGGAGGCACTGAAGGGCACGCCGGCTGCATTTGATGAACGAATCCATCGGGCGAGGCCACATGCGGGGCAGATCGCCGCGGCGGAACACCTGATCCGGTTGCTGTCGAATTCGGAGATTCGCGAGTCGCACCGCGAGCATGATACGCGCGTGCAGGATGCCTATTGCCTTCGCTGCATGCCGCAGGTACACGGCGCGGTGCGAGATGTGCTGGAGCATGTTGCCGGAGTGCTACAGACTGAAGCAGGATCGGCGACGGACAATCCGCTGGTATTTCCAGAGGACGAGGGACAAAGGGGAGCTGTTATCTCCGGCGGCAATTTTCATGGTGCTCCGCTGTCATATGCGCTCGATTACGCCTCGATTGCGATGACGGATCTGGCGGGAATTACGGAGCGGCGAATCGACCGGCTGTTGAATCCGGATATCAACGAGGGACTGCCGGCATTTCTATCGCCGGATCCCGGGCTTTCGTCGGGATTCATGATTGCG
>Ga0126381_100002945_pt1 | contig 18519 bp, 17 predicted proteins | sample PanSoiMetPlot_28_FD_96465 | JGI IMG/M metagenome (GOLD analysis project Ga0126381, IMG submission 96465) | Tropical forest soil microbial communities from Panama - MetaG Plot_28 | ecosystem: Environmental > Terrestrial > Soil > Tropical forest > Bulk soil | place: Panama | collected 2016-02-17
AGCGCGCGGTTTCTAGCATGGCCCGGGCGCGCATCGATCACCCAACACGGCCGGATACAGAGTTGCAGTCTGATCCCTCGTCAACGCGACAACACTTGCATTTCCGGGGAAGTCCATACAGAGTGGTTAGGCGTCATTACCAGTAGCGCTTCTTCGGAAAGCCCTGTTGTAGATCAAGCTAGGTTCGCCTCTAGAAATGCGGCGACAGCAAGCTCGGTGCTTTCCGCTTCTTCCGCTGATGCGCCGGAAAAACCATGCCCAATTCCTTCCAAGGACAGGAACTCGTGCTTTACGCCAAGCTGTTGGAAACGCAGGGCGAGGTTCTTTGACTCCTCGTGCGGCACGTCGGTGTCTAGAGTGCCATGAACGAGCACCGTAGGAGGATAGTTCGCCACGATGTTGTGGATCGGGCAGTACAGATCAAACCATCCAGGCTCTTCGCGCAGGTCATGCCCGGTAACTTCGATGAGCCACCGGCCTTGTTGCCGGCAGTACAGGTAGAAATATCCACGATCGACATCGCCCGGCGGTTCAGAAACGGGCAGATTACCCACTGAGCGGTGCGCCTCCTCTTTCGATACAAGTGGCATTTGCCGGTAGAAGGCACTGGGTTCTGCTTCCCAAGGGGCGGTAATGTCACCAAATCCCCAGAATGACGCTAGCGCCCGAGGTTTTGGGCTCAGCGAGTAGCCGCTGATCAAAGACAGATAAGCGCCGGACGATCCCCCGGCCACGGCTATTCGACTAATGTCGACTCCGAGAGTCGATCGCTGGGCAAGAACCCAACGCCAGACGCTTTGAACGTCGTCCACAATGCTGGGCAGCTTGGTCTCTGGAGCAAGACGATGGTCGATCGAGAGTACGACGAAGCCCTTTGCCAACAACGCGCGAAGGAATGGCTCGCGAGGCGATTTAATCCTGGATCCAAATATCAGACCTCCGCCGTGGATCCATATCATGCAGGGCTTGTTTGCGTCACGGCTTGCTCCCATTACATCCACTTTGATTTCGCAATGGCCGACGACGTCGTAGACGTACGTCTGACGAGCCAAACAGAGGACTAAGCTCTGCGCACCGGTATTCATTCGCTAGGTCTCGACAGTGACGCCTAACGGACAAAGCTAAGCGGCGCCGAGGAGGTACACGCGAAGTGCCGCCGACCAGGCGTCCGCTTGAGCGAGGAGCTAGGCATCGCGTTTGGCATTGATTGTTGCCGAACCGTCGGCAGTTTCGGAGATGGACCAGTGAAAACCTGCCTTATGTAGCTCCCGGAGAAAGAATTGACTAAAGGCTTGATGAAGCTTCGCCAGCCAAATGAGAATGTCCTCTCCCTTGTTCAAAAACGCGACAAAGCGGCCATCCAAGTATTCGCGCTGAAAATGAAAAGCACCATTCCGGAAGCGACGTAGCAACTCAAGGTTGTCGTCTATCAGAAGAGCATCGACGCTCTGGTCAGAGAGGCGCAGCTCTTTCCAACCTTCGACGAGCACGTAAAGCATCGAGCACCACAGACTCAGATATCCGAAGCGCCTCACGTCAATGTGGTCGGACGGCGGAAATCGAATCTCTTGGTGTTCGCCCTCCTCAAAGCTTTCGACAAAGTGGTCTCTCATGCGACTGGACCAAATGAAATACCGATGCAAGGCGTGGATCTCCGGAGCCATAGAAGGCATTGCGATGCCTAATGAAAAGTTGCAACCCCAAAGATTCTACCGAAACACCCTCGCGAGGGTTAAAGCAAGCGGTGCGCGACGCGGACATCGCGAAACCTGCAACGCCGCAATCGCTCCGTCGCTCCTTCGCCACGCATCTGCTTGGGTCGGGCTACGATATATGCACTGAGGAGGAGCTCTTGGACACAGCGACGTCGCTACAACCATGATCTACACCCACGTCCTCAACCGCGGCGGCCGCGCCGTTGTGAGCCCGCTCGATCGGACTTAGCCAGATCCGGCCGAATCCATGCCTGTCCATAACAAGCGCCTCAACCCCTCCGGCAAAAAACACCGCTTCGGCAAGGCGTGGATGCACGAGCACGTTACCGATCCGTACGTGATCGAAGCGCAGAAGCGCGGCTACCGGTCGCGAGCCGCGTTCAAGCTGATCGAGCTCGCCGACAAGGACAAGCTGCTGCGTCCCGGGCTGACTGTCGTTGACCTGGGCGCGGCGCCGGGGAGCTGGTGTCAGGTGCTGCGGGAGCGGCTTGGTCCCTCCGGCCGCATCGTCGCGATCGACCTGCTGCCCATGGATCCCATACCCGGTGTGCGCTTCGTTCAGGGGGACTTCCGCGACGAATCCGCGGCCACGGCGCTGGAATGCGCACTTGAGGGACACAAGGCCGACCTTGTGCTCTCCGACCTGGCCCCCAACTTAAGCGGTGTGGCATCCGCCGACCAGGCAAGAAGCGTATATCTGGGCGAGCTGGCACTAGAGTTTGCCGCCGATTGGCTTAAACCAGGTGGCGACCTCGTGGTCAAAACGTTCCAAGGTGAGGGTTTTTCAGAGTTTCAGCACCAGATGCAGCGTCATTTTGACAAAGTTCACGTCCGCAAACCCAAGGCCTCGAAGGACAAAAGCCGGGAGGTATTTCTGGTCGGCAAGGGCCACGTCGCCGCGTAGCGACAAGGCCGAATGGCGCGTAAGGCACGGAAGGCATAGAATCCAAGGTCCAAAACCGCAGATTTGGGACTCGAAGGAACTTAGTTGAACAATTTGCTCAAGAACGTAGGCATCTGGCTGGTCATCGCGCTGGTGGTGCTTACCGTCGTCAAGCAGTTCGACGCGCGGCAGACAACGCGCGACGCGGTGCCGTATTCCGAATTCATGGACCAGGCCAAGCAGGGCCGGGTCGAGTCGGCGACCATCGAAGGTCGCTCCATCAAGTGGGTGGGCACCGACAAGAAGACCAATCTCACCTACAGCCCCGGTGACATCTGGATGGTAAGCGACCTCCTCAAAGACGGAGTCAAGGTCCAGGCCAAGCCGGAGGAAGAGCAGAGCTTCCTCGCGCAGGTGTTCATCTCCTGGTTCCCGATGCTGCTCCTGATCGGCGTGTGGATCTTTTTCATGCGCCAGATGCAGGGCGGCGGCCGTGGCGGCGCGTTCTCGTTCGGCAAGAGCAAGGCGCGCATGCTCGATGAGTCCAATAACACCGTCACCTTCGCCGACGTGGCTGGTTGCGACGAGGCCAAGGAAGAAGTCTCCGAGCTGGTCGAGTTCCTGCGCGATCCTTCCAAGTTCCAGAAGCTGGGCGGGCGCATTCCGCGCGGCGTGCTCATGGTCGGAAACCCGGGCACCGGCAAGACGCTGCTCGCCAAGGCGATCGCCGGCGAAGCCAAGGTGCCGTTCTTCTCCATTTCGGGCTCGGACTTTGTCGAGATGTTCGTCGGCGTCGGCGCAGCACGCGTGCGCGACATGTTCGAGCAGGCGAAAAAGAACGCGCCTTGCATCGTGTTCATCGACGAAATCGACGCGGTGGGCCGCCAGCGCGGAGCGGGCCTGGGCGGCGGCAACGACGAGCGTGAGCAGACGCTCAACCAGCTCCTGGTCGAAATGGACGGCTTCGAGGGCAACTCGGGCGTGATCGTCATCGCCGCGACCAACCGGCCCGACGTGCTCGACCCCGCGCTGATGCGTCCGGGCCGCTTTGACCGTCAGGTGGTGGTACCACTGCCCGACATCCGCGGCCGCGAGCAGATCCTTCTGGTGCACATGCGCAAGGTCCCGCTCGCAGGCGACGTGCGCGCCGAGATCATCGCCCGTGGCACGCCTGGATTCTCCGGCGCCGACCTTGCCAACCTGGTTAACGAGGCAGCGCTCTTCGCCGCTCGCAAGAGCAAGCGCCTGGTCGACATGGAGGACTTCGAGCTCGCCAAGGACAAGATCATGATGGGCGCCGAGCGCAAATCGATGGTCATGTCCGAGGAGGAGAAGCGCAACACCGCGTATCACGAGTCGGGACACACGGTGGTGGCGAAGCTGCTGCCCAAATCCGACCCGGTGCACAAGGTGACCATCATTCCGCGCGGCCGGGCGCTGGGTGTGACCATGCAGCTTCCCGAGGCGGATCGCTATTCCTACGACCGCGACTATCTGCTGCAGCGGATCGCGGTGCTCTTCGGCGGCCGCATCGCCGAGGAAATCTTCATGCACCAGATGACCACTGGTGCGGGCAACGACTTCGAGCGCGCAACAGCGATGGCGCGCGACATGGTCACGCGCTACGGCATGTCGGATACGCTAGGGCCGATGGTGTACGCGGAGAACGAGGGCGAGGTGTTCCTCGGCCGCTCGATCGCGACGCAGAAGAACGTGTCCGAGGCGACCATGCAGAAGGTCGATCTGGAGATCCGCCGCATCATCGACGAGCAGTACGCGCTGGCGCGCAAGCTGATCGAAGAGAATAGCGACAAGGTCGAGTCGATGGCCAAGGCGCTCCTCGAGATGGAAACGCTCGACACCGACCAGATCGAGGACATCATGCAGGGTCGTCCGCCGCGCCCGCCCAAGCCGGCGACTTCTCCGGCGACTCCGACCTTCGGACCGAACGCCGGTCCCGACGCCGCGCCGTCAGCCAAACCGGCGTAAGCTCGCAGTTCGGAGGGCCGAATTGCGCTCGCACGTCCTTGCTTGCGGGCCGTATCGGCTTGCTCTCGACCGTCCGCTGGTGATGGGCGTGCTCAACGTCACGCCGGATTCCTTTTCCGATGGAGGCCGCTATTTCGACCGTGGCCGCGCGTTGGCCCGTGCTCGCGAGATGCTCGCCCACGGCGCCGACCTGATCGACATCGGCGGCGAGTCGACGCGGCCCGGAGCCGCGCCGACGGATGAAGGCGACGAAATCGAGCGCGTGATACCGCTGCTCGAGCAGCTGCGCCCGGAATGCGACGAGATGAGCGTGCCGCTGTCGGTCGACACCCGCAAGACCGTGGTCATGGCGGCAGCGATCGATGCCGGTGCCAGCATGATCAACGACGTTGGCGCATTGCGCGCACCGGGCGCCATCGAGGCCGTTGCGCGCAGCGCCGTGGCGGTCTGCCTGATGCACATGCGTGGCGAGCCGACGACCATGCAACACGATGTCGTCTACACCGATGTTGTCGATGAAGTGAAAAATTTTCTAAACGAACGGGTCGAAGCTTGCGAGGCGGCAGGCATCGCGAGCGAGCGAATCGTCATCGATCCGGGCTTTGGCTTTGGCAAGTCCGTGGACCATAATCTCGTTTTGTTGAACCGACTGCCGGAGATCGTTGAGCTCGGGTTTCCTGTCGCGGTGGGGCTGTCGCGCAAGTCGACCATCGGTGTGCTTACGGGGCGCGATGTCGAAGAGCGTGTCGCGGGAAGCATCGCTGCCGCGCTCGCCGCGGTGGCGCGAGGCGCTGCCATCGTTCGCGCACACGACGTGCTGGAAACCGTCGACGCGCTGAAAGTATGGCGCACGGCGAGCATCGGCAGGCGCTAGGGGAACGTATGGGCAAATCGTATTTTGGTACCGACGGCGTCCGTGGCCGAACGGGCGAGCCGCCGATCACACCCGAGTTGGTTCTGCGCCTGGGGCACGCCGCGGGACGAGTGCTCGCCGCCGAATCGGCTCGGCGACCGGGAACCACGCCCGCGGTGCTCATCGGCAAGGACACGCGCATCTCCGGGTACCTTCTGGAAGCCTCACTCGAAGCCGGATTGTCGGCGGCGGGCGTCGACGTCTATCTCACCGGGCCGCTGCCGACTCCCGCGGTCGCCTATCTCACGCGCGCGCTGCGGCTCTCGGCTGGCATCGTCATCAGCGCTTCGCACAACCCTTTTGAAGACAACGGGATCAAATTCTTCTCGGCGACCGGTGCCAAGCTGCCCGATCCCGTCGAGAATGCCATCGAGCGCGCGATGGAGGAGCCGATCAGCTGTGTCGCATCTGCCGATCTGGGCAAGGCGTTTCGAGTCGAAGACGCAGCGGGGCGTTACATCGAGTTCTGCAAGAGCACATTCCCCAACGAGCTCGACTTGAAGGGTCTCAAGATCGTGGTCGATTGCGCGCACGGCGCGGGTTATCACGTGGCGCCGCCGGTGTTCCACGAACTGGGCGCGGAAGTCATCGCCACGGGGGTGAAGCCGGACGGGCTGAACATCAACGCCGGCGTCGGCGCGATTCATCCGAAGCACTTGCAGGAGGAGGTGGTCGCGCACGGTGCCAATGTGGGCCTCGCGCTCGACGGCGACGGCGACCGCCTGATCATGGTCGACGCCGAGGGTCGCTGCTACGACGGCGATCAGCTTCTCTATGTCATCGCGCTCGACTACTGGCGCCGTGGTGCGATGGCGGGCGGCGTCGTCGGCACACAAATGAGCAATCTGGGCTTCGAGCAGGCGCTTTCCCGTCGCGGCATTCCCCTGGAGCGCGCGCCTGTAGGCGACCGCTACGTCCTCGAAAAGATGCAGGACAAGGGGTGGGTTCTCGGCGGCGAGAATTCCGGCCACATCATCTGTCTCGACAAGCACACGACCGGCGATGCGATCGTCGCCTCGCTGGCGGTTCTGCGTGCGCTGCGCGAGCAGGAAACCACGCTCGCCGCGGCGACAGAGGATGCGCCGCTGTTTCCGCAGCGGCTGATCAACGTGCCCATCCATCGCGGGTTCGAGTGGCGAGCGAGCATGGACATCCAGCGTGCCGAGCGCGATGCCGTCGCGACCCTGGACGGCTCCGGGCGCGTGCTACTTCGTCCCTCGGGCACCGAGCCGGTGCTGCGGGTGATGGTCGAAGCTCGCGATGCCGACGTCGCGGAGCGCTGCGCTCAGCGCATCGCCGATGTGGTCGCCAAGGCCGCGTCGCTATGATTCAACATGGTTGCGGTCCTGCACGCGGCGCCTGAGGCCGCCGCCCCCGAAGCCCTCGCGGCTTGGCTCGAACAGGCGGGGGCCGCGTATTCCGCGGACGAGCGCGCCGCCCTTGCGGCGGCGGTAGCGTTTGCGCGCGAGCGCTACGGCGATGTGTGCGCGAGCGAGGGCGAGCCCTGGCTCGACCGCGCCTTCGGCACCGCAGCGATCGTCGCCAGCCTCAAGCTGGACGCGGAGTCGGTGCGCGCATCGCTGTTGCTCGGCGTCCCGCATGTCCCAGGTTTCGACGCCGAAGGCTTCGCTGCGCAATTCGGAATCACTGTCTCGCAGCTCGTCGCCGGCGTTGCACGCATGGGCGCGATTCGTGGCGCAACCGAAGCCGCGAGCCGCGATGCAGGCGACGTGCAGGCGGAGAACCTGCGCAAGATGCTGCTGGCGATGGTCGGCGACATCCGTGTCGTGCTGATCAAGCTCGCCGAGCGCACGCAGGCGATGCGCTTTCTCATGGGCGCCGATGCGACGGCGCGCGCACAGGCCGCGCGCGAGACGCAGGATCTGTTCGCGCCGCTCGCCAATCGGCTCGGCGTATGGCAGCTCAAATGGGAGCTCGAGGACCTCGCGTTGCGCGCGCTCGAGCCCGAGGCGTACAAGCAGATCGCGGCGCTCTTGGACGAGCGCCGTCTCGACCGGCAGCATTACATCGAAGACGTGAAGGCTACGCTCAAGCACGAGCTCGCCGCCGCCGGCATCGTCGCCGACGTATCCGGGCGCCCGAAGCACATTACCAGCATCTGGAACAAGATGCGCCGCAAGCAGGCCGGTATCGATGCGGTGTACGACATACGCGCTGTGCGCGTGCTCGTCGACGACGTCAAGGATTGCTACGCCGCACTTGGCGTCGTTCACAATCTCTGGACTCCGCTGGCGAGGGAATTCGACGACTATATCGCCAAGCCCAAGGCAAACAACTATCGATCGCTGCACACCGCCGTGATCGGGCCGGAAGGCAAGCCGCTCGAGGTGCAGATCCGCACGCACGAAATGCATCAGCACTCCGAATACGGCGTGGCAGCCCACTGGCGCTACAAGGAAGGCCCCGGTGCGGGCCGCCGTGATCCGGGCTTCGACGAGAAGATCGCGTGGCTGCGACAGGTGCTTGACTGGAAAGATGCGGTGGCCGATGCCGGCGAATGGCTGCAGCAGTTCAAGTCGAGCCTGTTCACCGACACCATCTACGTGCTCACGCCGCAGGGCAAAGTAGTCGACCTGCCGCGCGGAGCGACACCGGTCGACTTCGCCTACTCAGTGCACACCAGCCTCGGCCATCGCTGCCGGGGCGCGCGCGTCGACGGCGCGATGGTGCCGCTCAATTACGCGCTCAAGAGCGGCCAGCAGGTGGAGATCATCGCGGTGAAGCAGGGCGGGCCGTCGCGCGACTGGCTCAATCCCGACCTTGGCTACGTGCACAGCCGCCACGCGCGAACCAAGGTGCGTCAGTGGTTCAAGGCGCAGCAATTGGAGGAGACGATCGCGCAGGGGCGCGCCATGGTCGACCGCGAGCTCGCTCGTGCCGGCATGACCACGCTCAATCTCGAGGCCGTCGCCGGCGAGGCGGGGTTCGCCAAGCTGGAGGACTTTTTCGCGGCAGTGGCGCGGGCCGAGTTCAACTCGAGGCAGGTGCAGACTGCGATTCACGCGCTTTCCAAGCCGACTGCCGCGGCGCCCGCAGCTAACGAAGCGGTGCTGCCGCGCGAGAGCAGGGCGGCGGGCGCCGGCAGCGGCATCTTGATCGTCGGCGTAGATCGCCTGATGACCGGGCTCGCACGCTGCTGCAAGCCAGCGCCGCCCGATCCGATCGTCGGCTTCGTCACCCGCGGCAAGGGCATCTCCATCCACCGACAGAGCTGCAGCAACGTCGCGCGCATGAAGGAGCGACAGCCCGAACGACTGATCAGCGCCGATTGGGGCGTACGCCGCGACGAGGTATTCCCGGTCGACGTCGTCGTCGATGCCATGGACCGCCAAGGGCTGCTGCGCGATCTCTCCGAGATTTTCACGCGCGAGAAGATCAACGTTACTGCGGTGAACACGCTCTCCAGGAACCTCCAGGCGCGCATGGCGTTTACGCTCGAAGTGCCCGATCTGGAGCAGCTCAAGCGTGCGCTGGCGCTGGTGCGCGACGTGACAGGTGTGCTGTCCGCCGGGCGACGATAGCTTCATCAGGCGCCGCAACGCAGCATCCAGCAGGCCGTGTATTGCTTCTGCCACGTTGCCCACTGAGCCGCGAAGCGCGACTCTGCGCTGTATCCGGGCGACGCCATGCAACCATCCAAGGATGTTCGAGCGCTTACCGCTGAGTTCGATCGGAGCTATCTGCTCGGCCGTCTGCCGGCGCTGCGCGAGGTGGATTGCTGCGTTACCGGTTGCGACTACGGCGCCACGAGTTGGACGACACGCCGCGAAGCGGAGCAGCTCGCGGAATGGCTCGAGCTGAGCCCATCGATTCGGCTGCTCGACGTCGGTGCTGGCTCTGGATGGCCGGGGCTTTATTTCGCGCGGATCACCGGCTGCGACGTAACGCTGTCCGATCTCCCGCTAGCCGGCCTGCGCATCGCGGCTGAACGTGCCGCCGCGGAGGAGTTGATTGGCCGCTGCGCGGTCGTGCTTGCCGATGGTGCCAGGCTGCCATTCCGCGACGGCGTTTTCGATCGTGTCAGCCATTCCGATGTCCTGTGCTGCACGCCTGCGAAACTAGAAATGCTCAACGAGTGCCGGCGGGTGACGCGCGCGAATGCGAGAATGGCTTTCTCCGTCATCGTGCTGGCGCCGGAACTATCGCCCGCCGATCGCGCTTGCGGGCTCGGCGCCGGCCCGCCATTCGTCGAAACTCCGGATGCCTATCCGAACATGCTCGACCAATCGGGGTGGCGCATGATCGATCGCGTGGATGTGACGGCCGAATACTTGCAGTCGGCGCGCGCTCTGGTCGAAGCTATGAAGCTACGGGTTGAGGCGCTGACGGAAGCATATGGCTCCGCCGACTTTGCAGCGCGAAAGCAGCGCCGGGAGGCCGCTCTCGCTGCCACTGAGCGGGGACTGCTCAAGCGCGAGATTCTCCTCGCCGTCGCGACCTGACGCCGGGGGCCTCGATCAGAGGCCGATGAGGGAGAAATCGAATCGACCCTCGGCGATCGGCGGGCACCAGTAGTAGCCGCCGGTCACCGGTCGTGAAAATGTGAAAAGCCCGTCGACGACACCGTCGTCGAGTCCGACCATGCGACGCAAGGGCCGCTCGAAGCGATCGAGCGATTCGACATAGGCGGTGAACTCGAGTCCCTGCTCGCGCCCGGTGGCCCACGCCAGCGACCGGCGCAGCATGAACGCCGCGGGGTCGAAGCTCTCCTGAGCGGTGCGCTTGACGTGCGCCGATTCGGGCGCGTCGCCGATCTCTTCGTTGTCCTGGATGCGTCTTCCGACGACCGCGTTGGCCTGGTCTGTCGAATAAGAGCGAAAGCGCGCGAGGTCGTGAACCCATTTCTGTACCGCGACAAAGCTCGAGTGCCTGAGGCCGTTGCCGGCGCTCACTAACGCCGCTTCGACTGCAGCCTCCGCTTTGGGATTCTCGGTGCCGTCCTCGAAGCCCGTCAGATCGCGTCCGCCTGCGTAAAGAAAGCTATCCAGCACCTCTTCGATTGCGAACGCCGACGCGAGTATGGCGAGCACTCTTTCGCTGCGATCGAAAAGCGTGCTTCGATTGTCGCCGCCGCAGCGTAGCCACAGCGATTGCTGCGTCGACGGCACCGAGCAGGCGGGACCGGAGAGCGCTGGGAAAGTGCGCAGGCCGCTGACGCTGCTGCCCAGCGCACGAATAAGCGGCTCGCCCATACCAAAGACGCCCCACGAAGGGATCCAGGCGTCTCGAAGTTGGCGCAATGCCGGACGCGGATCCGTTTGCGGGAGCAGGCGCAGCGTTAGCGAACGCGAGAGCGATTGCGGCGCTGCCAGGATATGCGGCTGTGCGGCGATCGTGGCCATGGCGTAAGGGCTTGAATTCTATCCGAACCTCCTACTGCTTCGCCATCAGCCAAACCGATCGCGCGCTTTCGCAAATACGATTGGATTCCTCAAGCGAGCGGCCATAGATTGCATGCATGGACCGCGGAAGTCGCGAGACTTCAAGGAGCACCTTATGCGAGTAACGAATTCTTTTTTGGACGAAGCCGCTGTACCCGAAGCGTGGGTGAGGCTCGCCAACGCGCTGATGTTTGGCCCTCTCGGCACCACACCGGCGAGTCATGGCTCACAGGGATATGACTCGTTTTCCGGCAACGCCACTGTCCATGGACCACGCCACAAATGGATCGAGCGCCTCGACCAATGGCTCGATCGCGTCGGCAACTGGTTTTGGCGACAGGAGCAGCGCCAGCGCGAGGCCTATCTCGCTCAAGCGAAGGACATCTTCGATCTCGAGGAGCGCATGCGTTGCCTCGAGCGCTCCGGCGGGCGCAACTACTGATCAAGAATGAATGGAGTGAAACGATGAAAATCGACAGCGATCACATTTTTTGCAACGCCGAGCTGGTTGGCGCGTTCCCTCAGCCGTTTCGCAGCCGTAACAACGCCTGTCTCCTGACCGTGGCCAAGTTGTGGCTGCTCGCGGCGTTCATCGGCATGTCGCTGATGGTGATCGCCGCGGAAATCTGGTGGTGGGACAATGCTGCACTGCCAGCGCGCAAGCTCGCAGTGGTGATGCTTGCGGGCGGCGCGCTGGTTATTCTCGCGTGGCGGACGGGCTCCCGATTGCTTGCGAATGCCGAGCGGCGACTCCGCGAGCCGGTTCAGGGCGAGCTGCCCTTGACGGTGAAAGTGGACCGCGTCACGCCGTCGTCGCTCACCGAACGGGCGCTCTCGTCGATCGGCACCTCTTTCAAGCGCCACGCAAAAGCGTAACCGCGAACCCTGCCGCGGCGCACGCGGCAATGACTGGAATCACGCCGGCCTTCCATCGAAACAGCGCCGCGATCGCGCCCAGGCCGATCAGGGCAGATATCCAGTCGAACGGTCCATGCAATCCAGCCGGCCACAGCACGTGCAAGGCGAAGAACACTGCCAGGTTGACTATCACGCCGACCACCGCGGCAGTGATGCCAGTGAGCGGTGCGGTGAATCGAAGTTGCCCATGGGTCGATTCGACCAGCGGTCCACCTGCCAGGATGAAGACAAAACTAGGTAGGAACGTGAACCATGTGGCAACCGCGGCAGCCGCTGCGCCGGCCGCAAACAGCTGATCCGAACCGAAGAGCTGTTTGGTCCAGCCGCCGACAAAACCAACAAAGGCAACGACCATGATCAGCGGCCCCGGCGTCGTTTCGCCGAGCGCGAGCCCGTCGATCATCTGCGGTGTGGTGAGCCAGCCGTAGGTTTCGACAGCACCCTGCACGACATACGGCAGCACCGCGTACGCTCCGCCGAACGTGATCAGGGCTGCCTTGGTGAAGAACCAGCCCATTTGGGTCAGTGCGCCGGTCAGGCCGGAGATCCACGCGAGCAGCGCTAGCGTGCCGGCCCACAGCGCGACGCCGCTGCCGATGACGAGCGTCAGACGAGTTGCGCTGAATCGCGCGTACGCGGGCGTCGGTGTGGCGTCGTCGATTACGGCTGGGCCGTAGCCTGCGTCGCCGCCCTTGTGCGCTCCACCTGCTGCAAATTGCGCAGGCGCGACGCGGCCTCCGATCGCGCCGAGCAAACCGGCAGCGAGCACGATCGCCGGAAAGGGCACCGCAAAGACATAGATCGCAACGAACGCGGCCGCGGCGATGGCCCAGAGCGGTGGCGATTTGAGCGCGCGCGAGCCGATTCGCCACGCCGCGTGCAGCACGATGGCAGTGACAGCGGGCTTTATGCCGTAAAGAATCCCGGCGATCGCGGGGACATGGCCGTACGCCATGTACAGCCATGAAAGCACGACCAGTACCGCGAGCGAAGGCAGCACGAAAAGTGCGCCGGCGGCGATTCCGCCCCAGGTGCGATGCATCAACCAGCCGATGTAGGTCGCGAGTTGCTGCGCTTCGGGACCCGGAAGCACCATGCAGTAGTTGAGCGCGTGGAGAAAGCGCCCTTCAGAAATCCAGCGCCTGCGTTCCACCAGTTCGTGGTGCATGATCGCGATCTGTCCCGCAGGTCCGCCAAAACTGATCCATCCCAGCTTCCACCAGTAACGAAGCGCCTCGCCGAAATCTGGCGATGGAGGAGTGGTGTCGCGTGGTATCGAGCGATGGACCGCATCCATGGAGAGCCTCTGCCGCACAAAATCACGGCAATGAAGCAGAGCTTGGACGCTTGATGCGTCGATGCGGCGGGGCGTCTGCCAGCCCCTTCGCGCATGTTACGGTGCGCGCTTGAATGAGGTCAAATCAATCCCTCGAGCAATTGCACGTCCACCAGTTCGCCCGCAGGGACGTTGCCGACATCGGTGGGAAGCACGATAAAACAGTTCGCCTGCGACATCGATGAAAGAATTCCCGAGCCCTGATCTCCGGTCGTGTGCACAGTGAAGCCGCCGTTGCCGTCGGGAGTGAGAATGCCGCGCTGGAACTCGGTGCGCCCTGGCACCTTCCTGATGGGCGCCGAGAGCCGCACCTTGAAGGTCGGCAAGGGCGCGACCTCGCGCTGACCCTGCAGGATTAACAGCGCGTCGCGCACGAATTCGTAGAACGTCACCATGACCGACACCGGATTGCCGGGGAGCCCAAAGAAGTGGGCGCTGCCGATCTTGCCGTAAGCGAGCGGTCTTCCCGGCCTCATGGCGATCTTCCAGAACAGCACCTCGCCCAGTTTGTCGAGCAATTGTTTCACGTAGTCCGCCTCGCCGACGGAGACGCCGCCTGAGGTGATGACCACGTCGGCGCTGCGCGCCGCGGTCGCGAAAGCGTGCTCGAGCTTTTCCGGCGCATCCTCGACGACGCCCATGTCGACGACTTCGCAGCCGAGCCGCATGAGCATGCCGTGGATGGTGTAGCGATTGCTGTCGTAGATTTCGCCGGCTCCGAGTGGCGTGCCGATCGACTTGAGCTCATCGCCGGTGGAAAAGAACGCGACGCGCAAGCGGCGATACACGCCGATTTCGCCGATGCCGAGCGACGCGATCATGCCCAGCTCGGCCGGATGCAGCCGCTGCCCGGCGCGGAATACGACCTGGCCAGCCTTGAGATCCTCGCCCGCGAAGCGGCGGTTCTGTCCCGCCTTGCCGACCGCCCCCTGCACGATTTTCACTCGCCCGGCTTCCTCGCCTGTCCGCTCCTGCATGACCACCGTGTCCGCACCCTGCGGCATCACGCCGCCGGTAAAAATGCGCACGCACTCGCCGGGTCCGATCGCGCCGGTCCACGGCTTGCCCGCGAACGACTCGCCGACGCGCTTGAGCGTGGTCTCGCCGGTTGCATTGAGATCGCTGAAGCGCACGGCGTAGCCGTCCATCGCCGAGTTGTCGTGGCCGGGGACGGCGATCGGCGACAGCAGGTCCTGCGCGAGGACGCGGCCGAGAGCACTGCGCACGTGCATGCGCTCGACAGCGGTGACCGGAGCGAGAAAAGTCCCAATGAGCTCGCGCGCTTTCGCCACGGGCATCGAGTTCGGGTCGTAATCGTCGGCGCAGGACGCTTCGCGCAGGGTCTTGGGGGAGTTCATGCGAGTCGAGACAAAGTTATGCAGGCTGCAGCCTGCTTGCGAACCTCGATTTTAGTCCGAGCGCCGGTTTTTCCATACCATGCCACGAGACGATCGCCACCGCGAGCGTCAATACGAGTGAAGCGGCGAACAACCCGAAAGGGCCGAGGTCGCGCCTGACATTGACGAGCGCCTGCTGGATGACAAAGGCGTAGACGTACAGCCCGTAGGAGTAGTCGCCGATGCGATTGAAAGCGGAGAAGCGCAGACTGGGGTGCAGGGCGAAGGTGAGCAGCACATAGGCGAGCAGCACCAGTGCGAAGGGCCCGCGCAGCATCTCGCCCGGGTTCAAGACAAGCAGCAGCAGCGCGCCTGCCGCGACCCACGGCGACAGGGGAATCGCGTCGCGGTTCACCCACGCCAGGGCGCCAATCCCGAAAGCCAGCGCGAGCAGCCGCACATGCGGCACATTGTTATAGAGCATGAACCAATCTGGACGCAGACTGAAGAGCACGAACATCACAACGAAAACAATGTTGAACCACACTCGTCGGTAGAGCAGGCCGAGTGCGCCGAAGATCGCGCAGGCGACGTACATTGAGAGCTCGATCGGAACGGACCACAGCGAACCGTTGACGGCGCGCGGGTAGGGATTGTCGAGAAAAGCACCGGGCAGGAAGTAGCGAATGCGCCAGCCCAAGCTGTTTCGCGTCGCGTAGCGATAGGTCTCGGGGTCGATCAGGAATTCTCTCCAAGGCAGCGTGCTGAGCGCTCCGGCCACGACGACCGAGAACAGCGTCGCCGCAATGAGCGCGGGATAGATGCGCAGAGCGCGCGCCGCCGCGAATGCGCCGACCGTTTTCCGCTCGACAAAGCTCTTGCTGACCAGGAAGCCGCTGATGATGAAAAAAACCGTCACGCCGAGGAGCCCGAAGTAGGTCGCGCCGCCTGCCCATCGGAGCAGCGGCTCTTCCATGCCGTGCCCGGTAAGAGCGTAGCTGTGCGAAAAGATGACCGCGGTGGCGGCAAGGAAGCGCAGCAAGTTGAAATTGTTGTTGCGCTCCCGCGCAAGCAGGGCGATGCGCATGCTCGCTCAGTGAACCTCAGAAACGCGGATCATGTCTGGGCTTGTTCGGAGGTCTAAGGCTCGGTCGTCGCCTGCTGCAGCTCTTCCATGGTGTTGATGTTGCGAAAGGCTTGGGCTTCATCGTCGAACGCAACTTCGACGACCTTGAGAGTGGCATACCATGCGTCGATCTTGCGGCCGCCTGCCTCGAGAAAGCGCGTCAGGTGCGGCAGCACGCTCTTGCGCACGAGGGCGAACACGGGATGAGGCTGATCGAAGGTGCGGGCGACGGCAAGGTCGGCACTGCGCTCCTCGATCGCCGCGCTGAGACGTGCAACCAGATCCGCAGGCAGGAAAGGTGAATCGCACGGCACCGTGGCGACCAGCGGGTGCGCGGCGTGGGTGAGCCCGACCTGAAGGCCGGCTAAAGGTCCGGCGAAGCCACTGAGCGAATCGGCGACCACGCGATGACCCAGAGCCGCATACTCTGCCGTGTTGCGATTGGCGTTGATCAGGATTTCATCGACCTGCGGTGCAAAGCGATCGAGCACATGCTGCACCATCGGCCTGCCGCCGAGCACTACCAGTCCTTTGTCGACGCTGCCCATGCGCCGGCCCTGACCGCCGGCGAGCACGAGGCCGGTAATTGACCGCGGCGGATCCATGCGCTGCGGCGGTCAGCCGTTGGCGAGGAAGCGCTCGCCGCCGGTGAACAACAGGAAGTGCTTGCCGGTGGCGCGACCGATCATGGTCATCCCTACCTTCTGCGCGATGTCGTAGCCCATCTGCGTGAGCCCGGAGCGCGACACCAGGAAGGGAATGCCCATCTGGGCAGCCTTGATCACCATCTCCGAGGTGAGCCGGCCCGTGGTATAGAAGATCTTGTCTCCGCCGTCGACCCGGTCGAGCCACATCTGTCCGGCGATGGCGTCGACCGCGTTGTGGCGGCCGACATCCTCGACGAAGTACACAATTTCGCTTGCCCCATTTTCGTTGGAGGCGAGCGCGCATCCATGCACTGCGCCCGCCTGCTTGTAGATGGTCTCGTGCAGGCGTACGCGATCGAGCAATGCATAGAGCGTAGCCCGCGTCAACCTCGCATCGGCAGGCAGTCGCACCGTGTCGATCTCATCCATCAGATCGCCGAACACCGTTCCCTGGCCGCAACCGCTGGTGGTGGTGCGCTTGGCCGTCTTCGCTTCGAGATCGCGCAATCCGTTGCGGGTGTTCACCGCGACCGCGTTGCTCTCCCAGTCAACCTGCACCGAGACGATGTCATCGATCCGATCGAGCAGGCGCTGGTTGCGAAGATAGCCGATGGCCAGCGCTTCGGGCGCAGCGCCCAGGGTCATGAGGGTCAGAATCTCGCGCTTGTCGACATAGAGTGTCAGAGGATGCTCGCCGGCGATCGCTGTCTCGCGAGTCGTGCCGGTTTCGTCGACCGCCTTGACGCCGAAGGTCGACGGACGCGCCGCGTCACTCAAGACCGGCCTATAAGGCGTGTTCGGAGCGTTCAACTTAACGTGGCCCGTTCCATGGGAAGGGAGCCGGAAATCGATGAGCCTGACACTCAGCCGCCGATGTAGCTCATCTCGATCTTGGGCAGCGCGACCGTGTTCTCCGAGCGGATCTCGGAATAGCGGTCGGCGCGCTGCAGCCAGATCGCGGCGATGTAGCTGCCGATTTCCGCATCGCTGCGCCCGTCGCGCAGCATCGCGCGCAGATCGTATCCGGTGGTCGCGAAAAGGCACGTATAGAGCTTGCCGTCGGTAGCCAGCCGCGCCCGGGTGCAGTCGCTGCAGAACGCCTGGGTCACCGATGAGATCACCCCGATCTCGCCACTCCCGTCGACATATCGCCAGCGCTCGGCGACCTCGCCGGAATAATTCGGATCGATCGGCTCGAGCGGAAGTTCGCGATCGATGATGCGAAGCACTTCCGCCGACGGAACGACGTCGTCCATGCGCCAGCCGTTGGTGTGGCCAACGTCCATGAACTCGATGAAGCGCAGGATGTGCCCGCTGCCTTTGAAGCGCCGCGCCATCGGCAGGATCTCGTGCTCGTTCACCCCGCGCTTGACTACCATGTTGATCTTCACCGGGGAGAGCCCGGCGTGCGCTGCGGCGTCGATGCCGGAGAGAACCCTGGCCACCGGAAAGTCGACATCGTTCATCGCTCGGAACACCTGGTCATCGAGTGAATCCAGACTTACCGTGATCCGTTTGAGACCCGCGGCCTTGAGTTCGGACGCCTTGGCGGCCAGCGCCGAGCCGTTGGTGGTCAGAGTCAGATCGAGGCCTTCGATTTGGGCGAGCATCGCCACCAGATGCTCGAGGTTTCTGCGAAGCAGCGGTTCACCCCCGGTCAGTCGGATTTTCTCAACACCATGAGCCTTGAAAGTGCGGACGAGTCGGGTGATCTCCTCGAAGGTCAGAAGCTCCCCATGTGGCAGGAATGGATAATCGCGCCCGAATACGTCCTTGGGCATGCAGTAGACACAGCGGAAGTTGCACCGGTCGGTCACCGAGATGCGCAGGTCGCGCAGCGTGCGGCCGCGAGTGTCCGCTAGCAAGCCCGTCGGCGAAACGTGCGGCGCCTTAACCGCAGGAGCCGGCGGCCTGCGTGCATCGGTGAGCGGTATGACTCGTGTCATGTGTCTCGGCTGGTAGGCGCAACTGTCGATGTTAGCAGACGCGCCCTGGGGCCAGTAGTATGATCCCCGACACGGTCAATTGTTCGGCGTCAAAGGCCATGCCGACTTTGCGGTTTCCAGTGAGCATCGTGATCGAGCGCGTACCTATTGCCAATCGGTGGGTAAGCGAACAGTGGCGCATCGGCGCGGTCGAACCGGAGTCCATTGAGTCTGCTCCGGCGTGTCGCCGACTTGAAGATCTTGGGGGCGTCGCGAGGTGGTGCTGCGATGGATTCGCTATCGAGCTTACGCGAAGCGAAAGCGAAGG
>Ga0126381_100002946_pt1 | contig 18515 bp, 17 predicted proteins | sample PanSoiMetPlot_28_FD_96465 | JGI IMG/M metagenome (GOLD analysis project Ga0126381, IMG submission 96465) | Tropical forest soil microbial communities from Panama - MetaG Plot_28 | ecosystem: Environmental > Terrestrial > Soil > Tropical forest > Bulk soil | place: Panama | collected 2016-02-17
GCCGAACAGCCCGCAGGCGAGCACCAGATCGGCCGGCGCGATGCCCGCGTACGCGCTGGTCAGCGCGGCGTCGCCGGCGACGATCTCGACGTTGGCCAGGCCCGCCTCGGCCGCCCGCTGGCGAGCCACCGCGACGTTGCGCGGGTCTAGTTCGACCAGGCGGGCGGTCACGTCGCCGCCGCGCGGATGGCCGGCGAGCACGTCGATCACGTCGCGGCCCTGGCCCGCGCAGATGCTGATCGCGCTGAACGGGCCTGCCGGCGCGTCGTCGAGCGCGGCCCTGATCCTGTCCTGCACCCATCTCAGCCGCCTGGACAGGCCGCTGCCGGGATCGTCGTAGGGGGCGTGCCAGGCATACCAGTCACGTTCGGTCACAGCGAACAGCCTATTGCGGGGGTTCAAGTCGTTTTCTGTGCACGTTTTCCGGCGAGCACAGCTATCCCGCGTGCGCGGCCACGGCCTGTTCCAGCGCGGGCAGCGGCAGCCATCCGTCGTGCGACCAGACGACCTTGCCCTTGGCGGAGACGAGCGTCAGCCAGGGCTGGTCCTGCACGCTGTATCCGTCCGCGACCCGGCCCGTCTCGTCCATGCCGACCGGGAAGCTCAGCGGGGCCGCCTTGGCCAGGTACGCGCCGACGGCCTGGGCGGACGGCTCCGTCACGGTCTCGTCCACCGCGGTGAGCGCCGGCAGGCCGCGCCTGGCCGCGTCCTTGGCGTAGGTGCTGAGGACGGAAAGTTCGGCCTTCAGGTTCGAGGTCTCGGTCAGCCAGGTGGCGAAGAACACCACGAGGCGCGGCTTGCCCGGGCCAAGCGTCACGTGCGAGGCGGCCGATCCCGTCCCGGCGCTGCCGGGCGCCGCGGGCAGCGACAGGGCATCGGCCGGGCTCTGCCCGGGGATGGTGCCGAGGGACTGCTCGCTGGCCAGCTTCGGGTGGCCGGGCAGCAGCGCGGACGCCTCCTGCGCGAGCACCTGCGCGGACTGCACGACACTCGAGTAGGCCATCGCCGTCAGGTAGACCTTCTGCAGCTTTCCCTGCTGGCTGATCACGTAGAGCGCGGGCGTGTGGTCGATCTGCCCGGACTGGATCTGCACCGCGATGTGGTACGCGGCCCAGGTCGCCTTGAGCTGGGCGAGCGACCCGGTGAGGAAGTCCCACTGGTTGACCATGCCGTGGGCCTGAGAGTAGGAGAGCACGTCGGCGACGCTGGTGGCCCGCGGGTTGGCGTCCACGCCGAGCAACTGGACGTTGTTACCCGCCTTGCCGAGCAGTCGCTTGGCCAGCAGCATGCTCTGCGTGGTCAGCGGGCACACCGTCGTGCATTCGGAGTCGCTGAACGCCACGATGACCACCCGGCCGCGGAACTGGCGCAGCGACATCGGCTGGCCGAACTGGTTCGTCAGCTTGATGTCCGGCGCGGGCGAGTTGTCCAGGGAGGTGCCCATGTCGAGGTTCGGGTTGGCCATCGCGGCGGCGTTCGCGGCGTCCTGCGGCGACTGGGCGCCGGCCGGTCCTGACGAGCCGCACCCGGCCAGCATGGCGGCGGCAAGCACGGCCCCGGCGGCTGCCGCGGCCAGGCCGGCGCGCGCCTTACGGTTCCTCGGCCTGCTCGGCTTGCTCGCCTCGCCCGCCTTGCTCGGGTTCCTCGGGTTCACGAGGAAGCAGGCTACTCCTCCGACCTGAGGGCTTGCTGAACCCCCGGGCCCGGGAGCGGCTCCGGCGGCAGGTCGCCGACGATCACGCCGCCGCCGTGTCCCCACGCCACGTACCGCCAGGACAGGTTGATCAGCGTCGAGATTCGGTTCCGGTAGCCGAGCAGGTACATGAGGTGCAGGCCCAGCCAGGCGAGCCATGCCAGCGTCCCGGTGAACCGCGTGCCGTTCGGCAGCTCAACCACGGCGGAGCGGCGGCCGATCGTCGCCATGATGCCCTTGTCGTGGTACTTGAACGGCTCGGTCTGCTCGCCGCGCAGCAGCCGCAGGACCTGCTCGGCGGCGTGCGTGCCCTCCTGTAGCGCGGGCTGCGCCAGCTGCGGCGACGGATCGTCGGGGACGATCGCGATGTCCCCCGCGGCGAAGACGCGGTCGCTGCCCTGGACGCGCAGGTCGGGACCGACCACGATCCGGCCTCCCGCGCCCTGCGGGACGTTCCACGCCGCGACCGCGTCAGCCGCGGCCACGCCGGCCGCCCACACGGTCAGGTCGCTGGGCAGGTACTCCCCGTCGCCCAGCACGACACGGCCCGGCTGGACCTCGAGGATCTTGGTGCTCAGCCGGATGTCCACCCCGCGCTTGACCAGCTGCTTCCTGGCGTACTCGCGCAGCTTCGGCTTGAACGGCAGCAGCAGCTCTGGCGCCATTTCCACCAGCCTGATGTGCACCCGGGCGGGGTCGACGTCCGCGAACGTGGCGCTCAGCACGTCGCGGCGCAGTTCGCCGAGCGTGCCGGCGAGCTCGACTCCGGTGGCGCCGCCGCCGACCACGGTGATGGCGAACGTCTCATGCCCTGCGGGGTCCGCGCTGAGCACCTCGTAGCCGTTCATGATGTGGTCGCGAAGCACGATCGAGTCGGCCCGGGTGTAGAGCCCGTACGTGCACTGCGCGGCGCCCTTGACGCCGAAGTAGTTCGCCGACACGCCGGCGGCGAGGATCAGGTAGTCGAAGCCGAGCACACGCCCGTCGGTGAGCTTGATCCGCCCGCCGGCGTGGTCGATCGTGGCAAGGTCGCCGCGGATATATCGAGTGTGCCGCCTGATACTGAAACCCCCGACCGGGTAGGCGACGTCGCCCGGGTTCAGCCCGCCGGTCGCGACCTGGTACAGCAACGGCTGGAAGGTGCTGTACAGGTTCCGGTCGACGATCGTGACCCGGACGCGGGCCTTGCGCAGCGCGCGCACCGCCGACAGGCCGGCGAAGCCGGCGCCGACGATGACCACGTGCGGCGCGCTGGCACGCCGATTGCGATCAGGCTGCCCGCCTGTCATTTCGCTGTGCCTCCGTCTTTTCCTGGCTTTCCTGCTGCTGGCTGTCGTCGCCGCGCAGCGAACGCGGCCAGAGCCGCTTCACGAGGACGACGTCGATTTCCGCCGCGTACAGCGTGATCTCGGCCTGCAGGTACAGCCAGGCGAGCAGGCCGAGAACGACGCCGAACACGCCGTACAGCGAGGAAGCATGCTTCAACTGGTGACTGACAATGTAGCCGCCGACGACCTGCAGGACCTGCCAGACGATCGCCGCGGCCGCCGCTCCGATCCGCAGGTCCCGCCAGGCCACCTGGAACGCGGCGGCGATCCGGAAGGCCAGCCAGAACACCCCGACGTTCAGCACCAGCGAGACCACAACCGCGAAGAACTGCGACACCGCGTCGTTCAGCAGGTGCCCGGCGCCCGCCGCCATGCCGGACAGCGCGGTCGTCATGACCAGGCCTAGCCCCACGGTGAGCACCAGCGCTATGTCATACAGCAGCGACAGCGGGAAGCCAGGCCGCCGCGCCTTAGGCACGTCCCAGATCTTGCACAGCGCGTTGCGCATCGCCGCGGCGACGCCCCGCGCGCCGAGCAGCAGGATCACGATGCCGACGACAAAGGGCAGGCCGCTGGCCGGGTAGCCGTGCTGTGGCAGGTTGCCTGATCATGTCGCCGATCACCGGATAGTGCGCCAGCGCCGAATTGATCAGGGTGTTCTGCAGCTGCGGGTCGTTCCGCAGCGTTATGTCCAGCACCGTGACGAAGAGCAGCAGGAGCGGGAATGTCGCGACGAAACCGTAGTAGGCGATGAGCGCGGCCAGGTTGCCGGCCTGGTCGTCGCCGAACTTCTTGAAGACGGCAACGGGAAACGCTAGCCACGGCCACCGCTGCTGGAATCGGTCGGCCAAGTCAACGACTTTCGTCACCACGTTCATCATCCCGGTGACTACCCGCTGACCCGCCGTTCATCCGCGAGTCAGACGTTCAGGGCGACGAGTTCGGGCACCGCGCACAGGTGCGCGGGCGCCGTCGGCGACGAGGTGGGACTCGGGGTCACTGATGGGCTCGGCGGGGCAGTAGTGGGCATGGAGATCATCGCCTGGAAGCCGGTGGCCTGACTGCCGTCGCGCACGGTGACTCCGGCCGGCGAGGCAGCGTCCGGCGGCGGGGTCGTCGCGGCTGTCTGGGAGGTGGTGGCCGAGGCGCTTTCCGTCGGTGACGGCGTGGCGGTCGGCCGCGCGGCGGCCGGGGCCAGGCGGGCGCACGCCGCGACGACCACCATGTCCCCCGCCAGCGCGGCACTGCCGCCAAGCCCGCTGAGGTCGGAGAAATAGTGCGGCCACGGCAGCCCGGGAGCGGTCCACGTGACCCGGCCCGCGGCGAAGTTGTAGCCCCAGGCCTCGCCGCCCTGCCCACTGTCGAGCCCGAGCGCGACTCCCCCGCGCACCACGTACATGCCAGCGGAGCCGCCCGCGGTTGAGCCGGAGACTTTCGCCCGCACCGTGCCGGACAGCGGGTCCACGCCGACGAGAACACCGTCCGCCCTCGTGAGGTAGGTCAGGTGCGTCACCGGGTCGGCGCCCTCGGGCACCACGCCCGGCATGGACCAGAGCGTCCCGCCGGTGGAGGCGCTGTACGCGGTTACCCCGTCCGCGGAGGTGAACAGGACGACGCCTTCCGTCGCGACCGATATCGTGCCCGTGAACGGGTGCCCGGGAGGGGAATCCAGGGTCCGTTCTGAGCCCGATCGAAGATCGATCACCTGCAGCCCCGTGATGGGCGCCGAAGCGAGATAGCCCCCGGGCGACTGGGTGACGTAAAGAGCGCCGCCATCGGCGCGCCAGGCCTGGTCGGCGCCTATGGTGAGCCGCCAGAGCACCGCTCCGGTGATGTTGTCGTAGCTGGTCACGGTCGTTGGCCCGATGATCACCGAGGTCGTGGGCGAGGCCGCTACCGCCCCGCCGAACACGGCGGCCGGATACCGCCGCAGCACGATCCCCGTCGCGCCGTCGATCACGACCTCGGTGCGGGTCTGCCCGTTCGGCCCGGCCAGCCCCACCGTGACCACGCCGGGCCACGCGCGCACCGAGATGATCGAGGCGCCAGCCGGCCCGGTGAGCGCGACCTGCCACAGCTGATGACCGTCGCGCAGCCCGTAGCCGGTCACTGTGAGCCCGGCGCCAACAACGGCAATCCCGCCGCCTACCGCCACATAGGCCTGTCCGGACACCGGTACCGTGCCGGTCGAGCCGTCGCCGATCATCCACTGGCCTGACAGCCGGCTAGTCCAGCGTGCGGCGTTGGCAGGCTGCGTGCGGCAGCCGTGGCAGGCGGGCGCCTGCTGCCCTGAGGCCGCGCCGGGTACGGGAAAGAACGCCACGGCGAGCAGCACGACGGCCAGCACCCCGCGCCGCAAGGCCGGGGAGCCGCGCACCAATTTGCGCCTTCGCCTCATCACCTACCGCACTCTTCGCTGTCCGCAACAAGGGTAAAGCGCGCCAAGCGCACCGCATGCCCTGGATCGTGTTAAACCGGCCGCCGGGAACGAACGCGCCTTCGCCTCACGCGCGGCGGACGGCACCGATAGCGTTGGACCCGATACAAGGAGGTAGTCCATGGCAGACCGCGCACCGCTTCCGTACGACTTCATGCCTTCCGTCCCGTCGTTCACTGTGACTAGCGAGGACGTCAGTGACGGCGTGCAGATGGGCGACGAGCAGGTGTACAACAGCTTTGGCATGAGTGGCGAGAACATCTCGCCGCAGCTGTCCTGGTCCGGGTTCCCCGCCGAAACCAAGAGCTTCGCGGTGACGTGCTACGACCCGGACGCGCCCACCGGGTCTGGGTTCTGGCACTGGCTGGCGATCGACGTCCCGGTGTCGGCCACGTCGCTGCCGTCCGGCGCGGGCGCGGCTTCCGGCGGGCTGCCCGCGGGCTCATTCCACGTCCGCAACGACTACGGAACCAAGGACTTCGGCGGGGCGGCGCCGCCCGCGGGCGACCCGCCGCACCGGTACGTCTTCGCCGTGCACGCGCTCGACGTGGACACGCTCGGGATCGACTCGGACGTCACGCCCGCCGTCGCCGGGTTCAACTTGCGCTTCCACACGCTCGCGCGCGGGCTGCTCGTCCCCGTCTACGGACACTGACCGCGTCGGCAGCACGCGTCGGCGGCCGGCGCCTAACCGTGCCGCCGACGCCGCCGATCCGCGGTCTGCTATTCCTCGTCCTCGTTTTCCGGAACGGCGCCGAGCGCTTCTGGGTGCATCCGACGGTAGTGCTCGGTAAGCACAGCGCTGGCCTCGCCGGGCCGATATGCGAGGGTGCGCTTGCAGATCTGGCAGCGAGTTACTGGCAGGCGCGTAACCGTCACCGGAAAGCGCCTCGTGGCTGAACTGGTCATTTGCCTTCATAATGCCAGATGTGCCGGGATAATTCCGTACCCGGCAGGAGTATTGTCGCCTTTAATGATAGGCGACGGATGTGACTGAAGTTGAAACGGCGGGTGCCCGGCTTGAAACCGCTCGTGCCGAGGCGCTGCGCCGCGTCGCGGAACTTGAGCGCGAGTTCGCCGGCATCGTCGCCAGCGCCGCGGACGGATCCTCCGGCGGCGACGACGAGCACGACCCCGAGGGCGCGACGGTCGCCTTCGAGCGCCAGCATGTCGCCGCACTGCTCGGCCAGGCACGGTCGCACCTGTCCGCGATCGACGCCGCCGCGCGTAAGCTCGACGCCGGACGTTACGACCAGTGCGATCGTTGCGGCGCTTCGATCGGCGCCGCGCGCCTGGCCGCCCGCCCGGCCGCGCTAACCTGCGTCCGGTGCGCGGCACGTGACTAGTCCGGCTGGCCTGGGATTACGGCGCCGGTCTCGTAGGCGAGGATGACCGCTTGCACGCGGTCGCGCAGGTCAAGCTTCGCGAGCAGGTGGCCGACGTGCGTCTTGACCGTTGCCTCGCTCACCACGAGCTCGGCGGCGATCTCGGTGTTGCTGTGGCCGCGGGCCACGAGCAGCAGGATGTCCCGCTCGCGCGGGGTCAGCGACGCCAGACGGGACGGGGCCGGCGTAACCGATGCGGGGCGCCGGGCGAACGCCTCGATCAGCCGCCTGGTCACCGAAGGCGCAAGCAGCGCGTCCCCAGCCGCCGCGATCCGGATGGCGGCGATGAGGTCGGCACGCGGCGCGTCCTTGAGCAGGAAACCGCTGGCGCCGGCGCGCAGCGCCTCGTATACGTAGTCGTCGAGGTCGAACGTGGTGAGGATGACAACCTTCGGCGCCGCGGGCCCGGAGGCGCTGATCTGGCGGGTCGCCTCAAGCCCGTCCATCACCGGCATGCGGATATCCATCAGCACGACATCAGGCCGCTCGGAAGCCGCGAGTTCCACCGCTCGAGCACCGTCGGCCGCCTCGCCGACCACGGTGAAACCGGCCGCCTCGAGTATGACGCAGAATCCGGCCCGGACCAGTTCCTGGTCGTCGGCGACTAGCACGCGCAGCGAAGCGGTACCCGGTCCTGTCACAAGAACCTTTTATCTCATGAGAATCCCCCCAGCGCGTGAGAATCCCCCCAGCGCGTGAGAATCCCGCAAGGGCATGAAATCCTCGGCGCGCTGAAATTCTCAGCCCATGATTTGGCGCCGACGCGCGAAAGCCGCTACCGCACGGGAAGCCGGGCGGTGACGGCGAAGCCGCCCGATGCGGCCGGGCCGACGGTGAGCGTGCCGCCACAGGAGGACACCCGCTCCGCGATGCCCGCAAGGCCGAAGCCGGGCCCGAGGCGGGATGGAGACTGCGAGCCGTTGGGCGGGGCGGCGCCATTGCTCGACGCGGGACCGGTGCCGGCGGGCGCGGCGGGAGTGGCCGGCATTTGTGTGTTGCTCACCTGGACGGTCACCGAATTGTCCGCGTAGCAGATGTCCACGCAAGCCTGCGCGCCTGGCGCGTGCCTGATCGTGTTGGTCAGCGCCTCCTGCACGATCCTGTACGCGGTCAGGTCGATGCCGGGCGACAGCGCCACCACGGGCCCGGAGACGGTGAGCGCGACAGGCACCCCGGCGCCGCGTACCTGGGCAAGCACCTCGTCGATGCGAGACAGGGAGGCGGTGGGAGAAAGCTCGGTTCGTTCGGAGGAATCGATTGAATTCGTGTCCGACGGAGCACGAAGCACTCCCAGCAGCCGCCGCAGCTCGGTCATCGCCTGCCTGGCCGTCTGCGCTATCAGGTCCGCGGATCGCGACGCCCGCTCCGGTTGCGCCGGCAGCAGGGCGCCCACCGCCTCGGCCTGCACGGCCATCAGGCTGACGTGGTGGGCGACCACGTCGTGCAGTTCGCGGGCGATCCGCACTCGCTCGGCGGCCGCGGCCGTCGCGGCACGGGCGGCGGCGGCCTCGAGTTCGGCTTCGGCCCGTTCCGCCCGGTGCGCCGTCGCGGCGATCGCTTCCCGCCTGGAGCGGGCGAGCATGCCAACCGCCCAGGCGGCGCCGAAAATGAAGTACTGCACGATCGCGTCGTACGGTTGGCTGTGCCCGGGCAGCCTCTGCCCCAAGGCGATCCCGATGGCGGTGACGACGAGCGTCGGCCAGCGCAGCCACGGCCGGCTTCGCTCCGCGACGGTGGCCAACGCGATGGCGATGGCTAGCGGCAACGGCGCGAACCCGAACTGGAGTCGGTCGTAGAGGTCGCGGGGCATGCCGCACAGGACCAGCGCGAGCACCGGGTTGACGCGGCGGATGGCCAGCGGCAGGCACTGCGCGGCCGCCAGAAACAGGGCGAGCCACGCCGGGTGCATCTGGGACTGATAGGGCAGCACGGCAAGCACGTTCAGCACGGCGAGAACGAGCGCGAGCGCCCCATCCTGCACCAGCTCACGACGCTTGGGCGGCAGCCTTGAATACCACGCCGCGGCCTTGGCCGCCAGCGCCTGACCGCGCGCCATCGAACCCACGAGCCGATCGTAAGCCGGGCGGCGCCAGTCGATCATCATCCGCGAGCGGGAGATCGCGGTTCATCCCCGCGGCCGAAGCGGTCCGAGAATCGTTACGTTTGCGCCATGTTCAGGCCGCGTATTTGTTTTAGGTTCGGGATCGTGGCTGACGAGAGCACCGGACCCGGCTCGGGCACGGACGACGAGTTCGATCGGCAACTGCGCGCGCTCACCGAAGGCTCAGCGGGGAAAGCCCAGTTCAAAGAGCTGTCGGCCGCCCAGCGCGCGAAGGCGGGCGCGAAGCAGGCCAGACAGGCGGGCAAGCTGGCCGCCCGGAAGGCGGCGGAAGCCAAGCGGGCCGCGAGGCGGCAGCGGCCGCCCGTCAGCGGAGGGGGCGCAACGGGCAGAGGCGGCAGAGGCGGCAGCGTCGGGCGGCGCGGCCTGGTCACCGGATGGCTGGTCCTCGCCGTCATCCTGGCGGTGAGCGGCGGGCTCGCCTGGATACGGATCGCGCATCCGTTCGCCGGCGGCCCGGACGACACGAAAGTGGTGGTGAACGGCGCCGTCCCGACGGTGAAGACGCCTTCGGCAAGCAGCCCGCAGAGCCCGGTCGCGTCCGCCTCGCCGGCCACGTCGCCCATGTCGCCCACGGTGCTCAGCGGACCGCCCGCCGACCCGTTCGCGACCGTGCCCGCGGACCAGTGGGCCGATGGGGCGGCCGGAATCGTGTCGCCCGCCGCTCATCCGGTCGGCAGCTACACCGCCGCACAGGTCGCGGTCGCCTACCAGACCACCCGCGAGCTGCTGATCGCGGCCAACCTCGACGAGAACACACTGCTCGGCGGCGCGCCGACCGAGTTCGCGGATCTGCTCACCAAGCAGCAGCGGACGTTTTTCGTCGCCAACCTCGACAAGATGGGCCTGGACAAGAACGGCGACGCGCGCAGCACGCGGTTGTGGGTCACATCGTTCGCACCGGGGACTACGCGGCTCATCGGGTCGGTGATCAAAGTGCGCGGCACGATGAGCGCCCGTGCAGCGACCGTTCACGGCAACAAGGCGCTCGACATCGACGTCAACTACCGGTTCGTCTACCCGGTTGAACCGCCGGGCGCGCCCGCCGACTGGATGCGCGTGATCACCGAGGTCACCGGGTTCGTGCAATTCGACGACTGGACCTCGCCGGGCCGGCTCGAGCCATGGACGCAGCTCACCACCGCCGAGGACGGCTCGAGGTGCGACGTGAACGACGGCTTCGTGCACCCGCAGTACCCCCAGAGCCCCGCGGACAAGGTCCGGCCAAGCGGGCAACCGGTGGACCCGTACTCGACGGCCAGCCCGCCGCAGGCGCCCGGCTGCCGGTCGGCGACCCGCACCTGAGCTGATCTGACTGCCCGTGAGGTGACGCTGCCGAATCGTTGCCTAATTTCGCTCGCATCGAATTGGCTCGTCTTGTTACGTTCGGGCCATGCCCGATGCCACGAGCGGACCGGAGCCTACTTCGGCTGACGAGTTCGACCGCGAGCTGCGCGAACTCACCGAAGGCACCGCGGGCAAGCCACTGTTCGTCGAACCGTCGGCCGCCGAGCGTGCGAGGTCAGCCCAGGTCCTGCCCGCCATCAGGCGCGGGCGGGGCGGCAGGGTCGCCATCGCGGTGTTCCTCGTCATCCTGCTGGCGATCGGCGCCGTGCTGGTGTGGGCGGAGTACGTGCGCTCATCGCCAAACGCGGGCAACTCGCAGCCGGGTAACGTCAGCCCGGCGACCGCCGTCGTGCAGAAATACACGGGGACGATCTCCCCCATCGACTTCTTCGCCGGGCCGCCAGCCGACCCGTTCCGCCGGCCGGCCGGTGCCGCGTCGGCCGACCACTGGGCCGACGGCGCGGCCGGCATCGTGACACCGGCCGCCGCGCCAGTGGGCGGGTTCACGCTCGCGCAGGTGGCGGCCGCCTACGAGACGACCCGAAAGCTGCTGATCGCCGCCAACCTCGACAAGCAGACGCTGCTCGGCGGGCCGCCGACCGCGTTCGCGAGCCTGCTCGCGGACAAGCAGCGGGCGATATTCCTCGCGGGCCTGAACAAGTCAGGCGTGGACAAATACGGGGTACCGCTCAGCACCCGCGCCTGGGTCGCCTCGTTCGCGCCGGGCAGCACCGACCTCATCGGGAATGTGATCAAGGTGCACGGGACGATGAGCGCGCGAGCCGTGACGCGATCGGGCACTGTGGTCTTGGCCATCGAGGTCAATTACCTGTTTGCCTACGCGGTCGAACCGCCGCACGATCCGACGGACTGGATGCGGATAGTCGATCACGAGTACGGCACCATCGACTTCGCGCACCGGGACGGCAGAGCCGGGGCTCTGCAGCCCTGGGACAACGCGACCATCGGCAGAGCCGGTGCGCAGTGCGGGACCAGCGACGGCTACATTCACCCGGACTACCCGAGCGACCGCTCGATCGACACGGCCCGGTCCGGGCCCGTCATCAACGTTTACTCGCTCACTCCCCCGCCGGCCAGCACTTCGTGCGGCCGCAGCACGGGAACCTAAGGATTCGGGACGCAGCCGCGAATCTGTTAGCTCGCCGTTTCCTCAGCAATATACGCGTGCTATTCGATATCGCTTATGCATGTTCGCATGGACGGCAAGCGACGCGGGTTCCGGCTTGTGCCCGGTGCGATTTGGGTGGCTATCGCGGCCAGCCTCGCTGCCAGCGGGTGCTCCGGCCACTCCCCGGTAGCGCAGTCTTCGCCGCAGTCGGCGCCGAACGCGACGCAGTCGTCTGGTGCAGGGGTGCTGAACAACGCGCCACTCACCTCGGCCTTCGCCTCACCCGCCGCGAAGATCTCGCCGCACAGCCCATTCACCGGGCCGCCCGCTGACCCGTTCGCCGGTACCCCCGCGGATCGCTGGAGGGACGGCGCGGCCGGCATTGTCGCGCCCGCGGCGAGGCCGATCGGCGGCTACACGGCGGCGCAGGTGAAGTTCGCCTACGAGCGCACGCGCGAGTTGCTTATCGCGGCCGACCTGAACCGGCGCACGCTGCTCGGCGGTCCGCCCACCGCATACGCCGACCTGCTGACCGAGCCACAGCGAACCGAGTTCCTCGCCGGCCTGCACAAGAAGGGCCTGGACAAACAAGGCGCGTCGGTGAGCACCCGCGGGTGGGTCGTCTCGTTCGCGCCCGGCGGCACGCAGCTCATCGGCAACGTGATCAAGGTGCACGGCCCCAGCATGCACGCGCACGCGGCCAAAATCAGGGGCGGCTACAACGTGCTCGACGTCGACGTGGACTACATCGTCGTCTACCCGGTGCAACCGCCGCACCAGCCGACCCGCTGGATGCGCATCGTCGACAGGTCGACATGGACGGTGCAGTTCGGCGCCTGGCGAGGAGCCGCCACCTCGTTCGAGCCGTGGGTGCAATTCAGCGGCGGCTATATCGCCGGCGCCGATTGCGGCACCAAGGACGGCTACGTCCACCCCGACTACCCGGGTCGCACCGGTCTCGGGACACAGCCGTCCGTCACCCCAAGCGGCACCCCGGTGGATCCCTACTCGCAGGGGAGTGTCGTCGCGACCGCGGGCTGCGGCGCCACTACCGGCACCTGAGCGCGGGTCAGCCGCCTAGGGCGGTGAGGAACCGCGCGGCGATCGGGCCGTCGGTCGGGCCGCCGTTGCCCGGCGAGTTGGCGACGAGCACCGCGAACGCTACGGCGCCGCGGAAGCCGATCAGCCAGGCGTCGGTCTTCAGCGGACTCCCTGTGCCGTACTGGGCGGTTCCCGTCTTCGCGTAGGTGCCCACGGGCAGGCCCTGGCCCGCCGCGGTGCCCGAAGTGACCACCTGCGCCATCATCGTGCGCAGCTCCTTGACGACGGTCGCGGGCAGCGGGCTGCCCGGCACCGTATCGTCGGCCGCGCCCGCGACAAGCCGCGGCGCGTGCGCGACGCCGGCGTCCACGGCGGCGGCGACCATCGCCATGGCGAGCGGCGAGACGAGGACCCGGCCCTGGCCGATCGAGGTCGCGGCCAGGTCGGCCTCGTCGGCCGGCCGCGGCACCGACCCGGCGTAGGCAGCCAGCCCCATGCTGGTCGCGTCGCCCAGCCGGAACATCCGTGCGGCCTGCTGGAAATCGGCCGCCGTGAGGTGCCGCGTGGCCAGGCCGATGAACGCCGTGTTGCAGGACTCGGCGAAGGCGTGCAGCAGGTCGCTTACCTGGGCGTCGCCCTCCGCGTTGCGGAAGACCTCGCCGTCGACCGTGGCGCTGCCCGGGCAGCTCGCCGCCGACGAGGGGGTCAGCCCTCGGCTGAGCAGCGCCGCCGAAGTGATGACCTTGAACGTCGAACCGGGCGGGTACGCCCCGGCTAGGGCAACGTCGAAGCCGCCGGTGTTGACGTCCGCCGCGGCGAGCACCGCACCTGTGGTCGCGTTGACCGCGACGAGGGCGGCGGCCCTGTTGCCGAGTTTGGCGTCCGAGGCGAGCGCGGCCTCGGCGGCGCGCTGCACCGCCGGGTCGATCGTGGTGCTGACCGGCGTGCCAGGTTGCTGCGGAATCGTCGCCACGGTGGCCAGCGTCGCCCCCTTCGGCCCGACGACCACCACGGTGGTGGCGGGGCGGCCGGCGAGCTGGCGTTCCCCGACCCCTTCAAGACCGGTCTGGCCGACGACGCTCGCCGCGTCGTAGGGGGCTCCGAGCTGACCGAGTTCTTGCGCTGTAATAGGGCCGATGGCGCCGACCACGCCGTCCGCGAGCCCTTGTGTGATCGCGGTGCGCTCGGCCTGGGTCTGGAAGACCGTGCCCGGCAGCGGGTAGATCGCCGGCTTGAGCTGCTGGTATCGCGCCCAGGTGACCGTGAAGACCGGCTCGAAGTAGGTCGGGTGGGCCTTGGCCTGCGCGAGCGCTGTGCTCACTTCCTGCCGCGTCGCGCCCGCGGCGACCAGCGCGGTGGTCAGGGATTTGGGTTCTTTCACCCGGCTGCCTTCGAGGCCGACCACTACCATTTGCGCCTGCGTGGTCAGCGGTGTGCCCCCCGCGCCGCGTATCGGCGCGCGAGCGGGCCAGCTCACCCGCAGCGCGAGGTTGTCCCCAAGGAGCAGCCGCGGCGCGACGGTCGACGGCGCCCAGCTGACGAGCCACTGACCGTTGCGGCTGATGAGGTTGACCGTGGTCTTGATGCTGACCTGACCCAGCTTGCCGAGGGTCAGGTGCTCGGTCACGTTCTGCCGCGCAGTGGCGCCGTTAGCCTGCATGGAGCCGGTGCTGAACGAGGCCGCGGTGACGCCGAGGCTGGTGAACGCCCCCTGGTTGACAGCGCTGAAGTAGCCCGGCGGACTGTCGGTGAGCTCGCGCATGCCCGCCCAGTCCCTGTGCGACCAGTCGGCTAGGAAGGAAGTGACTGTCGCCTGTGGTGTGGCCGCCTGCCCGCCGGTGCACCCAGCGATGGCGCAGGCCAGCGGCAGCGCCGCACTGGCGGCTAGCAGGCGCCGCCGACGTCGTGTCCGTCCTGCGCGCCTGCAAGCCATGCCATCGAGGCTAGCCTCAGCCCTTGGTGAATGACTTCAACTCCTCACGCGCCGTGACGTGATTGGTACAGAGCGCCCTGCCCGGTAATGTGCGCGTGCAGCGAGGGCGCGGTGTTTTCGACGGCGTTGGATGTGCTCAGGTGACGCTCTCGCCGCAGGCGGCGGGGTCGTATCCGGGCAGGCTCGCCAGCTGGGCGAGCAGCCAGGGGGACGTGAGGACCTTCAGCAGCCCGATGACCTCGCGAGAGCCGAGGTGCTGGCCGGGCAGCACCAGGTCGAAGCGCTCGTCCGCGAGCGGCGCGAACGCCAGCCCGTACGCGCGCGCGGCGGGCTCGCTCGCCACGCCGGCGTCGGCGATGCCCGCGGCGATCGCCGACGCGACCTGGAGATGGCCGGCGGCGCGAGAGTCGTAGCCGGGAAGCTCGCCCGGGTCGAGGCCGAGTCTTTCGCGCTCGCGGTCGAGGACGCGGCGCGCCTCCGCGCCCGGCTCGCGGTTGACCAGGCGTAGCTTATGCCTGGCTATCGCGTCCAGGCTGGTCGCGCGGTCGGCCAGTTCCGGTCGTGACACCAGGCCCTCCCGCCAGGCGGTGAACCCCACGACCTCGGCGCCGCCCGGCAGTTCCCCGGCGGCGGCGACGTTGTAACCGCCGCGCGCGTCCCGCAGGTGGACGCCGGCGGCGTGCACCAGGCCGGCGGCGGCCAGTCGCAGCGCCTCCGCGCTGCCGCAGGGCCACCAGGCGAAAGCGACTGGCGAGTCGAGCAGGCCAAGCGGCGTGGCGAGCAGCGGGAGCGCCGGGTCGCAGCCGGCCACCACCAGCGTCGGCCGCGGCGGGCCAATCGGCCGGACCGCGATCGCGCCTGAATCTAGCGCGCGGGCCTGGCCCTGCTGGACCGCGAGCCCGCCTGCCGGAATGAAGCCCATGCCCGCCGCGGTATCCATCCGCAGCGGGAGCGCCACGAACTGGTCACCAACCGAGGCAAGCGCCACCCGTTCCTGGCCGTCAGCCAGCGGTGCGACGGGGACCGCGGGCACCGGCCGCGCCGGGTCGCCGGGGCCGAAAAGCTCCTCCACGGTCATCCCGAGCGCCTGGGCGAGGGCAAGCGCCACCCGCAGCGACGGGTCAGAATGCCCGGACTCAACGGCGGACACCGCCTGCCGGCTGATGTCGGCCATTCCCGCGAGCTGCTGCTGGGAGAACCCGCGCGCCTGCCGCGCCAGCCGCAAGCGAGCGCCGGTCACCCCAGGTGCCTCCGCCACGCGTACTCCTCATCTCGTCATATCCGCGGGATGCGCAATGTATCGGATGGTAAGCCACGTCACAGAGTGCAGCCCCCGCGAGCGGAGGCGAGCGGGAAGCCAGTGCGAGCGGGAAAATACCACCCATGGAGACCGAGATCATCGAGGTGCGCACCGGCGGCCGGGAGGCCGTTCGGGATATCACTGGCGAGTGCGCGCGGTTCGCCAGGACGGCGTCGGGCGGCGGGGACGGCTTGCTGCACGTATTCGTGCCGCACGCCACGGCGGGTGTCGCGATCATCGAGCTTGGCGCGGGCAGCGACGGCGACCTGCTCGCCGCGCTCGCCGACGTGCTGCCCGCGGACGACCGCTGGCAGCACGCGCACGGATCTCCCGGCCACGGCCGGTCGCATGTGCTGCCGGCGTTCGTCGCGCCATACGCGACCGTCCCGGTGCTTGGCGGCCGCCTCGCGCTCGGCACCTGGCAGTCCATCGCGCTCGTCGACCTGAACGTGGACAACCCAGACCGCCAGGTACGCCTGTCGTTCCTAGGCTGATCGGTCGCGGCCGCGCGAACTTTACACACTAGCCGCACGCCCATAACGGGATAAAACGGTCACAAAAGTGTACCGCTCCTGTGTAAAGACAACGTTAGAGGCTGATGTGACGGGCGCGGCGACGTCTAGGCGGCCTGCGGCCCGCGATGGCGGGCCGACGGCGGGCGCGGGGTGGCGCGACGCGGGGCCGACGTGCTGGGCGGGGCTGAGGTTTGGCCGCGGGACGGGGTTGACCGTGGGCGCGCGAAACAGAGCCGGGCGAGCGAGGCGAGCGGGGAAGCAGGACGCGGGACCTTACCACTTTGATAACCGTGGGGGCCTACGCAGTGGCCAGCACGGGCGGATGCGGATACCGTAGAGTCCCCCGATCAGGTTCAATGTACGCTGCCCAGCCGCCGGCACGGGGTCCGGCGGCTCACCTCCTGATTTGTCCGGCTGATGAGGTGATGACCACTATGGCCCGCATTGTAGTCATTGGCGATTTGATGACGGATACCGTTGCGCATGCAACGCTGCCGCTCGCCCGCGGCAGCGACACGCCAGCCACGGTGACCATGCACGGCGGCGGTTCGGGCGCGAACGTCGCGGCCTGGCTGGCGGCCGACGGCGCCGACGTGGCATTTATCGGACGGCGCGGGGCGGACATCGCCGGCCGGAACCGTGACATGGAACTGATGGGCTACGGGGTTGACGCGAGGCTTGTGATGGACCCGGAGCGGCCCACCGGGACGTGCGTCGTCATGGTGACGCACAAGGGCGAGCGGACGATGCTGTCCGACCCCGGCGCGAACGCGGCGCTGTCGCCCGACGACCTGCCGCACGACCTGTTCGTTCCGGGCGCGCACCTGCACGTCTCCGGGTACACGCTGCTCGCGGAAGGATCGCGCGCCGCCGCCCTCGCCGCGCTTGACTTTTCGCGCCGGGCCGGGATGTCCGCGTCGGTTGACGGCGCCTCTGCGGCACCACTCGAGCGGGCCGGAGCCGAACCGTTTCTCGAACTGTCGAGCAACGCCGTGCTGCTGTTCGTGAACGCCGCGCAGGCCAAGGTGCTGACCGGGCGGGATGAAGCGGAGCAGGCGGCACGGGTGCTCACCGCCTGGTACCCGCAGGTCGTCATCAAGCTCGGCGCGGAGGGGGCGCTGTTCTACGCCAATGGCCGTCCCCCGGTGCGTGTGCCCGCGCCACCGGTCGAGAGGGTCATCGACGGGACCGGTGCCGGGGACGCGTTCATCGCCGGGTTCCTTCCGGCGTGGCTGGACAAGAAGCCGCCGACTGAGGCGCTTGGCAGCGGGTGCCGGCTCGCCGCGCACGCACTCAACCTCATCGGCGCCCGGCCCGTCCTGTAGCACCGGCCGTACCGACAGTTAACCCCGCGCCTGCAAACGCTTGCATGTGATAAGCAATCCTTCATGAGTGGGTTCCTCGGAGAGCTGTTCTCGCTGGAAGGCCGGGTCGCCGTCGTGACGGGCGGCAGCTCGGGGATCGGCGAGGCGATGGCGTCCGCCCTGGCGCTGGCGGGCGCCCGGGTCGTGCTGATCGCGCGCGATCCCACCCGGCTGTCCGCAACCGCCACGTCGCTGCGTGAGGCCGGCTGCCAGGCGGCGTGGGTCAGCGCTGACCTGGCCGAACGGGATGAGGTACGGCGTGCCGCGTCCGCGGCGACCGCGGCCTTCGGCGAGCCTGACATCCTGGTCAACTGCGCTGGCATCAACCTGCGGCCACCGCTGCCCTCGCTGACTGAGGAGCACTGGGACCTGATGATGGCGGTCAACCTGACCGCACCGTTCCTGCTCGGACAGCGGTTCGGCCCGTCGATGGCCGCGCGCGGCTGGGGCCGGATCATCAACGTGACCTCGCAGCAGGCGCAGCGCGCGTTCAGCAACAGCGGCGGCTACGGCGCCTCTAAGGGAGGCCTCGCGTCCTTGACCCGGTCCCAGTCGGAGGCATGGGCGCCGGCCGGCGTGTGCGTGAACTCGGTGTGCCCCGGCTTCGTCGCCACGCGGCTCAACGCCGAGGTGGCGTCCGACCCGGTAAAGTCCGCGGCCCTGGCGAAGCGGACGATGCTCGGGCGCAACGGCGAGCCATCGGACTTCGCCGGCATCGCGGTGTTCCTCGCGTCCACCGCGAGCGACTACGTCACCGGTCACACCATCTACGTGGACGGTGGCTTCGCCGCGACATAGCCCGTCACTGGGGGCGCGTCGCGGAGCCTATGTGGGCTAGCTGGCGGGTGAGCGGGGTGCCTGAGCCGTCACGCCTGCCCGCCATGCCCGACAGGTCGACGGGGACGCCCGCCTCGGTGGCGCCGA